>Ga0207873_1001050_pt1 | contig 28095 bp, 21 predicted proteins | sample BGWIniCompost_FD_187373 | JGI IMG/M metagenome (GOLD analysis project Ga0207873, IMG submission 187373) | Cellulose adapted compost microbial communities from Newby Island Compost Facility, Milpitas, CA, USA - BGW Initial Compost (SPAdes)... ...
CCGGCATCGGCGATGTCGAAGCCGCCGCCGCCATCGCCCAGGGTGATCGCGCGCGTGGTGGCGCCGAAATCCCTGCCGGTCACCTGCAGCGTGCCGCCGTCGAAATGCAGCGCACCGGCGCCCGCGCCCAGGGCCGCATCGGAGGCCACCGACAGCGTGCCGCCGAGCAGGTGGGTGCCGCCGGTGTAGGCGTTGTCGCCTTCCAGCACCAGCGTGCCGCCACCGGCCTTGCGCAGCACGCTGCCGGCGCCGTCCTCGATGCGCGAGGCCACCGTGGCCGTCACCCCGGCATCGACGTTGAAGCTGCCGCCCGCGGTCGCCGCCATGCGCAGGGCGTCGCCCTCGATCCGGTATCCGTCGGTGGAGAACTGCAGGGTGTCGAACCGTTGCGTGTCCTGCACGGTCACCGTGCCCGCGGTGCCGGCGAACACGCCCACCGAACCGCCCCAGCCGGCATTGGCAGTGCCGTCGGCGTCGGTCCAGTTGGTTCCGAAGCCCTGCCAGAGGCCGTCACCGCCATCCACGGTGCCGTTGCCGGCGGTGTCGCCGCCATCCCAGAACTGCATCGTCTGGCCGGCGCCCAGGACCACCAGGTTGACCTGTCCGGCCACGTCGTAGCGCAGGTCGGGGCTGCCGGACGCGGCCTGGAAGCCCGCGGTGCCGGTCACCGTGCCTCCGGCGAACGTGCCGGTCAGGGCGCCGCCGTAATGGAACAGGCGGTAATGGCCGGCCGCGGCCACCCGGGCGTCGAGCTGGCCATCCAGCGACAGATCGCCGGTCACCTCCACCAGGTCGTTGCCGCGGGCCCCCGTTCCACCGGCCACGCCGGGGCTGTTGAGCTCGAACACGGCGCGCGAGCCGGCTTCCAGCGCCAGGTCGCCATCCACCTGCAGCGTGCCCGGGCTGTTGCCCGCCGAGAGCGTGCCACCGGCCTGCACGCGGGTGTCGGCGACCGTGCCGCTGCCGCCGAGCGTACCGCCGTCCTGCACCGTGATGTGGCCGCCAAGCGCGCCATCGACCAGCAACGTGCCGCCCGCCACCGTGGTGGCGCCGGCAAAGCCCGAGCTGTCGCCGGCCAGGGTGGTGGTACCGGCGAGGTGGTGCAGGGCGTGCGTGCCGGCATCGGTGCTCAGGAGTACGGCGCCGAAGGCAATGTCGTCCGTGTGGTTGAACACCAGCGTCGCCTCGCCGGCACCGAACTCCACCCGTTCGCTGTCGAGGATGCCGGCGGCCTCGGCAGTCTCTCCGGAGGCAGCGCCGATGTTGAGCGTGCCGCGGGAGCCTGCATGGCCGGCCAGCCGGATCATGTTCCGTTCGGCTGCGCCGCCCGTTCCCGTGCCCGTCTGCACGCGACCGCCGCTGGCCAGGGTGAGGCTGCCTTCGCTGCCTTCGTACTGGCCGACCACGACCCCGCCTTCATGGATCCAGGCGCCGCCGTTGCGGATGGTGGCGCTGCCGCGGGAAGACGGAGCGTTGTAGGACGCGATGTGCCCGGTGGCCAGGCTGGTACCGACGCGGGAGGTGACCACCGCGCCGTCGTCGATGAGCAGGGTACCGTTGCCGGCCTCGCCCAGCCGGATCTCGCCTCGCGTGTCCCAGCGGCTGCCAGCGCCGGTGACCACCGCGTCGCCCGTGGCGCCGGACCCGTATCCCAGCCGCACGATGCCGCTCTCCACCCGGCCACCGTGCTCCACCCGCAGGCTGCCGCTGCCGGACTGGCCGTTGCCACCGACATGCAGGAATCCGTTGCTGCGCCAGAGGGAAGCTTCTCCGGTGACGGTGACGAAGCCCTGCGAGTCGTTCCGGTTGCCGACGACGGCGATGCCGTTCTCGAGGCGGGCGCCGTCGCGGATCACCACCCGGGCCTCGCTGCCGGTGTCCCCGATCAGCGCGCTGGCGCCGAACGTGGCGCTGGTGCCTTCGCCGAGCAGTTCCAGCGTGACGCGGGTGCGCACCCGGTCCATGTACAGCCCGCCCGTGGCCTGCAGCGTGGCGCCATCGCGCAGCTGGAGGGTGCCGCCGTCGTCCACCGGCGCCCAGGTTCCCACCGACTCGTAGCGTCCGAGGTACAGGTTGCCCAGGCGGTGCTCGCCACCATCGAGGGCCAGGGTGCCGGCGCCTTCCTTGATCATGTGGCCGGTGCCGGAGACCTGGCTGGACAGGATGGCGTCCGTGGCCTGGTCGAGGCGCAGGAAGGCGCCGGTGCCGATCTCGATCCCGCCGCTGCCGAAGCTGCCGGCATGGCCGACCAGCCTCCCGCCCTCGATGCGCGTGCCGCCCGCGTGGTCGTTGCTGCCGGTGAGCACCAGCGTGCCGGCGCCGTGCTTGACCAGGGCGCCGTCTCCGGTGATGTCCTGCGCCAGCGTGAAGCGGTGGCCGGCATCGGCGATGTCGAAGCCGCCGCCGCCTTCGCCCAGGGTGATCGCGCGCGTGGTGGCGCCGAACTCCGTGCCGGTCACCTGCAGCGTGCCGCCGTCGAAATGCAGCGCACTGGAGGGCGCGCCCAGCGCGGAGTCGGACGACACCGACAGCGTGCCGCCCAGCAGGCGGGTGCCGCCGGTGTAGGTGTTGGTGCCGCTCAGGACGGTGGTGCCGGCGTGGTGCTCGATGGCGCCGGTGCCGGCGATGTCGGGGGCGAACGTGTAGCCGCCGCTGGTGTCGGTGTGGTTGAACACGATCCGGCCGGCCGCCTCGGCGCTGCCGTTCTGGCGGCCCATCTCGATGGCGGCGACCTCGATCGTGCCGGGCGCCACGGCCTGCTCGCCGGCTGCGGCGCCGATCACCAGGGTGCCCAGACCGGGCGTCGCGTTATATGCCTCGCTTTCTCCCAGCACGAGCGTGCTGTTGCCGGCGTTGAGCGCACCGCCCTCGCGCAGGACCAGCGTGCCGCTGGAATTGCGTCCAACGCGGATGAGGCCGCCTGCGACATTCCAGGCCGAGCCGCTGCCGGTGACGGTGAGCGTGGCCGGATCGACGTTCCAGCCGATAGTGTGATAGACGGAGTCGCCGCTCTGCAGGGTGCCGCCATTGCGGATCGTCAATTGCCCTCTGTTAAGGAGAAAAATTCTGCTTTCGGCAGCGTCGCCGTCGATGGCGACGTCGTCATCACGACGAGTGATAGATACGGAGTCATCGGACGTGGGAACACGCCCGTGGCCGCTTTCGACACAATACCAATTGTCCGGGTTGAACCAGTCACCATCCGACGACGGGCTTGGCTGCCATTGGCAATCGTCCGCCCGCACGGTCGACGCCGCCATCATCAGGCCCAGCGCCAGCAGCGACAGCGGCGCGATGCCGACCGCGCTTCTGCGGCCGATGCGGCCGGCCTGCGCTGCTGTACCTGCACGCGCGCGGGCGGTTTCCGGGGCCACCTGGATCAGGCCCAGGGTGCGGTTGAAGACGAGACGATAGATGCGGTTCATGGCAAGTCCTGCAAACGGGGATCGGGATCGGGGCGCATGTCCCCGTGACCTCTGACTCAATGCGCAGGACGGCGCCGAAACCCGCCATCCGGGGGCCGGGCACCTTGCCTATACTTGGCCGCGATTGCACAGGGGGCAGGACGAACCTGGGTGGTGGACGGACGGACGCGTTACCGGCGGGCCAGCGCCATCGTGGAGGCGGCGGACGGGCTGGACGAGGCCGCGCGCGAGGCCCTGGTCGCGCGCGAGTGCGCCGGCGACGACGCGCTGCGCGCCGAGGTCGAGTGGCTGTTGCGGGCCACGCAGGAGGAGGATCCGGCGCCCCCGCCGCCGCAGGACCTGAGCGGCGCCGTCATCGAGGCCGCCGCCGGCAGCGACTACCGGCTGCTGCACCTGCTGGGCCGCGGCGGCATGGGCGCGGTGTACCTGGCCGAGCGCCGTTTCGCCGGTGGCAACCAGCAGGTGGCCCTGAAGCTGCTCCACCCGGGCGCCTGGCCGGAGGCGGACGCGGCGCGCCGGCTGGCGTCCGAGGCCCGCATCCTGGCGCGGCTGTCGCACCGGCACATCGCCCGCCTGCTGGATGCCGGCCGGCTGCAGGACGGACGCCCGTTCCTTGCGATGGAATACGTGGAGGGCGAGCGCATCGACCGCTGGTGCGATGCCCGTGCGTTGCCGCTGGCGGAGCGGTTGCGCCTGTTCCTGAAGGTATGCGACGCGGTGGAGTACGCACACCGGCACCTGGTGATCCACCGCGACCTGAAGCCTTCCAACATCCTGGTCGATGCCGGCGGCGAGCCGAGGCTCCTGGATTTCGGCATCGCCCGCCTGCTGGACGGCGCTGCCGATGCGCCCACCGGCACCGCGCACCACGCCCTGACCCTGTCCTACGCCAGTCCCGAGCAGATCCGCAACGAGCCGCTGAGCACGGCCAGCGACGTCTGGCAGCTGGGCGTGGTGCTGTACGAGCTGGTCAGCGGCGTCCGGCCGTTCCCCGCCTCGGCCGCGCCGCTGGCGATGGGCCACGCGATCCTGTCGGGCGAGCCTGCGCCGCCGGGTCGCGCCCCCGGTCGGAAGAGGGCGGTGCCGGAGGACGTGGACGCGATCGTGATGAAGGCGATGCGCACCGCGCCGGGCGACCGTTATGCGTCCGTGGCGGAACTGGCGGCGGACCTGCGCAGGTTCCTCGCCTCGCGCCCGGTGCATGCGCGGCGCGGGCGCTGGTGGTACCGGCTGCGGCGCTTTGTGGGCCGGCACAGGGCCGGCGTGGCCGTGGGCGTGGCGTTCGTGGCGCTGCTGGCGGGATTCGCCGCCGCACGCGAGGAACAGCTGCGGGCCGCGCAGCGCGAACGCGACCGGGCCCAGGCCATGGTGGAGTTCATGCAGGGGCTGTTCGAAGACGCCGACCCCAGCCGTACCCGCGGCAACCGGATCACGGTGGCCGAAGCGCTGGACCTGGGCGTGGCGCGGCTGGAGGCCGGGCCGGCGCTGGAACCGGCCACGCGCGCGGCCCTGCTGGTCTCGATCGGCCGCGGGTACACGGCGCTGGACATGGGGCACCGGGCGATCCCGCTGCTGCGCGAGGCCGACGCGCTGCTGGCGCAGGCGGGGGCGCCACTGCTCGAACGCGGCAGGGCCAAGGCGGCCTTGCGGCGCGCGTATTCGATGGCGTTGGACACCGCGTCGGCGATCGCTGCCGGCCGCGAAGCGATCGAACTGCTGCGACGGGCCGGGGCCGGCGACACGGAGATCCTCCGCGTGCGGATCAATCTCCTCTACGACCACCTGACGGTCGGCGACACGCCGCTGCCCACGCTGCGCGACGAACTGGTGGGCATCGTGGCCGGGCTGGAGGCCGCGCCGGGCAGCGACCGCGAGCTGCTGATCCAGGGCCTGGCGGTGCTGTCGATGGTCGAGGTGGCCGCCGGCGAGGACGCGGTTGCCGCGCGCCACGCCGGGCGCGCGCTGGCGATCGCGAAGGACATGTACGGCCCCGAGGATCCGGCGCTGATCTATTACCGCTTCACCGACAGCCTGGCGCGGATCCGCAGCGACCCCGCGGGCGCGGTCAGGGCGTATCGCGAACAGATCGCGGACTACGAGCGCATGAACGACCGGCCCACGCCCGGGCTGGGGGCCCTGTACACCTATGCGGGCAGGGCGCTGGCGCAGATGGGGCAGGGCGAGGAGGCGCTGGCGATGCTCGTGCGCGGCGAGGAGATCGCCAGGGGGTTCGCGGACGTTGCGCCGGACTTCCATCTCAACGTGCTGTCGCTGCTGGCCGCGCAATACCAGCGGCTGGGCCGTGCGGAGGAGGCGGAGCGGTTGCTGCAGCCGTGGCTTGAGAGGATGGAGGCGCGTGCCGGGACCGGTGCGGCCTGGGCAGTGAACGGGCGCATCCGGGCGCTCAACGTGCTCGGCGACATCGCCCTGGCGCGGGGGGCGGACGCGGAAGCGGCCGACCGTTTCCGCGCGGCGCTGGACACGGCGGCGCGGCATGCGGACGTCGCGGCGTCCGGCCTGCGCCGGGCCAGCGCCGACGGCTTGTGCCGGACCGGCAGTGCGGCGGGAGGCACGCAGTGCGGATGACTGCCAGGGCAGCCAGGGCCGTGGCCCGACAGGAACCGGGCGCCAGTGATGCGGTGGACGTGACCGGCCTGCTCCCGGCGGTGCACGCCGGGGATCCGGAGGCGCTGGCGCGGGTCATGTCCGCCATGTACGACGCGCTGCATCGGCTGGCCCGGGAGCAGCTGGCCGCCGAGTACGGCGAGCGCACGCTGGGGCCGACGGAGCTGGTGAACGAAGGCTTCCTGCGGCTGTTCGGCGCCGGCCGGCTCCCCGAGCTGGCGGATCGCCGCCACCTGCTGGGCGTGGCGGTCCGGGCGATGCGCCAGGTGCTGGTGGACGCGGCGCGCCGACGCAATGCCGGCAAGCGCGTGCCCGCCGAGCTGTGCGTGCCGCTGGACGAGGCTGCCGTGGCGGAGGACGCCATTGCCGCGCCGGGCACGGTATCGGCGGCGCTGGCGGAACTGGAGGCGATCGCGCCGCGGCAGGCGCAGGTGGTGGTGCTGCGCGTGTTCGCCGGCCTGGGCGAACGGGCGACCGCCGCGCTGCTCGGGGTCTCCGAGCGCACCGTGCAGCGGGACTGGCGCATGGCGCGGGCGTGGCTGCGACGGGAGCTGGAGGGCTGACCGCCCCCCGGGTGTCCCCTGTAGGAGCGGCTTCAGCCGCGACCCGTTGCCATGGCATGCATCGTGGTCGCCGGTCGCGGCTGAAGCCGCTCCTACGGGGATCCTGGATGCTGGCCGGGGTCGCGCGGGCCTGGTCGCGGCTGAAGCCGCTCCTACAGGAGGATGACCTGGTTTGGGGGATGCCGGGCCCCAGACGGGGCGGACCCGGATCGCTCCGGGTCCGCTTGCGGGTCAGGCGTTGGCCTTCTTGGCCTTGGCCAGCTTGAGCCAGGTGTCGACCACGGTGTCGGGGTTGAGCGAGACCGACTCGATGCCCTGTTCCATCAGCCACTGGGCCAGGTCCGGGTGGTCGGACGGGCCCTGGCCGCAGATGCCCACGTACTTGCCCTTGGCGCGCGCGGTCCTGATCGCCATCGACAGCAGCTTCTTGACCGCCGGGTCGCGTTCGTCGAACAGGCCGGCGACGATCGAGGAGTCGCGGTCCAGACCGAGGGTGAGCTGGGTCAGGTCGTTGGAGCCGATCGAGAAGCCGTCGAAGATCTCGAGGAACTCCTCGGCCAGCAGGGCGTTGGACGGCACCTCGCACATCATGATGATCTTCAGGCCGTTCTCGCCCTGGCGCAGGCCGTTCCTGGCCAGCACCTCGACCACTTTGCGGCCTTCCTCCAGGGTGCGCACGAACGGGATCATCACCCAGAGGTTCTCCAGGCCCATGTCGTTGCGCACGCGCAGCACCGCCTTGCACTCCAGGGCGAAGGCGTCGGCGAAGGACGGATCGACGTAGCGGCTGGCGCCGCGGAAGCCGATCATCGGGTTCTCTTCCTCCGGCTCGTAGCGGCGGCCGCCGATCAGGTTGGCGTACTCGTTGGACTTGAAGTCCGACAGGCGCACGATCACCGGGTTCGGCGCCACCGAGGCGGTGAGGGTGGCGATGCCCTCGGCCAGGCGGTCGACGTAGAAGCCCACCGGGTCGGAATAGCCGGCGATGCGCTCGTCGATCTGCTTCTTCGTCTCCGGGTCCTGCTGGTCGTACTCGAGCAGGGCGCGCGGATGCACGCCGATGTGGCTGGCGATGATCATCTCCAGCCGCGCCAGGCCGATGCCGGCGTTGGGCAGCTGGCCGAAGTCGAACGCGCGCTCGGGGTTGGCGACGTTCATCATGATCTTCAGCGGTGCCTCGGGCATCGAGGCCAGGTCGGTGGTGATCCGCTCGAAGGACAGGGCGCCCTCGTAGATGAAGCCGGTGTCGCCCTCGGCGCAGCTCACGGTCACTTCGGCGCCGTCCTCGATCGCCTCCAGCGCATTGCCGGTGCCGACGACGGCCGGCACGCCCAGCTCGCGGGCGATGATCGCGGCGTGGCAGGTGCGGCCGCCGCGGTTGGTGACGATGGCCGCGGAGCGCTTCATCACCGGCTCCCAGTCGGGGTCGGTCATGTCGGCGACCAGCACGTCGCCGGGCTGCACGCGCTCCATGTCCTCGAGCCGGCGCACCACGCGGGCGACGCCGCTGCCGATCTTGTTGCCGATCGCGCGGCCCTCGGCGATGACCTTGCCGCGCTCGTTGAGCGAGTAGCGCTCGATCTGGGTGGCCTTGGCGCGCGACTTCACGGTCTCCGGGCGCGCCTGGACGATGAACAGCTTGCCGCTGACGCCGTCCTTCGCCCACTCGATGTCCATCGGGCGGCCGTAGTGCTGCTCGATGGTCACCGCCTGGCGGGCGAGCTCGTGCACGTCCTCGTCCGACAGCGAGAAGCGGTTGCGCAGTTCGCCCGGCGTGTCCTCGGTGCGCACGCGCTCGCCCGGCGTGTCGGAGTACACCATCCGGATCGCCTTGGCGCCGAGGGTGCGGCGCAGGATCGCGTGCCGGCCGGCCTTGAGCGTGGGCTTGTAGACGTAGTACTCGTCCGGGTTCACCGCTCCCTGGACGACCATCTCGCCCAGGCCGTAGCTCGAGGTGATGAATACCACGTCGCGGAAGCCCGATTCGGTGTCGAGGGTGAACATCACGCCCGAGGCGCCCACGTCCGAGCGCACCATCAGCTGCACGCCGGCGGACAGGAACACGTCCTCGTGCTTGAAGCCGTGGTGGACGCGGTAGGCGATCGCGCGGTCGTTGTAGAGCGAGGCGAAGACTTCCTTGACCTTGCGGACGACGTCGTCGGCGCCGGTGACGTTGAGGAAGGTCTCCTGCTGGCCGGCGAACGATGCGTCGGGCAGGTCCTCGGCGGTGGCCGAGGAGCGCACCGCCACCGCGACCTCGCCGCCGCCGTTGTCGGCGCACAGCTTCGCGTAGGCCTGGCGGATGTCGGCGTCCAGGTCGGGCTGCAGCGGGGCGTCGATCACCCAGCCGCGGATCTCGCGCCCGGCCGCGGTCAGCGCGCCCACGTCCTCGACGTCCAGCGACGCGAGCCGGTCGAAGATGCGCTGGTGCAGCTGGTTATGGGCGATGAAGGCCCGGAATGCGTCGGCCGTGGTGGCGAAGCCCCCCGGCACGGACACCCCCAGCCCGGACAGCTCGCCGATCATCTCGCCCAGCGACGAGTTCTTGCCACCAACCTGGGCCAGGTCGGCCAGTCGCAGGTCGTGCAGCCACAGGATGTTGGCCGGCGTGTCCGACGGCAGGGGTGCAGGCTGGTTCAAGGGTCCTCTCCAAAGGTCATGACAAAGCCGGTATGTGTCGGCTGAAAAACGCTATTTTAGCGCCCCCAGGGCCAGCCTTCGCGAACGAGGGCACGGAGACAGCGTTGTCAGCGACCCGACCCGTTTTCTATGTGTCCGACGGCACCGGCATCACCGCCGAGACCGTCGGCCACAGCCTCCTCACCCAGTTCACCGGCACCCGCTTCCACACCACCCGCATCCCGTTCGTCGACAGCGTCGAGCGCGCGCACGAGGTCGCCGAGAAGATCCGCGCGGCCGGCGAGGAGCACGGGGTGCGGCCGATCGTGGTCAATTCCTCGGTGAACCCCGAGATCGCGGCCGAGATCGCCCGCAGCGGGGCGCTGGTGCTGGACGTGTTCGAGCCGTTCCTGGCTCCGCTGGAGGCGGAGCTGGGCGAGAAGCGGCAGGCCAAGGTCGGCCAGGCGCACGGCATGGTCGACTTCGAGACCTACCACCGCCGCATCAACGCGATGAACTTCGCGCTGGCCCACGACGACGGCATGTCGACCAGCTACGACCAGGCCCAGGTGATCCTGGTCGCCGTGTCGCGCGCCGGCAAGACGCCGACCTGCATCTACCTGGCGCTCCACCATGGCGTGAGCGCGGCCAACTATCCGCTCACCGACGAGGACCTCGCCCACGACCGGCTGCCCGAGCGCCTGCGCGCGCACCGCTCGAAGCTGTTCGGACTGACCATCGATCCGGTGCGCCTGCACCAGATCCGCCAGGAGCGGCGGCCCGACTCGCGCTACGCGAGCCTGGAGACCTGCAAGCGCGAAGTGGCCGCGGCCGAGAAGCTGTTCCGCGCCGAGCGCATCCCGGTGCTGAGCACGACGCACGTGTCGATCGAGGAAATCTCGAGCAAGGTGATGTCCACCCTGGGTATCCAGGGCGTCATGTTCTGAGGGCGGGGAGGGCGGTGCGCACCCGGGCGCGGCGCATCGCGCGAAATCGACGGGCAGCAGTCTTAACGTAGGCGCCCCGGCCCGATCCGTCAATGCTCCCCGCCTGCGATGGCAGCGTGTAGCATCGGGTCATGCACGAAGTCGCCACACGCCAGGCAAGCATTCCGAGACTGGGCCGTTTCGCCTGGCTGATGGGACTGTATGCCGAGAACTTCCGCCGCATCACGCGGCTGTTCGAACCGGTCGACCTTGCGCCGGGGATGTACGTCTCGTCGAGCGGAAGCGGCCCGGACGTGCGGCTCGACGTGCTGTACCAGCACGCCTACACCACCGAGCTGCGGCTGACCTACACGATGCGCGACCCGGTCACCGGCGAACCCGATCCGTCGGCCTACCTGCGCCTGTACCGCGACGCGCGGCAGGCCGAGGCCACGCACTGCTACGTGGGCCGGCGCTGGCAGGACGTGATCGGCATGTATCCGCCCGCCGCCGAAGTCCTCGACCACCGGATGCGGATGAACACCTTCCTCGGCAAGTGGATCGAGTACCTGGCCGAGAACGGGCACGGCGTGGCCACGCTGCGCCCGGTGGAGGACGGCGTCGGGAGACTGCCGCTGCCGCCGGTCAGGGCCGCGGCCGGGGGCGGGTAGGGAAGTCTCCCCGTCTGGCCCCCGCCTGGGCAGGGGCGGCGCCTCAGCCGCAGGCGCCCACCAGGACCTTGTCCCCGCAGCGCATCCGCACCCGGACGCCGGTCGGCACGCCGATCGAGGCGTGGCAGTCGCGCGCGAGCTGCTTGGCCTGCTCGATGGCGGCCGCGCGGGCGACGTGCCGCGCCACCGCGTACTGGTTGATCTGGACCTGCCAGGCCGGTCCGTCCGGTTCCACCGCGATCAGGGTCCGCTCCATCACGAGGCCTCCCAAGACACTTGCGTTTTCCATGCGCGGAGCATCCTCCCGGACCGGCCGCCCCGCAGTCGGACGCCGTCCCGGGCGCGCGTAGGAAAACACCGACGGCCGGTGGGGCGGGGTCCCGCAGGCGACAGCCCCGCGGGCGTCGCCTGCAGGTGGCGTCCCTACGCGGATGACGCGCCTGCGGCGCGCCCTACGGGCCCCGGCGCTGCGCGCCGGGTTCGCAGCCGCTGCGCGGCTGCAGTCGAACCCTGCGGGGTTCTCATCCCCGTGTGTGGGATCCTGGAACGACAACGCCCGCTTGCGCGGGCGTTGTCTGGAAGGTGGCGTCCCCACGGGGATTCGAACCCCGGTCGCTACCGTGAAAGGGTAATGTCCTAGGCCTCTAGACGATGGGGACGCAGTAGCCTTTAAGCCCATTTATAGCCGTTTCCGCCGGATTTCCAGAGGAAACGTGGTGGAGCCAGGCGGGATCGAACCGCCGACCTCCTGCATGCCATGCAGGCGCTCTCCCAGCTGAGCTATGGCCCCACGGCTGGAAAGCACGAAATTGTAAAGGGACGGTTCGGGGACCGTCAACAGGGTGCATGCTTTCGTTCGCGCGTTCGCAGCAGCGGCCAGCCGGTGATCGAGGATCCGGTCAGGACGAGCGGTTGCCGCGGGCGCGTGCGGCGGCGTCCATGACGGGAGTTCGCGCGTAGCTGCCGTGTTGACCCGGGACGGCTGCACGCGGTGACCGCTCGTGGTGGCGGCGACCCTCGAGCGCCTGGATCGTCTTGAGGTGCGAAGTGGCAGCGAGCGCTGGTATGCGTTGCGACCTGGCGATGGCCCCGGGCCGTGGCGAAGGTCCGGCCTCCCGCTGCGGAACTTCGCCCCCATCCCGACCTTCCCCCGCACGCGGGGGAAGGGGTGGTCAACGCAATGCGGCATGGACCGGGTCGGTCAGCTCGTGCTGCCGGGTTGGCCAGGTGCTGGTTGGCCAGGTGCTGCAGGAACGCGGAGCCGCTTCCGGCTGGAGTCGGAATTCCGGCGTGGGACGTCCGGGCTGCGTCAGCGTTCGGCCCACGACGTCTGGCCGTCGTTCGCTGGCGACGCGGGCGCGCTGTAGCTCGAACGCGGCCCGCATCATCGGGGGCGCATGCAGTTCCTGGAGGATTTCCCGGGACGGGACCCGCCATCCGCCGCCTGGCTGCTGCTCCGACAATAACATAATAGACATTATGCGAAGTCCAAGAATCACCCCGAATGTGCGCCACCACATTAGGTAATTGCCCTATCTGATTGATGCAGCGCTCTTTCGCGATCCATGGACACGCCCTTTCGCGATCCGTTGCCACGCTACGATCGCGCCGGCTGCGGGATCGCACCGGACTCGGGTCGCCGGCCTTCGACGTGGCCTGCATCATCTGCTGCCTCCGCCCATGCGCCTGGTGACGCGTGCCCACCGTGGAGCCGGTTTCGCTTGCGCGGCGCATGTGTGTGCGGCGTCGCCAGGCAACCCGCCGGCCCGGCTGCGTGCGCAAGGCAGCCGCTCCTGGCGCCAGACGGCCCAGGCGTCGTCTGGCTTCCCGGCTGGCCAGTGGCCTAGTGCGGCGGCGACGGGAATCCTGGGTCGCCGCGGCCGCCTGCCGCGGACGCGCCGGAGCCGGCGGTCGTGCGGCTGCCCGGCGCCCCGGCGGCGCCCTGTCCGGCCGATGCGTTCCCCGGTTCCCCGGAGTCGGTCGTTGCGGGGCCCGGCGTCCGCGCGGTCTCGAAGTCGCCCCTGGAGACCGGTTCCTCGGCCGAGACGCGGACGCGGTTGTCGACGTCCTTGACGCCGCGGACGGCATCGGCGATGTCCTCGGCGCGATGCTTCATCCAGCGGGTCGGCACGCGTCCGGTCAGCACCACGCGGCCCTGTTCGCAATGGACCTCGATCTCGCTGGCGTCGACGATCGGATCGTCGCAGAGCTGGTCGCACAGGTCTTCCAGGATCCGCTCGTCGGAGCGCATGTAGCCCTTCGGGCCGCGGCCGCGGTAGCCGGCGTGGCCCTGGGCCCGGTAGGCGCTGTCCCATTCATCGGCGCCGGGGCCGGTCGGGTCCGGGGTGTCGCCCGGCTGGTGCCGGCCTTCGCCGCCGAAGCCGTAGCTGCCGGGCACGAAGCCGTCTTCCCAAGGGCGGGCATGGCGTTGCCGCCCCCTGCCCGGGCGCGCACGGCGACGCAGCGGATCATCCAGTTCCGCCTCGAAGCCGTACGCGCCCGGGCCTTCGTCATGGCGACCGCCGCGGCGATCGAAGACGCCGCCGGTCTCGGAGAACGAGTACTCGTCGGGTGCATAGGGGCCGCCGGCGCGGCGCGCCCGGCCGTCGCCGCGCCCCCGGCCGGTGTCCTCCTCTTCGGCCTGCTGGCGGGTGGCGGCATGCAGCCAGGCACGGCCCTGGTCGAGGAAATGCGCGCCGGTGTCCAGCAGGCGCTCGGCGACCGCACGCAGTTCGCCCACGCCCACCGCCTGGTGGCGCTCATCGGCATGCCTGGGGCGGGTTCGGTAGGGATTGCGCATGTCGCCTCCGGATGGTGGCCGGGCAAGGGCACGACTGCCCCGCCCCGCCTGGCCGCGTTGGGTGGCCGCTTCCCGCGACCTGCAGGCCGACCTTTGCATGCCCGGCGTGCATTCCATGTCGCGAATGCCTTAGGGAAGCGTGATCGTGGCGCCGCGGGGGTCACGCCGGCTCAACGGCCGCTGCGGTATCCAAGACGTCCCGACCGCGCGCGAGGCCTGCCGATGAACCGCGACCGCAAGGATCCGCCCCCGCCCGGGCACGACCGCGACAAGCCGGAGTCGCCGGAGGAACGGCGCGAGCGCAAGGAACGCGAAGACGAGAACCAGGACGAGTCGCTGGAGGAAACCTTCCCCGCGAGCGATCCCGTCTCGCCCTTCATTCCCGCGAGGAAGCCGGAGTGAGCAGCGACGGGCCGGCGCCGGCGGCGCTGCTGGTCGTCGACATGATCAACCCGCTCGACTTCGACGGCGCCGGACCCATGGTGGCCGGGGCGGTGGCCGCCGCGCGCAGCATCGGGCCGCTCCGCGCCCGGTTCCATGAGCGCGGCTGGCCGGTCGTCTTCGCCAACGACAACTTCGCCCGCTGGCGCGCGGACTTCCGCGAACTGGTGGCGATCACCGCCCGCGCCGGGAAGGCGCCGTCGGAGATCGTGCGCCGCCTGTCGCCCGACCTGCGCGACCACTTCGTGCTCAAGCCCAAGCACTCGGCCTTCCTGGCCACGCCGCTCGCGGTGCTGCTGGCCAAGCTCGGCGTCCGCCGGCTGCTGCTGACCGGCATGGCGCTGGAGAGCTGCGTGCTGGCGACCGCGGTCGACGCCAAGTCCCGCGAGTACGAGGTGGCGGTGGTCCGCGACGCCGTGGCCGGCCAGCCCGGGTTGCGGCAGGCGGCGCTGCGGACCCTCGAGGGCGGCGGTACCGCGCGGCTGGTCTCGAGCCGGGCCGCACTGTCGTGGGCCGCGCGCGCCTGAACGAGGCGCGGACTCCCGATCCGCCGGAAATTCCCGCAATCTGGCGGCGAATTTCGTCGAAATCGCCGCAGAGGAGCCCGAATCCCGTCGATTGACGTTTTTTTACGGGCGGGGGGCTATGCTGCAGGCCTGATCCACCCCAGTGACGTACTGATGGCACCAGCGACCAAGAGCAACAACAGCACCGTCCTGCGCCGGACCGGCCGTTCGAGCAAGCAGACCGCCACCCTCACCCGCGAGCAGCTCGAGGACGACCTCGCCGCGTTCCGCAAGGCGGGCGGCAAGATCGAGAAGCTCGGCAACACCAACACCTTCAAGAAGATCGGCTGACCGGGCCCCGCGGCCGGCGGTCCGCCTCAGCGGACCGGCACGTCGTGGTGCACCTGCGGTTCCGGCTCGAGCCGGAACGTGTAGTGCCACCATTCCATCGGGTAGTTGGCGAAGCCATGGCGTTCCATGGCTTCGCGCAGCCGTGCGCGCGATTCGCGCTGGGCGGGTGCCAGGCCCGGATGGTCGGTATTGGCGCGCGGGTCGAAGAAGTCGAACGGCGTGCCCATGTCCAGCGGACGGCAGTCCGCGGACCCGGGCCGGTCGCACTGCAGCAGCGTGAGGTCGACGGTGGCGCCGCGGCTGTGCCCGGACCGGTCGGCGATGTAGTCCGGGACCAGGCTCGATTTCTCCAGCGCCGGGTAGTACGCCGCGCGCGTGCGCTGGTCGGAGGGGTCGTTGGCCCATTCCACGAAGCGCCGCACCGCGCGCGCGGGCCGGTAGCAGTCGAAGATGCGCAGCCGCAGCCCACGGGGACGCAGTTCGCGCTCGAGGGCCGCGAGCGCCTCGGCCGCCGGCCGCAGCAGGTAGCACTTCGGGGCCTCGTAGCCTTCCACCGGCGCCCCGGTGAAGTTGTCCGGACCCGCGTAGCGGATGTCGGTGTCGATGTCCGGCACCAGGTCGCGGATGTCGACCATGCCAAGCGATGCCGGGGTCGCCGCGCTCCCCTGCTCCGCGCCGGCGCGATCGGCGCGCGTCCCGCAGCCCGCGGTGGCCAGCAGGATGGCCAGTCCGAGGACGGCCACGCCTGCCCGGTGCACGGGCCTCGATGGGGGTTGGGTGCGGCTGTGTAACATGGCCGCAGCATGCGACAGCCGCCCGTTCCTGCCAAGCCGACGGCGCGCCACGACGGCGTCGCGGCCACCCGCCCCTGCCGTGCGGCAATGCGCGTCGCCCTGGCCTGCGTGCTGGCGATGGCGTCGACCCTGGGCCACGCCCGATCGCCGTTCGATCCGCAGGTCGAGGTGCTGCCGGGCGTCACGCGCGCGCACCTCGATCCCGGGTTCTGGACCAGCCGTCTGCGCGACCCCGATCGCCTGATCCTCGACGCGGGCGCGGTCGCGGCGCAGAACGCGCGCATGCGGCAGCTCGACCCGTCGCTGCACGACATCGAGGACCTGCCGTACACGGTCGAGGCCGAACAGGTCCGCGCCTGGATCGAGGCCGCCTCGCCGCGCCCCACGGCCGTGCTGTACGACGAGGCCGGCAAGGAAGGCAGCGCGCGCGCGATCGACCGCCTGGTCGGCGCGCTCGACCTGGACGACATCCCCCAGACCCAGGTGACGCGTTTCGGCCTGGTCGTGCGACGCGCCGACCTGCGCACCTTCCCCACCCACCTGCGCGTGTTCAGTACGCCCGACGACCGCGACCTCGACCGCTTCCAGGAAACCGCGCTGTTCCCCGGCACGCCGGTGGCGGTCGTGCACCGCAGCCGCGACCGGCACTGGCTGTTCGTGCTCAGCGAGACCTATGCCGGCTGGATCGAGGCCGGCGCCGTCGCGTTCGGGGAACGGGCCGAGGTCTTTGCCTACAGCCGGCGCGCGCCGTTCGTGGTGGTGACCGGCGCCCAGGTGCGCACGGTGCATACGCGCGAGCGCCCGGAGGTGTCCGAACTGCCGCTGGACATGGGCGTGCGCCTGCCATTGGCCGAGTGGCCGCCGCACGCGCCGGTCAACGGCCAGCATCCGGGCTTCGGCTACGTGGTCGACCTGCCGGTGCGCGAGGCGGACGGCACGCTCGCGTTCGTCCCCGCGCTGCTGCCGCGCTCGGCCGACGTGGCCGAGGGCTACCTGCCGCTGACGAAGGCCAACCTGATCCGGCAGGCGTTCAAGTTCCTCGGCGAGCGCTACGGCTGGGGACACCGTTACAACGGCCGCGACTGCAGCGGGTTCGTGTCGGAAGTGCTGCGCAGCTTCGGCCTGGTGATCCCGCGCAACACGGGCGCCCAGGCATCGAGCCCCGCGCTCGGAGGTACCGTGGTCGAACCGGGCATGGGCCACGAGGAGCGGCTGCGCCTGCTCGCGCAGGCCGGGGTCGGCGACCTGCTTTACGTGCCCGGGCATGTGATGATGGTGATCGGGCGCGTGGACGGCGCCACCTGGGTGATCCACGACGCGGCCAGCGTGTCGATGGTCGCCGACGATGGCCAGCTCGTGCGCTACCCGGTCAATGGCGTGGTGGTGACCCCGCTATTGCCGCTGATGGCCGATCCGGTCACCGCCATGGTCGATCGCGTCACCGCCATCCGCAGGCTGCAACCGTGAGCAGCGGTGACTGAAGCCGGCCGCATGGGCACTGCCCTTCCCTGCCCTGCCCGGATGCGCGCAGGGTGCCGCCGCGGCGCCGTTCGTGCTATCCAGTGCGCGGCCCATGACCCCCAGCCAGGTTCCCGATGACCCAGGCCCCGAACGGCGCACGCCGCCTGTCCACGCCCGCGCGGGTGATGATCGGCCTCTTGCTCGGCGCCGCGGCGGGCCTGGTGCTGGCGGCCATCGATCCGGCGCAGGCGACACGGGTCGCGGATATCGTGTATCCGGTCGGCAGGCTGTGGCTGAACGCGCTGCAGATGACGGTCGTGCCGCTGGTCGCGGCGCTGGTGGTGGTCGGAATCAACTCGGCCGCCGACGCCGCCGCTTCGGGCCGCACCGCGCGCACCGCGATGTTCGTGTTCGTGGTGCTGCTGGCGCTGTCGGGCGCGTTCGCGGCCGTGGCCGCACCGGCCGTGCTCTCCGCCCTGCCCCGCGACGAGGCGGTGGTGGCGGCGTTCCGCGCCGCGATCCAGGCGCCCGAGGCGCTGCCGCAGGGTACCGACCCCGGTGCATGGCTGTCGGGCATCATCCCCAGCAACGCGATCGCGGCCGCGGCCAACAGCGCGATGCTGCCGCTGGTGGTGTTCTCGATGTTCTTCGGCTTCGCCCTGACCCGCATCGATGCCGAGCGCCGCGCGCGCCTGCTCGAACTGGTGCGCACCCTGGGCGACACCATGATCGTGATCGTGCGCTGGGTGCTGTGGGCCGCGCCGCTGGGCGTGTTCGCCCTGGTGCTGGCGGTGTGCGCGCGGGTGGGCCTGCACATGCTCAGTGCGCTCGCCTACTACATCCTCACCCAGTGCACGCTGTACATCGCCATCACCGGGCTGCTGTACCTGGTGGCGATGGTGGCGGCGAACGAACGGCCGGCGCGGCTGGCGCGGGCATTGCTGCCGGTGCAGGCGATCGCGGCCAGCACCCAGTCCTCGCTGGCCTCGCTGCCGGTGATGATCGAGAGCGCGCGCACGCGGCTGGGCTATCCGCTGGCGGTGACCTCGCTGGTGCTGCCGATGGCAGTGTCGCTGTTCCGCATCGCCAGCCCGCCGCAGTACATCGTGGTCGCCTCCTTCATCGCCTGGCTGTACGGCATCGACCTGGGCGCAGGCCAGCTGGCGATCGCGGTGGCGCTGGCGATCGTGGTCAGCATGGGGTCGGTGGGCCTGCCAGGCCAGGTCAGCTTCATGACCACCAACATGCCGGTGACCCAGGCCATGGGCCTGCCGGTCGAACCGCTGGGCGTGCTGCTGGCGGTGGACACCATCCCCGACGTCTTCGCCACCGTGGCCAACACTTCGGCCGACGTCACCGCGACCGCGATCGTGGCCAGGCGGACCGGGGCGATGCAGGAGCCGGATGTCGCGGACTAGCGCCTGCGGTCGCGGCTGAAGCCGCTCCTGCAGGCCCTCCCCGCCGTAGGAGCGGCTTCAGCCGCGACCACCAAGCCAGACAGCATCCCAGAACGGATAATCCGCCACCCGGCGCACGAGCCCGGCACGCACAGGATTCGCCACGATGTAGCGCGCCACTGCCTGCAGATCATCTTCCCGGCGCAGCGCCCGATCGTGGTACGCAGGCGCCCACAGGAGGCCGGACCGTCTGCACTCGCGATTCACGGCATGCGCACTGCGACCCTTCAGGATCCGCGCGGCGGTGCCGAGCGACCCGCCATTTCCGAGCTGCAGCAGGCAATGCGCGTGGTCGGGCATCACGACCCAGGCAAGCAAGGAGAATCCCTGGACCGGGAGGGCAAAGGTGCGCGCCGCCGCGCAGGCCGCGACGAAGTCGGCGAACACGGGTTCCCTGTCCCGTGTCGCGAACGTCACGTGGTACACGTGGCGTGGCAGGGAGACACGCCCCTTGCGTAGCGCTGCGTGGCCACGCCGACCGCATGCGTCCCTGTCCATTCGGGAAGCGCGGCGGTAGGCAGCATCCGGTGCCGTCGGGGATCGACCCGAGCCGATGTCGGACTGTGGGTCGCGGCTGAAGCCGCTCCTACATGTGTGCCGCCGTGCAGGAGCGGCTTCAGCCGCGACGCGGGCGCTACAGCAGCTTGCTGCGCCGCATCTCCAGGGTGCGCTCGGGCGGCATGAACGAATCGGGCCGGGCCGAGGCCCAGAAGGCCCGGAACACGGCGTGCTCGGGGACCCCGTCGAGCAGTTCGCCCGGCGCGAGGAAGCGGTACAGCGCGGCCAGCGAACGCACCTCGGTGGGCGCGACGCGGCGCAGGATGTGCTCGGGCCCGAGCTGGGACGGATGCTCCAGGCCCGCCGCGCCGAGCATGTCGCGCAGCGCCCGCAGGGTGTTCTGGTGGAAGTTGAACACGCGCGTGGCCTTGTCCTCGACGTCGAGCGCGCGCCAGCGCGCCGGGTCCTGGGTGGCGACGCCGGTCGGGCAGTGGTCGGTGTGGCAGCTGCGCGACTGGATGCAGCCCAGCGCAAACATGAAGCCGCGTCCGGCATTGCACCAGTCCGCGCCCATGGCCACGGTGCGGGCGATGTCGAACGCGCTGGCGATGCGGCCGGCGGCGGCGATCCGGATCCGGTCGCGCAGGCCGATCCCGACCAGGGTGTTGTGCACCAGCATCAGGCCTTCGTGCATCGGCACGCCGACGTGGTTGATGAACTCCAGCGGCGCGGCGCCGGTGCCGCCTTCGGCGCCGTCGACGACGATGAAGTCGGGCAGGATCCCGCTCTCGAGCATCGCCTTGGCCACGCCGAACCATTCCCATGGATGGCCGATGGCGAGCTTGAAGCCGGTCGGCTTGCCGCCCGACAGTTCGCGCAGCCGGGCGATGAACGCCAGCAGTTCCAGCGGCGTGGAGAACTCCGAATGCGACGCCGGCGAGACGCAGTCCACCCCCACCGGGACGCCGCGCGCGGCCGCGATTTCGGGTGTGACCTTCGCTCCGGGCAGCATGCCGCCGTGCCCGGGCTTGGCGCCCTGCGAGAGCTTGAGCTCGATCATCTTCACCTGCGGGTCGCGCGCGTTCCCGGCGAAGCGCGCGGGATCGAACCGCCCTTCCCCGTCGCGGCAGCCGAAGTAGCCCGAGCCGATCTCCCACACCAGGTCGCCGCCGCGTTCGCGGTGGTAGGACGAGATCGAGCCCTCGCCGGTGTCGTGGTAGAAGCGGCCGCGCCGGGCGCCCTCGTTGAGCGCGCGGATCGCATTGGCCGAGAGCGCGCCGAAGCTCATCGCCGAGATGTTGAACACGCTGGCGTCGTAGGGCAGCGACTGCGCGCCGCCCACCAGCACCCGGAAGTCGTGCGACTCGGCGTGGGCCGGCACCAGCGAGTGGTTGATCCACTCGTAGGCCAGGCTGTAGGGATCGTGCTCGCTGCCGAACGGCACCGTGTCGCGCTCGCTCTTGGCGCGCTGGTACACCAGCGCCCGCTTCTCGCGCGAGAACGGCACCTCGACCAGGTTGTCCTCGATGAAGTACTGGCGGATCTCGGTGCGGATCGACTCCAGTCCGTAGCGCACGTGCGCGCTCACCGGGTACAGCCGGCGCAGGGTCGAGCGCGCCTGCAGCACGTCCACCAGGCCCAGCACGGACAGCACCAGCGCGGGCACGGCCAGCCACCACCAGGCCGGCGTCCATCGCAGCGCCAGCAGCGTGGTGGCGATGGCGATCGCGATGCAGGCGAACCAGGTCGTGCGGCGGTGGAACATGGATCCCCGTTGCGGCGCGCCGGCGCTGGCGCGCCTCCATGATCACACACTCCCCCACGGACCCTGTAGCAGCGGCTTCAGCCGCGACCCGCTCCCGCACCGGCGCGATCGGTGCCCACGCGGCCGGTACGCGCCGACGACCATGGTGGGATCGTGCGGGCCCAGCCGGCGACGCGGGGTCGCGGCTGAAGCCGCTCCTGCAGAATGCTGGAGGTGGTGCCCGAGGCCGGACTCGAACCGGCATGACCGCGAGGTCGAGGGATTTTCGTACCACTTCGGCTTTCGCCGCCGGCCGCGTGGCCGTTCGTGGTCTGGAGCACGCCTTCACCATGGCGCCATGCGCGACAGGTGCCCGCCGTCTGCTCTCTACACCTTCCCCCGCTGCGCCGGGGGCTTGGCTCGGCGTTGGCGCGGGCGGCGATGCCCAGGGCGTCCACCGAGTTTGACGGGTGCCACCCCCGGCGTTTCCCCCGGGGGGCTCAATCGTTCAAGTCCCTTGTGTCTACCAGTTCCACCACTCGGGCGTGGCCGGCGACGCGCATCCCGCGGAGGGATGGAGGCCTGGGTCGGAATCGAACCGGCGTACGCGGATTTGCAGTCCGCTGCATGACCACTCTGCCACCAGGCCGGTGACGCTCGCCACGGACAACAATACACGTCCGCGGGGCTGACAAACAAAGCCCCGGCGGTGCCGGGGCCTTGTGCAAACTGGAGCGGGAAACGAGGCTCGAACTCGCGACCTCAACCTTGGCAAGGTTGCGCTCTACCAACTGAGCTATTCCCGCGTTGAGCCGTGCATTTTACCGGCGCCCTTGGCGCTGTCAACAGCATTGCGTTCGCCGTCGCGCAGGACCGGCCAGGCGGCGCGCAGGTAGGCCAGTCCCGACCACAGGGTGAGCAGCGCGGCGGCGCCCAGCAGCCAGTCGCCGACGTGGAACAGGGGCTTGCCCATCCAGATGTCGGTCCCCGGCTGCAGCGGATGGCGGGGGTTGATCGAGTACAGCAGGCACGACAGCGCCACCATCTGGGCGGTGGTCTTGATCTTGCCGATCGTGGCGACCTTGACCGTGGCCCGCTGGCCCAGCTCGGCCATCCATTCGCGCAGCGCCGAGACCGCGATCTCGCGGCCCACGATCACCGCGGCCCAGAACGCCATCCACGGCGTCGGGTGGCCCTGCACGATCAGGAACAGGGCCACGGCCACCATCAGCTTGTCGGCCACCGGGTCGAGGAAGGCGCCGAAGGCCGAATACTGGTGGTAGCGGCGGGCGATCCAGCCGTCCAGCCAGTCCGTGACCGCGGCCAGGATGAACACGAACGCGGACGCGAAATTGGTCCACTGCGAGGGCATGTAGAACACGGCGACCAGCACCGGGATCAGCAGGATCCGCAGCAGGGTCAGCCAGGTGGGGACGGTCAACTTCATCGGGTGCGGGGGGACTGGCCGGGGGGATCGGCGTCTTCCAAACCATGCAGGGTCGCATAGATTCGCCCGGCGAGCGCCTCGTTCACGCCCTCGACCTGGGCGATCTCCTCGATCCCGGCCGCCCTCAGGCCCGGCAGGCCGCCGAAATGGCGCAGCAGGGCGGCGCGCCGGCGCGGGCCGATCCCGGGGATGTCCTCGAGCCGGCTGCTGGTGCGCGCCTTCTGGCGCCGGCCGCGATGGCCGGTGATGGCGAAGCGGTGGGCCTCGTCGCGGACCTGCTGGATGAGCTGCAGGCCCAGCGAGGCGGTGCCCGGCCGCAGCTCGCGGCCGTCGGGCAGCAGCAGGCGCTCGTGGCCGGGCCGGCGCTCCTCGCCCTTGGCCACGCCCACCACCAGCACGCCCGGCTCGCCGGGGGCGGCCGCGGCCGGAAGGCCCAGTTCCGCGAGCACCGCGTGGGCCTGGGCCACCTGCCCTGCCCCGCCGTCGATCAGCAGCAGGTCCGGCAGCACGGCGCCCGGCCCCGGCGCCGGGGCGTCCGGTGAGTCCGCCTGCCCGAGCGCGGCCGCGGCACGCCGGAAGCGCCGGGTCAGGGCCTGCTGCATGGCGGCGTAGTCGTCGCCAGGCTCGATCCCGGTGATGTTGTAGCGGCGGTACTGGCTGCGCACCGCGCCTTCGGCGTCGAACACCACGCACGAGGCCACCGTGGCCTCGCCCATGGTGTGGCTGATGTCGAAGCACTCGATCCGCGAGGGCGCCTGCTCCAGCCCCAGCAGTTCGCACAGCGCCGCCATCCGCGCCTGCTGCGCGGCCTGGCTGCCGAGCTCTGTGGCCAGCGCCATCTCGGCGTTGCGCCGGGCCAGGTCGAGGTAGCCGGCGCGCTCGCCGCGCACGCCGTGGCGCAGCTGCACCTTGCGCCCGGCCGCGGCGGTGAACGCCTCTTCCAGCAGGGCCTGGTCCTCGATCGTCCGGTCGAGCACGATCTCGCGCGGCGGCGCCTGCTCGCCGTAGTACTGCGAGACGAACGCCGCCAGCACCTCGGCCGGGTTGTCGCTGCCGTTGGTCTTCGGGAAGAACGCCCGCGTGCCGAGGTTGCGGCCGTCGCGGAACGCGAGCAGGACCACGCAGGCCTGGCTGCCCTGCATCGCCACCGCCAGCACGTCGAGGTCGGCCGCGCGGCCGTCCACGTACTGGCGCGCCTGCGTGCTGCGCACGCTGGCCAGCAGGTCGCGCAGGCGCGCGGCTTCCTCGAAGTCGAGCCGCTGGCTGGCCGCCTCCATGGCCTCGCCCAGCTCGCGGGTGAGCTCGTCGCTGCGGCCTTCCAGGAACAGCGTGGCGCGGCGTACCGCCTCGGCGTACTCGCGCGCCGGCACCAGCCCCACGCAGGGCGCGGAGCAGCGGCCGATCTGGTACTGCAGGCACGGGCGCGAGCGGTTGCGGAACACGCTGTCCTCGCAGCTGCGCAGCTTGAACAGCTTGTGCATCATGTTCAGCGTCTCGCGCACCGCGGTGACGCCGGGATACGGGCCGAAGTAGCGGCCGGGCACGTTGCGCGGCCCGCGGTGCAGCGCCAGCCGCGGCCACGGCTCCTGGGTGACGAGCACGTAGGGATAGCTCTTGTCGTCGCGCAGCAGCACGTTGTAGCGCGGCCGCAGCGACTTGATCAGCTGGTTCTCCAGCAGCAGCGCCTCGCCCTCGGTGCGGGTCACCGTGACTTCCATGCGCGCCACCTGGGCCAGCATCGCCATGGTCCGCGCCGGCTTCGGGGAACCGCTGAAGTAGCTGGCCACGCGCTTGCGCAGCGCGCCGGCCTTGCCGACGTAGAGCACGCTGCCGTCGGCGGCGATCATGCGGTAGACGCCCGGCGCGGTGCTCAGCCCGCGGGCGAAGGCCTTGCCGTCGAAGGGGGGCGCGTCAGGGGCGCGGGGGCCGGGAGCGTTGGCCTCGCCGGTCATTCGCCGATCGGTACGTGGCGCAGGGCCCCGGATCGCGGATCGAAGCGGAGCACGGCGTGGGCGTCGGTGTCGGCGATCCAGACCGCACCGCCGGCGACCGCCAGCCCGGCCGAGCCGTGCAGGCGCTGGGGCAGTTCCACCGTGCTCAGTTCGCCGCCTCCCAGGCGCAGGCTGCGCAGGGAGTCGTTGCCGGCATCGGCGATCCACAGCACGGGCGAATCCGGATCGAGCGCGATCGCCAGCGGCTGCTGCAGGCGGGCCTCGGTCCGCGCGCCGTCGGCGTTCCCGAACTGCCACTGGTCCACGCCCACCAGGGTGGACACCGCGCCGGTGCGCGCATTGACGCTGCGGATGGTCGAGCCGGCGGCGTCGCAGACGTACAGCACCTGCTGCACCGCGGCCAGCGCGACGGGTTCGGCGAACGCCGCGCCGACGCCACCGCCATCGGTGACCGCCAGGCGGCCGGACCCTGCCAGCAGTTCCAGCGCCGGCTTGCCCAGGTCGTACTTCCAGATCCGGTTGTCGCCGGCGGTGGCGATGAACAGCGAGGCGCCGCTCAGGGCGACGGCGCGCGGCTGGTCGAGCGCGACCGCGCGCGGATCGGCGATCGGACCCTCGGCCGGGGTGCCGGCGCGGCCGGCGCCGCAGATGGTGTCGATGTCGCCGCTGCGCAGCTCGATCCGGCGCACGGCGTGGTTGCCGCCGTCGGCCACGTACAGCGCGTCGCGCCACAGGCACATGCCGTGCGGGCGGTTGAACGCGGCCAGCTCCATCGGCCCGTCGATGAACCCGGGCCCGCCGCTGCCGAACTGGCGCAGCACGCGCCCGGCCAGGTCGCATTCGAGGATCCGGTGGTGCTCGCTGTCGGCCACGTACAGGGTGTTGCCCTGGACCACCAGTCCGGTCGGGAAGCGCAGCGGCAGCGGCGGTTCGCCGCCGCGGCGCATCTCGATCGGCTCGGCGGCGGGCATGGTGGGCACCAGCTCCGCGGCCAGCGCGCTGACCCGGGCGTCGAGCTCGCGGACCGGGCCGTCGCCGACGATGCGGTCGCGGATCCGGCCCTCGCCGTCGATCAGGACCACGGTCGGCCAGGCCTCCACGCCGTAGTGCTGCCACATCACCCAGTCGGGGTCGTGCCCGATCGGGAAGTCGTAGCGCTGGCGGTTGAGCCGCTTGCCGATCCGGCGCGAGTCGCGCTCGCTGTCGAACCTGGGCACGTGCACGGCGACCACGTTCACCCGCTCGCCGTGGCGCGCGCGCAGGCGCGCGAGGTCGGCCAGGCGTTGCTGGCACCAGGCCGAGCCGGCGTTCACGAACGCCAGCGCGCAGACTTTGCCGCGCAGCTGCGCCATGCGCAGCGGGGCGAGCAGGTTCAGCCACTCGACGCTGGGCGGGAACTCGGGGGCGAGGCTGGCGTCCATCCGGGGATTATGCGTCAACCGGCAGGGTGCGGTCGGCCAGGCGCGCGACGATGCGGCGCGCGGCGGCGTCGACCAGGGTGAACACGTGCTCGAACGCCTCGGGGCCGCCGGTGTAGGGGTCCGGGATCTCGGCCCCCTGCCCCATCCCGGCCCATTCCAGCAGCAGCGCGTGGCGGGCCGTCGCACCCGCCGGCGCGCGGCGGCGCACGTCCGACAGGTTGCTGGCGTCGGCGCACAGCAGCCAGTCGAAGCGATGGTAGTCGGCGCTGCACAGCTTGCGCGCGCGCAGGCCCTGCAGGTCCAGGCCGTGGCGCGCGGCGTTCCGGACCGTGCGCCGGTCCGGCGGCTCGCCGACGTGCCAGCCGCCGGTGCCGGCCGAGTCCACCTCGACCCGGTCCTCGAGCCCGACCTGTTCCAGGTGGTGGCGCAGCAGGCCTTCGGCCAGCGGCGAACGGCAGATGTTGCCCAGGCACACGACCAGCAGGCGCAGGGGTTCAGCCATGCAACGACTCCAGTACGGCTTCGGCGCGGGCGAGGTCCTCGGGGGTGTCCACGCCCTGCGGGAAGGGTTCGGGGGTGACCGCCACCGCGATCGGCAGCCCGGCCTCGAGCACGCGCAGCTGCTCGAGCGATTCGATCCGCTCCAGCCGCCCCGGCGGCATGGCCGCGAACCGGCGCAGGAACCCGGCGCGGTAGGCGTAGATGCCGATGTGGCGCAGCCAGCCGCCGTTCGCCGCGAGCTGCGCGTCGCCGCGGGCGAAGGCGTCGCGGTGCCAGGGCACCGGCGCGCGGCTGAAGTACAGCGCGTGGCCGTCGCCGGCGACGACCACCTTGACCACATTGGGATCGAACAGCGCCTCGCGCGAGGCGATCGGCTCGGCCAGGGTGGCCATGCCGGCGCCGCTGGCGGCGAGCAGCCCGGCGACGCGGCGGATCCCGGCGGCCGGCGCGAACGGCTCGTCGCCCTGCAGGTTGACCACGATGGTGTCGTCGTCCCAGCCGGCCAGATCGGCGCATTCGGCCAGGCGGTCGGTGCCGGACTGGTGCCCGCGGCCGGTCATCACCACCTGCACGCCGCTGCCCTCGAGCGCGCGCACGATGCGCTCGTCGTCGGCCGCCACGCGCACCTCGCGCGCACCCGCGGCCAGCGCGCACCGCGCCACGTGCAGCACCAGCGGTTCGCCGCCGAGCAGGCGCAGCGGCTTGCCCGGCAGGCGGGTGGCGTCGTGGCGGGCGGGGATGGCGACGACGAAATCGACGGGATCCATGGCGAGGATTCTACCGGTTGCCTGGCGATCCCATTCGCCGCGAGGATCCTGGTGTCGGTCCCGTCGCGTCGCGGGCCACCGTAGGAGCGGCTTCAGCCGCGACCCACCCACGAAGGGGAGAAGCCGCCGATCGCGGCCTCGCCACATCGCCTGCTGCGCATGGCTGTCCGCATGTCCGCAGGTCGCGGCTGAAGCCGCTCCTACAGGGCGTTCCCCCGTCCTTGCGCGTGGTCGCGGCTGAAGCCGCTCCTGCGGGCGTTTCCCCGTCCTTGTGGGTGGTCGCGGCTGAAGCCGCTCCTACGGGGGATGTGGGGTCAGGGGGCGGTGGACGGCCTGGGGCCGAGGCGGTTGAGCAGCGCGATCCAGAAGGCTTCGGGCAGACGCGCGTCGATGCCGACGCTGAAGTAGCGGTCGTTGGCGAAGGCCCGGCACTTCACCGCGTCCTTCTCGGTCAGCAGCACCGGCAGGTCGCTGCCGAAGCGCAGGTCCTCGGCGGCGTAGCGGTGGTGGTCGCCGAAGGCGTGCGGAACCACGGCGATCCCCTGCCCGCGCAGCATGGCGAAGAAGCGCTCCGGATCGCCGATGCCGGCCACGGCGTGCACGCGCTGGCCGGCGAACGCGGACAGCGGCTGCGGCCGCCCGCCCGCCATCGGCTGCGCCCGCCCCGGCTCGAGCCACATCGGCCATTCGCCGAAATCCGCGGCCAGTTCGGCGTCGGTGCCCACGTTGAGCACCCGGAAGTCGCAGGCGCTCGCGCGCGCAGGCGGTTCGCGCAGCGGTCCGGCGGGAAGCAGGCGCCCGTTGCCGTAACGGCGGCGCCCGTCGATCACCTCGATCTCGAGGTCGCGCGCCAGGCGGTAGTGCTGCAGGCCGTCGTCGCAGACCACGACGTCGCAGCCTTCGGCGACCAGGGCGCGGGCCGCGGCCACGCGGTCGCGGTCCACGCGCACGCGCGCGCCGGTGCGCGCGGCGATCAGCACCGGCTCGTCGCCGCCCAGGGCCGGGTCGGTGCCGGCGTCCACCCAGCGCGGCGTCGAGGCATCGGCGCGCCCGTAACCGCGGCTGGCCACGCCCGGCGTCCAGCCGGCCGCGCGCAGGCGCTCGACCAGGGCGATGGTGAGCGGGG
>Ga0207873_1001052_pt1 | contig 28058 bp, 28 predicted proteins | sample BGWIniCompost_FD_187373 | JGI IMG/M metagenome (GOLD analysis project Ga0207873, IMG submission 187373) | Cellulose adapted compost microbial communities from Newby Island Compost Facility, Milpitas, CA, USA - BGW Initial Compost (SPAdes)... ...
CCCCCCCTGCCAGTCCCCGAACAGCGACTCGGGCGAAAGCAGGACCACCGCGTCCGCGGGCAGGCGCACGTCGGCCGAGATCCGCATCTCGACGATCACGCCGTCCGCGTCCGGCTCGAGCCTGATGCCCGAGACCCGCCCGATCGGCACGCCGCGGAGCTTCACCGGGTTGCCTTCGAGGAGCTGGCCGACCTCCCGAAAGCGCGCCCGCACCGTGACCTCTTCCCGCCCGAACCCGGCGCCCCTCAGCCACAGCGTGCCGAAGAACAACAGGCCGATACCCAGCAGCACCACGATACCGACCGTGACTTCCGTCTGCCGCTTCACACGACCTCCTGCACAAGCTCGGGTCGCCCCTCGACGAACGCACGCACCACCGGATCCGCGGTCTGCCTGAGGTCGGCCGGCGCCCCCTCGAAACGGATCACGCCGTCGTGAAGCATTGCGATCCGGTCACCCACGCGGTACGCGCTCGCCAGGTCGTGCGTGATCACGACGCTCGTTACGCCCAATTCGTCGCGCAGTTTCAGGATCAGTCGGTCGATCAGCGCGGTGGTCACCGGATCCAGCCCGGTGGTGGGCTCGTCGTACAGCACGTACTTCGGCCGTGTCGCAATGGCGCGCGCCAGCCCCGCGCGCTTGCGCTGCCCGCCCGAGAGCTCGGCCGGGTAGCGCTCCCCGTACCCCTCCAGGTCCACCAGGCGCAGCGACTCCCGCACGCGTTCTTCGATGTCCGCCGGGCTCATGCCCGGCACGCGCCGGAGCCCCATCGCAACGTTGTCCGCCACCGTCATCGAGTCGAACAGCGCCGCGAACTGGAAGACGTAGCCGACGCGGCGCCGGAGCTCGTACAGCTCCTGCCGGCGCAGCGCCGCCACGTCCTGCCCGTCCACCAGGACCCGGCCGGCGTCCGGGGTCAGCAGCCCCACGATCGTCTTCAGCAGGACCGACTTCCCCGACCCCGACCCGCCGATGATGACGACGGTCTCCCCCTCCTTCACCTCGAGCGAGACGCCGCGAAGGACGACCTTCTCGCCGAACGCCTTGCGGACATCCTGGAGCTGGATGCTCATAGCAGGGCGACCGCCCAGAAGGCGTCCAGGACCAGGATCATCATGCTCCCGGCCACCACGGCGCGCGTCGTCGCCCGCCCCACGCCCTCCGCCCCGCCGGTCGTCCGGAAGCCGAAGAAGCAGCCCAGCGCCGTGACCGCCAGCCCGAACGATGTCGCCTTGATCAACGAGAACTGCACGTCGAACGGCCGGAAGAACAGCCGCAGACCCCGCACGAACTCGGGCGTCGAGAGGTCCAGCAGGTTCAGCGACGTCACCCAGCCCCCCAGGATGCCCATCGCGTTCGCAAACGCCACCACGAGCGGAAACATGATCGCGCCGGCCAGCACGCGCGGCACGACGAGGTAGGCGAGCGGATCGTACGCGAGCGTCTCCAGCGCGTCGATCTGCTCCGTCACCTTCATCGTCCCCAGCTCGGCCGCGATGTTCGCGCCGACCCGGCCCGCCAGGGCGAGGCCGGTGAGCACCGGCCCGAGCTCCAGGATCATCGTCTTCTCGACGAGGACTCCGACGAAGTACAGGGGGATTGCGCCCGTGAACGTGTACGATGCCTGGAGCGCGAGGACGATCCCGGTGAACGCGGCAATGAAGAGCGCGATCGGAATCGATTCGACCCCGAGCCGCGCCATCTGGAGGATCAGTAACCGGCCCCACGTCGTGACGTCCGGCACTGCACGCAGCACGCTGCCGGCGAAGCTACCGAACTGTCCGAAGGCGGCCGCCGTGGCCACCGCCGACCGGCCGACCCAGCTCAGCGGCGCCGTCCAACGGTCGTGCATGCTTCGAAACATAGCGGCGCCGGCGCGCCCCTGTCCACCCCGCGGCGGCGCAATCCGTTGCCATCATTACACTTCCTGAGCCCTCACTCCGAACCGGCCCGGCCCCCGCGGCCCGCCGCTTGCACCTGTTCCAGGTGGGCGCGGGTGCAGGCGAAGCGACCGGGACAAGGGGAAGAGGCTCATGCGGCGCGAGAGGGACCCGGCCGGGTGGCGGGAGCCGCCCCGCTTCGAGGACGTGGCGGATCCGAAGTTCCAGGAGCGCTGGATCTCCAAACGCAAGCTCGATGGCGACCAGGTGGACCGCGCGTTCCATCACGGGTTCGATGCGCGCGGCCGCTTCGCGGACCGGCCGTTCGGCGAGGTGGAGGAATACCTGCGCGAGAGCTGGGAGGGGATGGGAACGGCAGTCGCGTGGGAGGACGTCCGCGACATCGTCCGCTCCGGCTACGAGCACTACAAGGCGGCCGGCTTCGACGGCTCCATCGACCTCGGCCCCGAGGCGCTCGACCGCTTCCCGATCCGCAACGTCAGCGGCTCGACGCTCCGTGGCGGGGCCATGGACGAGCGCCCCTTCCTCGGCGCGGCGGCACCGACGCCGGACTTCGAGGGCGAGGGCGGCCCGCCGGTGGGCGGGGAGGGGAGCAGCGACGGCGACGGCGCGGAAGGCGGCGAGCCGGGGGACGTCAGCCCGCCAGTGTAACCCAGCGCAACGTGGAGACGGTGGGCGCCTCGCGCAGCTCGGCCGCGAGCCGGTAGAAATGCAGCAGCCCTTCCTGCACCGGGGCGTCGAGGCGGAAGCGGAGCGTCCGCCAGTACCGCGCGAGCCGCTCGGGCGTCATGGCGTAGCGCGCCGCGTGGCGTTCGGCCAGCGCGTCGACGTTCGCCTCGAAGTAGGCCAGGGACTCGAGCAGCAGGCCGTGCAGCGCGCGCAGTTCCCCGTCCCGCTCCGGCCCGGCACTGGCCTGCCACACGGCGAACGCGAAGGGGAGCCCCGTCCAGGCGTACCAGGCTTCCCCCAGATCCAGCAACGGCCGCTCGCTCCGCTCGGCGCGCCGCATGGCGCGATCGCCGATCCAGAGCGCGGCAGCCGCGCCGTCGCCGACCGGATCCACCTCTTCCGACTGGTCGAACCACCGGTAGCGGGGCCGCACGCCCAGCCGCAACTCCAGCAGGATGCGCAGCAACACCACCGACGTCGCCGAGGCGGTGGGCAGCGCGACCTCGCGGCCATCGAGGTCCTCCATCGACGCGGCACCCTCGAGCAGGATGCTCTGCACGGGACCGGCGGACCCGATGACCAGGTCGGGCAGCAGCCGGTACCGGTCCGCCTGGCGAGCGAACTCAATGCTCGAACAGGGAGCGACGTCAATGCGGCCCGCCCGCAGCTCCGCGTTCAGCTCCGCCGGCACGCCCGGGCGCAGCTCGAGCCAGTCGGGCACGCCCCGGTCGAGGAGCAACGCGTGCGTCGGGAAGCAGTTGCTGTACACAATATGCCCGAGTCTCAGCATCGCTCGGTCGGCAAATCGCGGCCGGCCCGCGTCCCGCGCGGGCGAGCCGCGTAGGTTGCAATGTCCACGTATCGCGACCAGGACCGCCGCGCCATCGCCGGCACGCTGCTGATCCTCGGCCTGGCCGCGGTCGGTCTGGCGATCTTCTATCTGGACGTCATCCAGCGGGCGCTACGGCCCACCTACAGCGTCCATGTCCTGCTGCCCGACGCCCCGGGCATCCGCCCCGGCACGCCGGTCACCGTCGCGGGCATCGAGGCAGGGCGGGTGACCCGCGTCGCGCTTGCCCCTGTCAACAGCGACAGCCTGGCAAAAGCGGTCCTCACCCTCGAGCTCGGAACCGCCGTCCGCCCGCAGGTCCGCCGCGACAGCGACGTGCGACTCCGGCAGACGCGCCTGCTCGGCGACCCCATCGTCGACGTCGTGCCGGGCAGCCTCGCGGCCGGGGCGCTCCCGCCCGGCGACACCCTGCGCGGCCGCCACCGCCCCGACCCCGCCGCCGCGCTGGCGCGTGCCCGCGACCTCGGCGCCGCATTCGACTCGCTGCGCGGCCCCGCGCAGCGGCTCGCGGCCGCCTGGCAGGCGACCCAGCCGGCGGCCGTGGCAGCGGCCCGTCGCCTCAGCGCCGCCCAGGCAGAGCTCCGGAGCCTCGGCGCCGCCTACCGGACGGGGCCGCTGGCGGCCCGGCTGCAGGACCAGGAATGGCGCGCGGCCATCGGCCGGACGCGCACCGCCGCTGCGGAGCTCCGCAGCCTGTTCCGCCGCGGCGCCGGCCTCCGAGAAGCGGCCGTGCTCGGTCCGGAGCTCGCCCGGCTGGCCGCCCGTGCGGACACGCTCAGCCGGGAGTTCCACCGCCTCGAGGCCGCCCTCACCACGCCCGGCGGCGTTCCCGCCCCGCTCGGCCGCGACACGGCCCTCGCCCGGGCGCTCCGCGCCGCCCGCGCCGAGCTGGACTCGCTCATCGTGGAGACGCGCCGCAATCCCCTGCGGTTCTTTTTCTGAGCCCCGCCGCGTCAGGCCGGCTGCGCCTCGCGCGCGCCCCGGAGGAGAGGGAGGATGATCGAAACCGTGGTGCCCGCTCCCGGGCGAGACCGCACCTCCACCCGGCCACCGTGACTCTCCACGATCTCGCGGCAGATCGGCAGGCCCAACCCCATCCCCTTGCTCTTGCTCGTGATGAACGGCTCGAAGATCAGCTTCAAGCGGTGGGGCTCGATTCCGGGGCCGTTGTCGCGCACCTCGATCACCGCATCGCCGGCGCGCCTGCGCAGCGCCACCTCGATGCGCCCAGGCCTTTCGTTTGGCGGCTGGAGCAACGCCTCCCGCGCGTTGCGCAGCACGTTCTCCAGTGCCTGCCGCAGGAAGTACGGGTCCCCGTTCACCACCAGCGGCTCCAGCGGGCCGGTGACCACATCGATCCCGCTCACCCCCGCCTCGCGCGCCCCGGTCCGCACCGCTTCCGTCACCAGCTCGTTCAGCGGGAACGGCTCCGCGTTCAGCCGCCGCTTCCCCCCCGCCGCGTACGCCGAGAGGTCCGCCAGCAGCTCCGTCATCCGCGTGGCCTCCGTGACGATCGCCTGGCAGATCTCCTGCCGGGACACCGGGTCCTCAGCCATCCGGCTGTCCTCCAGCATCTCGGCGTGCAGCAGGATCGTTTGCAGGGGGTTCTTGATCTGATGGAGGATGCGCGCGGTCGCCGTGCCCATCGCCGCCAGCCGCTCCGCCTCCACACGCTGCCGCATGCTGCGCCGGACCAGCGCCACGGCGATCGCGGCCGTGAAGCCCAGGATCACCAGCGCCAGGCCGACGTTCACCAACATCAGTCGCTGGGTGGTCGACAGCGCAGCGACCTGCGCGGCAGCGATCGCGTACACGGGAAGTCGTGTGGACCGGGTCGAATGAGTCGAGAATCGTCGCGGTGGGAATTCTACCGCGGCGGCTGCGCCAGATCAACTAGAACCCGGCGCGGGCCTCCGGCGCAGCCGCGGCGCGCGGCCCCGGGCGCGCCGCGGACAGCGACCGCAGTAGGAGCAGCACGACCGCCACGTGAGCCGCGCCCGTCAGGAACTGGAGGGACTGCGGGAGGAGCCAGAGCTGCGCCGCCGCAGCCTGGCCCACGTGCTGAAAGAACACCTCCTGGATCGGCACCAGGATCACGTACACCGCCCGCACGGCGATGAACCAGCCCAGGAACCGGTCGAGCGATGGGAGATGGCCCAGCAGCATCAGGGCCAGGACCCCGAGATACGCCGGGACCCCGACGAACGAGAGCAAGCGCGTCGTCTCCAGCAGCCGATCCCAGCTCTCCAACGCGCCCGCCCCCGCCGCCAGTGCCCCGACGACAGCGGCGCCCCAGAGGACCACCAGACCCGTGGCTCGGACCCAGCCGGTGCCCGCCAGCGCCATCAGCGACGCGGGAAGCCCCGCGCTCAGCACGGCATGCAGCAGGTAGGTCGCGTGGTAGGTCGTGGACCGGACCTTCGCCAGCGCGGCGTCCCCAGGCTGGTCCCGCGCTGCGGCCGCCAGCAGCTCGAGGATCGCGTTGTCCACGGCAATGACCGTGAAGACGATCGCCACCGCGAGCCACGCCCGCCAACGCGTCACCCCCAGCCGGCCTGCCCCTCGCAACACCACGGTGACGAGCGCGGCCGCCAGCAGAAGACGCGTCGCGAGGGTCAGCGCGCGCAGGACGCCCAGCAGGTCCATCTGTCTGGCGCCTCCTCAGTCACCGCCGCCGTCTGGCGGAGGGGGCGGCGGGGGAGGCGGGTTGTCGTCCTCCAACGTGAAGATCACGGTCTCGTCCTCACCCGTCGCGCTCGCGGCCACCGTCTCCACGATCACGCGCTTCACGACCTGGTTCGGGTCCGAGATCGTGATCTCGAAGTCCAGATTCTGTTCCGGCGATGTGATCCGGGTGCGCACCTTCTCGCCGGGCTCCTGCTCGCGCCGGCTCGGGTTACGGAAGAGCGTCTTCGTCGACTGCCGCCCGCTCTCCAGGGTCCGTGTCACCTTGACCGTCTGGAGCCAGTCAGGTTGGTAACTGATCCGGTAGCCGTACCCGCGCTGGTCCGACCCCCGGTCCTCCCGATTGTGGCGTGCCATGCGCCCCTCCGCGGCGATGACAGATATTGTTTTTCCCGCGTTTGTGGGTATAGTTTTCCCCGCAGAAGCGAATGTCAAGCGTTATCTGGCCCACCCCCCGCCCCGGGCGCAATGCCGGGCGCGCCGGCAGCCGGCGGGCGGCGACCCTCATCGGGGACCGGCGTCGGGGGCGGGTGGCGGGAGCGGATCCACCGGCCCGGGCACAGGTCGGCTCCGGCCCGACCCCGGTGGCGCGCCGGCACGGCTCTCGCCAATCGGCTGTCTTGAGTACAGATCTTGCGTCGTGGGCGACCCGATGTAGCGCCGAACCCGCTCCAGGCCCCCCGGGGCCGGCCGGTCCCTTCCGTTGACCGCGTGCCTGATGGCCGGCCACCCACGCCCTACACTCTTGACCGGACGGGACCAGAGCGCTAGACTATGTACAACATCCACCATCGACAACCTCCCACAACCGTGGAGGCGCGGGCGCCTCGCCGACCACACCGGTCTGCTTCGCATCTCTACATGCCACCGGCCGACATCGCTATGGACGGTTCCGTCCGCCCGCCTGTCGATTCACACGCGTGTACGGAGTGAAATTTCGTGGACATCGCCGAGCTCAAGAGCAAGTCGATCGCAGAGCTGCACGAGATGGCGGAGGAGTTGAACATCTCCAACTACTCCGGCCTGCGCAAACAGGACCTGATCTTCCGCATCGAGCAGAATCTGCTGGATAGCGACGTGGTCCTGCGCGGCGAGGGGGTCCTCGAGATCCTTCCCGAAGGATATGGGTTCCTGCGCTCGCAGGACTGGAACTATCTCTACGGGCCAGACGACATCTACGTCAGCCCGTCCCAGATCAAGCGCTTCGACCTGCGCACGGGCGACACGGTCATGGGCCAGGTTCGCCCGCCCAAGGACGGAGAGCGCTACCTGGCGCTGCTCAAGGTCGAGTCGGTCAACGGGGACGACCCGGAGCGCGCCAAGCACCGCATCGCGTTCGACAACCTGAAGCCGCGGTACCCGGAGGAGCGCATCCGGCTCGAGGGCAAGTCGGGCGACCTGTCCATGCGGCTCATGGACCTGATCTCGCCGATCGGTAAGGGTCAGCGCGGCCTGATCGTCTCGCCGCCCAAGGCGGGCAAGACGATCCTCATGCAGAAGATCGCCAACGCCATCCTCGAGAACCATCCGGAGGTCCACCTCATCGTGCTGCTGATCGACGAGCGGCCCGAAGAGGTGACGGACATGGAGGAGCACGTGGCCGCGGAGGTCATCTCGTCCACGTTCGACGAGCCCGCGGACCGGCACACCCAGGTCGCCGAGATGGTGATCGAGAAGGCGAAGCGGCTCGTCGAGCACGGCCGTGACGTGGTCATCCTGCTGGACTCGATCACGCGGCTCGCGCGCGCCTACAACGTCACCGTTCCCCACTCCGGCAAGATCCTGTCGGGCGGCGTCGACGCCCATGCGCTGCACAAGCCCAAGCGTTTCTTCGGCGCCGCGCGGAACATCGACGGCGGCGGCTCGCTCACGATCATCGCGACGGCGCTGATCGAGACCGGGTCGCGCATGGACGAGGTGATCTTCGAGGAGTTCAAGGGGACGGGCAACATGGAGGTCGTGCTCGACCGGCACATCGCGGACAAGCGGATCTTCCCCGCGATCGACATCAACCGGTCGGGCACGCGCAAGGAAGACCTGCTGCTGGACGAGACCGAGCTGAACCGGGTCTACCTGCTGCGCAACTTCCTGTCTGACATGCCCCCGGCGGAAGCGCTCGAGTTCCTGCTCGACCGGATGCGCCGCACCAAGACCAACAAGGAGTTCCTGGACAGCATGGCGCGGGGCTAATCCGCTTCCAGCTTCCCCAGCACCAGCAGCTCGAACGTCGCGCGCTGCGCGGGAGACGGATCGCGCGGCATGCCCAGGACGAACGCGGGCACCCGGGGATCGTCCGGCAGGTGGAGGATCAGCCGGTCGCGCGGCGTCCCCCGCCCGTCGTAGGGTCGCGCGCGGCCCCCTGGGTCCACCTCGATCAGCCGGCCGGGCTCGCCCAGCTCGGCCAGCCGGCGCCCGTACTCGAGCCACTCGGCCAGCGGGTCGCTGCCCTCGTCCACCACGCGGGGCAGCAGCTCCTCTTCGTAATACCGCACCGACTCGGCGTACGCGGCCGGGTCCCGTTCCCGGAAGTCGAGGAGCCGCGCGCGGTAGAACCGCCGCGGGTCCTCGACCCCCTCTCGCGCCAGCGCCTCCTCGAGGCGCGCCATCGCGCGTTCCTGTAGATCGTTCGCCACGCCGCCAGGATGCCCCGCCGCGCGCCGCCCGTCAAGCGGCGCCGGCCCGCTCCCCGGCGATCGACTTCCCTCCCGGCGTGCGGGTTGCTATCTTCGCCCCAGCCTCGCCCCACATCGGAAGGATCGCCATGCCGCTGTCTCCCAACGTGCGCCAGAATCCGGCCCCCGGCGCGCCCGAGGACGTCCTGGAGCTGACGTGGGAAGTCTTCGGTGAGCTCTGCCGAGCGCTTGCCGTAAAGGTCGCCAACAGCGGCTACAGCCCTGACCTCGTGGTCGGCATCGCCAAGGCCGGCGTCATCCCGGGGGCCGTCATCGCGTCCATCCTGGACTGCGACTTCTCGTCCATGAAGATCAGCCGCCACGCGGGCGCCGACCGGGTCAGGGCGCAGCCGCGCATCCTGTCCGCCGCCCCTCGCGAGGCCGCCGGACGGCGCGTCCTGATCGTCGACGAGATCTGCACCACGGGCGACACCCTCCGCCTCGCGCTCGCGGCCGTCCGCGCCGTCAACCCCGCGGACGTCAGGACCGCCACCAGCTTCGTCAAGCTGGGCGGCTACAAGCCGGACTTCTATGCCATCGAGACGGACGCCCTCGTCATCTTCCCCTGGGACCGCCAGATCGTGAACGAGAGCGGCGAGCTGGTCGTCAATCCGACTTACGAGGGGCTCATCTCGGAGTGAGGCCGCGCGGCGGGTTCTGCCGGGTCCGTTTACGAGTACGAGCACGAGTACGAGTACGAGCACGTGTACGTGCACCTGCTCGTGGACGAGCACGAGTAGGAGCACGGGCCGTGTTCCGACCGTCTGCGCGGGCGGTGCGGCGGACGGGAAAGGGCGCAGATGCGAAACCGCCGGCCAGCGCCTCGCGGCGCCGGCCGGCGGCTCGTGCGGGGGCGTCAGGCCATCCCGAGCGCGCTAGATGGACATCCTCTCCAACCGCGCGTACCGGGCGTTCTCCTCGATGAAGCGCCGCCGCTCCTCCACGTCGTCGCCCATGAGCGTCGTGAACAGCCGGTCGGCCGCGACGGCGTCCTCGAGCTCGACGCGCAGAATGGTGCGCGTCTCCGGGTCCATGGTCGTCCTCCAGAGCTGATCCGGGTTCATCTCGCCCAGACCCTTGTAGCGCTGCACCATGATGTTGCGCCGGTCGCCCTTGCCGTTGGCCGACATACGCTCCAGCAGCCGGTCACGCTCCTCGTCCGAGTACGCGTACTGCTCCTCCTTGCCGCGGGCGATGCGATAGAGCGGCGGCTGCGCGATGTAGACCATCCCCTCCTCGATCAACTGCCGCATGTGCCTGTAGAAGAACGTGAGGAGGAGCGTGCGGATGTGCGCGCCGTCCACGTCCGCGTCGGTCATGATGATGATCTTGTGGTACCGCGCGGCCTTGATGTTGAACTCGTCCTCGCCGATGCCGGTGCCGATCGCCGTGATGATCGTCCGGATCTCCTCGTTGGAGAGGATCTTGTCCAGGCGCGACTTCTCCACGTTCAGGATCTTGCCGCGCAGCGGCAGGATCGCCTGGAACTCCCGGTTCCGGCCCTGCTTGGCGCTGCCGCCCGCGCTGTCGCCCTCGACCAGGTAGAGCTCGCAGAGGGACGGGTCGGAAATCGAACAGTCCGCCAGCTTGCCGGGCAGCACGCTGCCATCCAGCGCGTTCTTGCGGCGCACCAGCTCCCGCGCCTTGCGCGCCGCGATGCGGGCACGCGCGGCCTGGACGGCCTTCTCGATGATCGCGCGGGCGACGGACGGGTTCTCCTCGAGGAAGGTGGAGAGCTTCTCGTTGACGACCTGCTCGACGGCGCCGCGCACCTCCGAGTTGCCCAGCTTGGTCTTGGTCTGCCCCTCGAACTGCGGCTCGCGCACCTTCACGGAGAGGACAGCCGTGAGGCCTTCGCGCACGTCGTCCCCGGTGAGACTGTCGAGCTCCTTCTTCAGCAGGTTGTTCTTGCGGGCGTAGTCGTTGAGCGTGCGCGTGAGCGCGGCCTTGAAGCCGGTGAGGTGCGTGCCGCCCTCGTGCGTGTTGATGTTGTTGACGAAGGTGAACGTGTTCTCGTTGTAACCCTCATCGTACTGGAAGGCGAGCTCGATCTCCGCTTCCTCGCGGCTGGCCTCGATGTAGATCGGCTTGGGATGCAGCGGCTTGCGGTTGCCGCGCAGGTAACCCACGAACTCGATGATCCCGCCCTTGTAGTGGTACTCCTCGCGCCGCGGCCCCCCATCCGCTCGCTCGTCCGTGAGCGTGATCAGCAGCCCGCGATTGAGGAACGCCAGCTCGCGCAGCCGGTTGGCCAGCGTGTCGAAATGGTAGTTCAGCTCGCTGAAGATCTGGGGGTCGGGCTTGAACGAGACCGTGGTCCCCGTCCCCTTCGCCTTGCCCACCTTCTCGAGCTCGGTGAGCTTGTTGCCGCGCGAGAACCGCTGCCGGTAGACGTGGCCGTCGCGCCAGCGGACTTCGACCTGGAGCCACTCGGAGAGCGCGTTCACGACGCTCACGCCCACGCCGTGCAGACCGCCGGACACCTTGTACGCGCTCTTGTCGAACTTCCCGCCCGCGTGCAGGATCGTCATGGCGACCTCGACGCCCGGCCGCCGCTCGGTCGGGTGCATGTCCACGGGGATGCCGCGGCCGTTGTCCACCACGGTGATGGAGTTGTCCGCGTGGATCACGACGTCGATGCGCGTGCAGTAGCCGGCAAGCGCCTCGTCCACGGCGTTGTCCACGACCTCGTACACCAGGTGGTGCAGGCCGCGCGCGCCCGTGGAGCCGATGTACATGCCGGGCCGACGCCGGACTGCCTCCAGGCCCTTCAGGACCTGGATCTGACCAGCGCTGTACTCGTTCTCCTTCGGCTTCTGTCGTGCCATATCACCTTCGTTGGAGAGTGGCGGGAAAACGACCCTGGATACTACCCCGGAAAGGGCCCGCGGTTGCCCTCCGCGGCGTATCCCAACCCGTTTCCGCGGACCGACTTGCCGGGCATCAGCCGTCCCCCATCACGAAGCGGATCCGCGAGAGTCGGCCGCGCTGCCGGCCGGCGTTGATCCGCCGCAGGATCTCGCCTTCCATCAGCTTCAGCTCCATGAGCCAGGCGCTGGAGCGCACGGCGACGACGAGGACGCCGTCGGTGACGCGGAGCGGCGTCGTCACGGCCGCGATGGCCGGCCCGACCAGCTCCGGCCAGGCCGGAACCACGCTGGCCTCCTCGACCTTCTGAGCGAGCCCCGACCGCTCCAGGTACCCGGCGAGGACCTGGCCCAGTGGCGCCGGGCCGCGCTCCTTCTGGCTCATCTGGTGATCCTCCCGGCCTCGATGTGCCAGTGAGGCAGGCGCCCGCCCCGGGGCTCCAGGTCCGAGGCCTTGGGCGCCGTCAGGAGGACCTGGCCCCGCTCCTCGGTTTCCAGGAGATCGAGCAAGCGGACCGCCCGGCCGGGGTCCAGCTCCGCGAAGACGTCGTCGAGCAGGATCATGGGCTCGCGGCCCCGGCCCGCCCGCACCGTGTCCGCCTCGATCATGCGCAACGCGATCGCCACCGTCCTCCGCTGCCCCCCCGACCCGAACTCGCGCAGGTCCACCGAGCTCGCCGCGTCAATGAACTCCAGGTCGTCGCGGTGCGGGCCGGCATGCGTCATCCCGCGCTCCTGGTCGCGGGAGACGCCGCGCCGCAGCTCGGCGAGGAACGCCTCGGTGACCTCCTCGGCGGTGGCGGCGGCCGCGGGCTGCTGGAGGGAGAGGCCCGGCCGGTAGCCGAGGCACACCCCTGCCCCACCGCCGATCGCCGCGCAGTAGCGCCGGAACGCCTCCGCGTGCGTGTCCACCCACTGCGCCCGGGCCAGGACCAGGAGCGCGCCCGTGCTCGCCAGCGCCTCGTCCCACGGCTCCAGCAGCGCGCGCGAGGCGCCGCTCCGCAGGATCGCATTGCGCTGGCGGAGCGTATGGCGGTAGCGCTGGAGCCAGCCCAGGTAACCCGGCCGGTTCAGCGACAGCACGATGTCGAGGAAGCGCCGACGCTCGCCCGGTGGGCCGGCCACGAGGACCAGGTCCGAGGGCGAGAACACCACGGCCGCGGCGTGGCCCACGGCATCGCCCAGCCGCTCGGGCTCGGCGCCGTCGAGCGTGACGCGCTTGCGGCGCGTGCGCCGCTCGAACGCGGCCGTGATCTCGCGCTCCTCCCCCGTCGCCTCGTCGCGGAACCGGCCGCGGACGTGGAAGGCCTCGGCGCCGAAGCGGACCAGCCGCTCGTCCGGCGCACCCCGGAAGGACCGGAAGATCTCGAGGTAGTAGATCGCCTCGAGGAGGTTCGTCTTGCCCGCGCCGTTGTTGCCGATGATGGCGACGCCGACGCCCGGAAATGCAAGCTCGAGCTCCGCGAAGTTCCGGTAGTCGCGGAGGCGCAGTTCGACGCAAACCAGCGCGCCGGGAGAGGAGGCCATGGACACGCGGGAATATACCGCGGCGGGTGCGGGCCGGCCACCCCGGCACGCCGGCTCCTGCGCGGTCTCCACGGCTCTTTGTCACGCGGAGGTCCTTGGGCCAGGGCGAGGGCACCCTACCACCCTTGCCCTACCGCCCGGGCGAGGGCGAGGGAGGGCTGATCTGGTTTTCTGGCGCTGCGGCGACTGCGCGGCGTGTTCGGGTTTGCTCCGGGTGCGCGCTCGGCTCTGGCCAGAGCGGCAAACTTCCACGGCGCCGGGCCGCGCGCCGTTGAGTGGGGGACTTTGCCGCGCTCAGCGCGGCGACGAGGCACCCGGGGCGCCGGGCCGTGCCGCGTTGGGTGGGCGACTTTGCCGCGACTCCGGGAGGAAGGCGCCATCCGCAGCACGCCCGGGCGGAGAAGCGGGGCGGTGCTGCGGCAGGCCACGCCCGCGCCGGCAAAGCGCGTTGCGCTACGCGGCGGGGCACCGGTGCCCACCGCTCCCACGCGTCAGGGCGGATGGCGAGGGCCGGAAGCGACGCGACAAAGCGGTATCGGGCCCGCCTCGCCCGGCAGGCTGCGCGGCGGGATGAGCGCGGATCCCGCCGGGCAAAAACCACACTTAGAACGCATCCGGATCCGGGCGAGGAACGCTCGGCTGCACGACGAACCCACCCCGACCCGGCAACCTCCTCCGCGCTCTCCGCGTCTCTGTGTGAGCCACTGACTCCGCGTCTCTGTGTGAGCTGGAGCCGCGGAGGCCGCGGAGACGACGGAGCAGGCGCATCACCGGCCCACGAACTTCGCCGGCCTCTTCTCCAGGAATGCCTGCATGCCCTCCCGCATGTCCGCGGTGCTGGCGAGCAGGCCGAACAGGTGCGCCTCGAGCGAAAGGGCCTCGTCCACGGCCGTGTTGTAGCCGTGGTCGACCGCCTCGAGCGCCAGCGCCACGGCGATCGGGCCGTTCGCCAGGATCTTCCCTACGAGCGCTTCTGCCGCGGCCCGGACTTCGGCCTGCGGCACGACGCGGTTGACGAGCCCGATGCGGTGTGCCTCGGCGGCGTCGATCATCTCGCCCGTGAGGATCAGTTCCAGCGCGCGCCCGCGCCCGACCAGGCGCGGCAGCCGCACGGTCCCGCCGTAGCCGGGGATGATACCGAGCTTCACCTCGGGCAGCCCGAAGCGTGCGTTCTCGGCCGCGATCCGGATGTGGCACGCGAGGGCGAGCTCGAGGCCGCCGCCCAGCGCGTAGCCGTTCACCGCCGCGACGACCGGCTTCTGCAGCCGCTCGATGAAGCGGAACGTCTCCTGCCCCTGCCGGGACACGCGGATCCCGCCAATCGGGTCCATCTGCGCCAGCTCGCCGATGTCCGCACCCGCGACGAACGCCTTCTCGCCGGCGCCGGTCACCACGATCCCGCGCACGTCGGCGTCTTCCGCGAAGGACCTGAACGCCCGGTCGATCTCCGCCACGGTCTCGGCGTTCAGCGCGTTGAGCTTGTCCGGACGGTTGACCGTGAGGGTCGCAATGCCCTCGCGCCGCTCGATCGTGATGAAGCGGTACGAATCAGTCTGTGCCATGATGGATCGCCGTCGATTCGAGATGAGGATCCTGGATTGCCGCGGCGCGAAAGATACTGGGCCGGACGCGGCCGGCAATGCCAACCACGCCCGCGCGTGCGCCCGCGCCCCCTTCCCCCGCCGCCGCCTCAGGCGGGCGCCGTGGAGCCGCGCACCACGCCTTCCACCAGCCGGTTCGGGTCGAAGTAGCGTTGGGCGAGGTCCAGGATGGACTCGGCCGTCACCGCGTTGATCGCCGCCTCGAACTCGCGCAGCTCGGCAAGACCGCGGCCGAGCAGCAGGGCGTCAGCCAGATCGCCCAGCTGCGCCGAGTTGGTCTGGCCGCGGATCTGCCACGCGCCGACCGTGTAGCGCTGCGCGCGTGCGAGCTCTTCGGCGGTGATGGGCTCCTCGCGCAACTGCGCGAATCCCTCGAGCAGACCGGAGCGCGCCTCCTCCTCCCGCTCGGGCGCCGTCGCGATGTAGCCCACGAACGCGCCGCCGAGCGAGCGTGCGAGCGGGGCCGCCGAGACGGTGTAGGCGAGAGAGCGCCGTCCCCGCAGCTCCTCGAAGAACCGTCCGCCCAGGCCGCTGAGCACGTTGGACAGCACCTCCGCGGCGTGGAGGGCCGGGTCGTTGCGGTCCGGTCCCGGGAACGCGAGCACCAGCGCCGTCTGCGCCTTGGAGCGCGACTCCGTGCGCACGCGTGGCGCCGCGGGCCAGGCGGGCCGCGCCGGCAGCGGGGCCGGCCGCGCCGCCGGAAGGCTCAACAGCTCGGCCGCGATCGCGGCTGCGGTCTCGTCCGGCTCCCCGACATCGCCGACGGCGATCAGCCACGGCCCTCCCTCGAGGACCTCGCGGGCGTGCCACTCACGCAGCTCGTCCGCCGTCACGGCCCGCAGCGCCTCCTCGGTCGCCGCGAGGGAGAACCCGTACGGGTGCCCCTCGAACGCCGCCTCGAGGAAGAGCCGGAACGGGTAGCGGTGCATGTCGTCCCGCATCTGCTCCAGGTCGGCGAGCACCATCTTGCGTTCCCGTTCCACCGCGTCCTCCGGGAAGACCGGGTGCAGCGCCGCATCGAGCAGCAGGTCGAGCCCACGCGCGAAGTGATGGCCCGGGACCGTCAGGGTCCAGCTCAGCATGTCCGCGGTGACGGTGGGCACGATCGCGCCGCCCAGCGTCTCCGTCTCCACGGCGAGTTGCGCCGCGGTCCGCCTGTGCGTGCCCTTCAGGGAGGCGCGCGCGAGCAGGCCGGTCATCCCGGCGCGCGTGGCCGGCTCGCGGATCGCGCCGCCGCGAACGAACAGGCCGAGCGAGACGAGCGGCGACGTGCGCCGCGGCTTGAGCGCGATGCGGACGCCGTTGCCGAGCCGGTAGAAGTGCACGCCGTCCTCCACGCCTTCCCGCGTGAACGCGGGCCGCGCCACGCGCGCTCCGGTGGGGGGCACGGCCAGGCCCGGCGGGGCGACAGCGCCGGCGCTCGGCTCGACCGCAGCCATGCGCGCGGAGAGGTCGTCTGCGTTCCAGCCGAGCGCGGGCGCGGCTGCGGGGCGGTAGACCAGCACGTTGGCCCTGTCCGGCGCGAGCCACTGGCATGCCGCGCGGCGCAGCTCGTCACCCGTCACCGCGAGCAGACGGTCGAGGTAGGTGCCCGCCAGGCGCCAGTCGCCGAGCGCCTGCCACTCCGCGAGCAGGTTCGCCTGCCCTTCCATTGTTTCCAGCCGACGCAGGAAACGCGCTTCGAGCAGGCTCTTCGCGCGCTCGAGCTCCGCCTCCTCCACACCGTTCGCGCGCAGCCCTTCGATCGTGGCCCATATCGCGTCCACGGCGCCGGGGACGTCCTGCGGCTTCACTTCCGCGCTCACGGCGAACACGCCGATGTCCATGGGTGTGTAGTTCGCGGCTGTGATGCCGCTCACCCAACCCGCCTCGCGCACGTGCCGGTACAGCCGCGAGGCGCGCCCCTGGCCGAGCACGGTCGCGAGCAGGTCCAGCGCAGGCGTGTCCGCGCCCAGCGGGCCGGGCGTGCGCCAGCCCCAGGCGACGCGGCTCTGCACGATGTCGCCCTCCATCTCGCGGAACCGGAGCCCCGTGCGCTCGGGCTCCTCCGGCGCCGGCTCGTGCACCGGCTCGCCGGCCGGCATATCGCCGTAGAAGCGCTCGACCAGCGCCAGCGTGCGCGCGGGATCCAGATCGCCGGCGACCACCAGCACGATGTTCGACGGGCGATACAGGTTGCGGTAATACTCCCAGACGTCCGCGCGCGTGATGCGACGCAGCCCCTCTTCCGTCCCGATCCTCCAGCGCCGCATCCGGTGGACGTCGAACATCAGCTCGTACAGCGACTCAATGGCGACGGCGCCGGGATCGTCCAGCTTGCGCCGCGCCTCCTGGATGATCACGAGCAGCTCGCGCCGGAGCTCCTCCTCGTCGATCTGCGAGTTGCGCAGCGCGTCCGACTGCACATCCAGCCCCAGCTCCAGCGCCGAGGACGGCAGCACCGTGTAGTAGGACGTGTGGTCGTAGATCGTACCGGCGTTGAGATAACCGCCCGCGGCCTTGGTCTCCCGCGCCATCGCGCCCACGCCGCGCTGCTCGGTCCCCTTGAAAAACATGTGCTCGAGCACGTGGCTGATCCCGACCAGGCGGTCCGGCTCGTTGAAGTAGCCCGCCTTGACGTGGGTCACGATGGCCACGACCGGCGCCGAGTGGTCCTCCCGGATCAGGACCGTGAGCCCGTTCGCCAACCGGTGCTCGTACGTCGGCAGGCGCAGCAACACACTCGATCCCCTCACGTTCCCCTCTCGGTGCATAGATCCCGGGCGCGCAGGGCCGCGAAGCTAGAGGCAAGGCGAGTGCCCGGCAAGCCGGCGCGACGCCGCGGAACACGAGTTGCCGGATACCGGAACGGGCGCGCCCGAGGAGCGAGCATGAGGGAGAGGAACCGCGCAATCCTGGACGGCGCAGTGCTGATCTCGCGCGAGACCTCCGCGGATGTGGTCCTGCTCGCGGCCGCGCTGCCGGAGGAAGCCGCCTACCTCCGCACGCAGCTCGAGGGGGAGCGCCGCGTGGTCGCGGCCACGCCGCACGACGGCGCCGCCCACCCTCAGCACGAGCACGACGTGCTGGCCCTTCCCGAGGTCCGCCTACGGCGCCGCGGACGCGCCAAGGTCGCTCTGCTCGAGGGCCTCGCCGCTGGCCTGCTCCACGCCGGCGAGCGCGTCATCATCGTGTCGGGCAGCGCGGTGGACGGCGACGCGGAGCTGGACACCATCGCCGTCGTCGAGCTCGGGCACGATGAGGAGCTGCTCGACGGGCATCCCGAGGCGACACTCGATCGGCTCGGCGAGCTGGTCGACCCGATCGTGTTCGACACGGTCCTCGGCTTCTGCGTCCAGCTCGGCCACGAGGGTCGCGAGGGCCGGCGCGTGGGGCTGCTCCTCACCCTGGGTGACCACGAGGCCGTGCTCGCCCACTCGCATCCGCTGGTGCTCAACCCGTTCGAGGGTCACCCGCCGGAGGCACGCTCGATCCTCAACCCGGCGACGCGGCGCGCCGTACGCGAGTTCTCCGGCATCGACGGCGCGTTCGTCGTGCGCGGAGACGGCGTCATCGAGGCCGCGGGCCGTTACCTGGAAGCGCTGGCGCCAGAGCACGACGTACCGTTCGGCCTCGGCGCGCGGCACCGCGCCGCTGCGGGGATCACAGGCATCACGCGGTGCATCGCCTTCGTCGTCTCGCAATCCTCCGGGGACACGCGCGTCTACGTGGGCGGGCGTCTGCTCGTCACGATCGAGCGCACCGATTGACGATGGCCCAGCCGCGCGCGATCGTGGGGCGAGGCGCCCCTGGCCGGACGTCACCGACCCATGCAGGGAGCCGATCGTGCTGGTTTACCTGAACGGCGAGTTCGTCCCACACGCGCAGGCGCGGGTTCCCGTCGATGACCGGGGGTTCCTCTTCGCGGATGGCGTGTACGAGGTCGTGCGCGTCTACGAGGGCCGCCCTTTCCTCATGGACGCGCACCTCCAGCGGTTGCGCCAGGGCCTCGCCGCGCTCCGCATCGACGATCCGGGCGCCGATGGATTCGCCGACGTCGCGGAGCGGCTCCTGGACCAGAACGGCCTTCGCTCCGGCGACGCGACGGTCTACATCCAGGTGACGCGCGGCGCCGCACCGCGCGCGCACGCCTTTCCTCCTGCGGGGACGCCGCCCACGGTGTACGTGGCGGCAAAGCCGTTCGAGCCGCACCCGCCGGCGTACTACCGCGACGGCGTGGCCGCAGTCACCGTCCCCGACACGCGCTGGTCGCGCTGCGACATCAAATCCGTGTCGCTGCTGGCGAACGTCCTCGCCAATCAGGCGGCGAAGGAGGCGGGCGCATTCGAGGCGCTGTTCGTGCGCGATGGCATCGTGCTCGAGGGATCGCACTCGAACCTCTTTGCCGTCTACGACGGCGCGCTGGTCACCTACCCCGCGTGCAACTACATCCTCGCCGGCATCACGCGGCGGCAAGTCATCGACCTCGCGGAACAGCTCGGCATTCCCGTCGTGGAGGCACCCGTCCCGCTGGACCGCGTCTTCGCGGCGGCCGAGCTCTTCCTCTCCGGGACCACGACGGAGATCCTCCCCGTCACGCGCGTCGATGGCCGTGACATCGGCGATGGCCGCCCCGGCCCGATCACGCAACGCGTGCAGCGCGCGTTCCGCGAGAGCATCTGAGCTTCGCAGGGCCAGGGCGAGGGCAAGGGCGGGGGCAAGGGAGGGCTGCTTGCCTCCGCTACGATGTCAGCCGGGTTATCCGAGACGCCGACGAGGCCCGACGCTCACGCCGCATTCGCGACCGGCTCGATGTACAGAGTCCGGATGAGGACCTTCCCTGCCGCGAGCACGGGCACGGCGAGCAGAAGACCGAGGAAGCCGAACAGCAACGCCATGAGCACCTGCACCAGCACGGTCAGCGCGGGCGGCAGCTCGACCATGCCCTTCATCAGGAGCGGCATGATGAGGTTCGACTCCAACTGCTGGATCGCGATGTACAGCAGCAGCACCCACAGCGCGGTGGTCGGCGAGATGACGAGCGCGAGGATCAACGCGGGGACGGCGCTCAGGATCGGCCCGATGTACGGGATGAACTCGAGCAGCCCGGCGAGCACGCCCAGAGCCAGCGCGGCCGGGATCCCCAGCGCCCAGAGGCCGAGCGTCGTCAGGAGCCCGATCACGAACATGCCGATCACCGTGCCGAGCATCCACCGCCGCAGCGTGAAGCCGACCTCCTCCAGCGCGCGCCGCGCCAGCGGCCGCCCGCGCCGCGGCACCAGCGAGATCAGGCCCCCGAAATAGTCCCGCGGCTCGATCGCCAGGTACAGCCCGGCGAAGAACACGATCAGCGCGCCTGCCACCGCGCCGACCACCGTGTTGAGCAGCGGCAGTGCCCCCGTCAGCAGGTTCGCGGCCTCCGCCATCACGCGCTCCCGCACCCGCTCCTCGATCGGCGCGACGGGCGCGCCGAACTGACCGGTCAGCGCCACGTACTGCCGCTCGAACCACGCGTTGATCTCCGCCAGCGCCGGCGGGAGCTGCTCCTGCAACTGAATCGCCTGCTCACGCAGCGTGGGCCACAGCAGGACGCACCCGGCCGATCCCAGCACCGCCAGCGCGGCGAGCACGACGAGCGCGCCCGCCAGCCGCGGCACGCCCTGCGCCTCCAGCCAGTCCACGAAGATCGAAAGGAAGGACGCGACCAGGACCGCGAAGAACGCGATGAACAACAGGTCCCGGCCTAGCCAGACCACGTTCGCCAGCGCCCACAGCAGGATCACCACGAGCGCAGCGCGCGCGACGAACCCCAACGTCAGTGCCCGTTCACCTTCACCCCCCGGTCCCCGCAACCGATCCGCCGTCGCCATCGCCGCTCCGTTCCGGTGCGCCCCCGCGGGGCGCACGGCGCGTGCCACCTTGACGCATCGGACCATGGCGCTGCCCCGCGGCGGCCGTCACCTTGCTTCCGAGGCGCGCGCGGCGTAGCCTGGAGCCGCTGCGGGGCCGGTCCCGCGCCAGAAACCGAAGACGAACCGAAACCACTCGCCCTCCAAAGGGGTACTCACCCTGGTAACGGCGACGGACAGGGCGCCAAAACGGACGAGAAAGGTGGGATCAGATGAGTCGGTCGCTGAACAAGGTGATGCTGATCGGGAACGTCGGCGCGGAGCCGGAGATCAGGACCACGCCGTCGGGCACCAAGGTGGCGAAGGTCTCGCTGGCGACCAACCGCACGTTCACGGACCGGAGCGGGCAGCAGCAGGAGAAGACGGAGTGGCACCGTCTGACGTTCTGGGACCGGCTCGCGGATCTGGTCGAGCAGTACGTGCACAAGGGAGACCGGCTGTACGTCGAGGGCCGGATCGAGTACTCGCAGACGGAAGACGAGCAGGGCCAGCCGCGCTACTGGACGGACATCGTGGTGCGGGAGATGGTCATGCTGGGCGGCGCGGGAGCGGGCGCGGGCGTGGGAGGGGCCTACGGTGAGCCCAGCCGGCCGGCGCGGGGCACGCGGCAGCCGGTCCCGCCCACGTCGCCGTTCGACGACGAGGACGACGACCTCCCCTTCTGAAACACGTGCGCAGGGCCGCCGTCGAAAGACGCGCGGCCCTGCTGGTCAGCGGCCCATCCGCCGGGCCCGGTCGCTGAGGCCGTCGATGACCGCCTGGCCGAGCGCCGATCGGACCTGAGCAAACATGGACCTGCGCCCGGCGCCCCGGTAGCGCGCGGCACGGGCCCGCCCCGCGAGACGCTCCCGCCGCTCGGTGCGCCAGCGCCGCAGCTCGCGGCGCTCGGCGGCGCTCAGCGTGCCGGTGCTGCGGCGCATTCCATGACCCTTCTCCTCGTCACCACCCCGGAGCAAGCCGAGCAGGAGCCCGCCGCCGAAGGCGATGCCGAGGCTGCGCCAGACGTGCGAACGGATCCGGCCCCGCACCCGCTGGAGCACGTCCAGCCGGTTACGAAGGTCGTGCCTCTTCTCCTGGATCCTCTCTTCGATCGCGTCGAGCGTCTCGGAGATGCGGCCGCGCGTGTCCTCGATCGCGCGCCGCGCTTCCGCCACGCTGGTCGGCTGAACCTCCACCTGCCCGAGGCCGTCGCCCCGCACACTGGCCGCTTCTTCCCGCCGCCCCACACGGATCTCACGTGCCATTTCGCCCCTCCCGGTCGCGGTCCACGCCTGCCCGACGTTGCACGGATCGTTCCGCGCCGCTGGTGGCCCGGTCGCGCTGTTGCAGCGTCGCAGGGCGAAAAGAAGAGGGCGGCCGGCCTCGAGGAGGCCGGCCGCCCTTGCGCCGCACCCGGCTGAGGCGCGCGCTCAGGGGAGCGCGCGCCGCTGGCGTGCCGCCTCGCGGTCCGGCGGCAGGGCCGGGGCATCCACCACCTCGACCTCGTCCGCGGCAAAGAAGCGGATGTCGCGGTCTCCGTCGAGGGCGACGCCGTAGCAGTGAGCGCGGTACTCGCTGGATTCGACGACCGTCCCGTAGCGGCCGACCGCCGCAGGATCCAGAGGAAGTCTTCCGCGCCGAATGCGCACGCGCGTCCCCTCGGGGATGAGCGCGCCAGCAGTCACCGCCATCTGGGCCTCCCGGAAAGTGTTGCGTACTGCCTAGGCCCAAGGATGACGGAACTCCCCGCCCCGCGCAATCCCTTGCACGCACGCGGGCGCCGCACGATATTGCCGGCGCTCAAAACACGATGGACACTCTGGCGACGAGAGACACGAGAGACGCGATGACCACGGGTACCACGGGCGCGGAGCGCGGCGCGGCGCCGTTCGGCCTTCTCGTAGGAGTCACGGTGGGTGTGGTGTGGGTGCTGCTCGCCCTCGGCGCGCTGACCAGCTCGCTGCGCGGCATCGCGGCCGGCCGGCCAGACTGGGTTCTGGGCTGGGCCCTCGTGGGGCTGCTGTTGATGGGCGCCGGGCTCTCCGCGCTGATCGGCTCCTGGCTCCACCACCGCGCCGCGCGTCACTGACCGGCCGCCGGCTCGCCCTCCCAGAAACCCAGCATCTCGGCCTCGAACCGCGCGGGCGAGGCCCGGTACTCCTCGACCCAACGGTCGAACGGCGGAAGCGCCATGCTCGCCGTGAGCGCTTCCGTCACCCGCTGGACCAGGGCCCGGTACGACAAACCCGGAGCCGTCGGCTCCGGGGCCTCGATCAGGGCGCCAGCCTGCGCCCCTTCCTCTGTCATGAGAGCGCCCGCATCAGGAGACGACGGCGCCCTGAGCTCCCCGTCCTCACCGGGCCGCGCCTGGTGGGCGAGCTGGTAGATCTCGTCCGGCGTCAGCCTCAGGAACCGGTCCGCGACCTGCGCCGAGCACCAGTCCAGATACTTCGCCCGCAGGATCCGGTCGTCCGCGGGGTCTGCCGCCATCTGTGCAAGGCCTTGCTGGGGGGAGCGCATCGCGGCGCACAGCGCCCATGAGAGTCGATTGCTCTCCGCCGGCCGCGCACCGCATCGCGCGAGCCGGCGAACCGGGATGCCTCTACCGTAGGCACCCCGAACCACACCGTCAAGCCCGGCCTTGCTCGCCCTACGCCCGCTCCGGCTCCGCCTCCTCCCGGCTCCGCAGGTGCTCGAAAATCGCCCGCCGCGTGACACCGTACATCAGGATCCGGCTCAACACCTCCGGATCACTCCTCTGCACCTCCTCTACCTCGGCCGCAACGGCCCGGGGTAGGCGCACGCGCAACTCCACCGCACGCGTCTCCGACATCGCTCCGCCTCGAGCACCATTCGGGTGAATTTCCGAGAATTTTCGCTGGATCGGCCTGGGCCCCGGCACGTCCGTGCGCCCGCCGCCACGCTACGGTGGACGCGGGGGCCCAAGATAGGCGAGCGGGTCCGTCGCGTCAAGACAATGGCGTAACCGGCGGAATGCCAATCCTTTACGCTAAAGTTGTTGAATAACAACAACTTAGAAAATCCGACCGACGGCCAATCTGCACGTTTCCGCACGCGCTGCGGAGGCGTCCGCGGCACTCGAGATCGAGCCACGGAAGTCGTGCAGCCGTGGGCGGTTCCAGCGGGGTGCGCACGCTGCGGACGGCACCCCGCCGGCGGAGTGAAAAATGCGAAAAAACGGGTGGGGCCGAACGCCTCAGCCTGCCGCCCCGTGGATGTCGCGGAGGCGGACGTCGTGAACGGGCGGCTCCCCGCGCTCGAGCTGGTCGAGCGTGTCAGCGGGGCCGAAGACGTCGAGCGCGCGCCGCACGATCTGGTAGCGCTCGGGCTCGTAGCGCGCGTAGAGCCGCAGGAGCCCCTGACGGATCTGGTCCATCAGGCCCCGCACCTGCCCGAGTGACAGCGGCAGCGGGAAGCGGAGGTCGTAGCAGAGCCGGTCGTGGTGCGGCACGCGCCGGCTGTCGGCGGCCGGGAACGCTTCGAGGAGCAGCCGTTCGAACTCCGCATCGGGCTCGGTGCGCGCGCGCTCGATGCAGAGGACGGCGTCGTCGTAGCGGAAATGGAAGGTGGCGAGGTCCCCGGCGCCGAGCGCGATGCGCGCGGCGGTGCGCTCGTTGAGATCCAGGTCGCGGACCACGTCGCGGAAGCCGATGCGGAGGAACGTCGGCCGCGTCAGCGCGGTGAAGCCTGCGCGGCGGAGCACGCTGAGCGTGATGGCCTGGCAGTACTGGCGCAGCGGCCCGGGCACCACCTCGCCGCTCGCGAGCGACAGGTCCCGCGGCGAGCGGAGGAGCATGCGGACGTGATCGAGAGTCGGCTCGTAGACCCAGTCCACGATGACCAGCTCGGCGCTGAGATCGAGGTGCCGCACCTCGGCGCTGCCGAGCTCGAGCACCTCCGCCGAAGCGGCGTACTCGCCGTCGAGCACGAGGCCGAGGCCGATGTCATCGATGCGGCCCCCCGCGGGCTCGATCTCGTGCGACGCACGGTACTGGATGATGGCGCGTGTGAGAGGCAGGTCGCCGATCCCGGGGACATCGGCGAGCGCTTCGGGGCGCGCACGTAGAGCCAGACCCATTCCGTCCTCCCCCATGGTTTGGAACGCCAGCCGCGTTGCGGCGGCGCGTCAGGTGAAGGCGCGGGCGGTAAGGCCCCGCGACCGTCGAATCGAGCTTGCGGGTGGTCGCCGGCGACATGCCCAGTCGCGTCCGCCGGTCCCGGCGCTGGCACTGCGGCCGGGGTGACCCGACCTCACCTTCGAGGCCGACCGGCGGACCGCCGCCACGGCAGCCCTGCCGCGGGCGCGGCGACGCACCCGAAGTTGGCCGTGTCGGGGATCGGCGGCGGGGGAACGGAACGAGAGAACCGGATCCGCTGCGCGCACACCGATCCCTTGCGCCGCAGATCCGGTTTCATTAGTCTTCGCGGTGCCACCCAACGAAGCAGAAACCGCGTGCGGCGCGGATCGTCGGGACCCCGGGAGCGGCCAACTCCCGGGGTCCTTGCGTTCTGTCATCCGGCCGGCGGGTCGGCTGCCGCCTCGTCTTCGTGGCCCGGAAACGGGCCGCCCCCGCATCGAGGGTAAACGACACCCTTGACACGGGGGCGGCTCGCCTGTAAACTCATCTCCAGCCACGGAGGTTGAGCGGGCCGCCACCCGCATCGACCGCGAGAGCTCCCGGTTGCCAGCCGGGGGCTCTCGTTTTTTTGCCCTCTCTTGCCCGCCTGGCGGGCCGGCTGCCGCCGGTGCCAGGCGCGGCCCCATGGACCTGCGGGGCCGGAACCGGGTGCGCCGGGACGGAGCGCGCCGCCCGGACCGCGTCAGCAACGAAAAGTCGCCACCCGATCAAGGAACTGTGCTGAACCTTGACAGGGAGGCGACATCAGCGGGACGCTGCTGCGCACGGGACCGAGAGACAACGGGGTCGCCGCCCCGACGAGTCGCGTTCGCACTGCGGTTGCCGGCCGCGGCGCGAACGCGCTGGCGAGGACCGCACGGGTCGCTCGCATGGCGAGCCCACCGGTTGCCAGCCGGCGGGCACGCGATCGTGGGTAGCATAACGCGGCCGGGGGCGAGGGTCAAGGATCGCATGGGCGCGCGGAGCGGCGCTTGACACCGCCGGTGCGGCCCGGCTAGCGTGCGCGGTGAGGCGTCGAGGTGAGACGGGGCGCGGTCGAACGTGGCGCCGGTCGAGCCGGGATCGGATGGCCGAAGACGGTCGTGGCCGGCGCATGGCATGGAGTTCGTGGTGTCCAGCTCGCGACGACAGGGGCGCGGTGTTGCAGGAGCGAGCCCGGGGGCAGGAACACCGGGCCCGGCGAGCCGCCCGGCCGGCGAGCCGGGTGCCGCGGGTGCACAGATGGGCACGCCGCGCATGCGTTCCCGCTCGTTCTGCTTCCTCGAGCACGAGGGCCGGCAGTACACGGTCTTCCTCGTCACCTACGAAGCCGGACCGCAGCACTGGCGGGGATACTTCTCCTTCCGCGCGGCCGACGATGCCGGCGGCGAGGAGGTCCGGACGGCCGAGCTGTTCGTGGAGCAGAGCGAGCGTGACATCGACGAGCGCGCGCGCACCCTCGGCCGGCCGCTCATGCAGGCGCTCCTGGAGTCGGCGCTGCACGTCCGCGCGCGCCGCATGCTCGCCGCAGAGGGCGCGAGAGAGTCGCTGCGCGAGATCATCGCGAAGCGTGCCGCCGAGATCGCGAAGGAGGAACCGGCGGACGACGAGCAGTACCTTTCCCTCGACCGGCTACGCTCGCTGTACGAGTCCTACCGGCTCGATCAGGTCGCCCACCTCATTGCGCTGCTGCCGCCGGAGGATTTCCGTTCGCTGGTCAACACCTTGCTGGAGGGGCGGGAGATCGACTTCCGCGCGCGCGACCGGCTCCAGCTCGCGATGCTGGTGGTGCAGGAGCTCGAGCAGCGGCTGCCGTTGCCGCCGTTCGAGGTCTGGGTCACGGATTACCTCGAGCACCGGGACACGTACCGGCTGTACGCGCACGCGCTACACCGTGAGGGCATCCTTCCGTAGCCGGCCGCCGGCGCCGGCGCCATCGACGACAAGCCGGGAATCGACGACAACGTACCGATGGAGGTGAGCTTGGCCGCCGCAGGGAGCTGGCTCAGGCGCAATGCTCTGCTGGTCCTGCTGGTGTTCCTACCAGTCGCGCTCCTGCTCGAGTACGTGGTGCATGCGCCCGGGCTGGCGGTGTTCGTGACGTCTGCGCTCGCGATCATCCCGCTGGCCGCGCTGATGGGCCGTGCGACGGAGCATCTGGCGGCGCGGCTGGGCGAGGGGGTGGGCGGCCTGCTGAACGCGACGTTCGGGAACGCCGCCGAGCTGATCATCGCGATCGTCGCGCTGCGCGAAGGGCTGTACGACCTCGTCAAGGCTTCGATCACCGGATCGATCATCGGCAACATCCTGCTGGTGTTCGGGCTGGGCGCCCTGTACGGCGGGCTCAAGCACCAGACGCAGCGCTTCAACGCGACGGCGGCGAGTCTGAGCGGGACGCTGCTGGTGCTGAGCGCGATCGGCCTGGTCATCCCCGCGATCTTCCACTTCCTGGTGCGTGGCGACCCGGCGGCGCCCGAACGCGAGCTGAGCCTCGAGATCGCGATCGTGCTGATGGCGACCTACGTGCTGAGCCTCATCTTCACGCTGCGCACGCACCGGCACCTCTACGTGGGGACGGCGGGACCGGAGGCGCTGGACGAGGCCGGCGAGCACGCGGGCTCCGTGGGCGGGAACCTGCTCGTGCTGCTGGCCGCGACGGCGGGCGTTGCGCTGATGAGCGAGCTGCTGGTGGGCGCAGTGGAAGAGGCCGCGCACGCGTTCGCGATGAACGAGGTGTTCGTCGGGGTGATCCTGGTTGCGCTGATCGGCAACGCGGCGGAGCACTCGACGGCGGTGCTCATGGCGGGCAAGAACAAGATGGATGCGGCGATCACGATCGCGATGGGCTCGTCGATCCAGGTCGCGCTGTTCGTGGCGCCGCTGCTGGTATTCCTGAGCTACGTGGTCGGGCCGCAGCCGATGGACCTGATCTTCACCACGCTCGAGGTGGTGGCGGTGGCGATCGCGGTGCTGATCATGGCGCTGATCGCGGGGGACGGCGAGTCACACTGGATGGAAGGCGTACAGCTCCTGGCCGTGTACATCATCCTCGGCATCGCCTTCTACTTCTTGCCGGTGTGACGCGGACAGCCAGCCGCCGCCGCCCCGCGCAGCGAATCCGGATCAGATGCCCAGCCGGGCCGGCACGGGCGAGTCGCCGCTGTAGTCGTAGAAGCCGCGGCCGCTCTTCCTCCCGAAGTAGCCCAGTTGCACCATCCGCTTGAGCAGCGGCGGCGGCGCGAAGCGGGGCTCGCGGTACTCCTCGAACATGATCTCGGCG
>Ga0207873_1001054_pt1 | contig 28049 bp, 20 predicted proteins | sample BGWIniCompost_FD_187373 | JGI IMG/M metagenome (GOLD analysis project Ga0207873, IMG submission 187373) | Cellulose adapted compost microbial communities from Newby Island Compost Facility, Milpitas, CA, USA - BGW Initial Compost (SPAdes)... ...
CTGCGTGCCCTTGCTCCCGTAGCGGTAGATCGTGATGCCCTTGAGCCCCTCTTCCCACGCGCGGCGGTAGATCCGGGCGACGTCGTCCGGCGTCGCGCGCTCGGGCAGATTGACGGTCTTCGACACCGAGTTGTCCACGTGCCGCTGGAACGCCACCTGGATGTCCAGGTGCCGGTCCGGCGGGATCTCGAGCGCTGTCACGAAGATGCGCTTCAGCTCCTCCGGGACGCCAGGCGCGTCCCTCAAGTTGCCGCATTCGATCACGGCCGGGACCAGCTTGTCCGCGTCCAGGCCGAGGTCTCCGATGGCGCGCAGGAACAGCGGGTTGATCTCGTGCAGCGTCTCCTCCTCGAGCACATGGCTGCGGCGGTAGGCGAGCGCGAACAGCGGCTCGATGCTGGCGCTCGCTCCCGCGATGATACTGATCGTGCCCGTGGGCGCAATCGCGGTCTGCGTCGCGTTGCGCAGTGGCCGCCCCTCGCGCTCGTGGACGCTGCCCTTCCAGTTCGGGAACACGCCGCGTTCGGCCGCCAGCGCGGCGGACGCCTCGCGCGCCTCGCCGGCGATGAGCGCCATGACATCGTCGGCAACGCGGACGGCGTCATCGGAGTCGTAGGAGATGCCGAGCCGGATCAGCAGGTCGGCGAAACCCATGACGCCGAGCCCGATCTTGCGGTTGGCGCGCGTGATCGCCTCGGTCTCGGGGACGGGGAACCGGCCGACCTCGATGACGTCGTCGAGGAAGCGGACGGCGGCGCGCACGGTGGCGCGCAGCTTCTCCCTGTCCAGCTCCACGCGGCCGTCCCGCTCGCGCACCATGCGCCCGAGGTTGATCGAGCCGAGGTTGCACGACTCGTAGGGCAGCAGCGGGATCTCGCCGCATGGGTTCGTCGCCTCGATCTCGCCCACGTGCGGCGTCGGGTTCGCGCGGTTCATCGCGTCGAGGAAGACGAGCCCCGGGTCGCCCGTGCGCCACGCCGCGTCGACGATGCGCTCGAAGACCTCCGCCGCATCCAGCGTCCCCGTCGCGGCGCCGGTGCGCGGGTCGCGCAGCTCGTACGTCCGGCCGGTGAGCGCCGCCTCCATGAACGCGTCCGTCGCGCCGACGGAGATGTTGAAGTTGCGCAGCGCGCGGCCGCCCAGCTTGGCGCCGATGAACTCGAGGATGTCCGGGTGATCCACGCGCAGGATGCCCATGTTCGCGCCGCGTCGGCGGCCGCCCAGCTTCACGTTCTCCGTCGCGCAGTCGAAGACCTTCATGAACGCGACAGGGCCTGGCGTGGTGCCGCCGGTGGAGAGCAGCGTCGCGCCGCGCGGCCGGAGCCGCGAGAAGGAGAAGCCGGTCCCGCCGCCCGTGCGCTGGATCAGCGCCATCTGCTTGAGCGCTTCGAAGATCTCCTCCATGCTGTCGCCGACGGGGAGCACGAAGCACGCGGCGAGCTGGCCGAGCGGCGTGCCCGCGTTCATCAGCGTGGGCGTGTTGGGCAGGAACTCGAGCCGCGTGAGCAGGGCGTGGAACTCCGCCTCCCAGTGTGCGGCCTGCGCGGCGTTCCCGAGCAGCAACTCCGCGTGGGCCACGGCGCGCGCGACGCGCGCGAAGAGCTGTTCCGGCGTCTCGATGATGCGCCGCTCGGCGTCGCGCCGCAGGTAGCGTGCATCCAGGACGCGCCGCGCGTTCTCGGTCAGCTCGAGCATGGGTCCCCCTGGATGGCGCTGTCCGGAGCAGCGCGGCGGCGGCGGTGCTGGAACCTACCGGCGCGCCGCCGAGTCAAAAGAATTATGGCAGCGGGACCGACGAGCGGCCGGCCACGCCGGCGCCGGCACCATCCCCCATTCAGGACTGGCCTTCGTCCCCATCAGGAGGCAGCCGAATGTACACGTCACGTGCCATCGTTGCCGCCCTCGTCTTTGCCGTTGCGCTGCCCGTCACTGCTGCCGCGCAAACGCACGCCCTGGACCGGGGCAGTTTCCTGGTCGGCGGAGGCGCCAGCTTCACCCGCGCCGGCGGCGAGATCAATGGCGAGAGCGTCGATCCCACCACACAATTGTTCTTCGCGCCGCGGTTGATGTACTTCCTCCGGCCCGGCCTGGCGCTCGGCGGCGAGGCGACCGTGATGAGGAGTAAGTCGGATGACGGGACGGCGACCAGCTACGGGATCGGGCCGGCGGTTGCTTACTACTTCGGCGCTTCGCCAACCCGGGCGAGGCCCTGATACCCGTACATCGAGGGTAGCGTCCAGCTCTCCCGCACGCGTTCCAGCGTGGCTGTCCCCGTAGGGGCCCCTGCATCGGAACCGTCGTCGACGGCCTTCCACGTCGCCGGAGGCATCCTCCTGATGCTGTCCAACGCCGTCGGTCTGGACGCCGAGCTGTTCTACAACGTCAGAAACCAGGATGACGACCTGATGGACACCCGCGCCGAGGTGTTCGGCTTCGCCATCGGCTTCTCGGCGTTCCTGTTCTGACGCGGCGGCCCACACCGCCGGCCGCTGAGTCGCGGCCCACGAGACACCCGCGTCGGACCTACGGCCCTGGCGCTCCGGGAGGGCGCCGGGGTACCCTTCCTGCGCATGCGGCCGTGCGCCCCCGCGAGCGGGGCCGATCGCCGGGCCACGCACGGCCCGCACCAGCTCGTCGGTCCGACGGAGGATGCCCATGCCCCGCCGCGCGAAACGGCCCGCGCCGCCGAGCCAGGCCGAGATCCGGTCGCTGTCACGGCCGCAGGCCCGCCGCCTCGCCGAGCGGCTGCGCGCGGAGATCCGCCGCCACGACTACCTCTACTACGTCCTCGACAAGCCGGAGATCTCGGACGAGGAGTACGACCGCCTCTTCGATGCGTTGAAGCGCATCGAGGAGCGCTTCCCCGACCTGGTCACACCCGACTCGCCCACGCAGCGCGTGGCCGGCGAGCCGGCCCCGCAGTTCAGGACAGTCGAACACACGGCGCCCATGACCAGCCTCGAGGCGACGCGGCAGCGCGACGACGTCGCGCGCTTCGTCGCCCGCGTGCGCCGTGATGCCGCCCGCGATGCGCGCTTCATCCTCGAGCCGAAGCTCGACGGCGCGGGGGTCGAGCTCGTCTACGAGAACGGCGTGCTCGCCCGCGCGGTCACGCGCGGCGACGGCGTGCGAGGCGAGGACGTCACGGCGAACGCGCGGACGATTCCATCCGTCCCGCTGCGGCTGCGCCTGGACGGCAAGCGCCCGCCGCGGCTGCTCGCCGTGCGCGGTGAGGTGATGATGACCGTGCGCGCGTTCGAGCAACTGAACCGCCGGCTGCTGGAAAACGGCAAGGAGCCGTTCGCGAACCCGCGCAACGCCGCGGCCGGCTCGCTGCGGCAGCTCGACCCGCGCATTACGGCGCAGCGCTCGCTCGACTTCATCGCGTACGAGATCCTCGCGGTTCGAGGCGCGTCCTTCGAGAGCGACGACGAGGTGCTCCGCGCACTGCGCGACTGGGGGCTGCGCGTGGTGGAGCCCGTCCGGTTCGCGGACGACGTCGACGACATCGTCGCGTACCATGCCGACCTCGGGGAGCGCCGCGCCACGCTCGGCTTCGAGATCGACGGCATCGTCATCAAGGTGGACCGGCACGACCTGCGCCGGAAGCTGGGCGCGACGTCGCGCCACCCGCGCTGGGCGCTCGCCTACAAGTTCGAGCCGCGCGTCGAGATCACGCGCGTGACCAACATCATCGTGCAGGTGGGGCGCACGGGTCTGATCACACCGGTCGCGCAGCTCGAGCCGGTCCAGGTCGGCGGCGTCGTCGTCTCACGCGCAACGCTGCACAATCGCGAGGAGCTCCGCCGCCGCGACATCCGCCCCGGCGACCTCGTGCGCATCCACCGCGCCGGAGATGTGATCCCCGAGGTCGTGGAGCGCATTCCGGAGCGCGGGCACCGGCGAGGCAAGCCGTTCCGCTTCCCGGACCGCTGCCCGTCCTGCGGCACGGAGCTCGAGAAGCAGGGCCCGCTGACCCGCTGCCCCAACCGCTTCGGCTGCCCGGCGCAGCTCCGCGAGCGAATTCGCCACTACGCCTCGCGCGATGCGATGGACATCGGCGGCATCGGCCACGCGACGGCAGAAGCGCTCGTGGACAACGGCCTCGTCCGCGGGCTGGCCGACCTCTACGAGCTTCGCCCCGAGGACGTCGCCCGGCTCCCGCACTTCACGATCCGCTCCGCGAGCAAGCTCGTGGATGCGATCCAGAGGTCCAAGAAGGTCGAGCTGCGCCGCTTCCTCGTCGCGCTCGGCATCCCCGGCGCCGGCGAGTCCGCCTGCCGCGACCTCGCCCTCCACTTCCGCTCGCTCGAGAAGATCCGCCACGCGAGCGTGGACGAGCTCCAGCGCGCGCCTGGCGTGGGACCCGCGCTGGCCGAGGGCATCCACGAGTTCTTCAGCGAGCCGCGCAACCAGCGCGCGATCGACGCGCTGCTCGCCCACGGCGTCGAGCCCCTGCCACCGAAGGCGCCGAAGGGGCGCGGGCTGCGCGGCAAGAGCTTCGTCTTCACGGGCAAGCTGGAACGGTTCACGCGCGATGAGGCGGAGTCGCTGGTCGAGTCGCTGGGCGGCGAGGCGCACGGCTCGGTGAGCGGGGAGACGGACTACCTCGTCGCGGGCGAGGACCCGGGCAGCAAGCTCGAGCAGGCGCGGGAGAAGGGCGTGCGGGTGCTGGACGAGGCAGCGTTCGTGCGCATGCTCAGGCGTGCGGGGGCGGACGTGTAGGGCCGGGCAACGCCGCAGTCTGCGCCCGGAAAATGCTGCTTGGGCGGTCCGGGGGCGGGCCGAGGAACTGTTCCCTGCTTTCGCCCGCATCTTGGGCCAGGGGGCTGAGGCCGGACCACACGACGGAGATGGGGCCAGGGATTCCGTTCCTCGCCGTCACCCAGGGCCAGGGAGATGGGGCCAGGCCAGGGCGGCAGGGCGAGGGAATCCGTTTCCCGCCTTCACCCGCGTCAGGGGCCGGGGAGCTGGAGGCGGGCCAGGGAGGCAGGGCGAGGGGGCCCCCGCCCTCGCCCTGGCCCCGGCCCGGGGTGGGGCGGGGGTGGCGGGGCAAGGGAGGTGGTCGGTGGAGAACGTCGAGATCGCACGCGCCCTGAATCAGGTCGCGGACCTGCTCGAGCTGCGGAACGAGAACCCGTTCAAGGTGCGCGCGTACCGCAACGCCGCGCGCACCGTCGAGGGGCTGTCCCGCCGCGTCGCGGAGATGGTCGAGGCGGGCGAGGACCTGGAGGAGCTGCCCGCCGTCGGCAAGGACATGGCCGCGTACATCACCGAGCTGGTCCGCACCGGGCGTCTGCGGCGGCTCGAGCAGCTCGAGAGGCGCGTGCCCCACGGCCTCGCCGAGCTGATGCGGCTCGAGGGGGTGGGACCCAAGAAGGCGATGCGGCTGCACGAGGAGCTCGGCATCAACACCATCGCCGACCTCGAGAAGGCGATCCGCGGGGGCGAGGTGGAAGCGCTCCGCGGCTTCGGCCGTCGGTCAGCCGCCAGGATGCTGCAAGCCATCCGCGACCACCGGCGCCACCTCGCACGGTTCAAGCTCTCGGATGCGGACCAGCTCGTGCAGCCGATCCTCGCGCACATGCGCAGCGCGCCCGGCATCGAGGAGCTCGAGGTCGCCGGCAGCTACCGCCGCCGCGTGGAGACGATCGGCGATGTGGACCTCCTCGCCGCCGCGCGCAAGCCCGCGCCCGTGATGGAGCACTTCACCGCGTACCCCGGCGCGACGCGCGTGGAGAGCGCCGGCCCCACGCGCGCCACGATCGTGCTGCACAACGGCATGCACGTGGACCTGCGCGTGGTGAAGCCGGAGTCCTGGGGCGCCGCGCTGCACTACTTCACCGGCTCCAAGGCCCACAACATCAAGGTCCGCTCGCTCGGCATCCAGCGTGGGCTGAAGATCAACGAGTACGGGATCTTCCGGGAAACGGCGCGGGACGGCGGCGCCGCGCAGGCGCCACGCGGCAAAGGCAGCAGACCGCGGAAATCCGCCGGCGCCCGCAAATCCGTCACCGCCCGGAAGACCGCGACACGCCGCACCGCCGGACGGACCGCCGCCGGCAAGCCCGCCACCCGCCGCAAAGCAGGCCGGGGAGTCCCCCGCCCTCGCCCCCGCCCTGGCCCGGTGCGGGTGGGCGGGGCGAGGGAAGAAGACGTCTTCCGCGCCGTCGGCATGGACTTCGTCCCGCCGGAGCTGCGGGAGGATCGGGGCGAGGTGGAGGCGGCGCTGCGGCACGAGCTGCCGCGGCTCGTCACGCTCGACGACATCCGCGGCGACCTCCAGGTGCACAGCACGTGGAGCGACGGCCGGAACACGATCGAGGCGATGGTGCGCGCGGCAAAGGAGCGCGGCTACGAGTACATCGCGATCACCGACCACAGCCCCGCGGTCGCGGTGGCCGGCGGGTTGAAGCCGAAGGACCTCGTGAAGCAGTGGAAGGAGATCGACCGCGTCGCTCGCAAGGTGAAGGGCATCACGGTGCTCAAGGGCATGGAGGTGGACATCCTGGCGGACGGCTCGCTGGACCTGCCCGACGAGTGGCTCGCACGGCTGGACATCGTGCTCGTGGCGGTCCACTCGCGGATGACCATGCCGCGCGCGAAGATGACGGACCGGGTGATCAAGGGCATCTCGCACCCGGGCGTGCACATCCTCGCGCACCCGACCGGCCGGATCATCAACCGGCGCGAGCCATCGCGGCTCGACATGGACGCGGTGCTGGAGGCGGCGGCGGAGCTGGGCGTCGCGGTCGAGATCAACGCGCAGCCGGACCGACTCGACCTGAGCGACGTGCACGCCATGCGCGCGCGCGAGCTGGGCGTCATGATCTCGATCGACACGGACGCGCACAGCGTGGGCGACCTGCGCTACATAACGTACGGCGTCTCGCAGGCGCGGCGCGCGTGGCTGGAGAAGCGGAACGTGGTGAACGCAATGCCGCTGGCGCGGCTCAGGAAATGGCTGGCGAAGCGGCGGTGAGCCAGCCCTCCACCGGCCGAACGCCGCCGTTGCCGCCACCCCCTGCCCCCCATAGCTTACGCCATAATCCGACATGCCAGGAACTGAGTCCCGTCGCCGCGACGCGCCCCACGGCGCGCCCCGGCGCCGCCGATCCGCAGGAGAACGTACCATGCCCGCACGCACCGCCATCCCCGCCGCCCTCTGCCTGGCAGCCCTCGCCGCCTGCTCGTTCTCGCCCGGTGAGCAGTACGACGTGATCCTGCGCGGCGGCACGATCTACGACGGCAGCGGCGGCCCGCCGTTCGTCGGCGATGTCGCGATCCGCGGAGACAGCATCGTGGCCGTGGGCGACATCGGCCGCGCCAGCGCCGCGACGGAGATCGACGTCACCGGCCTCGCCGTCGCGCCGGGGTTCATCAACATGCTGAGCTGGGCGACGGAGTCGCTGATCGAGGACGGCCGGTCGCTCAGCGGCATCAAGCAGGGCGTCACGCTCGAGATCTTCGGCGAAGGCTCGTCGATGGGGCCCCTGAACGAGGCGATGAAGCAGGAGATGCTCGAGCAGCAGGGCGACATCAAGTACGAAATCCCGTGGACCACGCTGGGCGAGTACCTCGAGCACCTGGTCGAGCGGGGGATCTCGACCAACGTCGCGTCGTTCATCGGGGCGACGACGGTGCGCGTCCACGAGATCGGCTACGAGGACCGCCCGCCCACGCCGGAGGAGCTGGAGCGCATGCGCGCGCTCGTGCGGCAGGCGATGGAGGAGGGGGCGCTGGGCGTGGGCTCCTCGCTGATCTACGCGCCTGCGTTCTACGCGAAGACGGACGAGCTGATCGAGCTGGCGCGCGTCGCCGCGGAGTACGGCGGCATGTACATCTCGCACATGCGCAGCGAGGGCAACCGGCTGCTCGAGGCGGTGGACGAGCTGATCACCATCGCGCGCGAGGCGAACATCCCGGCCGAGATCTACCACCTCAAGGCCGCGGGCGTGGAGAACTGGCCGAAGATCGATGAGGTGATCGCGAAGGTGGAGGCGGCGCGGGCGGAGGGGCTGCGCATCACCGCGAACATGTACACGTACACCGCGGGCGCGACCGGACTGGACGCCGCGATGCCGCCGTGGGTGCAGGAGGGCGGGCTCCAGCAGTGGAAGGCGCGCCTCCAGGATCCGCAGATCCGCGCGCGGCTGCGCCGCGAGATGACCACGCCCACGGACGAGTGGGAGAGCCTCTACCTGCTCGCCGGCTCGCCGGAGCAGGTGATCCTCGTCGGCTTCAAGCAGGACTCGCTCAAGTACCTCACGGGCAAGACGCTGGCGGAGGTCGCGCGCATGCGCGGCAAGAGCCCCGAGGAGACCGCCATGGACCTCGTCGTCCAGGACGACTCCCGGGTCGAGACGGTCTACTTCCTCATGTCCGAGGACAACGTGAAGAAGCAGATCGCTTTGCCGTGGATGAGCTTCGGCTCGGACGCGGGCTCCCTCGCGCCGGAGGGCGTGTTCCTGAAGTCCAACCCGCACCCCCGCGCGTACGGCAACTTCGCGCGGCTGCTCGGCAAGTACGTGCGCGAGGAAAAGGTCATCCCGCTCGAGGAGGCGGTTCGCAAGCTGACGACGCTGCCCGCCGAGAACCTGAAGCTGCGGCGCCGCGGCGCGTTGCGGCCCGGCTACTTCGCGGACGTGGTCGTGTTCGACCCGGCCACGATCACGGACCACGCGACGTTCGAGAACCCGCACCAGCTCGCGACCGGCATGGTCCACGTCTTCGTCAACGGCGTGCAGGTGCTGAGGGATGGCGAGCACACGGGCGCCAAGCCCGGGCGGGTGGTGCGCGGCCCGGGGTGGAAGGGTTGGGCGGAGGAGCCGACGCCGGTGGCGGTCACGGGGGGCCGGTGAGTCTCGGGGTTCTGGGGCGGAGCACTGTTGCCGGGCTCGTCGGGCTTGCTCGTCCGGCTCACGCGGAGACGCGGAGCGCGCGGAGGTTGTGAGGGCGCAGAGGGTGGTTGTGGTTCTCTGGCCCTGCGGAGACTTCGTGGCGTATTCAGGGATCCTTCGATGTGGTGGTTTGCTCCGGGCGAGGCGGCACTCGCGGCGTGAAGCTGGCCTCGCCCGGCTGTATCCACGATGAGATGAGCCCGGATCCCGCCGGAAGAAACCACAAGAAAATCATGAACGTGGATCCGGGCGAGGAACGTTCGGCTCCGCGAAGAGCGTAGCCCGGCCCGGAAACCGATCTCCGCGTTCTCCGTGTCTCCGTGTGAGACATGAACTCCGCGTCTCTGTGTGAACCTCGAGCGGCCTCCGCGTGACAACCGGGCCGGAAACGCGATCCGCACCGCGACCGTAGGTAGGCCACCGAATCATCCACGCCGACCGGGAGGTCCAAGATGAAAACCCGCACCCGCGCCACTGCGCTCCTCGCCTCCCTCACCCTCCTCGCCGCGTGCGCAGGCATGCCGGATGACCGCCCGCGCGATGTCCGGCAGTACACCATCGAGGAGTTCCTCGGCACCACGACCATTCTGGGCGCGTCGTTCTCGCCGGACGGCAGCAAGATCCTGGTCAGCACCGACGAGAGCGGCGTGTTCAACGCCTTCGCCCTGCCCGTGGACGGCGGCCCGCCCGTTCAGCTCACGCACTCGACGACCGACGGCATCTACGTCGCGTCCTACTTCCCGAACGACGAGCGCTTCCTCTACCTGAGCGACCAGGGCGGCAACGAGCTGACGCACATTTACGTGCAGGCCCCGGACGGCACTGTCCGTGACCTCACGCCCGGCGAGAACCTCAAGGCAAACTTCCTCGGCTGGGCGAAGGACGACGCGTCGTTCTTCATCAGCACGAACGAGCGCGATCCGCGGTTCTTCGATGTCTACGAGGTCGCAGCGGACAGCTACGAGCGTACGCTGGTCTACCGGAACGACGAGGGTTACGACTTCGGTGCGGTCTCGCCCGACAAGCGCTATCTCGCGCTGTTCAAGTCCCGCACCACGACGGACAGCGACGTCTATCTCTACGACCGCGAGACGGGCGAGCTGCGGCACCTCACGCCCCACGAGGGCGAGGTCCTGAACGTCCCCGTGGAGTTCACGCCGGACGGCACCGGGCTGCTGCTCACCACGGACGAGGGCAGCGAGTTCTCCTACCTCGTGCGCCTGGATCTGGCCAGCGCTCGGCGCGATACGCTCGTGAAGGCCGACTGGGACATGATGTACGCCCAGTACTCGGAGCAGGGGAACTACCTCGTCGTCGCGATCAACAACGACGCGCGCACCGAGATCCGCATCTACGACCGCGACATGCGGCCCGTCACGCTGCCCGGGCAGCCGGCCGGCGACATCACGTCCGTCGTGTTCTCGCCCGACGAACGGCGCATCGCCTACTACGTCAGCAGCAGCCGCGTGCCGCGCGACCTGTTCGTGCAGGACATGGGCGGCGGCGCGCCGCGCCAGCTCACGACGTCGCTCAACCCCGCGATCGCGCCGGAAGATCTGGTCGAGGGCGAGGTCGTCCGCTTCGCATCCTATGACGGCGTCGAGATCCCCGGCATCCTCTATCGGCCGCACCAGGCCTCCGCGGCCACGCCGGTTCCAGCGCTCGTCTGGGTGCACGGCGGACCGGGCGGGCAGTCCCGCCTCGGCTACAGCCCCCTGATCCAGTACCTCGTCAACCACGGCTACGCGGTCTACGCGATCAACAACCGCGGCAGCTCGGGCTACGGCAAGACCTTCTTCAAGATGGACGACCGCCGCCACGGCGAGGCGGACCTGGGCGACGTGGTGGCGAGCAAGCGGATGCTGATCGAGACGGGCTGGATCGACCCCGAGCGCATCGGCATCATCGGCGGCAGCTACGGCGGCTACATGGTGCTGGCGGCGCTGGCGTTCCAGCCCCAGGAGTTCGATGTCGGCGTCGACATCTTCGGCGTCGCCAACTGGATCCGTACGCTCGAGAGCATCCCGCCCTGGTGGGAGTCGTTCCGTGAGGCGCTGTACACGGAAATGGGCGATCCTGCCACGGACCGCGAGCGGCTCGAGCGCGTCTCACCCCTGCTCCACGCGTCCAACATCGTCAAGCCGCTGATCGTGCTCCAGGGCGCGAACGACCCGCGCGTGCTCAAGGTGGAGTCCGACGAGATCGTGGCGGCAGTGCGCGCCAACGGCGTGCCTGTCGAGTACATCGTCTTCGACGACGAGGGCCACGGCTTCACGAAGAAGGAGAACCAGCTCCGGGGCTACGAGGCGATCCTGAGATTCCTGGATCGGCACCTGAAGGGGATGCAGCAGGACGCGGCGGCGCAACAGAGCTGATGCGGCCAGCGCGAGGCCGCCCGGCCCCGGGCGGCCTCGCGTGAGCGCGCCGCCGCGCCGCAGGTTTCGGCCGGGGGCACGCGCCGGCTCGCGGCAGACGGCGGCAAAGGTCGCTCCGCCGCGCCGGCCCTGGCCCCGGCAGCCCACCATCCCCCACGCCACGGGAGGTCAGCGATGCCGCGACAGATCACCCGCTTCTCCGTGCATCAGACGAGTAAGGTGGACGGGCGGGATCGAGTTCGAGCTCTCGGACGAGGTGCGCGTCGCGGAGCCGCAGCCCAGGTTCTAGCAGCCCGGGCGTCGGGTCGCGCTCTCAGCGCTGCTCCCCGCTCCTCACCCACACGTCGTTGGTCCGGTCGACGTCGAGCAGCACGTCCTCGGGGTCGATCTCGACGCGCGTGACGCGGCCGGGCACCTCGAGCTCGACGCGGTGCCGGCGCGCGCCTTTGAGCCAGATGTCGACCGGCACGGTTTCGCGGCGGACCTGGCCGTCCTCGAGCGTGACCGCGAGCAGCACGGGCATCGGCGCGTCGCCGCGGTCCTCGACGGTGATGGCGACGCGTTCGCCGCCCGCCGCGGACGCGATCTCGACGTCCGCGATCGCCTGGTCCATCACCGCGGTCTCGTACCACCACGGGTGCCAGAACCAGTCGAGGTCGCGCCCGGCCACGTCCTCCACCGTGTTGAAGAAGTCCAGCGGCGTCGGGTGCTTGAGCAGCCAGCGGCGCGAGTACTCGCGGAGCGCCGTGTGCAGCGCATCCTGGCCGATGATGTGGCCGAGCGCGCGCAGCAGCAGCGCGGGCTTGCTGTAGGACGCCACCTCGTACGCGGGGCCGGGGCCGTACAGGTCGGCCTCCCGCATCATCGGCTTCTCGAGCTCGGTGCCGGCGACCTGCATGTAGCTGGAGAGCTCATCGCCCCAGACTTCGTCCGCGCGGGCGAGGTCCGCGAGCGCGAGGTTCTCGAGGTAGCTGGCCGGCCCCTCGTCCTGCCAGGCATGCCGCTTCTCGTCGGACCCGACCATCATCGGGTACCACATGTGCGCGACCTCGTGCGCGATCACCGTGTAGAGTAGCCCCCGGTCCTCGATGTCCGCGACGAACACGATCATCGGGTACTCCATCCCGAAGACCGGCCCCTCGCTCGCCGTGATCTGCGGGTAGATGTAGGGGTATCCGATCCGCGCCATGAACGTGAGCGCGTGGCGGGTGAAACGTGCGGCGTTGCGCCACGCGGTGGCACCGGGCCGATAGAACGCGTGGACCGCGACGGTGTCCCGTCGGCCGCCGGCCCTGTCGCTGATCACCGCGCGCGTCGCGTCCCAGACGTAACGGTTCGACGCCGCGAACGCGAAGTCGCGCACGTCGCGCGCCTGGAACCGCCAGGTGAGCTGGCCGCCGGGCGCGCGCTGCGTGGCGTTGCCGGCGTCGCGGTCATCCACGCTGACGACCTGGACGACCGAGTCGCTGCGCAGCGCGAGGCGCAGCCGCTCGCGCGCCATGTCCGTCAGCACCTCGTCCGGGTTCTCGAGCGTGCCCGTCGCCGCGACGAGCCAGCCCTCCGGCACGGTGAGCGCGACGTCGAAGTCGCCGTACTCGAGGTAGAACTCCCCCGTGCCGAGGTAGGGGTCCGCGTTCCAGCCGCGGAGGTCGTCGTACACGGCGATCTGCGGGTACCACTGCGCGACCTGGTAGACCGCGTGGTCGCTGTGGCCGGTGCGTGGCGCGTCCGCGGGCGGGATGGTGAAGTGCCACGCGACCTGGAACTCGACGCTGTCGCCCGGCGTGAGCGGCCGCGGCAGGTGCGCCACCAGCAGCGTGCCATCCAGGTGGTACGTCGCACGGCCCGGCGGCGCCTCGGCATTGATGTCGATGGCGTGCGCCTCGGCGCCCGCGATGGCGAAGCGCTCGAGCACCAGCCCGTCGGTGATCGGCACGGGTTCGTTCCGCGTCGCGTCCGCCCGGAACAGGTTCTGGTAGAGGTTGAAGACGACGACGTGGAGCGTGTCCGGCGAGCGGTTGTGATACGTCACCCGCTCTTCCGCCTGGAGCCGCCCGGTGCTCGGGTCCAGCTCCGCGTCGATCCGGTACGCGACGCGTTGCTGCCAGTAAGCCGGGCCCGGCCGGCCGTCCAGCGTCCGGGTCCCCTCGTCCACGGCCCGCTGGAACGACGGAGGCACCGGCACCGGCCGCGCCGCCCAGCGGATGTCGCGGCGCGCGGTGTCCGGCTCGGCCACCGCGGTCGGCGTGGGCGCCGCCGGTGCGGGGCCACGGCCGCACGCGGCGAGGAGCAGGGCCAGCCCGGAGACGAGGATTCTCACGCGCATGTCGCTCGCTCTTCCCTTTCTGGTCGGATCCACTGCCTCCCCGCGCGCGCGGGACCGAGTCCCCGGAACTTGCGGTGCCCCGCGAGTGGTGGCAACTTCCGCGCACGGACGGCAAGACGATACGCGCCCCGCGCGGCCGCGGTTCCCCGGCCGCAGCGGCGCTCCACACCCTCTGGAAGCGAGAAGGTTCGGAGAGATGGCAACGGATGCGAAGACCGGCACCGCCCAGGCCCGCGAGCGGCCGGTGGACGCCGAGGATTCCCGCGGCGTGGTGACCGACAACGTGCCGCGCGGCGTGCGGCCCGGCCTGCCCAAGCGCCCCGCGTTCGAGGAAGACGCCTGGGCGAAAATCCGCCGGGAGCAGGAGAAGACCCTGGAGCGGGAGATCGTCCGCTTCTCGTTCTACCAGGTGGACCCCGCGTGGCGCCGGTTGGACCCGGAGGTCAAGGCCGCACACCGCCGGGAGTTCGTCGACCTGGTGCGCGAGTGGGGGCAGAAGTTCATGATCTACTCCTACTCGCTCGTCGGCTCGCGCGGTGACGTGGACTTCATGCTCTGGCAGGCGACGAAGAATGCCGACCACCTGCACGACTTCGCCGCCGCCATCAACCGCTCCGGGCTCGGCGCCTGGCTGCGCATGCCCTACTCCTACTTCGCCATGACGCGCCGCTCGATCTACCTCAACCGCTACGAGGAGGAGTACCTCCGGAAGTACGGCGGCTCGGAGGTGCTCGAGCACGCGCGCATCGCGATCAACCCGCAGGGCTCGAAGTACCTGTTCGTCTACCCGTTCGTGAAGAGCCGCGACTGGTACGCGCTGCCCCACGAGGAGCGGCAGCGGATGATGGACGAGCACATCCGCGTGGGCCACGAGTGGCCCGATGTGAAGCTCAACACCACCTACTCGTACGGGCTCGACGACCAGGAGTTCGTGGTCGCGTTCGAGGGCGACTACCTCGGCCGCTTCCTCGACCTGCTCATGGCGCTCCGCCACACCGAGGCCAGCCGGTACACGGTGCGGGACACGCCGGCGTTCACGTGTCTGGCGAAGAGCATCGGCGAGTGCCTGGAGGCGCTCGGGTAGAACAACCGCCTGAGAAGCGGGCCAGCGCGGGGATGGGCGCCCTCCGCTCCGCACGGACGGTGGCCGGGGCGCCCCTCCCGACCCGAACTTGACTCCGCCCGGACGCCTGGCCCACAATGCAGGGCGCACCCGGGCGAGAGGACGAAGCGGCATCATGGCCGAAGGCAAGCGCAGCAGGCGGGACGGCGGACAGACCGATTTCCGCCCGGCCCCCGAGGGCCGGCGGCCGGACGACGCCGCGCTCGAGGACGTGCGGCGTGTGCTGGGCGACGCGCCGCGTCGTCGTGACCTGCTGATCGAGCACCTCCACCGCATCCAGGACGCGTTCGGCCATCTCTCGACGCGGCACCTGGCCGCGCTCGCCGATGAGATGCGGCTGACCCCCGCCGAGGTCTACGAGGTCGCCACGTTCTACCATCACTTCGATGTCGTCGAGGAAGGCGGGGCCCCGCCGCCGCCGCTGACGGTGCGGGTGTGCGAGTCGCTCTCGTGCGAGCTCGCCGGCGCGGACGCGCTGCTCCGCGAGCTCGCCGATCGCGCGGGCGCGAATGTGCGGGTGGTCGGCGCGCCGTGCGTCGGACGCTGCGCGGAGGCGCCTGTCGCCGTCGTCGGCAGGAACCCCGTTGGTCACGCGACCACGCCCGCGGTCGAGGAAGCAATCCTCGCGGGCCGGACGGAACCGGAGCTGCCCTCGTACATCGACTACCGCACCTACCGGCGCTACGGCGGCTACCAGGCGCTGATGGCGTGCGTGCGCGGGCTCCGCTTCGTGGACGACGTCATCCGCCTCGTGGACGCGGCGGGCCTCCGCGGACTCGGCGGCGCCGGCTTCCCCACGGCACGCAAGTGGCGCCTCGTGCGCGCCGAGCCGAAGCCGCGGCTTGCCGTGCTGAACGCGGACGAGGGCGAGCCCGGCACGTTCAAGGACCGGCACTTCCTCGAGTCGGACCCACACCGGGTGATCGAGGGACTGCTGATCGCGGCGTGGGCCGTCGAAGCGGAAGAGGTCTACATCTACCTGCGTGACGAGTACGCCGCGTGTCGCGAGATCCTGACGCGCGAGCTGGCCGCACTGGAAGCGGACCCGCCGTGCGCGCTGCCGCGGCTGCATCTGCGCCGCGGCGCTGGCGCCTACATCTGCGGCGAGGAGACCGCGCTGCTCGAGTCGCTCGAGGGCAAGCGCGGCGAGCCCCGGCCCAGGCCACCCTTCCCCGCGCAGGTCGGCCTGTTCGGCCGTCCGACGCTGGTGCACAACGTCGAGACCGTGTACTGGCTCCGCGACATCCTGGAGAAGGGGCCCGAGCGCTTCGCGGCGCCCGGCCGGCGCGGCCGCAAGGGCCTCCGCGCGTTCTCGGTGAGCGGACGGGTGAAGAAGCCCGGCGTGTACCTCGCGCCCGCCGGCGTCACCGCGCGCGAGCTGGTGTTCGACTACGCGGGCGGCATGCAGGACGGGCACGAGTTCTACGCCTACCTGCCCGGCGGCGCGTCCGGCGGCATCCTGCCGGCGAGCATGGCGGACCTGCCGCTCGACTTCGGCACGCTCGAGCCGCACGGCTGCTTCATCGGATCGGCGGCGGTGGTGATCCTCTCGCACCGGGACCGCGCCTCGCGCGCCGCGCGCAACCTCATGCGCTTCTTCGCGCACGAGTCGTGCGGCAAGTGCCCACCCTGCCGGAGCGGCACGGAGAAGGCGGCGACGCTGATGGAGGCCGACCGCTGGGATCTCGAGCTGCTGGATGACCTCTCGCGCGGCCTGGCCGACGCCTCGCTCTGCGGCCTCGGCCATGCCGCCTCCAACACGATCCGCTGCGTGACGCGGTTCTTCAGCGAGCAGGTGCACGCCTGACGGGCCGGCGTCGCGCGACGGTGAGAGCAGTGTTCCACGCAGCAGAGCGCCAACCCGAATCCACCCACCACCACGACGGAGTCTGCCAATGAGGGCATTCGCTGCGACCACCGCCCCGGTCGCCGCGCGCACACTCGTGCTCGCCGCCTGCGCCGCGCTGCTCCCCGCCTGCGCCGGCGCGCCGCGGCCCGCGGACCGGCTCGATCGGACGACGACGCTGACGCCGGCGGACCCGGCCAGCGTGGGCATGAGCGCCGACCTGAACGCGCGGCTGGACTCGATCGTGACGGCGGCGCTGGCAGAGGGCGCCGCGCCGGGCGCCGTGCTGGCCGTGGGTCGGTGGGGCAGACTGGTGCACCTGCGTGGCTACGGCGCGATGGACACGGCGGCCGGGGCGCCGGCGATGACGGACTCGACGCTCTTCGACATGGCGTCCCTCACCAAGGTCGTGGCGGCGACGACGGCGGCGATGATCCTCGAAGAGGAAGGGCTCCTGGACCTGGACCGGCCGGTGCGCGAGTACCTGCCGGAGCTGAACTCGCCGGACAAGGCGGGCATCACGGTGCGGATGCTGCTCGTGCACAACGCGGGGTTCGTCGCCTATGCGCCGCTGTGGCGCACGGCCCGCGGCCGCGAAGAGTACCTCGCCGCGATCAACGCCGGGCCGCTCGCGTACACGCCGGGCGACACGACGGTCTACAGCGACTGGGACCTGATCCTCACGGGCTTGATCATCGAGCGGCTGACGGGCAAGCCGCTGGACGTGTTCCTCCAGGAGCGGGTGTGGGGTCCGCTGGGCATGCATGACACGGGCTTCAACCCGCTCGCCTCGGCGCCGCCGGGGGCGGGCGAGGACTGCACCGCCACGTACGATCCGAACCACCCGCTGCTCGCGCGCATCGCGCCGACGGAGGTGGACACCGTGTACCGCAACATCCACGTCCACGGCATCGTGCACGACGAGAACGCGTGCGCGCTGGGCGGCGTGGCCGGCCACGCGGGGCTCTTTTCCTCCGCGCGCGACCTGGCGGTCTTCGCGCAGATGATGCTGAACGGCGGCGAGTACGGCGGCGTGCGGCTGCTCTCGCCGGAGACGATCGCGCGGTGGACGGCGCGGCAGGGTCCGCGGTCGAGCCGCGCGCTGGGGTGGGACACGCCGAGCCCGGGATCGAGCGCGGGACGCTACTTCTCGCCGCGCTCCTTCGGGCACACGGGCTTCACGGGCACCAGCATCTGGATCGACCCCGAGCGCGGGCTGTTCGTCATCCTGCTGACGAACCGGGTGAACCCCACGCGGCAGAACATGCGGCACGAGCCGCTGCGGCGCGCGGTCGCGGACGCGGTGCAGGCCGCGGTGCTGGACGCGCCGCTGGTCGAGTGGCGGCCGGCCCGCTCGTAGGCTCAGGCGCGCGCGGCCGTGCGGCGCCGCGTCAGGCGTAGAGCTGGACCGCGTCGGAGCGCTCGGCCCAACCGTGCACCGCGGTCCACTCTGCGATCGTCGCAGCGTCGACGCGGTCGGGCGCCGTGCTGATCGCGTGCCGGAGCTTGCTGGTGCCGGCGAGGCGCTCCAGGTGGCCGGCGCCCGTCGGGTTCGCGGCCGTCGGGTAGCGCACCCAGTTGAAGGCGCCGCGATGGAGCGCGGCGATGTCGGCGAGCAACGCGATCCCGAGCGCGACGGGCCGAACGAGCGCGGGCTCCCGCACGGTGACGCGCACGGCCTCGCACCGCTGCCCGGCATGCGGATCGGCTTCCGGCGTGAACGCATCGGGGGTGACGACGACGCCGGGTGGCTGCCGCGCGGCGAACCGTTCCACGGTCGCGGGCGCGTCCAGCCACGGCGCGCCCACCACCTCGAAGGGGAAGTCGGTGCCGCGGCCCACGCTGAGGTTCGCCGCCTCGAAGAGGCACAGGCCCGGGTAGAGGAGCGCGGCGTCGAACCGGCGGATTGCGGGCGAGGTGGGAACGAACGGCAGGCCGGTGTCGGGCCAGAGCCAGCCGCGGCGCCAGCCCTCGCATGCGATGACGCGCACATCGGCGGCCGGGCGGTGCTCGCGCTGCCAAAGGCGCGCCAGCTCGCCGATCGTGAGGTTGTGCCGGAGCGGGATGACGTGCCGCCCGGTGAACGACCGGTGCTCCGGCTCGAGCATCGGCCCTTCCACAGACGCGAGCGCGCCGCCCAGCGGGTTGGGCCGGTCCAGGACCCACACGGGCAGACCCGCCCCGGCGCACACGTCGATCACGTGCGTCATCGTCCACGCGTAGGTGTAGCAGCGCGCGCCGATGTCGGGCAGGTCGACGATCACGCCGTCCAGCCCCTCCATCGACTCCGGCGCCGGACGCATGCGCTCGCCATACAGACTCACGACGGGCAGGCCCGTCACCGGATCCGTGCCGCCGGGCACCCCGGCACCGTCGGGCGCCGCGACGCTCAGCCCGTGCTCGGGCGAGAACAGCCGGACGACCGGCACGCCGGCATCGAGCAGCGCGGTGCGCGAGAGGCGGCCGGGGTCCGCAGCGGTCCGCGCGGCGTCGTTCGTGACGAGCCCCAACCGCTTCGCATCCCCGACGAGCCGCGCGTCTGCGGCGAGCCGGTCCACGCCGAAATGGACAGGCCCGGGCCGGGCCTCATTCCCGATTTGCGGGAACCGCGGATGAGGATCCAGCAGTGAACGGCTCCGGTGACGTTGTTGGCGAATGCCGGTAAGCTACCCTGGTTCGGAGCGCGGGGGCAAGCGCTCCCGCTCCGCCAACACCCGCGCCCGGACGCGATCGCTCCAGCCAGGCGCGGTCCCGCGAGCCCGAGGGGGGCCTAGAGTTGGTCTACAGTTCGTAGGCGTACGCCTCGCCCACCGGGATCGTGACGATCGCGGCACTGCACGGCGAGCGTCGCTGCGCTCACCATCTGGCCACGACGTGATACTCCGACACCACGAACTGCCAGCCGATCTCCACGCCGAAGCCGCCCACGGGGCTGTCGAGCGTGATGACCTGCGGCTCGGCCGCATCGAGGTTCATGCCGAACAGCTTGATGATATCCACGATCTCGCTGTGGTACTTCGCCAGCTTCGGCCCGTGCTTCGCCGCGGCCCTGCCCGCCTTGCCGTACCTGGAGGCGAAGTCCGTCAGCGCCCTCGCGGCCCTGTCCACGCGCGCATCGCCGAGCAGCCCCTTGAGCCGCGCGCCCAGCGTGAGCGAGTAGCTACTCCCGCCGGTCACCAGACGGCTCAGCTCGCCTCCAAGGCGGGCCCGCGGCCACGTCTGGCCCTGCCGGATCGGCGTGCGCATCGCGGCGAGGAGCGGAGGGAGAAGCGCGGACGGCGCGCCGGAACGGCGAGGGAACGCTGAAGGAACGCCTTCCACTGAAGATTTCGCGAGCGACCGCCTGGCGTGGTCGCCGGCTGCAGCCCGGCTGTCCGGGCGGCGGCAGCGCTGTGCCGGGCGGGGCGCACCGGGACACCCGTTCCCCGGGGTCGAAGCACCGGGAGCGCGCCTCCCGGCCCCGGTCGGGCGAGACACCCACGATGAGGAGCAAGACATGAAACAGACGTCCCGCAGACTCTCCCTGGGTCTGGTGCTCATCCTGCTGGCTGGCGGTGCCAACCCGGCGGCCGCGCAGGGCCTGGGCGAGCGGCTCAAGCGGCGCGCCAAGGAGAAGCTCGAGCAGCGCGTCGAGCAACGCGCCGAGCAGGGAATGGACAGGGCGCTCGACAAGGCGGAGAACGCCGTCTCGTGCGCGGTGACGGACAGCAAGTGCATCCAGGAGGCCGAGAAGGCCGGCAAACCCGTCGTCGTGACCGACGAGCAGGGCAACGTGGTCGGCCACGGCGCGTCCGCGGCGCTGAAGCCGGGCGAGGGCGCCTGGGCGAACTTCGACTTCGTGCCCGGCGATCGGGTTCTCTTCGTCGACGACTTCACCAACGACCGCGTCGGCAACTTCCCTCGCCGCCTCGAGTTCCGCGCCGGCAGCATGCAGGTCGTGGAGTGGCAGGGACGCCGCTGGCTGAGCGACGCGGGCGGTGGCGAGTTCTACATCAACCTCCCCGAGGTGCTCCCCGAGCGCTTCACCATCGAGTTCGACCTCGCCGGCGGCGGCAACGCGATGGAGATGAGCTGGGGGGAAAACGACGAAGGCGTCCTCTACCTCGACGACTGGGTGGCCTGGGCCCGGGCCGGCGAAGTCGAGCCCCGAGGCGAGTACAAGCTGAACACGGAAGAGCAGCCGGCGCGCATCCGCATCGCCGTGGACGGCGACTACCTGAAGCTCTACGCCAACGAGCACCGCGCGCTCAACGCACCCAACCTCAGGATGGGCCGGTCGAACCGCATCCGTGTCTTCATGAACGGGTGGAGCGCCGATCAGCCGCGCATGATCGCCGATCTGCGCATCATGGCGGGCGGCCAGGAGCTCTACGACGCGCTCATGGCGAACGGCCGCGTGGCCACGCAGGGGATCTACTTCGACACCGGCTCGGACCGGTTGCGGCCGGAGAGCACGCCGACGCTCGAAGAGATCGCCGGCATGCTGAAGGCGCACCCCGACCTCCGCATCCGCATCGAGGGCCACACGGACAGCACCGGCAACCCGCAGTCCAACATGGTCCTCTCGGAGAAGCGGGCCGCCGCGGTCAAGGCGTACCTGGAGACGAAGCACAAGATCGACGGCAACCGCATGGAGATCCAGGGCTTCGGCGACACGAAGCCGGTGAGCGACAACAGCACCCCGGAGGGCCGCCAGGCCAACCGGCGCGTGGAGCTGGTGAAGCTTTGAGGCGGGGCCCGGCCCGCCACGTAAGGGCGATGGCCGGCAGGACCGCTTCTGCGCGTTCCGCCGGCCTTTCCTGCCGTTAGCCGCTGCCCTCCTCGGCCCTGCGGCCGAGCGCTCGGCCTTCGGTGCTGCGTGGTTCGGCAGCGACCTCATCGGGCGCTCGCAGCACGCCGGGCGCGCCGCCCTCCGCCTCGATCGCGACGGCGCCGAGCATGCCGCGCAGCGCGGACTCCGCTCTGCGCACGAGGCCGTGGTAGAGCCCGCGGAAGCCCTTGAGCCCGAGCGCGCCACCCGCAACGGCGCCGAGAGCCGCGGGCAGGAACACCGCCGCCGTCGCCGGCGGAAGCACGGACATCACGGAGATGGGGAAGAGCCCGGACGCGAGGAGGATCCAGCCCGCCATGAAGCCGCCGCACCAACCGCCAGCCCCGGCCACCCCGGTGGACACGCCGCTCAGCGTGAGGCTCACGCCGTGGCGGAACAGCGGCGCGCGAACCCGCACGCGCGTGCCTTCGCCCTCCGCGCGGACTGTGACGAAGGCCACCCGGGCACCCGCCAGCCCTAGCGCCCTATCGAATGCGGATCGCGCCTCTTGCAGGGCTCGACGGTAGATCAGGACGCCATCCCGCAGCGGATCCTTGCAGCTCGGCGGCACGGCGCCACAATTCGCGCGCCTCGTCGTCCGTCACGTGCTGGGATTGCCGGTCCGGCATCGGTCCGCCCCGGCGTTCGATCCCGTGCTGCCGTGCAACGCCCCGAGTCTGCGCAGCGCCAACCAGCGGTGCAAGCTCCTTTCTCCGCGAGAACGACAGCCCGCCGTTCAGGAGCTCGCCCTCGCGGCCGCCTCGGTCCCGGCCTCCACTTCGCCGCGCAGGTATCGCTTGCGCAGCTCCTCGGGATACCTCTCGATCGCGTAGCGCAGCATGGTGCGCGGCATCCGGCGGTAGCGCGGCCGCAGGAACGCCTCGGCCACCGCCCGATCCCGCTTGCCCACCTCCCGCAGCATCCAGCCCACCGCCTTGTGGATGAGGTCGTGCGGGTCCAGGAGCAGCATGTCCGCGATGCGCAGCGTCTCCTCGAAGGACCCGGCCTTCACGTACCGGAACGTGGCCATGATCGCGATCCGCCTCTCCCACAGGGAGCTCGATCGCGCGAGGTCGTACAGGGTCGCCTTGTCCCGTCTCTCGAGATGCCGGCCGACGATGTGCTCGGCCGAGCAGTCGACCAGGTCCCAGTTGTTGACGTAGGCCAGGTGATCGAGATACAGGCGGTAGATCGCATCGCGCCGTTCCTCGTCCCCGCGGTCGTAGGCGCGCACGAGAATCAGCAGCGCGAGCAGCCGCGCCTCGTGGTAGGGCGAGACCAGCAGCGCACGGCAATCGGAGAGCCTGAGCGACTGGTGCTTCCTCGCCAGCTTGCGCAGGACCGGCACGCGGATCCCGAGGAAGCGGTCCCCCTCGCCGTACTCGCCCGGCCCGGTCTTGAAGAACCGCGCGAGGAACGCGGCGGCCTCCGGGTCCCCGAGCCCGCGGAGCTCCTTCTCGATCGCTGCGACTGCCGGTGAAGTCTCAGACATTCCTGATCCTCTTCTCGATCCTGGCCGCGGGCCCTCCGTCCCAGGCCGCCGCAGCTCACAGGTACGGCCGTCGACCGAGGCGGATCCCCTCACAAGGCTGATTCCGGCCGAGCGGCCGCGTCCATCCGATGCAGGTGCACGAACGGGATGTCGAGCTCGTCCTTCCAGATGCCGAGGACGTAGTCGGTGCCGATCTCGGTCACCGTCAGGTCCGCGGGGAGCGCGGCATCGCACAGCCAGCGCCCCTGCGGGTCGAACACGCTCCAGCTCGCCATCCGGGACCCGGGACGGGCATGGGACCGGGCCCAGAGGTTTCCGGCGGCGTCGGTGCGGAGCTCCGCGTACGCGGGCAGCTCGTCTCTGAACGGCGCCTCCGCGAGCACGCGCGCCCTGCGCCGCCGGCTGTTCTCGTCTGGCACCGCGTTGAGGAAGGCGGCGGCGTACGCGTCGAACTCGTCGGCGGTCAGGCGGCGGTCGGGGCCGTGCCAGCGGATGCGTTGCTGGAGCTTGCCGTCTGCGCCGTACACGTCCACCGCGTACTCGTCGCCGGTGCCGGCGAAGAGGCGGTTTTCGTGGACCGCGAGCCGCAGCGCGCGCGCGAGCGGCACCTCGATGTTGTAGATCCGGCCGCCCTCCGCGATGCGGTAGTTCTCGTGGCCGGGAAACCGGACGGTCTGGCGGGCGCTCCCATCCGGCGCATACCAGGTCGCGTCTAGCGGGTCGCGGATGTAGCCGGTCGCGTCCCCTGCGACGGTCCATGCGCCCTGAAGTCGCACGACGGTCCCGTCCGCGAAGCGGGCGGCGGGGGGCGGGCTCCGCCGAAGCTGGAGCACATCGCCGTCCGGGCTGAACACGGTCTCGCGGCCGGCCAGCGGATCGAGCGCGATGACCGAATCGCCGGACAGCTTCTCGATGCCGCTGAGCGCGCTGAACTCGCCCGGGCCCCCGCCCAGGCGGCCCACAACGCGCAGCAGCCGTCCGTCGGGCGCAAAGATCCGGAGCTCGAACGTCATGAAGTCGGCGACGACGATGCGGCCATCCGTCAAGCGCACCGCGCCGACCACGCCCACGAACCCGCTGTCCACGGATCCGATGACCAGCGCCGGCCGCTCGGACACGCGAAAACACTCGTCCGGCGGGAGCGCGGGCCGCGTGCTCTCGACGATCCGGATGCCTGCGCTGTCGCGCACCGCGACGGCCGGCGGAGCATCATCGCCGGCGGCGCACGCCGCGCCGAGCAGCAGCAACGGCGCCGCGAACGTGAATGGGCGACGTCGTCGCATTCCACCTCCGGCGTTGCAACGCCCCGGGCTCCGCCAGCGGACCGGCTCGGCTGCCGCCAGCCCGATGGAGGCCGCCTACCCGCACGCTGTGGCGTGCTCCCCGCCCCGACCGTTACCTTACCCGTCACAGTCCCTCTGAGCAACCAACCGCTCCGAGCCAAGCGCCGGGGCAAGGACCTGGCTCCGGCCGGGTGGGTACCGTTGGCGATGCCTCGTGTCCGACGAGGTCCCGACCTGAAGCCGCGCGGGGCCGGATCCGCGGGCCCCGTGCAAGGACGACGTATGGTCGAGCTGATCGCATCGGCGGTACCGAACCTGCCCCACGTCAACGCCGCGCTCAACGCGACCAGCACGATCGCGCTGGTCGCCGGATGGATTTCCATCCGGCGGGGGCGGATCGGCGCGCACCGTGCTTGCATGCTGACGGCCGCGGCCGTCTCCACGCTGTTCCTGATCTCGTATCTGGTCTACCATGTGCAGGTTGGATCCGTACCGTACCAGGGTCAGGGCTGGGCTCGCACCCTGTATTTCGCGATCCTGGCCTCGCATGCGGTGCTCGCGGCACTGGCGGTCCCCCTGGTCCTGGTGACGTTGCGGCGCGCGCTGCGGCGCCAGTTCGACCGGCACCGCTCGGTCGCGCAATGGGCGCTCCCCGTGTGGCTGTACGTGTCGGTCACCGGCGTCGCCGTGTACGTGCTCCTCTATCGGCTGGGGTGAGCCATGGAGGACGGTTTCGCGAATGGCGTGTTCCGGGGCGGAACGCTGCTCCTGGCCGTGCCGGTGGTCTCCGGCCCGGTCCTCGGCGTGGCCCCGCTCCGTGGGTAACTCGACCGGCCGCAGTTCCGGGTCGGCCGGGCGGGCCGGGAGCTGAGCCCGGCATCGAGCGCGAACCTCCGCAGAGATGGAGGCAGCCATGCGACGTCCAAGCAGCAGCGTGATTCGGGGCGCGTTGGCAGGGATCCTGGCGGCGACCGCCCTGGCATTGTGGTTCCTGCTCATTGACGCACTCCAGGGTCGCCCGCTCCACACACCGGCCTTCCTCGCCAGCGTCGTGCTCGACATCGAGCAGGTGCGGATCAGCACGGGAATGGTCGTGCTCTACACACTCCTGCACTACATCGCCTTCACGCTGCTGGGCATCGTGATGGCAGAGCTGCTCCCGCGGATCCGGTTCGCGCCGAACATCCTGCTCGGCGCGGTGCTCGGGTTCCTGCTCTTCGACGTCGCGTTCTACGCAGGCGTGCTCATCACGGGCGTGGATGTGGTGGACGCCCTCGGCTGGCCCCAGGTGCTGGCCGGCAACGTCATCGCGGGCGTCGTGCTCATGGCCGGGCTGCGCCTGCTGCACGCCGCGCCCGGCGAATCCTGGGTAGAGAAGCTGGCGAGCCACCGCATCGTCCGTGAAGGCATCATCGCCGGCCTCATCGGCGCCGGCATCGTCGCCCTCTGGTTCTTCATCATCGACGCCGTGGCCGGACGGCTCTTCTTCACCCCCGCCGCGCTGGGGTCCGCACTGTTCTACGGCGCGAGCCACGCCGCCCAGGTGCGCATCGACGCCATCACCATCCTGGGCTACACCTTCCTGCACGTTGCCGCGTTCCTGGTCGCGGGGATGATCGCGGCCGCGCTCGCCGTCAAGGCCGAGGCGCACCCGCCGCTGCTGCTCGCGTTCGTCCTGCTCTTCGTCACCTTCGAGACCCTGTTCATCGGGCTGATCGCCCTCGTCGCCTCGTGGCTGCTGGACTCGATTGCGTGGTGGACGATCGCGGCAGCCAACGTCCTCGCAGCCGTGGCGGTCGGCATCTACCTGTGGCGTGAGCACCCGGCGCTCCGGCGCCTGCTGAGCGACCGGCAGCACCCGCTGGAGAGGCCGGTCTAGTTACCGTTGTCACCCTGGGTCCGGCGGTCGACACCCGCCCGGGCGAGGGGGAGCGGCAGGCGCTGGCGAGGCCGGAGCGCGCAGCCGAGGGGCGGATGGACGGGCCGGTCCGGCGCGGGCGAGGAGTGCACCCGGCTCGGCCGGCCCGGACCTGACAGAGCAGTGCTCGACGACGCGACCCAACAAGACCGAGCCCGGCGCGGTCCCCCGCGCCGGGCTCCGTTCTCTTCACGACACTGACGTGGAGATCGAGCGACTCCAGGAGGGGCGCCGTCGTCCTGCACGAGGGCGACGGCGCGGCCGTCGTGGTCGCTAGCGGTACAGCGGCAGCACCTTGAAGAGCAGGATCAGCCCGATGATGACCACCATGGCCAGGCTCATCGGCGCCAGGAACACGCCGCTGAAGATCCTGCTGTCGAACTTCAGGTGCATGTAGAACATCACGACCAGGGAGAACTTCCCGGCCGAGAGCACCAACAGGATCGGCGCCAGCGCCGGCTGGAGCGCCGGAATGTAGAAGACGGCGACCTCGGCAGCCGTGATGATCGCGAGGACCACCGCGACCAGCGTGTAGGTCTTCCAGCCCGGGTGACCGTGGGCGCCGTGCTCGATCTCCTGTCCCACGGAGCTTTGCGCTTCCGCTCGCATAGCCTTCCCCTCCCTACTGGAGCAGGTAAATGAGCGTGAAGATCGCGATCCAGACGACGTCGACGAAGTGCCAGTACAGGCCCGCGATCTCGACCTTGAGCGCATCGCGTGGCGTGAGCCGGTTCCGCAGGGCCATCACCCACAGGATGCCCAGCCAGATCACGCCCACGGTGACGTGCGCGCCGTGGAACCCGGTCAGGATGAAGAACGTCGAGCCGAACAGGTTCGTCGAGAGCGTCAGCCCGTGACGGTAGAACTCGGTGAACTCGTAGGCCTGGAAGCCGAGGAACGTGGCGCCGAGCCCGGCCGTCATCGCGAGCCAGAGCAGCGCCTGCTTGCGGCTGCCGTTCTGCACCCCCGCCAGCGCCAGCACCATCGCGAAGCTGCTCATGAGCAGCACGAAGGTGCTGATCGTGGTGAGCGGGATGTTCAGGATCTCATGGGGATACGGGCCGACGCGGCTCGCGCCCTTGTAGACCATGTAGGTCGAAATGAGCGAGCCGAAGAACAGCGTCTCGGACCCGATGAACGTCCAGAATCCGAGCTTCCACGAATCCAGCCCGGTCGCGGTCTCGTGCGTGGCTGCGTGGTCCAAGGTTCAGTGCTCCAGTGGTTCGAACGCCCAGTTGACGACGCCGACCGCCGTCCACAGCAGACCCAGCAGCGGCGTCCACCAGATCTCGGTCAGGAACAGCGCGGCCGTCATCGTGATGCCGAACGCCGTGAAGATCGGCCAGTAGGAAGGCGACGGCATGTGCACCGGCTTCTCGGGCACGTGCTGCGCCGCCGCGACCATCTCATCCGGGTTGTCCCACATCGGCTCGCGGCTGCGGACCTCCGGGATGCGGCCGAAGTTGTACTCGGCCGGCGGCGACGTGGTCGCCCACTCCAGCGTGTGCGCGTTCCACGGGTTGTCGCCCGCCGGAGCGCCGTGGCGGAGGCTACGCACCAGATTGTACACGAAGACCAGCGTGCCGATGGCCATGATGAGGCCGCCGACCGTGATCATCATGTTGATCCCGCCGAGGTTGAGCTCGCTCGAGTAGGTGAAGATGCGCCGCGGCATGCCCAGCAGGCCGGCGAAGTGCATCGGGAAGAACGTCAGGTTCGCCCCGATCACGGTCAGCCAGAAGTGCCACTTGCCCAGCCGCTCGTCGAGCATGCGGCCGGTCACCTTCGGCAGCCAGAAGTACATGCCGGCGAAGATGCCCATGATCAGGCCGCCGACGAGCACGTAATGGAAGTGCGCGACGACGTAGTACGTATCGGTCTGCTGGAGGTTGGCCGGCGCCGTGGCGTGGTGCACGCCGGAGATGCCGCCGATCGTGAACATCCCGACCAGCGCGATGCAGAAGAGCATCGGCGTG
>Ga0207873_1001055_pt1 | contig 28030 bp, 26 predicted proteins | sample BGWIniCompost_FD_187373 | JGI IMG/M metagenome (GOLD analysis project Ga0207873, IMG submission 187373) | Cellulose adapted compost microbial communities from Newby Island Compost Facility, Milpitas, CA, USA - BGW Initial Compost (SPAdes)... ...
CCTCCAGCCACTCGACGCCGCCGGCGACCCTGCGGTCGACCCGGCACGCGCCGCAGCCGTCGTCCTCCGCGCCGCCGCAGAGGTCCCGGGCTCCGCGCGCCGATACACGGCCCGGCTGCGCCTGGCCCTGCTGAACGGCGCCGCGCACGGAGGTGCGCCGTGAGGGCGCCCCATGCGTGCATCCGGAGCGCGCCGCGTCCACGTGAGATTCCGCCGGCGTACGGGCTGAACGCCCCGGCCCCGGGAAGCTCCGGGTTCGCCCTGCTCCTCGCCCTGCTCGTGCTTCTCGCGCTGGGCACTCTGGGCTCGGGATTGCTCTTCGTCAGCATGCAGGAGACGCGCGTCTCGCGCGCGCTCGTCCATGCCGTCCGCGCACGCGCCGCCGCCGAGTCGGCCGCCCGCGCCGCCCTGACCGGCTGGAACGCCTCTGCCTACCGCCGCCTCGCGCCCGGCGCCGCTGCGGAGGTGGCCATCCCGCCGGACGCGCTCGGTCCCGGCGTCGACGCAGACGCCCGCGTGGAGCGGCTCGCCGGCGGCCTTTTCCTGATCCGTGCGGAGGCCCGGTCCGGCCCGCCGTCCGGCGGGGGAGCGCACGCGGCGGTCGGCCTGCTCACCCGGACCCTCCTCCCGTTCGAGCTCGCGGCGGACTTCGCAGCCGCGCTCTCCGCAGCCGGCCCCGTGGAGCTGCTGGCCGGCGCCGTCGTGGACGGGACCGGCGGTTCCGGCCAGCCCGCCGACTGGGCGCCCTCCGACTGCCCGCCGGACTCGGTCCTCGGCGTCCCCGGTGGCCCGAGGCCCGGACTCGCACTGCCCGACGTGGCGCTTGTCCAGGGCCACCCAGAGGCCGTCCTCGACGGCGCGCCGCCGCTCGACTTCGCCGCGCACCTCGCGGACTCCGCCGCGTTCGCCGGCCTCGGCCCGCTGGGTATGGCCGACCTGGCGCGCCTCGCCGACCGGGTGGAGACCGGCACCCTCGCTAGCGGCATATGCGACGCCGCCGCCCCGGGGATGCCGGGAGACCCCGCTGACCCCGGATCCCTCTGCGGCGATGAGTTCCCGCTCATCTTCGCCCCGGCAGGCCTCACCGTCTCCGGTGCCGGCCAGGGCGTGCTCGTGGTCGACGGCGACCTCGACTTGGGGCCCGGTGCCGCCTTCGCCGGCGCCATCCTCGCGACCGGGCGTCTCACGCTCGCCCCGGGATCCAGCATCACCGGCGCCGCCCGGGCCAGGGAAGTGTCCATCGCTGGCGCCGTTCGCTTCGACGCGTGCGCGCTCGCCCGCGCCCTCGCCGGGGCGCCCGGGCTCGGCCGGCCGCTGCGCCCGGCAGCCCGGTCCTGGGTGCCGATCTTCTGACCGGCGCGGCGGCAAAAATGTCCGGATGCTCGCACCTTTTTCCCGCGCAGACACGGGTGTTTCCGGCGCAAAGCGTTGCAAACAAAGGAGCTAGACTCGGGCACGGATCTCGTATCCACCACCGCGCGTCGTTGACCCGCGGCGCTCGGCGCAATGGACGCCGACGACGCCAGGGCCTGAACCACGAGCAACGCGATGAGGCATCGGACGGCCGGCTTCACCGGTATCGAGATCCTGGTCGTGCTCGTCATCGGGGGCATCCTGATGGGCATGGCCCTGCCCGCGTTCGGCCGGGCGATCGCACGGCGCGGCGCCACGAACGCGCGGGACGCGCTGGTCACCCTGGGCGCGCGCGCGCGTAGTGCGGCGATCGAGCGCGGGGCGACGGTGACACTCGGCGTGCATATGCCCACCGGCAGGGCCTGGATCGCGCAGGGCACGGACACCCTGGAGGTGCTCGACTACTCGGGTGAGTTCGACGCAGACCTCAGGGCGGTCCGTAATGCTGCGCTGATCGAGGTCTGCTTCACCCCGCGCGGGGTCGGCGGCGCATGTGGCACCACGGTTCTACCGGACACCGTGATCTTCGCTCGCGGGCCACACACGGCCCGCGCGGTGGTCCGGTTCCTCGGGCAGGTGTCGAAGCTATGATGCCACGCATCGAAAACGAGCACGGCTTCTCGATCGTCGAGCTGATGGTCGCGCTCGTCATCCTGACCGTCGGCCTTCTTTCCATGGCCGCGACGACCGGCTACGTGGCCACGCAGGTGCGCGCGGGCGACCTGCGGACGGAGCGGGCCGCAGCGCTCCAGCAGGTCATCGAGAACCTCAAGGCGACGCCGTTCAGCAGCCTGTCTTCCGTCGACGAAGCCAGCGCCGTCACCGTCGGCGACTTCCAGTTCTGGTGGACGGTGAACAAGAACGGCTTTCTGGCCGACGTCGAGATCTACAGCAAGACCGCGCGGGTCATTCCGGGCGCACAGGGGCACGGCGCCTTGGCCCGGGACACGTTCTTCTTCAGCATCGTGATGCCATGAGCACCGGCACCGGTAATCGTTCAACGGCCGGCTTCACGTTGCTGGAGCTGCTCGTGGTCGTCGTGATCGGCGCCCTCATCCTCGGTGCCACCTTCCAGGTGCTCGCGGTGCAGGAGCGCAGCTACCGCCACCAGGGTGCGGCCATGACCACCCAGCAGAACATCCGTGCCGCGCTCGACGTGCTGGAGAGCGAGCTGCGCGAGATCAGCGCATCGGGTGGGGACCTCACGATGATCCAACCGGAGTCGCTCACGTTCCGCGCGTACCGCGCCGCCGGGTTCATCTGCAACCTGGACGCGCCCGGCCAGCGGATCGTCGTGGTGCGGCAGGGGACCCAGCCCTTCGTGGCCAACGCAGCGCAGAAGCAGAAGCTGCTTTACTTCGTCGAGGGCGTGCGGACCACCGGCACCGACGATGATTGGGGCGTCGTCGAGATCAAGAGTGTTGAAGACACCTATACGTGCCATGGGACCTGGGGCAGCGTCGAGGGCACGGACACCGTGACTCTCAACGTCCCGGGCTTCACCTTCGCAGACGCCGCCACCGGCGATTCGATCGTCTACCTCGGCGCGCCCGTCCGCTCCTTCGAGGTCTTCACCTACGGCCTCTACACCATCGATGGCGAGCCGGTGCTCGCCCGCCGCGACGCGAACGGTTCGCTCGAGCCCATCATCGGGCCGCTGGCTCCGAGCCCGAGCGGGCTCGTGTTCCGGTACTTCGATGCCAACGGCTTCCCGACCACGAACCCGGCCAATGTCGCGCAGATCGGGATCGTCGTGCGCGGGCGGACGCAGGGCACGGGCGTGCCCGGCGAGACGCATTACACCGATTCGCTGACGACGCGGCTCTTCCTGCGCAACAACTAGTGAGAGCGAGGCGAGGCGTGCTGGGCGCTGGAGAAGGATCCGGAGGCGACATGATTCGCAATGACAGCCGGGAGCAGGGGTTCGCCCTCGCGGCCACGATCCTCGCGCTGGTCCTCGTGGGTGCGCTGGTGACGGGCGGCTTCTTCGCTGCGTCGCAGGAACAGCGCATGGGCGTGAGCAAGCAGTTCAGCAGTGAGGCGTTCTACTACGCCGAGCGCGGACTCCAGGACGCCCTGGGCACCTACAACCGCGGATTCCTCGATGCGCGGATGCCGAACGTGCGGGACACCTGGAGCCCCCCCAACAAGACGACCATCACGAGCGCTGGCCAGCCCGTCGGCGAGTACGAGCTGAACTTCACCCGCCTCGACGAGCAGCTCTACTTCATCGAGTCGACGGGCAAGGTCGTGGAGGGCGGCCGCTACGCCGGCGCCACGCACCGCCTCGGGGTGGTCGCGCGCGGCATGAACCTGGACATCCCCATGGACCGCGCGCTCCAGGTCCTCGACAGCATGAGGGTCTTCGGTCACGCCGAAATAAACGGAGACGATTGGTACCCGCCGGACTGGTCGGACTGTAACGATATCGGCACGGTGGCCGGCCTCGTCATCAAGGACAAGTCGGCGCTGGATGGTCCCCAGGGCGCCGCCAGGATCGAAGGCAACCCGGCTGTCCTGGAAGATCCCACGATGGACGCGGCGAGCTTCCTCCAGTTCGGCGATGTCGACTTCGACGAGCTGAAGGCCCACGCGGACAAGATCTTCGCCCCGAACGCTAAGCCGAAGCCGGAGCCGTCGCTGGACAACAAAGGCAACTGCGACTACGGCGACGACGAAAACTGGGGCGCACCCACGCTCCCGGGCCACCCGTGCCACCTCTACTTCCCGATCATCTACGCCCAGGGCACGCTCAAGCTCACGGGCGGAGGGACAGGGCAGGGCATCCTGCTCGTCGAGGGCGACCTCGAGGTTCAGGGCAACCTGGAGTTTTTCGGCATCACCATCGTCAAAGGCCGGTTGAACACGACGGGCACCGGCGGCCACCTGAACGGCGTCACGCTGGTCATGGGCGAGGCCACGCTGGATGATACCCGCGTGGGCGGGGACGCAGTGGTCAGATTCTCGAGCTGCTCGATCGAGCGCGCGATCAAGAACAACCCTCTGACTTCGCGTCTCAGGCCGATCGCGCAGCGTAGCTGGATGGACATCACAGCGGCCGGCGGCTGAGCGCCGGATCGCGCGGGAACGGCGCTCTACGCGAGGCTGGCGCCGCTCCTTTCAACTCTCACGACTGGGCAAGACACACCATGGGACTCTTCGGCAGGAATCGGCTATCCGCAGGCCTAGACATCGGCAGCGGCTTCATCAAGCTGGTCGTCATCGACCACTCCAAAGCCGAGCCGGAGATCGTCAAGGTCTCCATGAGCCCGCTCGTCCAGGATGCGATCGTGGACGGCGAGATCATGGATCCGCTCCTGGTTACGTCGACCATCCGCTCGGTCGTCGAGAGCGCTGGCGTCAAGATCCGGGACGTCGTCGCCGCCGTCGGCGGACACGACGTGATCATCAAGAAGATCCAGATGGACCGGATGACTGAAGCCAACGCGCGCGAGGTCATCCGCTGGGAGGCCGAGCAGCACGTGCCGTTCGACATGGAGAGCGTGCAGCTCGACTTCCAGATCCTGGATCCCGACGGCGACTCGCCCCAGATGTCGGTCCTGCTGGTCGCGGCGAAGCGAGAGCTGATCGAGAACCGCATGACGCTGCTCGCGGATGCCGGCCTGACGGCATCGGTCATCGACGTCGAGTCGTTCGCGCTGCACAACGCCTTCGGCCGCAACTACCCGAACATCGACAGCGGCATGGTCGCGCTCGTCAACGTGGGGCACGAGACCACGAACGTGAACGTGCTCGACGACGGCGTCCCCGTCCTCGTCCGCGACATCCCCTTCGGCTCCCGCCGCCTGCGCGAGGCGCTCCAGCGCGAGCGCGGCCTCACCGCGGACCAGGCAGAGGAGGTCGTCCAGGGCCGGGCCAACGGCAACGGCCACGGCGTCGACCTGCGGAACTTCGTCGCCGAGCGCGCTGAGGAGCTCGCCATCGGGATCGAGCGCGCCGCGGCCGTCGTCACGGCGCAATCGGGCGGCCAGGGGATCGGCCGCGTGTTCCTCTCGGGCGGAGCCGCCCGCGTCCCCGGCCTGGTCGAGGCGATCGCGAACCGGCTCGGCGTCCGCACCGAGGTCGCCAACCCGGTCGAACGGGTCGCAGTTCGTTCTGACGTGGCCGAGACCGTCGCCCTCGACGATGTCGCGCCAATGCTCATGCTCTCCGTCGGGCTCGCGCTCCGTCGCGCCCGATAGAACGTGCCGAGGTGACCGTGATCGAAGTCAACCTGAATCCGGGAGCGGCCCGCCGCCCCAATCGCCGCAAGGTCGGCCTCTCGCTGGGCGGGGGGAGCAAGTTGGGCGCCGCCAAGCCGCGCCAGCCCATCGACCGCTGGGGGCTCTTCGCAGTCCTCGGCTGGGTCGCGCTCATCGCGGGCGCCGGCTGGATGTTCATGTCGGCCCGCGCCCGCATGGATGAGCTCGAGATCGCCATCGAGCGCGCCGTCCGCGACTCCGCGCATTACGCAGCGGTGATCGCCAGCACCGAGCGCCTCCAGGCCCGGCGCGACAGCATCGCGAACCGGCTCCAGCTCATCCAGGAGATCGACGCCGGCCGCTACGTCTGGTCGCACATCCTGGACGAGATCGGGCGGGCGTTGCCCCCTTATACGTGGCTCACGAGCGTCGCCCATACGGGCAGCGGTCCGGTTTCGTTCCGCATCCAGGGCCGCGCGGGCAACACCTTCGCCCTCACGCAGTTCATGAAGGATCTCGAGGCATCCCCGTTCATCCGCGGCGTGACGATCGTCTCCACGCAGCTCGTCAACGAGAAGGAGAAGGTCGTGCAGGCCTTCATCCTGGACGCCACGTACGAGACGCCGCCGCCGGACCGCATCGAGACCGTTCCCCTCTTCGCCTCGGAGCGTTGACCATGGCACTGCTGCCCAGCGATCCCAAGGCCAGGAACCGGTTCCTGATCGGGCTGCTCCCGGTGCTGCTGCTGGTGGCTTACTGGCACTTCCTCCATGCGAAAGACAAGGAGAAGATCGCCGCGGCCGAGCAGCGGCTCGAGACGCTCGAGACCAAGAACGCGGCGGCTCGCGCCATCGCCGCCCGCGGCGGGCCCGAGCTCGAGAAGAAGCTCGCCCTGTACGAGCAGCACATGGCCCGCCTCGAGGAGCTGATCCCGAGCCGCGAGGAAGTCCCGGAGCTGCTGCACGCCATGGAGCTGCGCGCCCGGGAGAGCGGCGTCGAGCTCGCCCTGCTGAAGCCCGAGGCGCAGACCCAGGTCGACTATTACACGAAGCAGGTCTACGCCATGAGCGTGATCGGCGCTTACCACGACGTCGGCCGCTTCCTCACCGCCGTCGGCTCGCTGCCCCGCATCGTCACACCCGTCGACCTGGAGCTGAAGCCGCGCAACGAGACGGACAAGCAGGGGCAGATGAAGCTCGACGCGCAGTTCAAGATTCAGACGTACATCCTGCCGGCGGCGGCGCCGGTCGAGCGGAGGACCAATGCGAGCACGTGACGCGAAACTCTCCGTGCTGCTCCTGGCTCTGCTGCTCTGCGCGAGCGCAGGCGAGCTCCGGGCCCAGCAGTCGGGTGATCAGCAGTCCGGGGAGCAGCAGTCTGCGGAGCAGCAGTCCGCAGGAACGCAGGGCGGTTCCGCCAGCACCCAGGGGGCACCCGGTGAGATCGACCTCGTTTTCGAGCGGGAGGTCTTCCTCTATCCGTCGACCCATCGGCGCGACCCGTTCTCGCCTCTCAGCGTCAGCGACGGGCCGCGGTTCGAGGAGCTCACCCTGCGTGGCATCATCTACTCGCCCGAGCCGGGGCGGAGCGTCGCCCTGCTGGCCGGGCCGGACAAGAAGATCTATCGCGTGCGCCGCGGCGAAACCGTGGGCAACTCACGGGTCCTCGACGTCGGCCCCCGGCGGGTCCTGTTCGCCGTCAACAACTTCGGCGTGGTCCGTCAGGAAGTCCTGGAACTGAAGCGTAAGGATCAGGAAGGAGCGTAGGGATGAACCCTCTCATGGCGCTCTGGATGGCGGTCCTCACGGTCCTGACAGCCGTCAGGGGCGTGAGCGTCGCGCCGGTCGAGGATCACACCGAGGTCGTCATTGCGCTGGACGGCCCCGCCTCGGTCAGCCACTTCACTCTCGAGCACCCGACACGGCTCGTCCTCGACATCGATGGGGCCAAGCACGCGCTGCCGCGGGAACGGTACATGGGCATCGATCGGGGCGGGATCCGCTCCCTTCGGACCAGCCAGTTCCAGCCCAACGTCGTGCGGGTGGTCTTCGAGCTCGACGCCCCGGTCCGCTACTCCGTCCAGCAGCAGGACGGCCGGATCGTGGTGAGCTTCCCCAACCCGGCCGGGCCGTTCGAGCCCTGGCACACCGGCACCATTGCGATCGCCGAGGCCGCCCCCGAGGCCGCGCGGCCCGCGCCGCGGGAGGCCGAGCCGGCGACTCCGGCGGCAGCCACGCTGCCCGCCGCGACCGCGACGGTGGCCGCGTCCGAGCCCGCGGCTCCGGCGCTCCAGCGCACGGCGCTGCATCCGGCGGGCGCCTACCGGGCCGGCGCGCAGGTCAGCCAGGAGCCCAGGATCACCGTGCACTTCCAGGACTCGCCGATCCTGGATGTGCTCACGACCTTTGCCGAGTTCTCGGGCCGCAGCATCGTGGCGGGCGCCGAAGTGACCGGCACGGTCACCGCGGACATCCGCGACCAGCCGTGGGATGTCGCGCTGCGTGAGATCCTCCACTCCCATTCGCTCGGGGCGGTGGAGACCGAGAGCGGCATCATCCGCGTCGACAAGATCGAGAAGGTCCGCGAGCGCGAGAAGGTCGAGGAGCTCGTCACTCGCCACTACCCGATCCGCTACGTCCCCGTCGACTCGCTCGTGAAGACGGTCGAGGCGTTCGTGAGTGAGCGGGGCAAGGTGACGACGAACCCCACCTCCAACGCGCTGGTGGTGACGGATGCGCGCTCGGTCCTCGATCGGATCGAGCCCGCGATCATGCAGCTCGACGTGCGTCGGCCTCAGGTCACGATCGCGGCCAAGATCATCTTCGTCGACCGCACGGCCCTCGAGGAGCTCGGCTTCATCTACGACCTCAAGGACATCGAGGGGCCGGGCAACGGGTTGCCGGGCAACGCGATCAACCAGATCACGAACGTCTGGATCGACACGAACGGCGACGGCGTCATGCAGGACGCCGAGCTCTTCGAGCAGAACTTCGTCAACTTCGGCGGTTCGTCGGTCGCCGCGCTCGCCAACGCCAACGACCGCGTTGCGGCGCCGGCGCTCCAGGTCCTGACGTCGCTCGCGCTGGGCCGCTTCTCGCTGATCAGCTTCGTCGAGGCGCTGCGCCAGATCTCGCTCTCGGACATCCAGGCCGCGCCGGTCGTGACCACCATGGACAACCGGGAGGCCCGGATCCAGGTGGGTGAGGAGACGCCGATCCGCGTGATCGACGCGGGGAGCGCCAACACTGGCGGCGTCCCGCCGCGCGCCTCCGTGCAGATGAAGGAGACGGGCGTCATCCTGCGTGTGAAGCCGCACGTCACGGGCGACCACGTCCTGCTCGACCTGCACGCGGAGCGCTCCAACCTCGCCCTGGCGCCGTCTGACGTGGGCATCACGTTCCAGACGCAGGAGTCGCAGACCCAGGTCCTCGTGAAGGACGGCGAGACCGTGGTCATCGGCGGCCTGACCATCATCGAGAAGACGGAGAGCCGCAGCGGGATTCCGATCCTCATGGACATCCCCGGCATCGGCTTCCTGTTCCGCACGACCAAGGAGCGCGAGGTCAAGCGGGACCTGCTGATCATGGTCACGCCGCACATCGTGAAGGACTCGATGCAGTGACCCGCGGAGATCCCCGGCGCCGGTAGCGGTCGCCGCGCCGCGGGAGCGGCCGGGGTGGGGGGAGGCGAACGGAAGTCGCCTCCCCCCACCCCGGCCGCCTCGTTCCGTTCGGGGGGCACGCGGAGGCGCGGAGCAAGGGGCTCACACAGAGACGCGGAGAACGCGGAGTTTCGGAGGCGCAGAGGGTTGATTGGCTCCGTGGCGCTGCAGAGGCTTCGCGGCGTGTTCAGGAATCATTTGTTGTGGTGGCTCGCTCCGGGCGAGTCAGGGTTCGTGGGGTGAAGCTGGCCCTCGCCCGGCAGCATCCCGGCGGGACGAGCCCCGATCGCACCGGAAGAAACCACATTCAATATGGATGCTGAATGGATGCTGATCCGGGCGAGGAACGCTCAAACTCACGACGAACGCAGCCCGGCCCTCTCAGACTCCGCGTCTCCGCGTCTCTGTGTGAGCCCCGAGGGAAGCGGCTCCGCGTTGAACGCCGAGCAAGCGACGAGCACGGAAAACGGCGCGGAAAAACCTCCGCGCCCTCGCGAAGCCTGGACAAGGCCCCTGCCATCCTCCTATATACCGGAGGTTGCTCGTACGCTGAGCCCGGCCTCGGTCGGGCTCTTCACGTGTAGGAACGAGGTTCAGACATGCATTTCCGCTTCCGGACCGCGGGAGAATCCCACGGCCGGGGACTCGTCGCCTTGGTCGAAGGCGTCCCGGCGGGCCTCCCGCTGCTCGCCGAGCGCGACATCGACCCGGAATTGAAGCGGCGCCAGGCCGGATACGGCCGCGGCGGCCGCATGCGCATCGAGCGCGACCGCGCCGAGTTCCTCTCCGGCGTGCGCTTCGGCGAGACGCTCGGTTCGCCCATCGCGATGCTCATCTGGAACCGCGACTGGGAGAACTGGCGGACGGCCATGGCCCACGAGCCGCCGGACCCCGACGTGGACGAGAAGAAGCTCAAGCGCGTCCACCTCCCCCGGCCCGGTCACGCGGACCTGGTCGGCGTGCTCAAGTACGGCCGCGGCGACGCGCGTGACATCCTCGAGCGCGCCTCCGCCCGCGAGACCACCGCGCGCGTCGCCGCGGGCGCCGTGGCCAAGCGGTTGCTCGCCGAGCTCGGGATCACGATCGGCAGCCACGTGGTCGCCCTCGGCTCCGTCGAGGCCAGCCCACCCGACCCACTGCCAGAGGACATCAACGCCGCGGCCGACGAGTCCCCGCTCCGCACGCTCGACATCGAGGCCGAGGCCCGCATGGTCCAGGCGGTGGACGAAGCCCGGGCCGCAGGCGACACCCTCGGCGGCGTGTTCGAGGTCGTCGCCCGGGGCGTGCCCGTCGGCCTCGGCAGCCACGTCGCCTGGGACACCAGGCTGGACGGCCGGCTCGCGCAGGCGCTCATGTCCATCCAGGCCATCAAGGGCGTCGAGATCGGCCTCGGCTTCGAGGGCGCGCGTCGCCCGGGCTCCGCCGTGCACGACGAGTTCGAGCGCGACCCGAACGCTTCCCGAAGCGGGGGGTATAACCGTTTGTCGAACAACGCCGGAGGCCTGGAAGGCGGCATCACGACCGGCGCGCCCCTCGTGCTGCGCGCGGCCATGAAGCCGCTTTCCACGTTGATGAAGCCCCTGCGCAGCATCGACCTGCGTACGGGTGAGGCGGCCCGCGCGGTCATCGAGCGCAGCGACGTCACCGCCGTGCCGGCCGCGGCCGTGGTCGGCGAGGCGATGGTGGCCATCGTGCTCGCGGATGCCGTGCTCGAGAAGTTCGGCGGCGACTCGCTGGCGGAGCTGCGCCGCAACTTCCACGGCTACCTCGAGCAGATCCGGGACGCGGGAGCGGCCGGTGCACGAACGCCGTCCGCGGCGGACTGAGCCCCCGCCGCCGGTCCGCCGGATCGTGCTCGTGGGCTTCATGGCCTCCGGCAAGTCCACGGTGGGCCAGCGGCTTGCCGAGCGCCTCGGCTGGGATTTCCTCGACTTCGACGAGGAGATCGAGCGAAGGACCGGACTTGCCATCCCGGATATATTCCGGCGCATGGGTGAGCCGGCCTTCCGGGCGCTCGAGGCCGAGCTGACGGCCGAGTACGGCGACCTGGACCGCATCGTGCTCGCGCCCGGCGGCGGCTGGATCACGCAGCCCGGGCTGCTCGAACGGCTCGCGCCCGGGACCCTGCTGGTCTGGCTTCGGGTTTCGCCCGAAGAGGCCGTCCGGCGCGCAATGCGCGCGCGGACTCACCGGCCGCTGCTCGCGGGCCCCGACCCGCTCGCGCGGGCCCGCCTCCTGCTGTCCGAGCGCGAGCCGCTCTACCGCCAGGCCGACGTGGCAGTGGACGTGGATGACCGCGACCCCGACGAGGTCGCGGCGGAGATCGCCGGGATCGCGCGCCGCTACGGCGTGCGGAACCCCGCAGGGTACGACGACGACTGGGATGGCTGACGGTCGCCGGGGCACGCGCCCGCGGCGACCGCACCACGGATCGGGAGACATGGCGGAACAGAAGCGAAAGAACCGGCTCGTCATCGTCGAGTCGCCGGCCAAGGCCCGGACGATCGGCAAGTATCTCGGCCCCGGGTACAGCGTCCGCGCTTCGGTGGGCCACATCCGTGATCTGCCCGAGCGCGAGCTGGGCGTCGACGTCGAGCACGGCTTCGAGCCGCGCTACGTCACCATCCGGGGCAAGGGCAAGGTCATCCAGGAGCTCAAGAAGGAAGCCCAGGGCGCCGAGGAGGTCATCCTCGCCACCGACCCGGACCGCGAGGGCGAGGCCATTGCCTACCACGTCGCGGAGCAGCTCGGCTACTCCACCGACGGCAAGCGCCGCCGCAATGCGGGGCCACGCTTCCACCGCGTCCTCTTCCACGAGATCACGCGGGATGCCGTGCGCCGCGCGCTCGAGCACCCGGGCGACATCGACATGCGGAAGGTCGAGGCGCAGCAGGCGCGGCGCATCCTCGATCGCCTCGTCGGCTACCAGGTCAGCCCCCTCCTCTGGAAGCCGATCCGGCCCGGGCTCTCCGCAGGCCGCGTCCAGACCGTCGCGCTCCGCCTCATCACGGAGCGCGAGGCCGAGATCCGCGCCTTCAAGCCCGAGGAGTACTGGTCCATCACCGCGCTGCTCGAGGCCGAGGGCGAGCGCTTCGAGGCCAAGCTCCACCACATCGACGGCAAGGCCTTCCGCCTCGAGAACGAGGCCGCCGCGAGGGACGTCCTGGCCGACATCGAAGGCGCTCCCTTCGTCGTCTCCGACGTCAAGCGGCGCGAGAAGACCAAGAATCCGCCTGCGCCCTTCACCACCTCCACACTCCAGCAGGAGGCGGCCAAGCGGCTGGGCTTCTCTTCGCGCAAGACCATGCGCACCGCCCAGCAGCTCTACGAGGGCGTCGACATCGGCAGCGAGGGCGCCGTCGGCCTCATCACCTACATGCGGACCGACTCCACCCGCGTCTCCGCCGAGGCCGCCGCGACCGCGCGCACCTGGGCACTCGAGAACTTCGGCGACCGCTACGTCCCGGCCTCGCCCCGCCTCTGGACGGGCAAGCAGCAGAAGGGCGCGCAGGAGGCGCACGAGGCCATCCGCCCCACGGACCCGACGCGCACGCCCGAGTCCGTGAAGGACGACCTCGACCCGGACCAGTTCCGCCTCTACCAGCTCATCTGGCTCCGCTTCATCGCCAGCCAGATGGCGCCCGCGGTCTACGACACCACGACCATCGACTTCCCGGTCCGCGGCAAGAACGCACCGGCCGGCGGCGGCTCGCGCCTCTACCTGTTCCGCGCGACCGGGTCCGTCATGAAGTTCGACGGCTTCACGCGTCTCTACACGGAGGCGCGCGAGGAGGGCGACCACCGCACGCTGGACGACCTCGCCCCGCTCCCGGCGCTGGAGGCTGGGCAGGAGTGCACCGTCATTGACCTCGTGCCGGCGCAGCACTTCACGCAGCCGCCGCCGCGGTACAGCGAGGCGAGTTTGGTGAAGGAGCTGGAGCGGCTCGGCATCGGCCGGCCCTCGACGTACGCGCAGATCATCTCCACGCTCGTGGACCGGGAGTACGTGAAGCTCGAGCAGAAGCGCTTCCACCCCACGCCGCTGGGGGAGACGGTGGCGCAGCTCCTCGTGCGCCTGTTCCCGAAGCTCTTCGACGTGGGCTTCACCAGCGAGATGGAGAGCGAGCTGGACCGCATCGAGGAGGGCGACCTCAACTGGCGCGAGGTGCTCAGCGAGTTCTACGGCCCGTTCCAGCAGGCGCTCGCGGAGGGAGAGAAGCGCAGCGACGAGGTGCTGCGCGAGGTCGTCGCCGCAGAGAGCACCGAGTGCCCCGAGTGCGGCCGGCCGCTCGTCGTGCGTTGGAGCCGCCACGGCCGCTTCCTCGGCTGCTCCGGCTACCCGGAGTGCCGCTACACGCAGCCGCTGGACCGCAAGGAGCAGAAGGAGCCGCGCCCCATCGGCGAGCAGTGCCCCCAGTGCGGCGGCGAGCTGGTCGAGCGCGAGGGCCGGATGGGCGCCTTCATCGCCTGCTCCAACTACCCGGAGTGCCGTTTCACGCGGCCGCGCACGATCCCGGGCCTCAAGTGCCCGCGCTGCGGCGAAGGCGACGTGGGCGAGAAGCGGACGCGGCGGGGCAAGACCTTCTGGGGCTGCACCCGCTATCCGGACTGCGACTGGTCCACGTGGGACCGGCCCGTCCCCGTTTCGTGCCCCGACTGCGAAGCGCCGTTCCTCGTCGAGAAGTCGACGAAGGCCCGAGGCACGTTCTTCCGCTGCCCCGAGTGCAAGGGCGAGTTCGAGCCAGACTCGGTCGCGGCGGCCGAGGGCGCGTGATGCGCTGGAGGACGAGGTCATGGCGGACGTGACCGTCGTCGGTGGCGGGCTCGCCGGCTGCGAGGCGGCCTGGCAGCTCGCGCAGCGCGGCCACGAGGTCACGTTGATCGAGATGCGGCCCGTGCGCCGCACGCCCGCGCATCAGACGGACCGCCTCGCCGAGCTGGTCTGCACCAACTCCTTCAAGAGCGAGGAGCTGGTCAACGCGCACGGCCTGCTCAAGTCCGAGATGCGCGCGCTCGGCTCGCTGCTGCTCGCCGCGGCCGAGGCCGCGCGCGTCCCGGCCGGCGCCGCGCTCGCCGTGGATCGCGACATCTTCTCCGCGCGCATGACCGAGGCCGTGCTCGCGCATCCGCGCATCCGCGTCGAGCGGCGCGAGCTCACCGTGCTTCCAGACGGCCCGGCCGTGATCGCGACGGGACCGCTCACATCGGACGCGCTCACGCGGGCGATCACGGAGCTGCTGGGCGCGGGCAACCTGGCCTTCTACGACGCGATCGCGCCCATCGTCAGTCTCGAGTCCATCGACCTCGAGCACGCGTTCTACGCATCGCGTTACGGCAAGGGCGAAGGCGAGGACTACCTCAACTGCCCGCTGGACCGCGAGCAGTACATCGCCTTCGTGGAAGCGATCCGTGCCGCCGACACCTATCCCGGCCACGACTGGGAGAACATCCGCTTCGAGCAGGGCAGGGAAGCGCCGCCGCCGGACGACGGCACTCCCTACTTCGAGGGCTGCCTGCCCATCGAGGTGCTCGCGGCTCGCGGCATCGATGCCCTGCGCTTCGGGCCGATGAAGCCCGTCGGGCTCCGCGACCCGCGGACCGGCCGCACGCCGTACGCGGTGCTTCAGCTCCGGCGTGAAGACCGCGCGGGGCAGATGTGGAACCTCGTCGGCTTCCAGACGCGGCTCCGCACGGGCGAGCAGCGGCGCGTGTTCCGTATGATCCCGGCCCTCGCCAACGCGGAGTTCCTCCGCTACGGCTCGATCCACCGGAACACGTACCTCAACTTCCCGGCGACGCTGACGCCCTGGGGCTCGCCGCGAGGCGGCCGCGACGATCTCATCTTCGCCGGCCAGTTGACGGGCGTGGAAGGGTACACCGAGTCCGCTGCCTCCGGGATCCTCGCCGGCGTCAATCTGGACCGCATCGTCCGCGGCGAGGCGCCTGTGCTGCCGCCGCCGACGACGATGCTGGGCGCGCTGTACCGCTACCTGCGCGACGGCGACCCGCGCGACTTCCAGCCCATGAACTCGAACTTCGGGCTGCTCGATCCGCTGCCCGACGCGCCGCGCGACAAGCGCCGCCGCCGCGAGCAGATGGTCGAGCGCGCGGTCGCCGCGTTCGAGGCATGGGCGCGCGACAACGACATCGGGCCCGTGTCCGCCGAGGCCCCCGAAGCCGAGGTGCACGCGTGACACAGGCGAGCACCGCCGGCCTCGTCGACGACTTCCTCCGCCACATCGCGGACGGGCGGCAGCTCAGCCCGCACACCGTCGCCGCCTACCGCCAGGACCTCACCGAGCTCCGGGCGTTCCTCGACCGTTACTACGGCAGCGAGTCGTGGACGTGGGGCGGCGTGGACCGCATCGCGCTGCGCGGGTACCTCGGCCACCTGGCGAACCAGGGCCGCGCCCGCCGCACCATCGCGCGCAAGCTCTCCGCTGTCCGTTCGTTCTACCGCTTCCTGCACCGGGAGGAGCTCGTCGAGGCGAACCCGGCACGCGCGATCCGCTCCCCCAAGCTCGAGCGGCACCTGCCCGCCTGGCTCTCCCGCGGTGAGCTGGACCGCCTCTTCCAGGTCGCCGAGGCGCGCGCCGCCGAGAACACGTTCACGGGCACCCGGGACCTTGCCATCCTCGAGACGTTCTACGCCACGGGGATGCGGCTCTCGGAGCTCCACCTCCTCGACATGGCCGACCTCGACCTCGTCGCGGACCAGGTCCGGATCCGCGGCAAGGGGCGCAAGGAGCGCATCGTCCCGCTCGGCCGCGCGGCCGTCACCGCGCTGCGCCGCTACGAGCTGCGCAGGGCCGAGGTCGTCGCCCGGACGGGCGGCGACCGCCGTGCCGTCTTCCTCTCGCTCAACGGTCGCCGCCTCTCCCGGCGCGCAATCCAGCTCATCGTCCGCCGCCTGCTCGATCAGGCGTGCGACGATGCCGACCTCACCACCCACTCGCTCCGCCACTCCTTCGCCACGCACCTGCTGGATGCCGGCGCCGACCTCCTCGCCGTCAAGGAGCTGCTCGGCCACGCGTCCCTCTCCACCACCCGGATCTACACCCACACCACCCGGGAACGGCTGAGGCGAGTCTACGATCGGGCACACCCGCGGGCCTAGGACTCTGCGCTTCTCCGCGCCCTCCGCGGCTCTTTTGTCACACAGAGACACGGAGTTTGGGCTCACACAGAGACGCGGAGAACGCGGAGAGGTTGCCGGGCCGGGCTGATTTCGTCGCGGAGCCGAGCGCGCCTCGTCCGGATCCGCGTTCATATTGAATGTGGGTTCTTCCGGCAGGATCGGGGCTCTTCCCGCCGGGGATGCGGCCGGGCGAGGCGGACTTCAGGCCGCGGACCCTGACTCGCCCGGACCAAACCACCCCATCACAGGATCCCCGAACACGCCGCGACGTCTCCGCAGCGCCAGAAAACCAGAGCACCCCACCCTCGCCCCCGCCCTCGCCCTCGCCCTGGCCCCCTCAGAACGTGGGTCGCCGCGGCTCTACCGCGCCCTTCGGGGGTAATCAGGGGGCGAAAAGGAGGGGGGATGACCGGATTCCACGGAACCACCATCCTGGCCGTCCGCCACCGCGACCGCGTCGCGCTCGGCGGCGATGGCCAGGTCACGCTGGGCGACACCGTCGTGAAGAGCGGCGCCCAGAAGGTCCGTAAGCTCAGGGACGGCCGCATCCTGGCCGGCTTCGCCGGCTCCGTCGCGGACGGCCTCACCCTGTTCGACAAGTTCGAAGAGAAGCTCGAGCGCCACCCGGCCAACCTCGCACGCGCCTGCGTCGAGCTGGCCAAGGACTGGCGCACCGACCGCTACCTGCGGCGCCTCGAGGCACTGCTCGCCGTCGCCGACCGCAACCACGTCTTCCTCATCGGCGGCGACGGGAACGTCATCGAGCCGGATGACGAGATCGTGGCCATCGGCAGCGGCGGCCCCTACGCCCTGGCCGCTGCCCGCGCGCTCAAGAGCCACTCGGACCTGAGCGCCCCGGAGATCGTGCGCCGCTCTCTGGAGATCGCCGCGGACATCTGCATCTACTCCAACCAGCACATCACCGTGCTGGAGCTGGAGGAGTGATCCATGCCCAGCACCCTGAAGTCGACTGAAGCCGCGCCGGCTCCTGCGCAGGGTCAGCAGGAGGGCAACTGGCTGGATGAGCTGACCCCGCGCCAGATCGTCGCGGAGCTGGACAAGTACATCGTTGGGCAGGACGCCGCCAAGAAGGCGGTGGCCATCGCGCTGCGCAACCGCTGGCGCCGTCAGCGCGTCGAGGACGAGCTGCGCGAAGAGATCATGCCCAACAACATCATCATGATCGGGCCCACGGGCGTCGGGAAGACCGAGATCGCCCGGCGCCTCGCCCGGCTCGCCAACGCGCCGTTCGTCAAGGTCGAGGCCTCGAAGTTCACCGAGGTCGGCTACGTCGGCCGCGACGTCGAGTCCATGATCCGCGACCTGGTGGACGTCGCGATCAACATGGTCCGCGAGGAGCGCGAGGCCGAGGTCGAGGAGGTCGCCGAGCAGCGCGTGGAGGAGCGGCTCCTCGATCTGCTCCTCCCGCCGGTCCCCGAGGTCGGACGCACCGCGCCCGCCGCCGCCCAGCCTGCCGGCGAGGCGCAGGAGACCATCGGCCGCGCCTTCATCGTGGGGCCGGCCGGCGAGGTCGAGGAGCGCAGGTTCACCGATGTCGCCGCGTCGGACGACGCCGACCGGCAGCGCGTCCAGGAGCGCCGCGAGCGGACCCGCGAGAAGCTCAGGACCCTGCTTCGCGAGGGCAAGCTCGAGGAGCGCCTCGTCGACGTCGAAGTCCAGCAGACCCCGCCCATCGAGAACATGATGTTCAACATCGGCGGGATGGAGAACATGGACTTCAACTTTGCCGAGATGCTCCAGGAGATGCTTCCCAAGCGGAAGAAGCGGCGCACCGTCACCGTCGCCGAGGCCCGCCGCATCCTCCTCCAGGACGAGCTGGACAAGCTCGTCGACATGGACGAGGTGATCAACGAGGCGCTCGAGCGCACGGAGGAGACCGGGATCGTCTTCCTGGACGAGATCGACAAGATCGCGAGCGAGCGCGGCGGCGTGGGCCCCGACGTCAGCCGCGAGGGCGTGCAGCGCGACCTGCTGCCCATCGTCGAGGGCAGCACCGTCACGACCAAGTACGGGCTGGTGCGCACGGACCACATCCTGTTCATCGCCGCGGGCGCGTTCCATGTCTCGAAGCCGAGCGATCTCATTCCCGAGCTCCAGGGACGCTTCCCGATCCGCGTCGAGCTGAACCCGCTCACGGAGCGCGACTTCGTCCGCATCCTCCGCGAGCCCAAGAACGCGCTGCTGCGGCAGTACCAGGCGCTGGTGGCCGCGGAGGGCGTCAGCCTCGAGTTCACCGACGAGGCGATCGAGGAGATCGCGCGCATCGCCGCGCAGGTCAACGAGCGCCTCGAGAACATCGGCGCGCGCCGCCTGCACACCGTCCTGACCACGTTGCTCGAAGACATCCTCTTCGATCTCCCCGAGCGTGGCGAAGGCCGCATCGTCATCGGCCCCGAGGACGTCCGCGAACGGCTCAAGCGCGTCGTCGAGGACGAGGACCTGCGCCGCTACATCCTGTGATGCGTGCGTGCCGGCCGCCCTGGCGGGTCCCCCGCCGGGGCGGCCGCGCGCCGCTCCCTCCCGCCCTCGCCGCCCTCACGGCACGAAAACGGCCCGAGTCTTGCCCCTCTGCCGGTCGCCCCGGTACTTTGCTGCGCTTCAAAGCCAGGCTACCCGCGCGCACCGGACGGACATGCCAGACAAGCGTGATTTCCTCGAGATCCCTGACTTCACCACGGACGAGCTGTACGACCTGCTCGACCTGGCCCGGCGCATCAAGCTCGGCGAGTATCGGGGCCAGCCGCTCGCGGGCAAGACGCTCGCGATGATCTTTGAAAAGAGCTCGACGCGCACCCGCGTGTCCTTCGAGGTGGGGATGTTCCAGCTCGGCGGCCACGCCCTGTTCCTGTCTTCCCGCGATATCCAGCTCGGCCGCGGCGAGCCCATCCGGGACACGGCCCGCGTCCTGTCCCGCTACGTCGATGGCATCATGATCCGCACGTTCGACCACGCCGACGTGCAGGAGCTGGCGCATTACGCCACCATCCCCGTGATCAACGGCCTGACGGACCTGCTGCACCCGTGCCAGGTCCTCGCCGACGTCATGACCATCCAGGAGCGGTTCGGCGCCGACCTCACCGGCCGCAAGGTCGCCTGGATCGGCGATGGCAACAACATGGCCAACTCCTGGCTCAACGCCGCCTACCGCTTCGGCATCGAGCTCCGCCTCGCCTGTCCGCCAGGCTACGAGCCGAATCGCGAGATCTTCGATCGCGCCCGCACGGCCGCCAACGTCCTGCTCACCCACGACCCGGCCGAGGCCGCGGAGGGCGCCGAGGTCGTCACGACGGACGTCTGGGCGTCCATGGGGCAGGAGTCCGAGGCCGAAGAGCGCCGTAAGGCGTTCCACGGCTTCACCGTCGACGCGGCGCTCATGGGCCGCGCCGACCCGCGCGCCATCTTCCTGCACTGCCTCCCCGCGCACCGCGGTGAGGAGGTGACGGAGGATGTCTTCGAGGGTGTGCAGTCCTGCGTCTTCGACGAGGCCGAGAACCGCTTGCACGTCCAGAAGGCGCTTCTCGTTCGCCTCATGGGAGAATGATCCGGAGGAACCCGATGGCCGACGACCTGAAGCGTACGCCCCTCTACGAGGAGCACCGGCGGCTCGGCGCGAAGCTCGTCCCCTTTGCCGGCTTCGAGATGCCGGTCCAGTACTCTGCCGGCATCCTCGCCGAACACCGGGCCGTCCGCAGTCACGCCGGCCTGTTCGACGTCTCCCACATGGGAGAGCTCGAGATCAGGGGCGGTGATGCGCTCGGCTTGATCCAGTACGTCACCACGAACGACGCGTCGCGCCTGGAGGTCGGCCAGGCGCAGTACACCGTCATCTGCCAGGAAGACGGCGGCGCGCTCGACGATTGCCTCGTCTACCGCTTCGACGACCATTACATGGTCGTGCCGAACGCAGCCAACGTGGACAAGATCCGCGCCTGGATCGAGAAGTACGCCGGCCGGTTCGACGTGCGCGTCGTCGACCGCTCCGACGAGATGGCCCTGCTCGCGCTCCAGGGCCCCAAGGCCGAGGAGATCCTGCGGGGCCTCACGGACGTGGACCTCGGCGCCATCGCGTACTACCACTTCGCCGTGGGCGAGGTGGATGGCCGCCACGCCGTCATCAGCCGTACCGGCTACACGGGCGAGGACGGCTTCGAGCTCTACCTCGCCGCGGACGACGCGCCCCACGTCTGGCGCCGGCTCCTCGATGTCGGCGCGCCGCACGGGCTCCTGCCCGTCGGCCTCGGCGCCCGCGACTCGCTGCGCCTCGAGCTCGGCTACATCCTGTACGGCAACGACCTGGACGAGAACCACACCCCGCTCGAGGCGGGCCTCGGGTGGGTCGTCAAGCTCGACAAGGGCGACTTCCTGGGCCGCAACGCGCTGGCCCGACTGAAGCAGGAGGGGCTCCGCGAGCGCCTGGCCGGGTTCGTGATGAAGGAGCGCGCCTTCCCGCGCCATGGCTACGAGGTGCGGGTGGGCGGCGAGCCGGCCGGCGAGGTGACCAGCGGCATCCTCAGCCCGTCGCTGGACCAGGGCATCGGCCTCGCCTACATCCCCGTCGAGGCCGCTACACCCGGCACCGCCATCGAGGTCGTCATTCGCAACCGCCCTGTCGCGGCCGAGGTCGTCCGTCCCCCGTTCTACAAGCAAGGCTCCATTCGCAGGTGACGGGGTAGGATGCCCTTGTGGACCCCATCCGCCTCGCGATCCTGACCGTGTCGGATGGCGTCGCCCGCGGGACCCGGGAGGACCGGAGCGGCGACGCCATCGCCAGTTGGGCTGCGCGCGCCGGCCACGTCGTGGCCGCCCGGGCGTGTGTCCCGGACGACGCCGAACGCATCGCGACCGCACTGGCCGCCTGGGCCGACCTCGACCGCGCCGACGTGGTCATCACCACCGGTGGCACCGGCTTCACGGAGCGGGACGTCACGCCCGAGGCCACCCGCTCGATCCTCGAGCGCGAGGCGCCGGGCATCGCCGAGGCCATCCGCGCGCGCGGCGCAGCCACCACCCCCTACGCGTGGCTCTCGCGCGGCGTCGCGGGGCTCCGGGGCCGAACGTTGATCATCAACCTCCCCGGCGGGATGGGCGGCGTCCAGGACGGCCTGGACGTCATCGGGCCCCTGCTCGGCCACGCCGTCCAGCTCCTCCGGGGGGTCGAGACCGAGCGGCATCATCGAGCGAATGGCTGAGACCGTCCTCATCACGACGCACGATCTCGAACCGGCCGTCCGCCTGCGCGACGCGCTCCAGCGTGAGGGCGTGCGCGTCGAGCTGCTCGCGACCACCGAGCGTATCGCGGACATCGAGGACCCTGCGCTCCTCGTGCTGACCGGCGGGCTGCAGGAGAAGCGCGCGCGGCGCCTCCTCCGCGAGGCGATCGAGTTCGATCACCTCCCCGTGATCGGCCTCGCCGACGAGCCGATCCCCGCGACGGCGGACGCCATCCGCAGCATGGGCTTCACCGAGGTCTTCCTGAAGCCGGTGGACATCGAGGAAGTCGCCCTCGTCACGCGGCGCCTCGTCGACCGCCGCCGGCTCCAGGCCATCACCGGCATCGTCGGCGAGACCGAGGCCATGCGCGAGGTGCTCGAGCGCGTGGTCCAGATCGCGCCCGTGCATTCCACCGTTCTGATCACGGGAGAATCCGGCACCGGCAAGGAGCTGGTCGCCCGGGGCATCCACGCGCTCTCGCCCCGGCGGCACCGGCCGTTCATCGCGGCGAACGTGGCGGCGCTCTCCGAGACGCTGCTCGAATCCGAGCTGTTCGGCCACGAGAAGGGCGCCTTCACGGGCGCCATCGCCCAGCGGAAGGGGCTGTTCGAGCTCGCCAACCACGGGACGCTCTTCCTCGACGAGATCGGCGAGATGCCTCTGGCGACGCAGACCAAGCTGCTGCGCGTCCTCGAGTCGCGGGAGTTCATGCGCGTGGGCGGCGAGGAGCCCATCCGCGTGGATGTGCGCGTCATCGCCGCGACCAACACGGACCTCCGCCACGCGGTCGAGCTGGGCCAGTTCCGCCGCGATCTCTACTACCGGCTGAACGTCCTCCACATCGAGCTGCCCCCGCTGCGCGAGCGCCGCGCCGACATCCCGTTGCTCGTCGACCGCTTCGTGCGCCTCGCCAGCGAGGAGCACGACCGGCCGCGGCCGGTCCTCTCGCCCGAGGCCATGAGGGTCCTGGTCGAGTACGATTGGCCCGGCAACGTCCGTGAGCTACGCAACCTCGTGGAATCGATGGTCGTGCTCGCCAGCGGCCAGGTCATCCGTCCGGAGGACATCCCGATCGAGGTGCGCACGGACGCCGGCCGCCCGCGGGTCACGCTCCCCGTGCCCGTCCATGCGCCGCGTCGGGAGCCTGGCTCCGGCCCCACACCGGAACTCGAGTTCGTGTTCCGGACCCTGCTCCAGATGCGCGTCGACCTCGAGGACCTCCGCCGCGAGTTCGAGGAGTTCCGCCGGGCGCACCCGGAGCTGCCCGGGCCCGTCGCGCTGCCGTACCCCTACCCGTACGTCCCGCCCGTCTCGGCGCCCCGCGCCATCGAGGAGGCGGATTTCCAGCCGGCCATGAACGGGGACGAGGCCGGGGACGAGGCGGCGGAAGACGGCGTCGTCGTCTTCCGCCCCGGCATGACCATGAGCGACCTCGAGCGGGAGGCGATCACCGCCGCGCTTCGCGAGGTCCGCGGCAACCGCCGCAAGGCGGCCGAGATGTTGGGGATCGGCGAGCGGACGCTCTACCGCAAGATCAAGGAGTACGGGATTCCCCTCTGATCATCGAGAGGGCGGCAGGGAAGGGAAGCGCCGGAGGGCGGGGAAGCGCTACCGGCCGGCGCCCGGCTGCGCCTCCGCGCCCTCACCCGAGCCCGAGGGCGCACGCGCGCGCACCTTGGCGCGCTCGACCTCGAGCACCGGGATGATCCGGTCCCAGCCCCGGCTCTCCTCCATGCCGTACCGCACCACCAGCGGCTGCTCGTAGTCGATCGCTTCGCCGAAGGCGTACACCGCGATCTGCGTTTCCTGCTGCTGGAGCCGCTGCTTGCCCCAGCCCGGCGTGACCGGCAAGACCGCCCGCGCGCGGAGCAGCCGCCCCTGCTGCACGAGCTGGAGATCCTCCGGCCGGAACTCCACGTTGGGCTCGTAGCTGAAGAAGGACACGAGGAACAGCTCCGGCTCGGAGGGCGTCGTTGCCGTGGCTGCCTCGGATCGCCGGCTCTCCGCCAGCGCGTGGAGGCGGTCGTACGTGTCCGGCGCCGCTAGCCGGATCACGGCTTCCGTCAGCGGGGTCACCTTGACCAGCAGCGCGCCGCTCCGGAGCGAAACCGTGAACTCATCCTGCCGCAGCGTGCCGTACCCGGGCGCGACCAGGGCCGTCTCCCCACGTTTCTCCTGCGCTGCCGTGCCGCCGCGTGGCGACGCATCCTCCGCCGGCGGGACGGTCCCCGTCGCGCACCCGGCGAGCACGACCATGACCAACAGCAACGTTCCAATCCGGCTCACGCGGCCTCCCGCGCTGCACGTAACAGGTCTCCGAGTGACTCGAGCAGTTGGTCGCATCCTTCCCCCGTCTTCGCCGAGAAGGCCACGACCTGCTCCGGTTCGACGCCGAGCTCCTCCACGATCCGGCGCAAGTGCGCGGGCCGGCGCGACCGGCTCAGCTTGTCCACTTTCGTCAGGACGAAGAGCGTCGGCACGCCGCGGGCCGCCAGGAACCGGACCATGGCCCGGTCGTCGGCCGTGGGCTCGTGCCGCGAGTCGATCAACTGTACCACCCCGATGAGATCGGGGGTCCCCGTCAGGTAGCCCTCGATCAGCGGGCGCCAACCCCGCCGCATGGCCAGCGGCACGCGCGCGTACCCGTAGCCCGGCAGGTCCACCAGGAAGAACTCCACGTCCTCGCCGCCATCCAGCGACGCCCTCACGCGGTAGAAGTTGATCTCGCGCGTCTTCCCAGGCGTCCCCGAGACGCGGGCAACCCGCGCTCGCGTCCGGCCCAGCAACCGGTTGATCAGGCTCGATTTCCCGACGTTCGACCGTCCCGAGAACGCGACCTGCTTCAGCCGGTCCGGCGGCTTCGCGCCCGGACGCGCCATCGCGCCCGCAAACTCCACCGCCTTGATCTTCAACGCGACCCTGTCCCTCGCAGCGATCCCCAAACGTCAGCGCGGCGAGCGGCGCAGCGGCTCTCACCGCTACGCCGTCCCGCCGCGCTGATCCTGTTCACCGCCTCGAGCTGGACCCTCACGCTTCCTTCATCTGCGCCTCGGGATGCAGCACCAGCAACGGCGGGATCCCCTCCGTGACGCACTCGAGCGTGATCACCACCTCGCGCACGTCGTCGCGCGACGGGATCTCGAACATCACGTCCCGCATCAGCTCCTCCAGCACCGCCCGCAGCCCGCGCGCTCCCGTGCCGCGCTCGATCGCCTTCCGCGCGATCGCACGCACTGCATCCGCATCGAACGTCAGCCCGATGCCCTCCAGCTCGAACATCTTCTCGTACTGCTTCAGCAGCGCGTTCTTCGGCTCCGTGAGGATCCGCACCAGCGCATCCTCGTCCAGCGGATCGAGCGTCACCACCGCCGGCAGCCGCCCCACCAGCTCGGGGATCAGCCCGAACCGCAGCAGGTCCTCCGGCTCCACCGCATCGAAGGGGCCGCGCCCCTTCTTCTCCTGGACGTCGACGCGCGAGTTGAAGCCGATCTGCCGCTTGCCGGTCCGGGCCTCGATGATCTTCTCCAGCCCGTCGAACGCGCCACCACAGATGAAGAGGATGTTGCGCGTGTTGATCTGGATGTACTCCTGCTGCGGATGCTTGCGTCCACCCTGCGGCGGCACCGACGCGATCGTCCCCTCCAGGATCTTCAGCAACGCCTGCTGCACGCCCTCGCCCGACACATCCCGCGTGATGCTCGGGTTCTCCGACTTCCGCGCGATCTTGTCGATCTCGTCGATGTAGACGATGCCCCGCTCGCACTCCGCGATGTTGAAGTCCGCCGCCTGGAGCAGCCGCACCAGGATGTTCTCCACGTCCTCGCCGACGTAGCCCGCTTCCGTCAGCGTCGTCGCGTCAGCGATCGTGAACGGCACCTGGAGGATCCGCGCCAGCGTCTGCGCCAGCAGCGTCTTGCCCACACCCGTCGGGCCGATCAGCAGGATGTTCGACTTGTCGATCTCGACGTCGTCGAGCACCCCGTGGTGGTTCACCCGCTTGTAGTGGTTGTAGACCGCGACCGCCAGCGACTTCTTCGCCTTCTCCTGCCCGACCACGTACTGGTCCAGCACTTCCTTGATCTCACGTGGCGTCGGGATGCGCGGCACGGCCTCCGCCGCTTCCCGCTCCTCCTCCTCGGCGAGGATCTCGTTGCACAACGAGACGCACTCGTTGCAGATGTACACCGAGGGTCCCGAGATGAACTTCTTGACCGAATCCTTGGACTTGCCGCAGAAGGAGCAGCGGAGATGCTTGTCGCTGGGCATCGGACACTTCGAGTCAGCGAGGAACACCGTTCCGTCTCCCGGGGATCTCCCTCCCCGGGAGACGGAATGAACTACCGGTCTTGCTGGCGCGTGTGGCTGACCTCCACCACCTGCCCCTTGTGCTGGACCACGTGGTCGATCAGCCCGTATTCCAAAGCTTCCTGCGGGCTCATGAAGCGGTCGCGGTCCACATCCTCCGCGATCCGCTCCAACGGCTGACCCGTGTGCTGCGCCAGGATCTGGTTCAGCCGCTCCCGCGCGTAGAGGATCTCGCGGGCCTGGATCTCGATGTCCGCCGCCGTCCCCTGGCTCCCGCCGGACGGCTGGTGGATCATGATCCGCGAGTTCGGCAGCGCGCTCCGCTTGCCCTTCGTCCCCGCCGCCAACAGCAGCGCCCCCATCGACGCCGCCAGTCCCATGCACATCGTGTTGACAGGCGCCGTCAGGAACTGGATGGTGTCGTAGATCGCCAGGCCGGCGTACACCGAGCCGCCCGGCGAGTTGATGTAGAGGTAGATGTCCTTCTCCGGGTTGTCCGCCTGGAGGAACAGGAGCTGCGCGATGATGATGTTCGCGACGTTGTCGTCCACCGGCGACCCGAGGAAGACGATCCGGTCCATCAGCAAGCGGCTGAAGATGTCGTAGCTCCGCTCGCCGCGGCTGGATCGCTCGATCACGTACGGAGGATAGATGGGCATCGTACCTCTGCTCTATGGTTCGGCCGTCGCGCTCTCCGTTCCAACCCGCGGAGCGCGGCCGCGTTCCCTCATTCCACCGTCGAGAGGCTCTTCAGGTACTCGAAGACCTTCTCCTCGGTGATCTCATCCGCCAGCGCGTTCAGCCGGCCGCTCCGGCTGAGCTGCCGCCTCACCTCCTCGACCGGCCGCCCAACGCGCGACGCGATCTCTTCCACCCGGGCGTCGACCTCCGCGGGCGTCGCCTCGAGCCCCTCCATCTTCGCGACCCGGTCCAGCACCAGGGTCCGCCGGATCGCCTGCTCCGCCGCAGGCCGCGCCGCCTCCCGCACCTCCGCGATCCGCTGCGCATCGGCGCCCTCGCGTGGCTGGAGGATGCTGTCGAGGTACTGCTCGACCATCGCGTCGGGAACCTCGAACGGGTTCGCCTCCACGATCCGGTCGATGAGCTGGCGCCGCAGCTCACGCTCCGCCGCGGCGTCCGCGTCCCGCTGGAGGTCTTCCTTGATGCGCGCCCTCAGCGTCGCGAGGTCCTCGAAGTCTCCGAGGCTGCGTGCCCACTCGTCATCGACCGCGGGCAGCTCGGGGCGCCGCACGGCGAGCAGCCGGACCCGCACGGTTTCGTCGCGCGTCGTCCCATCGCTCGTCACCGGAACCACGCCCTCGGCTTCCTCGCCGGGCTTCAGGCCCCGGATCAGCGCCTCCACCTCGGGGACGGCCTGCCCCTGGCCCAGCACCAGGCGATAGCGCTCGGGCTTCGGCTCCGGCCTGTCCAGCTCCGTCAGCTCGACCTCGACCGCGTCGCCGTTCTCCGGCGCCGCATCCTCGATCGGCCGCCAGACCGCGTGCTCCGCGCGCAGGCGCTCGATCATGCGGTCGACGTCCTCGTCCCGCACCTCCGGCCGCTCCCGCACGAGCTGGAACCCGCCCAGCCGCTCGAGCTGGATCTGGGGCTTGATCTCGAACGCGACCCGGAAGGTCAGGTCCGAGCCGGGCTTGTACTCCACTTCCTCGACCGACCCCTGCGTGATCGGCTCGAGGCCCTCCGCCCTCAGCGCCTCCCGGTACGCGTTGCCGACGACCCGCTCGACCGTCTCGCTGTCGATCGCCGGCCCGTACCTCCGCTCCAACACGTGCGCCGGGATCTTCCCCTTGCGGAAGCCCGGCAGCTTCAGCCGCTGCGCCAGCCGGCGCGTGACCTCGCCCCGCTCGCGCTCCACGCGCTCCGCGGGGACGGTGATGGTCAAACGCCGCGCCCACGTGCGCGGCTCCTCGATCGCGATCTTCAGGTTCGACGTTTCTTGCGCCATCCGGCACCCGGGAAAGGGCTCACATCGCGATGCGAAAGGGGGGACTCGAACCCCCACGGGCGCGGCCCACGAGATCCTAAGTCTCGCGCGTCTACCAGTTCCGCCACTTTCGC
>Ga0207873_1001056_pt1 | contig 28004 bp, 29 predicted proteins | sample BGWIniCompost_FD_187373 | JGI IMG/M metagenome (GOLD analysis project Ga0207873, IMG submission 187373) | Cellulose adapted compost microbial communities from Newby Island Compost Facility, Milpitas, CA, USA - BGW Initial Compost (SPAdes)... ...
CCGTCCTCGTCCCGGCCGTCCGCCGCATGGTCGTCGACGCCCTCACCGCCCGCCAGCGGGCCGACGGCGGCGCCCTCAGCCCCGACGCCCACCGCTTCCTTCGCGCACTGCGCACCGCCGCCGAAGCGCGCAACACGCCCCGTGCGAGCGCGAGTTCCGACCGCGGAACCACCCCCGTACAAGCAGGCACGGTGAACCCCGACACGGTCGGGTGTCACGGGCTGGTCTCCGCAAGCGAGGCCGCCGACCTACTCGGCTCCAGCACCGAATGGGTACGGCGCCTCGCCCGCGCCGGACGCCTCCCCGCCCACCGCGTCGGCACCCAATGGCTCATCGACCGCGCCGCACTCGACGACTACCGGCACGGCCGAACCGACGAAAGGAGCACCGCGGCATGACCGCCGCCACCAAGAACCCCAGCAAGGCCGCCGTCGACGCCGCGGCCCAGGCCGAGGCCGACTACCTCGCCGCCGAGCGCGAGGCCGTCGCCGCCGACGAGCACGCCGAAGCCCTCGCCGAACGCGTCCGCGAGGGAGACGACACCGTCACCGCCGAACAACTCGACGCCGCCCAGAAGGCCGGCATGTTCGCCCGCCTGCGCGCAGAGGCCGCCCAGCGCAAGGCACGCCGCGCCGCCGAGGCCGCCGAGCAGGCCCACCGCCAGGCCCTCACCGAGCAGGCCGTCACCCTCGTCGACGAGCAGGCCGACCCCGTCTCCGTAGCGAAGGCGTACGAGCAGGCGCGCGCCGCCGTCGCCGCGCTGGTCAACGCGGTCGACACCCACGACGGGGCCGTACGGCAGGCCGCCGCGCTGCTGCGAGAGGCCGGCGCTCCGCCCATCATCGAGTACCACCGCGTCGAGCACGCCGAGGGGTACGCCACCAGCGAGCCGCGCCGCATGCCCGCAAGCCGCACCGTTCCCCGCGTTGCCGAGCAGGCCGCCGCCCTCGCCCTCGACGATGACCGGACACACACCGAAATCGGCGCCGGACCCCTGCTCGCCGTCCTGTTCGCCGAGGCCGCCGCCGACGTCCCGATGCCCACGGGTGAGCCCGCGCTCACCCGCGCCCCGCTCGACGAGCACGCCCGCCGCCACGGCGACCAGGTGCGCCGCTTCCTCGCCCACGCCACCGAAGGAGCCGCCCAGTGATCGGGAACTACACCGGCCGCGAGCACTGGACCGCAAGCAGCGGTGACCCCGCACCCCGCCGCACCCGGCGGACACCAGTGGAGCAGGCCGGCGGCTACGTCTCCCCGACCGCCCGCCGGTACGCCGAGATGGTGCAGCGCCAGGCAGAAGAGGCGGCCCGCGACCGCTACCGGATACCGCAGACCCGCGAGCAGTTGCTCGCCATGAACCCCGCGGACCAGAACCGCACGTACCTCGAACACCGCGACGTCTACGACCGGCTCATGGGCCACGCACCGACATGACCCCGTCGCCGCCGCGCCGTCGCCGACCGGCAGGCCGCCCCGCCTCGCAGCCGAGTGGGCGCCTGTGGCCACCACCCCCCCAGAGACGACGAAACCCCGCCCGGGGCATCCGGGCGGGGCGGGGGCGGGAAACGGGTCAGTCGCAGTTCGGCGGGGCCGTCTCGGCGGGGAGGGGGCCGGGGGCGAGGTGGGGCGCGCAGTCGGGGCAGGCGTACAGCGTCCACCCGGGGCCGCTCACCCGCTCGACGTAACGCACGGCGACAGGGGCGAAGGTGAGCCGCTTGCAGCGGCAGCAGACAGCGGCGCTCACGCTCCCACCGCCACACGGACCGTGCGGGTACCGGCGCCGACGTGCACGCCGTGAATGACGGTCGGCCCCACGTCGATACCGCGTTCCGCCATCTCCAGTGCCCACAGCCGTTCGGCCTGTGCACGCCGCTTTGCGTCGTCCGGGCGCCTGCGGGGTTCGGCGAGCACGTAGGGGCGTACCGGGCTGATCGTGTCCACGATGGGCCGCCGGTCGGCCGCCTCGCGGGCGTACGGACTCCTGTGCTCCGGCAACGGGTGCCGGGGCCGTGCGGGCGGGGTGGGCGCCGAGTCCGGCACGAGGGCGGGGGTAGCGCGATGCTTCCCCCGGGCGGGCAGCAGCAGCGCACACAGGCACGCGAGTGCGCGCGCGATAAGATCGGCCATGTTCGTCAGCTCCCTGTTAGCTGATGGGCACTCCGCCCCGGTGACGACCTAGCCCGTCGTCGCCGGGGCTTTCTTGTGGGGCGACCCTAGCCCCACCTGTAAAAGCCTGTAAAGGCTTGTATGAGCCTGTCAGATGGTGCCGGTATGGCGTCGGCCGGATACCTTCGGCGCATGAAGTACGGGCCCGATGACAAGGTGGAGCGCGACGCGCCAGAGGCGCCGTTTCAGCAGCTCGCCGGGATCTTGCGCGCACGGGTGAAGCGGGGCGACTGGAGGCCCAACCGCGCCATCCCGGGCGAGAACGCGCTCGCCGACGAGTACGGCCTGTCCCGCCCGACGGTCCGTCGTGCCATCGCGGTACTCGCCGAGGAAGGACTCGTCTACGCGGTGTCGGGACGCGGTACGTACGTGGCTGAGCAGGACCCCGAGCAGGCGCCCGGAGATTCCTCCGCGAGCGCGTAGGGAAGCCCCGCCCATCCGCCACGGGGGAACGACGGACGGGCGGGGCGGTATCGGAGCCGTCAGCCCTCGGTCACGCCCAGGTGAGGCGTTGCCCGTCGGGGCCGACGTGCAGCCGCATACGGTCGGCCGGCGGGCACCCGTCCGCCTGCCACTGGGCGACTTGCTCGGTGATGTCGTCCCACAGCCGCGCCGGGCCCCCCTGCCGCACCATCCACCGGCCGCCATCTTGGAAGACGGCCGCCCATGACTCGGCGTTCACGTCGATCACGACGTGTTCGGTGCGGCCGTCCCGTTCTAGGGTGAGGCGTTGCGCGTCCGGCGCGGCGAACTGGGCGACGAACCGGGCGGTCCAGTCGTCGAGCGCATCGGCGCCCAGCTCTGTGGGCGCCGCGTCGCCCTCGCTCAGGTTCGGCAGGATGCCCAGCGGGGGCGGAAGGTGGGGCCGGGCGAGCATGAACGACACCTGTCCGCCGAGAACGGGGCCGCTGGCCGTGCCGTCGTCGGCAACCGTGAGCCGGACGAGTTCGGAGGCGTGCATCCATCCGCCGACCGTGACCAGCACCTCACCGCCGGGCCGGGTCTGTGCGAGCCAGTCGGCCGGCACGGCGCGCACGCTGCACGTGGCGATCACCCGGTCATACGGGCTGGACTCCTTGTAGCCTGCGAGGCCGTCGCCCACTACGCGCGTGGGCCAGTACCCGGCGCCCGCGAGGGCCATTCCCGCGCGGGCGGACACCTCCGCGTCCACCTCGACCGTGGTCACGTTGGCCTCGCCGACGACATGGCAGAGCAGCGCGGTCGAGTAACCCGTGCCCGTGCCGATCTCCAGCACGCGCGTTCCCTCGGTCGCCCGCAGGTCTTCGAGCATCCGCACGACGAGACTCGGCAGGGTGGACGACGACGAAGGGGCAGCAGCGATACGCCCCTCGACCTGGTCAGGGAAGACGCTGCCGGCTACTTGTGTCACGAGGGTGTCGTCTTCGTAGATCCGCGCGAGTCCGGCCTCTGTGCTCCCCGTCGCCGGGCGATACCAGCCGCCGTCTTCGTACTCGAACCAGCCACGGGCGAGGAACGCCTCACGGGGTACGGCCATGACGGCCGCTTCCCATTCCGGGCTGCGCAGGGCGCCCGACTTGGCCAGGCGTCGCGCGAGGTCGGCCCGGAGGTGTTCCGGCGGCAGGGTGTCACTCATGCTGGCTCGCTCCGTTCTCCAACAGGTCTGCGATTGCGTGTGTGATCGGCAGTCCGGCCGCGTCTTCGAGCCACGCCCATTGGCCGTTGGGGTTGCACTCCAGAAACCACCATGCACCGTCCGCGGTCACCGCGAAATCGAAGGCGCCGAAGTTCAGGCCGAAGTCGGCGAGGAACCGCACCAAGGCCCCGCCCATCCCGTCCGGACAGGTGATCGGCTCGTAGGTGAGGCTCTGGTACTCGGCTCGCCAGTCCACGACCCCGGGCGGCGCCGTGATGCGAGCGCTGAACACCTGCTCGCCGACGACGACCGCGCGCACGTCCGCCACCTTGGGCACCTGCGCTTGGAACAGGTGGGCGCTGTGGCTCACGCCGCCGTCGATCTCGCCCGCCTCGACGGGGGCGGCCCAGATGCCGGCGGGCTCGCCCTCCACCTCGTACGCCCCGGCGTGCAAGGGCTTGTAGATGGTCGGCTGTGCGGCGCAGAACGCCTTGGCCTCCATCGGGTCGTTCGTGATCAGAGTGGCCGGGATCGTGAGCCCTGCCCGGGTAGCCGCGTCGAGCTGCGCGGGCTTGTACTCCGCCCGCGCAATGGCCTGCGGGTGGCTCAGGTACAGGCACCCCGGCAGCGCGCCCAGCACGCCGCCCAGGCCGCGCCGGTTCTCCTGCGCGGCGAACCTGGCCGCCTGCTCGCCGGTCCCCGTCGGGTAGGGACTCGGTCGGCGGTGGTACAGGGCACGCACGGCAGACAGATCGGCCGTGCGGTCCCCGACGGTCAGCCGCCCGGTCCACCTGCCCGCTTCGATTCGCGCGTCAAGTACCGCGCGTGCGGGGAAGTCGCGTCCCGGGTCGAACCGGAGGACGGGCACCCGGCGCCGGTTCAACTCGGCGATGACCAGATCGGCGGTTGCGTCCTCCAACTCCGTGCAGACCAGCACCGGGCGTCCGTCCATGACGCTCCCCCTTAGTCCTGCGTCGCGTCGTGGCCGGAGTCGGAGTCCTGCTTTCCGTCCTTGCTGACCTGCGTGGGCGGGTAGGTGTTGACGCTGGTCCCGTGCTTGCCGAGTTCGGCCGGCGTCATGGCGCCGTCCTCGCCGATCCATCGGCCGGTCTGCGTGGCCGGGTCGAGGCCCGCGTACCGCCACGGCGAGGGAGAACCGTTGCGCAGCGGAGCCATACGGCGCAGCCCCCACGGGGTCGGCGCGGTGGTCTCCGTACCTGCAAGGCTCGTTGGCAAGTCTCCTCCTTGGTCGCTTCGTACGGTGGTGTCGTGCTGGACCCGCCCCGGCAGGCGCTCGACCTATCCATGGGTTGCGGGCGGATGATCCGACCGGGGCGGGGTGGTGCCCGCCCCCTGCCGGGGATGGTGTGGGAGAACCTGTGAACGGGTCTTCCCCGGCAGGGGGCGGAGTCTTCAACGGCGGGGCAGTCGGTGACGGCCCCCAGTCGCGCCCGTGGGCAGGGGCCGCGGCGGGGGCGCGTGCGCGGGCACGGTGAGCGTGGCGGACTGTGCGGCGCGGTCCGTGGTTCGGTCCCGGTCGTGCGACTGGACACGCACTATGTGGTCAAGCTCCGCGATGCATGGGCCGCACGCGTATAAGTCACCCGTTGCGCCCGGCGTGGTCACCGAACCGACCCACAGGACGCGTACGCCCTCGCGTCGGCAGTACAGCCAACAGGCCCCGGTCACCCACTGGTTCCCGTCGTCCGTCTGCGCGACGAGCGGCCAGGCATCACGCCAGGGGCGCGCGATGGCCGGGGCGAAGGTCACGCCGTGCCCCCGTCCGCCCGCACGAGTTCGGCGAGTTGTGCCGGGGGCCGCATCACGGCGTAGTCGCCGAAGCTTCGGCGATAGCGTCGGTGTCCGGTCTCCTGTGTGTGTCTGCGCTGCCACTCCTCGACAGGCCCCGGGCCGCTGTGCGTGCCGGACTCCGCCCCGCACTCGGTCTCGTCGCCGGACACGCACCGTGCCGCGTACTCCGGTTCTGCCGTTTGGTCCTGCTCGATGGTGAACGGGACGTAGCGGAACCTGCGACGAGTCACCGCGCGACCCTTCGTTCGCTGTACGCCGAGTCCTTGACGTGCAGGAAGCCGCCGGCCTTCTCGATCTCGCGCGCCACCTCGTCGTACTCCTGCGGCACGGCCGAAATCATCGAGCGCCACGCCGTGAGCACTGCCCCGGCCTCGCCGCTCTTGATGTGCTCGACGGCCCGGCCCAGTCCGTCCCGCCCGTGCGGCGACAGGAGCCCCGCGCGTTCCTCGATCACGCCCGTGATCTCCCACCCGAACGCCTCGGCGTACTCGGTGCACTCCTGGCGGGGCGCCGTGATGTCCGTGTTGGGGGCACCACACAGGTAGATCACGCAGCGGAACCGCTCGACTTTCGCCGCCTCGGCCGGCACGTCGGCCTCACCCGGCCTGACGCCCGCTGCCGCGTCCGCGAGTGCCTGTCGCCGTCTCAGGTCGCCTTCGGTTCGGCGGACCCTCGCCCGCCCCTGCCTCTGTCCGCTCTCGACGCTGACCATGCATCAATCGTGCCCACTCGATCACCGACGGTGAAGTGATGAGGCGTACGACCGGGCGTGGTTGGCGGGCCCGCGCTCCTACGCTCCGTAGGACTCACGCGATCAAGGGCATGCCGATGAGTTCGCTGATGTTGCGCACGCGCGCCGTGGACACCTTCGCAAGGCGCTTGCCGATGACGCCCGGCAACGCCTGATGCTTGACCCACTCCGGAGCATCGAGCGCCACCTCGATCAGCGTGTCCCCGGCCTGGTCGTAAAGGCCGGCCGCGCACTGCGCGAGGGCGACGTCGAGCTTGTAGCGGTTGCGGGCAACCTTCGACATGGACTTTGGCAGCTTCTTCATGTCGGGGTGACTGGCGAGCTTCAGCGCGCGCCCGTAGTTCTTCAGGGCGACGTGGATTCCAACCGCCTCGGTCTTGGCCGCCGTTGGGCCGAAGCTGGTTCCGTACAACTTCTCGTCTCGTCCGAGTCGCGCCGCTGCGGCGTGCGCTTGTGAGATGTAGTCGTCGGCCGCGCTCTCGTCCTCCCGCCGCGACGCTGCCACGGCCGCGGAGATCATCAGCCGCCCGTACGCGAGCAACTGCGGGCGCGACCCGTTGCTGAACGACGGCTCGATCGCCAGTGCCGCCCGCTCGGCCACGGCCACGGCGCGCGGCAGCTTGGCGCCGCGCAGGTAGATCCACGACAGCGTGGATTCCAGCAGCGCCGTCATCACGGGGTCATCGACTTCCCGCGCGAGGTGCTTCGCCGACGTGAGCGCGCTCAACGCAAGGTCGCGTTGCCCGAATCCGTTCGAGCAGGACGCGGCTACCCGGTAGGTGCTCGCCAGGATCGATCCCAACTGCTCGCGCTCGCTGCCGGTAGCGCTCGCATACCGAACCTGTCCTTCCATGAGCACCTTGGAGGCGTAGCTACTGACCTTCGCCGTGTCGCTCGCCCAGTAGGCGTCCCACGCACGGTCGCGGGCCTCGCTCAGGTCCTCAACGGTGCTCGGGTCCTCGATGCCTTCCCACTCACCGAGGGCGCTCTCGTGTACGGCGTCGGACAGTTGACGCAGGGCGGCGCGGTCGCCTTGGTCCATCCCCCGGCGCGGCGCCTGTTGCCCCAGGATCACGGATACGTCCGTGTTCAGCGCGTGGGCGAATTTGAGCAGTGAACCCACCGACAACTCTCCGCGGTCCTGCTCGGCTTTCTGCACCAGGGCGAGGGAAACCCCTGCGGCATCCGCGAGGCCCTGCTGTGTCAGATCGGAGCCCCGTAGGTGCTTGATGCGCTGCCCGTTCGTAAGGTCGGCCCAGTTGCTCACGATCACCCCAGTGCGTTTGCAGGCTGCTGTACTCCGATGGTAGGTCCCGACACCCGGGCGCCCGGGGCGAACGGAACAGACGCGAGGCAGGGGCTCGCCCGGCGCCCGGCCTCAGATGAACGTTCCCGCCCCACGCCGCCCCGACACCGAGCGACCCGCGTCACCGGGCAGGGCGAGGGCACAGTGAGGGCACATGGGCCCAGAAAAACATGAAAACCTGCGGCAATCACCGAAAGTGATTACCGCAGGTCAGAGCGCCGATTCCGGCGTATGTGCAGGTCAGGAGATCATGGCGGGAAGTTCGTGAACTACCGGTAGAACGCCGGCGGGCACCAGCTGCTGACGGAGCAGCCGGTGGCGCACGAAGGGTGGGTCCCCCGGGTCGCCGGGGCCCACCCTTTGCCGTGTCCTTGATGCGTCAGAGGTCCGTTGCCGTGCCCTGGATCCGTCAGAGGTCCGTGCGGCGGGCCGCCTCAGTCGCGGGAGTGGCCGAAGAGGAGGCGGTAGGCGATCAGCAGGACCAGGGAGCCGCCGATCGCGGCGGCCCAGGTCGCGCCGTCGTAGAAGTCCTTGGTGATCGGGTGGTCCAGCCAGCGGGCCGAGATCCAGCCGCCGATGAAGGCTCCGGCGATGCCGATGAGGGTCGTGCCGATGAGGCCGCCCGGGTCGCGGCCCGGGAGCAGGAACTTCGCGATGGCTCCGGCCAGCAGTCCGAGAATGATCCAGCTGATGATTGTCATGCCGTGTTCCTGCCCCTTCCGACCGGCCTCGCACTCCTCCGCTCGCGGCATGCACGCAGTCGTGCAGGGTGCGTGTTCGTGCGGTGTCGATGAGCAGGACGCCGGCGGGACCCTCGGTGGTTGCGCTGATCAGTAGGGTGCCTGTCCATGACGGGACGCTCCGGCGCGGAACTGCGCCGCACTCTCGGGCTCGGCGACGCCGTGGTCATCGGGCTCGGCTCGATGCTGGGCGCCGGGATCTTCGCCGCTCTGGCGCCCGCCGCCCGGGCCGCCGGCACCGGGCTGCTGCTGGGGCTGGCGCTCGCCGCCGCGGTCGCGTACTGCAACGCCATGTCGTCGGCGCGGCTCGCCGCCCGGTATCCGGCTTCGGGCGGCACCTATGTGTACGGGCGGGAGCGGCTCGGGGAGTTCTGGGGCTACCTGGCGGGCTGGGCGTTCGTGGCCGGCAAGACCGCCTCCTGCGCGGCGATGGCGCTCACCGTGGGTTCGTATGTCTGGCCCGGTCAGGCGCAGGCGGTGGCGGTCGCCGCGGTGGTGGCGCTGACGGCGGTGAACTACGGCGGGGTGAAGAAGTCGGCCTGGCTGACGCGGGCAATCGTGGCGGTGGTGCTGGCGGTGCTCGCCGGGGTGGTGGTCGTGTGCCTGGCCTCCGGGCGGGGCGATGCCGGGGAGCTGGGTCTGGGGCCGGGGGCGTGGGACGCGGGTGCGGGTGGGGTGCTGCAGGCGGGCGGGCTGCTGTTCTTCGCCTTCGCGGGGTACGCGCGGATCGCGACGCTCGGTGAGGAGGTGCGGGATCCGGGGCGCACCATCCCGCGGGCGGTGCCACTGGCTCTGGGGATCGCCCTGGTGGTGTATGCGGGGGTCGCGGCCGCGGTGCTCTCGGTGCTGGGTGCGCGAGGGCTCGGGGAGGCCGCGGCGCCGCTGGCGGAGGCGGTGCGGGCGGCCGGGCTGCCGGAGGCGGCGCCGGTGGTGCGGGCGGGGGCCGCGGTGGCCGCGCTGGGGTCGCTGCTGGCGCTGATCCTGGGGGTGTCGCGGACGGTGCTGGCGATGGCCAGGGACCGGCATCTGCCGGGGGCTCTCAGCGCCGTTCATCCGCGGTTCCAGGTGCCGCACCGGGCGGAGCTGGCGGTGGGGGCGGTCGTCGCCGTGCTGGCCGCCACGGTGGATCTGCGGGGCGCGATCGGGTTCTCGTCGTTCGGGGTGCTGCTCTACTACGCGGTGGCCAACGCCTCGGCGTGGACGCTCGATTCGCGGCCTGCGGCGCGGCTGCTGCCGGCGGTGGGCTTGGCCGGCTGCCTGCTGCTGGCGTTCTCGCTGCCGGCGCTGTCGGTCGTGGTGGGGGCGGGAGTGCTGGCGGTGGGTGCGGGCGCCTACGGGCTGCGGTGGTGGCGGAGCCGGGGAGGGGGCGGGCAGCGGGGCGGACGAAGCGGCGTGTGACATCCCGGTGAGCCCGGCGTCCGAGCGCGCCCGGTCGCCTCCTTCATCCACGGCTCGAGCAAGGCCGGTCTGGACCGGCGTCCGAGCGCGCCCGGTCGCCTCAGGCACGGCGCCGTCGTGCGCCCGGCTGCCGCGAGCCCACCGGCGCTGACCCGAGCCTCCGCCGGCCCGCGTCTGGTGGTGCCCCGCCGCCGCAGGTGTCTCCCGTCACCAACGCGCCGCGAACGCCTGGTCCGTGCGGACGATGTCGCGCCCCATCGGCAGCAGGGACACCGGGATCAGCTTGAAGTTGGCGATGCCGAGCGGGATGCCGATGATCGTCAGGCACAGGGCGAGGCCGGTGAAGACATGGCCGAGGGCCAGCCACCAGCCGGCCAGGATCAGCCAGAGGACGTTGCCGATGAGGGAGCCGGCGCCGGCGTCCCGGCGTTCGACCGTGGTGTAGCCGAAGGGCCACAGGGCGTAGACGCCGATGCGGAAGGCGGCTATGCCGAACGGGATGCCGATGACGGTGATGCAGAGCAGCACGCCGGCGAGCATGTAGCCGAGGAACAGCCAGAGACCGCTCAGTATGAGCCAGATGATGTTGAGGATGGTCTTCACCGCGGGCCACCTGCCATCTTCTCGAGTCGGGCGATGCGTTCTGCCATGGGCGGGTGGGTGGAGAAGAGCTTCGACATCCCCTGGCCAGGGCGGAACGGGTTGGCGATCATCATGTGGCTGGCCGTCTCGATGCGGGGCTCGGGAGGCAGCGGGAGCTGCCTGGTGCCGAGCTCCAGCTTGCGCAGCGCGCTCGCGAGGGCGAGCGGGTCGCCCGTGAGCTGGGAGCCGGAGGCGTCCGCCTCGAACTCGCGGGAGCGGCTGATGGCCAGCTGGATCAGGGTGGCGGCGAGCGGTCCCAGAATCATGATCAGCAGCATGCCGAGCAGGCCGGGGCCGTCGTCGTCGTCGGAACGGCCGATCGGGATCAGCCAGGCGAAGTTGACCAGGAACATGATCACGGAGGCGAGGGCTCCGGCGACCGAGGAGATCAGGATGTCCCGGTTGTAGACGTGGCTGAGCTCATGGCCGATGACACCGCGCAGCTCGCGCTCGTCGAGCAGGCGCAGAATGCCCTCGGTGCAGCAGACCGCGGCGTTGCGCGGATTGCGACCGGTGGCGAAGGCGTTGGGTGCCTCCGTCGGGGAGATGTACAGCCGGGGCATGGGCTGGCGGGCCTGCGTGGAGAGCTCGCGGACCATGCGGTACAGGCCCGGGGCCTCGAACTCGCTGACCGGGCGGGCCCGCATGGCGCGCAGGGCCAGTTTGTCGCTGTTCCAGTACGCGTAGGCGTTGGTGCCGAGCGCGACGACGACGGCGATGACGAGCCCCGTACGGCCGAAGAAACTGCCGATGACGATGATGAGCGCGGACAGTCCCCCGAGGAGGACCGCGGTCCTGAGCCCGTTGTGCCGGCGGTGCACGGTACGCCCTCCAAGTCGTGCGGCAGGGGAACCCTTGCTGGCTGATCTTTCCGGTGATCGGCGCTGCCACTGGTCGTGGTGGTGTCACGTCCAGTGGACCCTCCCGTACCGGTCAACGCCAGGCGAACTGGACGAGTTCCCTTGTGCGCGTGGTGGCGCGGGTCAACCGACCGGGTGACGCATGCCCGTTCCGCAGGTGGGCGGGCATGCGCGGGGGCGTTCGCGCGGGCGCCGGCACGAGCGCGGAGGCGGCCGTTCCAGCACGGCCGGCCGGGACCGGTCAGAACAGGCCCGTATCCGTGAAACGGAGGATCAGCTGGGGCGCGCCGGACAGGGCGACGCCGAGGACGCCGGTGACGGCGAGCGCGGCGGTGAGCGGTGCCGGGAGTCGGTGGGTGGCCGGTGCGCCCTCGGGGGCGCGGAACAGCAGCGCCGTCCACTTCAGGTAGTAGACGAGGGCGATGACGACATTGACGGCCATCACGACGGCCAGCCAGCCGAGGCCTGCGTCCACGGCCGCGGAGAACACGGTGACCTTGGCGAACAGGCCGACGACGCCGGGCGGGAGGCCTGCGAGGCAGAGCAGGAAGAAGGCGAGCAGGAGCGCGGTGAGGGGGCTGGCGGCGTACAGGCCGCGGTAGTCCGAGACGCGGTTGAGGGGCTGGGTGCGGCCGACGACGGCGGCGACCGCGAAGGCGCCGAGGTTCACCGCGCCGTACATCAGCGCATAGGCGAGGGTCGAGCCGATCGCCCGCTGGGGCTCGGTGGCGTACGCGGCGGCGGCGATCGGCACCAGGAGGTAGCCGGCCTGGCCGACGGAGGACCAGGCGAGCAGGCGTACCGCGCTGTGGGCGCGGGCGGCCTGCTGGCGGAGGGCGCCGACGTTGCCCGCGGTCATGGTGAGCGCGGCCAGCACGGCGACGGCCGGGCCCCAGACGTCGGCGTAGGAGGGGAAGGCGCGGACGGTGACGAGGATCAGGCCGGAGAAGCCGACCGCCTTGCCGATGACGGACAGGTAGGCGGCGACGGGGAGGGGGGCGCCGACGTAGGTGTCGGGCACCCAGAAGTGGAAGGGGACGGCGGCGGTCTTGAAGGCGAAGCCGATCAGGGTGAGGACGACGCCGGTCTGGGCGAGGGTCCCCAGCTGGCCGTCGGCGTCCTGGATGCGCTCGGCCAGCAGGCCGAGGTGGAGGGTGCCGGTGACGGCGTAGACGAAGCTGATGCCGAGCAGGGTGACCGCGGTGGCGGTGACGGAGGAGAGGAAGAACTTCAGGGCCGCCTCGGACGACCTGCGGTCGCCGTGGCGGAGGCCGACCAGGGCGAACGCGGGCAGGGAGGCGACCTCCAGGGCGACGACGAGGGTCGCCAGGTCCCGGGAGGCGGGCAGCAGGGCGGCCCCGGCGGCGGAGGAGAGGAGGAGGAACCAGTACTCCCCCTCGGGGAGGCGGCGGTTGTCGTCCTTGAGGGCGGTGACCGACAGGAGCGCGGCGAGGAGGGCGCCGCCGAGCACCAGGAACTGGATGACGAGGGTGAACCGGTCGGCGGTGTAGCTGCACACGCCCGGGTCGCCGACCAGGCAGAAGGTGCCGCGGTCGGCGTCGAGGAGGGGCAGCAGCATGAGGGTGGCGGCGGCCAGGGCGGCCACGGACAGCCGGCCGAGCAGCGGCTTGCGCGTCCCGGGGACGAAGAGGTCGGCGACGAGGACGGCGAGTCCGGCGACCGCCGCGATGGTGGGCGGCGCGATGGCCAGCCAGTCGACGGACTGGACGAGGGAGCTCATCGGGTGCCTCCTGCGAGGAGCTGCTGCACGGCCGGGTCGGTCAGCCCGAGGAGGGCTTTGGGCCACAGCCCGGCGACGACGGTGAGGACGACGAGCGGGGTCCAGGCCGCGAACTCGTAGCCGCGCACGTCGGTGAGTTCCGGGGCCTCGTCGGGGGCGGCGCCCATGCAGACCCGGCGGACCACGACCAGCAGGTAGGCGGCGGTCAGCAGGGTGCCGAAGGCGCCGGCCGCCATGAAGGTGAGGAAGGCGGGGCGGCTGAGGCCCTCGGCCGGCTCGAAGGCGCCGAACAGGGCGAGCATCTCGCCCCAGAACCCGGCCAGTCCGGGCAGTCCCAGGGAGGCGACGGCGCCGAAGGCGAGCAGTCCGCCGAGGCGGGGGGCCTTGCCGTAGAGGGCGGCGCCGGTCTCCTCGGCGAGGGTGTCCAGGGCGGTGCTGCCGGTGCGCTCCTTCAGGCCGCCGACCAGGAAGAACAGCAGACCGGTGATGAGGCCGTGGGCGATGTTCGCGAACAGGGCGCCGTTGACGCCGGTCGGGGTCATGGTGGCGATGCCGAGCAGCACGAAGCCCATGTGGCCGACGGAGGAGTAGGCGATCAGACGCTTGAGGTCGCCGTTGGCGCCGCGCTTGGCGAGGGCGAGGCAGGCGAGGGAACCGTAGATGATGCCGACGACGGCGAAGGCCGCCAGGTACGGGGCGAAGGTGCGGAAGCCGTCGGGTGCGGCCGGGAGCAGGATGCGCACGAACCCGTAGGTGCCCATCTTCAGCAGGACACCGGCGAGGAGGACCGAGCCGACGGTCGGGGCGGCGGTGTGCGCGTCGGGCAGCCAGCTGTGCAGGGGCCACATCGGGGTCTTGACCGCGAGCCCGATCCCGATCGCGAGAACGGCGATGACCTGCACGGACGTGGTCAGTGACCGGCCGTTGTCAGTGGCGAGTGCCACCATGTCGAACGTGCCTGCCTCGAGACCGGTCAGGAGCAGGCCGAGCAGCATGACCACGGAGCCGAGCAGCGTGTAGAGGACGAATCTCCAGGCGGCCCGGGCCCGGCCCTCGCCGCCCCAGCGGGCGATGAGGAAGTACATCGGGATCAGGACCGTCTCGAAGGCGAGGAAGAACAGGATCAGGTCGAGGACGGCGAAGGTCGCGAGGGTGCCGGACTCGAGGACGAGCAGCAGCGCGACGAAGGCCTTCGGGGCGGGTCCCGCGGGCGGCTTGAAGTAGGAGTACAGCGCGCAGAGGAAGGTCAGCAGCGCGGTCAGGACCAGAAGGGGGAGGGAGATGCCGTCGGTGCCGAGGTGGATCCGCACGTCGAGTGCGGGGATCCAGCTGATGTCGGTGGTGGCCTGCATCTTCGACGGCTGGTCGTGGTCGAAGCCCAGCGCGAGGACGATCACCGCGATGAGGACGGCGCCGGTCACGGTGACGCCGTGGCGCAGCACGGCCTGCTCGGGTGACTTCCCCTTCAGCCCGGGCGGGGCGGGCAGCAGGGCCGCGGCGGCTCCGAGGAGCGGGGCGACGACGGTGAACGCCAGGAGGAACTGCATCACGGACTCGCTGATATCGATCACGCCTGCTCACGCTCCCGTGGCGACGAGGACGACGGCCACCGCGAGCACGACGGTGCCGGCGAACAGCGCGCTCACATAGGTCTGCACATTGCCGGTCTGGGCCCCGCGCACGGCCGCGCCGAGCCAGCGGGGCAGGGCCCCCGCGCCGCGTACGTAGGTCTCGACGACCTCGCGGTCGAGGAAGGACACCAGGCTCGCGCCGGCCCGGACGGGGCGGACGAAGAGGGCCGAGTACACGGCGTCGAGGTGGAATCCGACGGCCGCATGCCGGTGCAGCGGGCCCAGCAGGAGCCGGCCGGGGTCGGCGGGGTCGGGTGCCTGGGCCACGTCCCCGTAGGCGGGCCCGTGGGTGGCGATGGCCTCGGCCTCGACCCGGGCGGCGTCGCCCTGCGGGTGTGCGGCGACGGCCCCGAGCGGGACGCCGGCGGCCCTGGTGCCGGTGTGCCGCCAGGCGGCGTAGGTGACGATGCCGCCGGCCACGGCCAGGCCGGTGCCGAGCACGGAGGTGGTGAGGGTCGGGCCGAGGTCGTGGCCGTCGAACCAGTCGGGCAGCGTGCGGAAGGCGAGGCCGCCCAGGGCGATCGAGGGCACCGCGAGCACCCAGAGCACGGTGGTCATGGCGAGCGGCTGCCGCCCGTGGTCGGGGGCCTCGGCGCCGTGGCCGCGGAACGCCAGCAGCCACAGGCGCATCGCGTAGGCGGCGGTGAGCAGCGCGGTGACCAGGCCCGCGAGCAGGACGATCCAGCCCGCGGCGGCGGGGGCCCCGCTGTCGCCGGTGCCGGTGACGACGTGCTCGGCGACGCCGAGGACCGCTTCCTTGGAGAAGAACCCGGCGAACGGCGGGATCGCGGCGAGCGCGAGCAGCGCCACGGTCATCGTCCAGTAGGCGTCGGGGACGCGGTGGCGCAGCCCGCTCATGCGGGACATGGCGGCGAGCGAGTTGGTTCCGGCGGCGTGGATGATCACGCCGGCGGCGAGGAACAGCAGCGCCTTGAAGGCGCCGTGGGACAGGAGGTGGAAGACGGCGGCACCTCGGTCGGCGACGGCGAGCGCGCCGGTCATGTAGCCGAGCTGGCCGATCGTCGAGTAGGCGAGGACGCGTTTGATGTCGTCCTGGGCCAGCGCGGCGAGCGCCGAGCCGGTCATGGTCACGGCCGCCATCACGGCGAGGACGGTCATCGCGGCCTGGGATGCCTCGAACAGCGGGAGGAGACGGGCGACGAAGTAGACGCCGGCGGCGACCATCGTCGCGGCGTGGATCAGCGCGGAGACGGGCGTCGGGCCCGCCATCGCGTCGGGCAGCCAGGTGTGCAGCGGGAACTGCGCCGACTTGCCCGCCACGCCCGCCAGAAGCAGCAGGGCGATCAGCGTGGGGTGCTCGATGCCTCCGTTGGCCACGGCACCGAGGATCCGGGTGATGCGGAACGACCCGGCGTCGGCGGCCAGCGCGAACAGGCCGATGAGGAAGGGCACGTCGCCGAGCTTGGTGACCAGGAAGGCCTTCAGGGAGGCGGCGCGTGCCTCGGGGGTCTCCCAGTAGTGGCCGACCAGGAAGTAGGAGCAGATGCCCATGACTTCCCAGCCGACCAGCAGCACCATCAGGTCGCCCGAGTAGACGACCAGCAGCATCGCGGAGGTGAACAGGGAGACCAGGGCGGCGTAGGACGGGTAGCGCGGGTCGTCGCGCAGATAGCCCGTGGAGTAGATCTGCACACAGCCGGCGACGACGCCGACCAGGACGGCCGTCAGGGCGGCGAAGCCGTCGATGAAGAGGGCGAGGTCGATCGGCACCGAGCCGGTGGGCGTGAGTTCGGTGGCCGCCTCCACGGCCCGGTCGCCGCCCTGGCGGGCGGCGACGGTCGCGGCCAGGGCGAGGGAGGCGAGCGTCGGCAGCACGGCCAGCGGGCGCACGAAGCCGGGCGCGGTGCGTCCCACGAGCAGTCCGGCGATCGCGCCGAGGAACGGAAGGAGGGGGACGAGGACGGCGAGGGTGGTCGTGGTCACGCTGTGGCCTCAGCCTTCTCGCCGGCCGCCGGGATCGCGGAGGCGTCACTGCCGTGGGCGTCGCCGCCGGGGCCGTCGGGCTCATGGCCCTCGGCGGTGTCGCGGAGCTTGTCGATGTGCGCCGTGCCGCGGTTGCGGTAGACGGCGAGGACGATCGCCAGGCCGATGCCGATCTCGGCGGCGGCGATGGCGATGGTGAACAGGGTCAGCGCCTGGCCGGAGTGCAGGGTGTCCAGCGCGGCGCGGCTGAGCCAGGCGTCGAAGGCGACGAGGTTGAGGTTGACGGCGTTGAGCATCAGCTCGACCGACATCAGCACCAGGATCGCGTTGCGCCGGGCCAGGACTCCGTAGAGGCCGGTGCAGAAGAGAAGGGCGGACAGCACGGCCGGATAGGCGAGGTGCATCAGCGGTCACCTTCCTTGTCTGCCGGGGACTCGGTGTCCGGCTGCGTGGGCTCGCCGGCCGTGCCGGCGGGGCTCGCGCCCGCCGGGGACGGCGCGCCCTCCCGGGCACCGGCCCCCGCCCGGGAGGCCGCCTTCGCCTTGCGGGAGAGGACGATCGCGCCGACCAGGGCCGCCAGGAGGAGGACGGAGAGGGCCTCGAAGGGAAGGACCCAGTGCTGGAAGAGACTCGCGCCGGTCACCTCGGTGGTTCCTGACGGGGCGCCCTCCAGGTCCATCCAGGTGGCGCGGAACGCGTCGACGACCACCCAGACGAGGGCCGCGGCTGAGGCGACGGCCACCGCCAGGGCCGCCCAGCGGTTGCCGGAGTCGGCGTCCGGGGAGGGGCCGATGGGGGCGCGGGTCAGCATCAGCCCGAACAGGAGGAGCACGACGACGGAACCGACATAGATGAGGACCTGCACCCAGGCGATGAACTCGGCGGTGAGCAGCAGGTACTCCACGGCGAGCCCGCCGAGGGCCACCACCAGCCACAGGGCGGCGTGCACCAGCTGCCGGGTGGTGACGGTGACCACGGCGGCGCCGAGGGTGACCAGCCCGACGAGGAGGAAGGCGATCTCCACCCCGGTGGGCGAGAGGAAGCCCCGGGACTCGGCGGCCAGGTGTGCGGTGCCGGGCACGAGGCCGGCGGCGGTCGCTGCGAGCGTCATTCCCGCTCCTCCTGCCGTGCCTGTTCGGCCTGCTGCTGGGCCAGTTTGTCGGCGGTCCTGCGGGCTGCGGCGAGCTCCTTCGGCTCCTCGGCGCCGGAGTCGAGGGCCGGGGGCGCGGGGACCGTCCACATCCACTCGCGGAGCTTGTCGCGCTCGTGGGTGAGGTCACGGATGTCGGTCTCGGCGTACTCGAACTCCGGGGACCAGAACAGCGCGTCGAAGGGGCAGACCTCGATGCAGATACCGCAGTACATGCAGAGGGAGAAGTCGATGGCGAAGCGGTCCAGGACATTGCGGCTGCGCTCGCGGCCGCCCGGGGTCGCCGGCGGGACCGTCTCCTTGTGGGAGTCGATGTAGATGCACCAGTCCGGGCACTCGCGGGCGCACAGCATGCAGACCGTGCAGTTCTCCTCGAACAGTCCGATCACACCGCGGGTACGGGGCGGCAGCTCGGGCTGGGCCTCCGGGTACTGGTCGGTGACGGACTTCTTCGTCATCGTCCGCAGGGTGACGGCCAGGCCCTTGGCCAGGCCGGAGCCGGGGATCGGGGCCATTACAGGAACACCACCTTGACGATGCCGGTGAGGGCGATCTGGGCGAGGGCGAGGGGCACGAGGAGGGTCCAGGAGAACTTCTGCAGCTGGTCCTCGCGCAGGCGCGGGTAGGTGACGCGGAGCCAGATGACGATGAAGGCGAGCACGGCGGTCTTCAGCAGGGTCCACACCCAGCCGAGCCCGTCGGCGCCCCAGGGTCCGTGCCAGCCGCCGAGGAACAGGACGGTGGTCAGCCCGCAGAGCACGACGATCCCGGCGTACTCGGCGAGCAGGAACAGGGCGAAGCGCAGGCCCGTGTACTCGGTGTAGGCACCGAAGATGATCTCCGAGTCGGCGACGGGCATGTCGAACGGCGGCCGCTGGAGCTCGGCGAGGCCGGCGATGAAGAAGACGAGCGCGCCGGTGATCTGCCACGGCAGCCACCACCACTCGAAGGCGTCGAGGATGCCGACCAGCGACACGGTGCCGGCCGCCATCGCCACCGAGGCGGCGGCGAGCAGCATCGGCAGCTCGTAGGCGAGCAGCTGGGCGGCGGTGCGCAGACCGCCGAGGAGGGAGAACTTGTTGGCCGACGCCCAGCCGGCCATCAGCGAGCCGAGGACGCCGACGCCCATGACGGCGAGCACGAAGAACACGCCCGCGTCCAGCACCTGCCCGACGGCGCCCTGGCCGGGGCCGATCGGGATGGCGAGCAGGACGAGGAGGTAGGGCAGCAGGGCGACGGCCGGGGCGAGCTGGAAGACACGGCGGTCCGCGCCGGCCGGGACCACGTCCTCCTTCTGCGCGAACTTCACCCCGTCCGCGATGAGCTGGGCCCAGCCGTGGAAGCCGCCGGCGTACATGGGGCCGACGCGGCCCTGCATGTGCGCCATCACCTTGTGCTCGGTCTGACCGACGATCAGGGGGAAGGTGAGGAAGACGACGAAGACGAGCAGGAGTCGCAGGGTGACGTCGAGCACGTCGTTCACTGCGGGCCTCCTGCGGGGTCGTCGGGGGTGCGGTCGGGGTCGGGGGCCTCGGCGGGGGCCGGCTGCTCGGGGGTGGGGTCCGGCTCCGGGGCGGGGTCGGGCTCCGGGGTGGGGTCGGAGGGCTCGGGAGCGGCATCGGGCTCGCGGGACTGCTCGCGGGGCGCGCCGGAGTTCTTCTCAGCTGCCGCACCCGTGCCGGCCGCCGTCTCCTTCCCGGCCGTCGGGCCCGTCTCGGCCGCCGGCTCCCTCCTGGCCGCCGTCTCCTTCTCGGCCGCCGCCCCCTTCTCAGTCGTCTCCTGCTCGGCCGCCTTCCCCTTCTCGGCAGTCGTCTCCTTCTCGGCAGTCGTCTCCTTCCCGGCCGTCGGGCCCGTCTCGGCCGCCGTGTCCGGCTCGGTGCTCGTGCCGGCGGGCCGGCCTTCGTCGGCGGCACCGGCGCCGGTACGCGTCCCGGGCTCCGGCCCGGACTCCGCCCCGGACTCCGGCTCCTCGTAAGCCGGGCGGGGCTGGTGCCAGGGAGCGTCGGGGCTGCGGGGCGGGACCGCCGGCCTGCGGGCAGGGCCTTCGGCCCGCCGGCCGGCGGAGCCTTCGGACGCGCTCCGGGTGCGCCGCGGCCCTGCGGAGGTTCCCGGTGCACCGGCCCGCTGCGAGGCGGAACCCTCGCTCGCGCTGCGCGCGCGGCGCGGCGGACGGGCGCCCGGCGCGGCGGGCGTTGCCGCGTCCTGGGCACCACCGGCACCCTCGGCCGTCTGGCTGACCGAGCCCTGGGAGGCCGAGCGCATCCGGCGCGGCGGCGTGGCCGCCGTTTCACTCGCGCCGGGCGCGCCCGCGGCCTGCGAGGCGGAGCCCTCCGACGCCGAACGGGTGCGGCGCACCGGGCGTTCGCCCGCGGCGCGGGCACCTGCCGCCGCCCTGCCCGCACCGCGCGCCGGACGCGCCGGGGCGGGCGGCAGGGTGCCCTTGAGCGGGCCCCACTCGTTCGGGTCGGGGACGCCGGGCGGCAGCATCTGGCGGCGCTTGGGCCCGCCGTGCTCGGACTCACCGGGTTCCTTGGCGCCCGGCCAGGCCTTGGCGACCCGGGCCGCCAGGACGAAGTCCTTGCGCAGCGGGTGGCCTTCGAAGCCCTCGGGAAGCAGCAGGTGGTCGAGGGACGGGTGGCCGGTGAAGACCACGCCGAACATCTCGTGGGTCTCCCGCTCGTGCCAGGCGGCGCCCGCGTAGACGCCGACGGCGGTGGGCAGGGCCGGGTCCTCGTGCGGCACGGTGGTGCGGACCAGCAGGCGCCGCACGGGTGCCAGGGCCGCGACATGGGCGGCCACGCGGATGCCCGTACCCGGTTCGTCGACCGCGCTGAGCCAGTCGAAGTAGGTGCAGCCGAGGCGGTCACGGGCGGTCTCGAGGGCGGTGATCCAGTCGGCGGGCGGCACGTCGACGGTCAGGACCTCGTACGACTCCTCGGCGGTGGCCTGCGCACCGAACAGCTCCTCGGTCTCCGCCGGGAGCCAGCCGACCACGGTCATCGCGTCTCCCCCTCGCCCGCGTCGCCGTCGCTCCCGCCGGACGCCCCCGCCGGACGGTCCCCGGGATCACCCGGCGCACCGGTCGGCTTCGCCGGCTCGCCCGCACCCGTCGACCGCGCCGGCGGCTGCACCAGCCCGCTCTGCAGCGCCGCGGCCGAAGGCCTGCCGCCCGCGGCCTGCTCGTACCGCTCCCCCAGCGACTCCCGGGCGATCTTCTCCTGGAGCTTGAGGATGCCCTGGAGCAGCGCCTCGGGGCGGGGCGGGCAGCCGGGGACGTAGACGTCGACCGGGATGATCTGGTCGACGCCCTTGGTGACGGAGTAGGAATCCCAGTACGGGCCGCCGCAGTTGCTGCACGCGCCGAAGGAGATGACGTACTTCGGTTCGGGCATCTGCTCGTAGAGCCGCTTGACCGCCGGGGCCATCTTGTCCGTGACCGTGCCGGAGACGACCATCAGGTCGGCCTGGCGCGGGCCCGGCGCGAAGGGGATCACGCCGAGGCGGATGAAGTCGTGGCGGGCCATCGACGCGGCGATGAACTCGATGGCGCAGCAGGCGAGTCCGAAGTTGAAGACCCAGAGCGAGTAGCGGCGGCCCCAGTTGAGGACCACCTTCATCGGCTCCGGTGCCAGGCGCGCCAGGGCGCCCAGCCGCTTCGGCTCGGGCAGCAGTACGGGCTCCGGGGTCACGTCCATGTCAGGACGCCCTTCTTGTATGCGTAGAGCAGGCCCACGGCGAGGAAGCCGAGGAAGATGAACATCTCCACCAGGGTGGTCGCGCCGTAGCCGGGTGCGGCGAAGACGGTCGCCCAGGGGAAGAGGAAGATCGAGTCGACGGCGAAGATCACGTAGAGGAAGGCGTACACGTAGTAGCGGACCTGGGTGTGGGCCCAGCCCTCACCGACGGGGTCGACGCCGCATTCGTAGGTCAGCAGCTTCTCAGGGGTGGGGACCACGGGCCGCAGCAGGCGTCCCGCGCCGAAGGCGACGGCGACGAACAGCACGCCGATGACGGCGAGCAGCCCGACGACCGAGTAGGCCTGGAAGTAGTCCGCCGCGACGACGACGGTGACATCCCGCACGTCCGCCCCTCACTCCCGCTCTGGTGTCCTGGTCCGTGCCTGGTGAACGCAGCTGTTCGACGATCTGTACGCAGGGAGTCTAGGCCCTGATAAAGGCACGGTAAGCAGCCCGTCGCCGTGCGGCCTGCGGGGGGTGGGGTTTTCCTCAGGGGAGCCCGGCGGGGGACCTCATGGCGCGGAGGCCCGGAGGCCGGGCAGGCTGATGTACATGACCGAACGTATCCCGCCCCGGGACCCGTCCGCGGGCACCGCGGTCCCGGCGTCCGCCGGCCCCGCCGACCACGGCGACAGCCCGCCGCCGCCCCGCTTCGCCTTCGACTCGCACACCTGGAGGGAGGTCGCCCACCTGCTGGCGAACCTCCCGTGCTCGCTGGTCGGCTTCACCTATGTGGCGACGGTGATGCTCACCGGTCTCGGGATGACCGTGACGGTGATCGGCTTCCCGCTGCTGGCGGTCGGCCTGCTGGGAGCGCGGCTGCTGGGCAGCTCCGAGCGGAGGCGGGCCCGGCTGCTGCTCGGTGTGCACGTGGACGAGCCGAGCCGGCTGCCGCTGCACGGCTCGGGCGGGTTCTGGCCGCGGCTGTGGCTGGCGGTGAAGGACCCGGTGGGCTGGCGTGCGGTGCTGTACGAGTCCGTCCGGCTGCCGTGGGGTGTGCTCACCTTCACCGTCACGCTGGTCTCGCTGTTCGTGCTGTGGCCGGTGGTGCCGTTCCTGGCGCGGGGGATGGCCAACGTCGACCGGGCGATGGTGCGCGCCCTGCTGTCGCCGTCGGACGAACTGGAGCGGCGGATCGCCGAGCTGGAGTCCGACCGGGGCGTGGTCGTGGACACGGCCGCGGCCGACCTGCGGCGCATCGAGCGCGATCTGCACGACGGCGCCCAGGCCCGCCTGGTGAACCTCGCCATGGGCCTCGGCCTGGCCAAGGAGAAGCTGCTGGAGGACCCGGACGCGGCGGCGGCGATGGTCGAGGAGGCGCACGGCGAGGTGAAGATGGCGCTGCAGGAGCTGCGCGACCTGGCCCGCGGCATCCACCCCGCGGTCCTCACCGACCGGGGCCTGGACGCGGCCCTGTCCTCCGTCGCCTCCCGCTGCACCGTGCCGGTCCAGGTGACGGTCGACCTGGACGAACGCCCCGCGGCTGCCATCGAGGGCATCGCCTACTTCACCGTCTCCGAGCTGCTGCAGAACGTCAGCAAGCACAGCGGGGCCCGGTCCGCCTCGGTCGACGTGTGGCGCTCCAAGACCCGGCTGTTCATACAGGTGCGGGACGACGGCAGGGGCGGCGCGCGCCTCGACGCCGGTACGGGCATGCGGGGACTCGCGGAACGCCTTGACGCGGTGGACGGCGTGTTCGTCCTGGACTCGCCGGAGGGCGGCGGCACCACGGTGACGGCGGAGCTGCCGTGGCGGGACCGGGAGAAGTAGCGAGCACGGCCGCGCGGCCATGTGCGCGGCCGGGCGGAGCAGAGCACTCTCGTACGGAACGGACGGACCACGCTCGTACGGAGCCGAGCACGCTCGTCCTGAGCGGACCGCGCGCGTACGGAGACGGACCACGACGTACGAGAACGGGCCACGACGTACGAGAACGGGCCATGTCGTACGAGCACGGGCCACGGCCGGGGCGCCGCCCGCTGCCGTGGTCCGAGGGCGGCACGGGCGGACCCGCCGCGCGGGGTGGGGTTAACCCCCGCTCCAAGACTGCGACGGACTCCATGGCCCCGCGACCAGCGCCGGAGCAGGCTGAAGTACGACAGCACAGCCGCCGGACGAGGAGTGAGGACGACGCCGATGGCCACGGACTACCACGCGGGCTACGGACTCGACGCGCAGGCGCCGGGCGGCCGGCACCGGCTGCCGGCCGCGCTGCGGGCGCCGGTCGAGGGACGTACCTGGCGCGAGCTGGGTTATGTGCTGCTGAGTCTGCCGATCAGCGTGCTGCTGTTCTCCTACGCGATCACCCTGGTGTCGCTGGGCGCCGGTCTGCTGGTGACGTTCCTCGGGGTGCCGGTGCTGGCCGCGGCGCTGGCCGGCTGCCGGGGCCTCGGGGCGCTGGAGCGGGCGCGGGCGCGGGGCCTGCTGGATCTGGAGGTCGGCGAGCCGGAGCCGCTGCGGATGAAGCGGCAGGGTCTCATGGCGTGGATCGGCGCGGTGCTCAAGAGCGGGGCGTCGTGGCGGGCCCTGCTGTACGCGGTGCTGCACATGCCGTGGGCGATCTTCGCCTTCACCGTCGCGGCCGTCGTCTGGTCGATGGGGTGGACGCTGCTGACCTACCCCCTGTGGTTCTGGGTGTTCCCGCTGTACGCCGGGCAGGGCGGCATCCAGCTCTACGGCGACGACCAGCACACGGTCTATCTGGACAACCCCTTCGAGATCACGGTGACGGCGCTGGTGGGTCTGCTGATCACCATGGCCGTGCCGTGGATCGTGCGGGCGCTGACGACGGTCGACCGGGTGATGGTGTACGGGCTGCTCGGGCCGTCCCGGCTGGCGACGCGGGTGGTGGAGCTGGAGTCCGACCGGGGTGTGGTCGTGGACACGGCCGCCGCCGATCTGCGCCGCATCGAGCGGGATCTGCACGACGGCGCCCAGGCCCGCCTGGTGAACCTCGCCATGGATCTCGGCCTGGCGAAGGAGAAGCTGCGGGAGGACCCGCAGACGGCGGCGCGGATGGTGGACGAGGCGCACGGCGAGGTGAAGACGGCGCTGCAGGAGCTGCGCGACCTGGCCCGGGGCATCCACCCCGCGGTCCTCACCGACCGCGGCCTGGACGCGGCCCTGTCCTCCGTGGCCTCCCGCTGCAAGGTGCCGGTCCAGGTGGAGGTGGACCTCTCCGAGCGGCCGGCCCCCGCCATCGAGGGCATCGCCTACTTCACCGTCTCCGAGCTGCTGCAGAACATCAGCAAGCACTCGGGGGCGACCGCGGCGAGCGTCGAGGTGTGGCGGGCCGGGAACCGGCTGATGCTGCAGGTCGTGGACAACGGGGTCGGCGGAGCCGACCCGGCCAGGGGTTCCGGCCTTGCGGGCCTCGCGGAGCGCCTGGACGCGGTGGACGGCGTACTGGTGATCGACTCCCCGGCCGGCGGCCCGACCCGCGTGACGGCGGAACTGCCCTGGCGCTCGGAGCGGGTGCGCTGAGCGTGGCTTCCCGGAGGTCGGGCGCCCGGCCCTGGTGCCGGCCGGGCGCCCGTGCTCATCGCTGAAGCAACTGGTCACGTCAGGGCTGCGAGCCAGCCGTCCCCGGGCGGCGGGACGAAGAAGTAGCCGCCGCCGACGGTGAGCGTGTACTTGGCCAGGGCCTCGCCCCGCAGACGGTGCTGGACGGCCTCGAAGCCCTTGGCCAGGTCGCGCTGGAAGCAGCAGAAGATCAGTCCCTGGTCGTCGGCGCCGCGCCGGTAGTTGTAGCTGCGCCGGACCAGGGGCGGCGGATGACGCCGGTCGGGGGCGGCCCTGCGGACATGGGAGTCCAGGGGCGTGGTTCGGCCGTGCGGGTCGGCGGCGAAGACGGGCCGCTCGTCGCTGGGGGTGCCGTCCAGCCACCGGCCGTCCCTGCGGCGGCCGATGATGCGCTCCTGTTCATGGATGCTGTCACGGTCCCAGAAGTCGGTCGCCAGCCGGATGATGCGGATCACCTGATAGCTGCCTCCGACCGCCCAGGCCGGCTCGTCCTGGTCGGCTGTGACGATCGCACGCTCGGCGACTTCCGCGGACGTGGCGGGGTTTCCGTACCCCTCGGTGAAGTGGAAGGGGTTGCGCGCCAGTCCCCTGCCGTCCTCCGTGCGGTTCTCCGGCCGGAATCCGTCCAGGCGCCAGCGCACCCGCCACTGGGGCAAGGCCCTCAGTGTCCGCTCCGCCGCCTGCCGGGTGACGCGGGCCGTCGTCCCGGTGATCTGCAGCAGAAGGTCCCCGTGGGACTGGGCGGGGTCCAGCACGTCGCCGGCGAATGCCGGCATCTGTCCGAGCTGCCGTGGTCTGCCCGACCGCGAGCCCAGGGCCCCTGCACCCAGTGCCGCCCAGGCGGCGATCTCTCCGCCGTCGACCGCGGCGATGGCGCGATGTGCGGCGCGCAGGGCGTCGCGGCGGCGTTCGCCGTCCGCCAGGTCGAGGGAGATCACGCGGGTGCGAGGGAGGGGCGCCGTGCCGCGGAGGTGAGCAGGCTCACGGTCCGGTCGGGTGGGCGTTCCTCGTTGCGCTGCGACGACCAAACCGGCGGTCCCGAGGGCGGCAGCCGTCATGCCGCCGATCACCGCCCGTCTGCTTGTCCTGCTCACCTGGTGCTTCCGTGTCCCTTCTCCTCCGGTGGCTGCTCGTACTCCGGCGGGAAGGCTCGGAGGAGCTTGGCAGCCGTCTTGGACACCTTGGGGTCCGGGTTGCCGACCAGCTTCTTGATGACGGGGCGACCGGCCAGCACGGCCTGGTGCGCGTCCTTCTCCCACTGAACCTTGCGGGCGTAGTTGTGGCGGTACTTGGGACCGGCGTCCGCGGCTGAGCGACTCCATATGTGTGACGAGTAGATGTTGAGCAGGAGCTCCAACACCTCTGCTCTGCAGACGACTTGAGGAGTTGCGGCAAGGTCAAGCAGGAACGGAACGGTTGGGGCGGTGGCCTCGGAGATGACGAAATCGAGTTCGCACACGAGACAGGTCAGGTAGACAAGTGCCTCTTCGCCGGTCTCACGGTCCCCATACGCCACCTTGGCGAGCAGGGTGGGGATGTCCTTGGCCGATCCTCTGGGTACTTGGAAGTCGCCCCACGGGATGCGCCGCAATCCTTTCAGGATGGTTCCCATCTCAACTCACCGGCCGTGGTAGGTGTCGGCTATGCCCAGTCGGTCCAAGAATCTCGCACAGTCCTCACACGCAGGTATCAGCTTTCTGTTCGCCTTGTTCCCCAGCGGCACGTGAAGCATTGCGAGGCTGCGGCCTCCCTTGATCCTGTCCCCGGCCTTGAGGGCATCGATGATGCAGCCGATCTCGGCGCAGCCCCGGTGATGACCGAGTTGCCTGTACACCCGTCGCAGGACCAGGGGCCAGTCGAGTACCTCCTTCTCCGGCCGGTAGCGGCTGAAGTTGAAGTACAGGTTGCCGGAGGGCGTCCACAGGACACTGGTCGCGCCGCTGTTCTTGCCCGGCCCCATCCTCAGCAGGTCGGTGTAGACCCTCAAGGGGCAGACGAGCGGATTGTCGTTGTGGACGAGCAGCGCGGCATCGCCGACGAGGACGTAGTACGTGTGCAGTCCGTCGACGGTGAGGTTGTAGACCGCCGTCGACCGGATGTGGTGCCGGATCGCGGTGATCTGGACCCAGGTGCCGGCGCTGGTCTGCAGCCACTGACCAGCCTTCAGGTCACCTGCCTCGACCCACCGGTGCAGCTCCGGCACCCAGAACGGGTGACCGTCGGTGGCCGTGATCGTGCTCGCCTTGCTGCCGCCGTCGGATCCGCCGGTGTCCACGGTGATGTCGACGAGCTGTTTCTCCCCCGTCCCCTTGATCAGCGCGGTGACCTTGCGCGGCCCGCTCTCACCGGTTTCGGGGTCGGTGGCGATCACCGTTTCGCCGACGGCGACGTCCTTGATCGGCTTTCTGGTCCCGTCGGCCATCAGGACCGGTGTGTCGCCGGTGAAGCTGTTGGGGGCGGGGCACCCGGCCACACGTGTGCTCGCCCGGCCGGCGAGTGCGGCGCCCATGCCCTCGCCGAGCATGCCGGCCAGGCAGCCGGTCGCGGCGGCCTGACCCACCTGGCCCCAGCTGACCTTGCGGCCGGACAGGCGCTGGGTGAGCCAGTTCATGCCCCCGTCCAGGATCCCCCCGACGACACACCCGGCGATCATGGGGTTGTTGCCGGAGGGGTCCGTGTAGGTGGTGGGGGACGCCAGGGCGTACTGGTAGAGGTTGACTCCGCCGGAGTGGCCGCTGGGGTCCTGGGAGATGAATCGTCCGGTCTGCGGGTCGTAGTACCGGTCGCGGTAGTAGAGCAGGCCGGTGCCGTCGTCCTCGCGGCCGGTGAAGGTGTGGGTGTTCGACGTGGGCTCGCCGGAGACGGTGGGCATGCCGCCCGGTTCGTAGGCGTAGCTGGTGGCGAGGGAGCCGTCGGTGCCGGCCAGGCCGACCACGGTGCCGAGCGCATCGGTCAGGTAGATGCGGGTCTCGCCCTTCTCGGTGCGGGT
>Ga0207873_1001058_pt1 | contig 27966 bp, 28 predicted proteins | sample BGWIniCompost_FD_187373 | JGI IMG/M metagenome (GOLD analysis project Ga0207873, IMG submission 187373) | Cellulose adapted compost microbial communities from Newby Island Compost Facility, Milpitas, CA, USA - BGW Initial Compost (SPAdes)... ...
AGGATCAGGTTGCCGACGAACGGGTTGTACAGCGCGTTGCCGTTGTCGCTGCGGCGGAAGTGCGCGTCACCGTAGTTCAGGTCGAACATGCCGACCTTCACGGTGAGCACCTCGAACAGCTTGTTGAGCGCCCAGTGGTCAACCGGCGAGGCGTCCACCTGCAGGTACCCGCCCTTGACCCACGCTTCCTGGTGGTGCCGCGAGGAGAGGTAGGTCTCGAGCGCCACGCGGATCCCCGGCGCGAGCTGCGCGTTCATCGACAGGTTCGCCGTCGGAAGGTTGACGCCCCAGCCGATGTCCGCCAGCTCGTTCACGTTCACGCCGTCCACCACGTTGGGGGCCGCGCGGTTGCTGTGCGTCATCGACTGGAACTGCGTGGTGAACGCGCCGCCGAAGTCGATCCGGAAGCCCTGGAACGGCGTCGCATCATCCTTGGGCGGCTCGAACACGTTGATCCCGCGCTGGTCCGCCGGGCGGATGTGCTGGATCGCGATGGTCGGCACCAGCGCGGCGCTCGCCGCCTTCACCGAACCCGTATCAGCGGGCGACGTGCCCGGCCCGCCGCCGTTGTTGCCCTGGACGGCGGCCGCCGGCGCCGCCAGCAGCGCCATGAAGGCGCCCGTCAGGATCGTCGTCGCGGTTCTCATCGTGGATCTCCTCTCTCTATCGTGCTGCATCGTGTTCGTCGGGTCGTGAGCCCTGTGGGCTTGCGTCTTCGCCGGCCGCCCCGGATCCGCCGGGGCGGCCGGCTTCCGCCCTACTGCTTCAGCACCACGTCGAAGTGCACCACCACGCGCGGATTCACCTTCAGCGTCCCGAGCATGAGCTTCGGCGGGTTGACGCCGAACTCCGTCATGATGATTTCCTTGTTGCCCTGCACCTTCAGCGTCCCGTCCGGTCCCGGGGTCACGACAGCCTCCATGGTGATCGGCTGCGTCGTGCCGGCGATCGTCAGCTCACCCTCGAGCCTGGCCAGCCCATCGCCGTTCTCCTGGAGCGCGAGATCGTACTTCGTCATCCGGTACGCGATGCCCGGGTTCTGCTCGGCCTTCAGCGCCTTGCGCATGTGGTCGTTCATCGTGCCGTTGCGGCAATCGAGATCCGCCACCGCGATGTCCAGGCGGACGCCGCGCACCGACCGCTGGAGATCCGCGACCGCGATGCTCGGCCCGGCCGCATCCAGCTCGACCGCGCCATCGATCCGCGTTGCCTCGCAGCGGAAGTCCCGCACCGTGGACGTGCCCTCGAACCACAGCCGGCTCTCCGGCTGGATCACCAGCACCGCGAGCCCGTTCGGCAGCGTGAGCGGCCCCGGCTCGATCGCGCTCTGGGCGGCGAGTGCCGGCGCGGGCAGCATCAGCAGGGCGAGAGCGCTCAAGCGTCGCAGCGTGGTCATCGGATCCTCCCTAGTATTCATTATCGACTCGGTGGCACTCACCTTGAGACTGCGCGAGAAAGTTGGGCGGGGAGAGACAGCAGCGCTGTCGGGCGGCGGAGGAAAATTTCGTGAGGGAAGAGGGAACGTCTATCCGGAAATTCCTTACACGGCGGGAGCGGCGTGGAGCGGTTGCGGCCGGGGAGCTCCCCGGCCGCGTCGTTCATCGCTGGTTAGCCACCTCGCGCGCGAGCGAGGCGGGCGGCGCCGGGACGGCGGCCTCCAGCTCGAGGATCGCCCTTCCTGCGATCGAGGCCGAGGTCTCCAGGCGGACGGGGTAGCGGAGCGCGTCGTCCGTCAGGTACATGCGGAAGGAGCCGTTGCCATCGAAGTGGTCCTTGTCCCGCACGCGCATCTCCACGACGACCACGTCGAACGCGCCGGCGGGGACCACCACCCGCTCGCGCCGCAGCACCTGCACGTGCACCGGGTTCCGCTCCGGGTCGAAATGCCGCTCGATCACGTACGTCGCGCCGTCTTCCAGCTCCAGCGTGCGGACGTAGTAGAGGAAGGACAGCTCGTCGAGCGGTGCGTCCGTCTCGCTGTGCCCCTCCCGCCCTTCCGCGGACCGCCACCTCCGCTCGCCGGGATAGAGCTCGACTTCCTCGCTCTTGGAGGACAGGGGGTGCCGCTCGTGCTTGTGGAACCGCAGCGCGGCCATCCGCTCCGGGTCCACCCACGACCGGCTCCTCGCCTCCACGCGGAACGGCCCGACCTTCGTCTCGAAGTCGAACGACAGCAGGTACGTCCCGGCAGACCGGACGGTATCCGTCTCCACGCGCATCACGCCCTTGCCCGAGCCGCCGAGCCGTCCGAGCTTGCTGCGGTAGATCAGCTCCTCGCCCGGCCGGAACGGCAGCGGCGCTTCCTGCGCGCTCGCGCCTGCCACGGACAGCAACACGAGGGCGAGGCCGCCGGCGACGATGTCACGGATCGGATAGCGGCGTGGCGTCATGTCGGGCTCCTCCGTGCAGCACGGCATCGGCGTTCCCCGATGCGACGGCATGAATCTAACGGGGAGCCCACACGCGCGGGTGTCGGAAAACGGATGATCCTGCGCCGGGGTTTGGAGGATTCCCGCCCTGGGTCCGTGCTGACGGGCTGACACCGAGGTCCGGCATTGCCCGACACCGCGTGTAGGGAATTTCCCCACAGCAGGACGCGTGGTACGCCCGATTGGCTTTGCCGGCCAGCGCGCCCCATCTTCGCGGCGCGGCGCCCGCCGCGCCGGCTGAAGGAGGCAAGGCCATGCACACGATGGTCCGGCGCTACATCAAGACGGGGATCGGCTTCCTGGTCGCGGGGCTGCTGACCGGCCTGTACGCGCTGGTCCGCCGCGAGCTGTTCGGGGTATGGCCCAGCCGCTACGTCGTCTCCGCCCACACGCACGCCGTGCTGGTCGGCTTCGTGATCTTCCTGATCCTCGGCGTGGCGCTGTGGCTGTTCCCGCGCGCGCCCAAGGACGACACGCGCTACCGGCCGGAACGCATCGCCGCTGCGTACTGGATCCTGACGATCGCGACCGCCGCGCGGTTCCTCGGGGAGCTGGCGCGCGCGTGGCGCGGCGCCGACGCGTGGCTCGCGTGGATCGTCGTCCTCAGCGGCGCCGGGCAGGTGGCCGGGATCCTTCTCTACTTCTGGACGATGTGGACCCGCATCCGCGCCGTCGGCAGCCAGATCCGGGAGGCGAAGGGTGAGCGGTTCTGAGATGAGCATGGAGAAGCAGTGTCACTCTACTACCTGAACGTCACGCTGCACGTGCTGGCCGCGTTCCTCTGGCTCGGCGGCATGTTCTTCCTCGCCGCCGTTGGCGCACCCGTGCTGCGCAAGGTCGAGCCGCCGGCGTTGCGCGCGGAGCTGTTCCGCAAGCTCGGCACGCAGTTCCGCGTCGTCGGGTGGATCGCGATCGTCATCCTGCTCGTGACCGGCGTCGGCAATCTCTACTTCCGTGGCATGCTCCGCTGGGAGCTGCTGGGCGACGGCGCGTTCTGGGCGACGCGGTACGGCCACACGCTCGCGGCGAAGCTGGGTACCGTCGTGGCCATGGTGCTGCTCAGCGCGGTGCACGACTTCGTCGTCGGTCCGCTCTCGACCCGTGTCCGGCCCGGCACGCCCGAAGCGCTGCGGCTCCGGCGCAGGGCCGCGCTGCTCGCACGCATCAACGCGGTGATCGGGATCATCCTGGTCGCGATCGCGGTGCGGCTGGCGCGCGGAGGGTGAGCGCTCGGCAAACAGCCGCTCACAGCCACGCCAGCCACCAGCTCACAGCGCTGGCCGCTCGCTCGACCCGCCATCCCGTGATCGTCGAGTAGCTCATTCGCCAGTAGGTCACCGCTTCGCCGTCGGGCGGTGGCTGCCGTCTACCGTGGCCTCGACGCGCACGACCATGTCGTCGGGCGTGCCGCGGGCGCTCAGCGACTGGATCTCGACGCGCCCGCTCCTCAACAGCGCCTCGACCTGCTCTGCGTTCGGGATGCCGTCGCCGACAGCCGCCAGCGCGTCGCGCAGATAGCGGGCCTCGAGCTGCTCCTCGATTCGCTGCCGCGCGTCGCTGTCCAGCGAAACGCGGGCGGCGTACATGCGCCATGCGCCGAACGCGATCATGGCGGCGAGCACCAGCACGGCGGGTCCGCCCTTGAGGTGGGCGATCCGGACCTGGTCTCCGGCCATCAGGGCTCCTGTGCGCTGTGGAGATATGCGTGGCGGGAGAGGCCGTAAGGGCGGGAACTCGGACACAAGCTAAGGCAACGGGCCGGTACGGATCAACCCGGCGCGCCCGCTGGCCAGGGAACCGCGAGCGCCGCTCGCCCTGTCAGAGCCGTCTCACCACGCGACGCGCCGGTCGGTCGCCCGCTGCTACTGCTTCGCGAACGTCGCAGTCCTCAACACCAGTCGCTCCACGTCGAACTCGTCCGCGACCAGGATGCGGCCATCGGGCAGGAAGCCGATGGGGAACGGCGAGCCCGCCGGCAGAGTGCCCAGGTACCGGCCCTCGCGATCGAACACATCGATCGGTTTCGGCGCTGCACCGGTCGCCGGGCTGCATTCACGTGCGCTCGAGCCGCGCCCGGCACGCAGCCGCCGCGGCCTCGCTACCACGGCAGCTCGCCGCGGACCAGCGCGGCCTCGTCCGGCAGCACGACGTAGAGCACGCGGCGCTCGATGTCGACCGCGAACGGGCCGGCGGGCGAGCCGAGCGCCAGCACGAGTCTCCGAACCTGCTTGCCCGTCGCGGCGTCCAGCACGGCGATCACGCTCCGGCCCTCCTCGCCCGGCCCCAGCCGGAGCCACAGCTCGCTGCCGACCAGCGTCCCGGTCGTCGCGGTCCAGGGGATGGGCAACCCGGACGGCCGCACCTCCTTCTGCCACGCCGCGAAGAACGCGGCCCGCGCTGAGTCGACCTCCGGGTCTTCGAGCGGCCGGGACCACAGCAGGCTACCATCCGGTGAATAGTGCTGCAGCGTGCCCTGGGCCTGGAGCACGAGCCAGAGCTCGCCGCCGGGGCCGAGGATGGGCAGGACGTTGTTGCGGAACTCGACCGGGATCTCGCCCCGGAGCGCCTGCTCGCGGAGCCGCGGCAGAGAGATCATCTGCGGCGGCTCGGCCAGTGGCTCGCCCAGCCGCACCGGCTCGCTCGCCCCCGGCCGCAAGACCGCGACGAGGCCTCCACCCACGCCCATGGTCGGGACTACGACGTCCCCTCGCGCGTTCATGTCCGGCGGGCCGAGCTGCTGGAGCCCGAACCGGGTCTGTCCGGCGGGGCTGCCATCGAGCCCGAAACGCTGGAGCCGGTTGTTGTCGAAGTCGAGCACGACGACGCCCGAGTCGGAGACCGCCAGCGCCTCGGCGTTCCGCAGCTCGCCCGGCCCGTTCCCCTCCCTGCCCATCGAGAGCAGCTCCCGGCCGTCCGCATCGAGCGCGACGACCCGATGGTTGATCCGGTCCGCGATCCACAGCCGGCCGTCGTCCGCGAGCCACATGTCCGACACGACGCCGATCCGCCCCGTCGCCGGCGCGATCAGCGTGTCGAACCGCGCGAGCAGGTGCTCGGTGGGCGCGTCATCGATCACGGGCTCGCCAGCGCCGCAGCCCATCAGGAAGAACGCAGCGACCCATGCACCCTGCGACACCACGCGCGTCGGCTTCATCGCGTCCTCCGCTCCCGGGTGTCGCGCCGGCGCCCTCGCCGTCCCTGCGCGGTGACTGCGTCGCGGACGTCGTCGGGCCCAGAGTCATCGCCGGCGCTGTCTACTATGCACATAGTAGATTGCCGACGAGGCGTCAAGAAGCCGGCGGGGCGTCAAGAAGCGAGCGCTCCCCCCTGCCGTCGGCAGGGCATGCGCTGCCCGATTGCGCTGTGGCGGTGCCGGCTGGCTCCATGCCGGGCTGGTCGGCTCCGACGCCTGGCAGCGCCGGCGGCCGCCTGCCGGCCGCGCTCGCACAAACGGCCATGACCGGGGTACCCTGGCCGACACGGCCGCTCATGGGCGTCCCCCTCAGTGGCCAACCATTGACCTTCACACTTGCACCACGCGAACGAACCCATGCAAACGATCCTTGGCGCGAACGGCGTCGTCGGCCGCGAGCTGGCGCGCGCGCTCCGGGCCTTCACCGATAGGATCCGCCTGGTCAGCCGGACGCCCCGGGCGGTCAACCCCACCGACGAGACACACCCGGCCGACTTGCTGGACGCCGCCGCGACGGACCGGGCCGTCGCCGGCAGCGACGTCGCGTACCTGATCGCCGGCCTGAAGTACGACACGGAGGTGTGGCGCGAGCAGTGGCCGCGCATCATGCGCAACGTGATCGACGCGTGCAAGCGTCACGGCACGCGCCTCGTCTTCCTCGATAACGTCTATGCGTATGGACGGGTTGACGGTGTGATGACGGAGGACACGCCGTTCAACCCGTGCAGCCGCAAGGGCGAGGTGCGCGCGAAGATCGCGACCATGCTGCTCGACGCGATGCGCGCGGGTGAGCTCGAGGCGATGATCGTGCGCAGCGCCGACTTCTACGGCCCGGGCGCGCGGACCGCCGTCACCGACCACGTCGTGTTCCAACGACTGAAGGCGGGGAAGACGCCGCAATGGATCGGCAATCCGAAGACGGTGCACACGTTCACCTACACGCCGGACCTCGGCCATGCGCTGGCGGTGCTGGGGCAGTCCGCGGACGCGTACGGGCAGACCTGGCACGCGCCGACGAGCCCCGAGCCGCTGACGGGAGAGGGCTTCGTCCGCCTGGCCTGCGAGCTGGCCGGTCGGCCGTATCGCCTGCAAGTCGCGCCGCGCTGGGTGCTCCGCGTGATGGGCCTCTTCAACCCGTTGATGCGCGAAAACGACGAGATGATGTACCAGTTCGAGTACGACTACCGCTTCGACAGCAGCAAGGTCAGGGCGGCGTTCGGGCTGGAGGCGACGCCGTACCGGGACGGCATCGCGGCGACGCTGGGGGCGGAAAGCGGCGGGTAGTCCCGCCCCCTACCCCATCGCCTGCGGCTCAGCGTCGCGCGTAACCCAGGGGACCTCGGTCGTGAACTCTATTTGCGCCACTGCCTTGCCTGCGAACGCCTCCGGCACCAGAGCGGTCTCATTCGTGATGTAGAAGTGAAAACGCTCTCCCAGCGCGAGCACCTCTGCTGGTCCCTCCACCACCTCGCCAACAAAGTGGAACCAACCACTGTAGACGTGCCGACCGGGAGCTGCAGCCTGAACGTAATACGACTCGCGCTCTTTCGCGGGATCAACGCCCAGCCGTTCCAGGAGACGGAGGAATTCGGCCGGAAAGGCGGATGATCGGGCCGCTATGTAGTTTCGGCACGTGGAGCAGCGGCATTCCTCGGCGCCACCGTGCCGGATGTGCTCATACGCCCGGCGAGTCGCCGCAGCGTCATACCGCACTCGCCACGGCCCGATCCGGAGCTCTTCCATATCCGCTTGCGAGCTTGACCTCCCTGAAGCTCGTCCGATCGCGCCTTCCTCCTCCCGACCCGCTCTCCGGCTACACGCCCCATCACAGCGCCGCTCGCTGCCCTCTCATGCCCCTCCCGCGACGGTAGCCCGGCGCCCCAGCCTTCGACCAATCAACGCACCGATCAGGCCGACCACCGCAGCGCTCAGGATCACCCCGATCACCGTGGCGACGATTGCGGCAGGCGGGAGTTCCTCGGATGACAGTCGACCGACTCCGACGAGCCACGAAATCGCCCAACCGAGCGTGGCCTCGACCAGACCGGTCTCTGCGGCCGCAACCATGCCCATCTTCAGGTCCGTCGCGCGGGCGACCAGGAGGCCGACGAGGGAGTAGATCACGAATGAGCCGATGCTGAACGCGCCGTTAGGGCATCGCCAGCGCCTTCGAAAGCAGGGAGGCGGCCAGATCAAAGAGGAGGATCACGGCAGGCGGATAGACCAGCGCCCGGTTCGCGACTACCTGGACATGTCTTCTCGGGCCGCACGCCTCGAGCTGAGCGTGATCAGCTCACCCGTGCCACGCACCACCACCATCAACCACAACACCATCCATGCGCCGACAGCGGTCGCCGATACGGGCGCTCCCTCCCCCTCTGCCAGACCAACCATCGGAAAAGCCACCGCAAACGAGCCAGCACTCGCCAGCGAGAAGGGGAGCAGGACCTTCAATGCCTTCCCGCGCCCGAGCATCCAGGCCATCAGAGCGCCGGGAAGCCAGACAACCCACATGGCGCCCATCCAGAATCCTGTGAAGATCAGCACATACGCCGGCTTGGAAGCAGAAAGCACCAGCCCGAACACCAGGCCGGCCGCAATCTCGAGTAGACGATGGACTCTCATGGACGCCTAACCCCCAAACCTACGCCCCGACAGACAAGTGGCGCATGACGGCGCTCTCTTTCTGCATCATGCGGAAGAGGGGCAGAGGTTCGTTACCGCACCACCCTTCGGCTCGCCAGGAACGCCGCGAGCCAGCTCCCGAGCACCGACAGCACGAGCACGGCAACGAGAGCAATGCGGCTGGCCTCCAGCGGCGCGACGAGGACGCCGACGGCGCACAGGGCCGCGATCCCCGTGTAGGCGGCCATGACGTTGCGTGGCCATCCCGGCGCGCACCGGAAGACGCCCGCGACGGGAATGATCAGGAACGCCGTGCCCAGCGTCGCTCCGATCAGGCGTTCCGAATCCGACCAGGCCGCTGACACCCCGAGGACCAGCGCCGCACCGAGCACCGCGGCGACCAGGTTGGCCGCGAGCAGACGGTCGCCCTTGACGAGCCGCCGGCCGAGCTGCGACCGGGAGAGCACGAAATCCGACAGCGGCTGCGATGTCCATGACGCGATGATGAACAGCGCCCACGCCGCCATCAGCGGATACGTCAGCGGCGCGATCTCGGGGGTTGCCTCCGTCGTGCGCCGCAGCACCCGGAACAGGAAGATGCCGCCGAGGATGATGAACCAGCGCGTGCGCGGTGGCAGCCGGTCCATCCAGAGGAACAGCCGCAAGAGGGCCGCGTACAGCGGGTTCGCCGCCTTGACCGATTCGATGAGGCCCTCGCGCGCCCATTCGGATGTCGGATCCAAGGCGAGCGCCTGCTCGAAGTCCTCGCGCGCTTCCCGCGCCCGACCCGCCTCGAGCCAGCTCCAGCCCCGGCCGGCCCGCGCCCAGCCGCTTGCCGGGAACTTCCGAACCAGCTCGTCGACGGCCCTCGGCCATTCGTCACCCGACGCCGTGCCACGCAGCGCGAGCGTCCGGAGGCTGTTGCACGTCTCATCCGCTGGATCCACTCTCAGACCCTGCTCCGCCGCCTCACGGCACGCCGCCCAGTCGCCGCGCTTCGCGTGGATCTGCGCGACCAGCCCGTGATGGATCGCGTTCTCCGGCTCGAGCTGCACGGCGCGGCGGGCTGCGGTCATCGCCTCGTCGAGCCGGTTCCTCTCGCAGAGCAATGCGCCGAGCACCCACGACGCGAGCGCCGAATCGGGATCGTGCTGCACAGCCGCACGCGCGACCGCCAGCGCCTCGTCCTCCCGGCGCAGCTCGGCCAGACAGATCGCGCGCAGGCCGAGCGCCCACGACGACGCCTCCGGATCCTCCTCGGCGATCATCGCCAACGCGCGCTCAGCCTCCTCGTATCGGGCATCGGCGAACAGGTCCTCCAGCGTGACCGTCTCCCAGTCCTCGTACTCGGTAGCCAAGCGCAACCTCCTTACAACGGTGAGTGGTTCAGCCGTGGCGATGCTGCAGCCCCTCTTTCGCGACCCGTCCAATCGGTGCCGCCCTCCTCACATCTTCGCTTCGGCGCGCACGATCGTGTTGGCTGCCACAGCCAGGCCGGTCCAGAACATTGCGCCGCTGTTGCCCCGCCCTTGCGGACGCTCCCTGCGCGGTGCTTTTCCAGCCACCCGCTCGACGAGCTCGGCCAAGTCACAAGCATTCACACCCGGCCGCCGCTGATCAATCAGTCCGCCCGCCCATCCTCCTCTTCCCAGCCGGCCAGCGTGCCCCGGGCCGCCCGCTCGTCTTGCCACAGCACGGGCAGGCCCAGGGATTCCTCCACGTCCTCGTACGTCAGACCTCGCGCTAGAAAGAAGGAAAAGCTGCGGAGTCCAGCCCACTCCTCCCTCAGTTCGACCTTGATCGGGCGCTCTCCGCCTATCTTCACCCGTGGATGTTCAAGAAGACTTGCGATCTGGGCCCGCGGGATCGCCTCGTCGGGCTGGAAGTAGTTGGAGACGTAGACGGCCTCGCCGTCCGCTCGAACGCGCTTCAACGAACCGACGACGGCGCGCACGAGGACGGCAACGGCTGCGAGGCCGGCCAGCGCGATGCACCTCACGAACCACGGCGCCGGGCCGCCGTTCCAATCCACTCGGCCGATCAGCAGGAGCGCCGTAAGCCAGGCGAGGGGGCCAACGAGGAAGAGCGGGACGACGTACTTCCAGGCGAACGTCCGCCAGTCGGAAAGCGGCCAACGCTCCATGCGCTCCCTCGCCATCGCCTCTAGATCCAGGGAGGAGTTGGGTCTAACGGCCGAGCATTCACGGCAGGCGCCGCTGCGCGGGCCACCCTGTATGGATCCATGCCCGAGCTGCTCTCGCGCAAGAAGCCGCCGTCCGACTTCGTCCTGTAGATCGGCGCCAAGACCGTGCGCCCTGATGCCTACCTGCGCACCCGATCCCTCCCTCGCCCGACCACTCGGCCTACGCTGACACGCCTGGCTTGCGGAAGGCCAACCGCGCCGCTGGCGTGAGCAGCATGGCCACGGCCACCACCTCGAGCCGCGTCGCATCGGGCCAGGCCGCGCCACCGACGCACACTACTCGAGCCGCCTCGCATCGCGCAAATCCGCCCCCCCGGACTCCGCGGCACCCGAGCCACGCCGTGCGGGACGAACCGCCGCCCCCTCCACCACCGGCGTACCGTTGCGTCCCACCGCCCCCGCCACATGCGCGCGGATCGCATCCGCCAGCACAGCGGCGTCCACCTCCTCCGGCACGAAGTGCCCTGCATCGGCGAATTCGATCACGCGCGCGTCGGGCAGCGCTTCCTTCCAGCGGGCGAGGTACGCGGGGCCGAAGGCGGGGTCCTTCATGCCCCAGAGCAGCAGCGCGGGCTTGTGCGCAAGCCGGTCCCGCCGCTGCCAGAGACTCGCGTACCACGCGTCGGAGCCGATCAGCGCGCGCGCGAACGCCCACGCGCCCTGCCGCTCCGCCGGGGAGCCGAATGGAGCCAGGTACTGCCGGTGGATCCGCTTCGTCAACCTCTTCCTGTCGCCAAACGCGGACGGCAGGATCACGCGCGGCGAGAAGTTCAGCCGCGTGTACAGGAAGCGGCCGAGCGCCGTCGAGAACAGTCGGCCCGCCTTCTCCGCCGATGATCCCTTCAAGGACCACAGCCACGTGTTCATGAGCACCAGCGCCCGCACGTTCTCCGGCCGCTCGATCGCGTACGAAAGCCCGATCGGCCCGCCGAAGTCCTCCGCCACGAGCGTGATGTCCTCGAGGCCCAGCCGCTCGATCAGCAGCGCCAGCCGCGCCGCGTGGTCCTCCGGCCGGTACGGCGCGTGCGCCGGCTTGTCCGAGAGGCCGAACCCCAGGTGGTCCGGCGCGACGACCCTATGGTCGCGCGACAGCTCGCGGATCACGTCCCGGTACAGGAACGACCACGTCGGCGTGCCGTGCACCAGCAACACGACCGGGCCGGTCCCTACGTCCACATAGCGCATGCGCCCGTCGGGTGTATCGAGATGGCGCGGCCGGAACGGGTACAGCTCCCGGTCCACCCAGTCGTGCTCGCTCATGGTCGTCTCTCCTTGTTCGTGCCGCCCGCCGGCGTGAAGCGGGCGACGATCTCCCGGCAAACCTCGTCCACCGGGTAGTTCTCCGGGTCCAGCACGTAGTGCTGCGCCGCGCCATCGATCGCCGCGAACAGCACCCGCGCTTCCACGTCCGGCCTCGCCGCACCGGCATCGCGCAACAGCGACTCGAGATGCGCGCGCGTGGCTTCCGCCCAACCGATGACATTCTCGCCCAGGCTTGCCAGCACATCCGGCTGCATGCGGATCTGGTACGACAGCCGCCAGAACGCCCGGTTGCGGTCGACGATGTCCAGTGCCGCGCGCACGAGCCGCGCGAGCCGCGCGGACGGATCCGCGTCCGACTCCGCGACCTCGAACGACTCCTGCACGTCCGCCATGCTCCGCTCGAAGATCGCCCGCAGCAGCGCGTCCTTGCTCTCGAAGTAGTTGTAGAGGAGTCCCTGGGCGACGCCGGCGCGCTCCGCGATCATGCGGACGGACGTGGCGGCGAAGCCGCGGCGCGCGAACAGCTCGAGCGCCGCCGCGACGATGCGGTCGCGGCTCTCCTCGCGCATCTGTCGGAAGGCTTCTGGTGATCGCGGCATGTCCGCTATTGTTGAATGAACGATCATTCATAACTTGGGGCCACGCAGGCGGCCTGTCAATCCCGGGCCGCCGGTTACACCTGCTCGCTATCCTGACGGAAGAACGCCCACGTCTCGAGCTCGGGCGCGACGCGCGCGTGGCCCGTGATGCGGTAGCCGAACCTCTCGTAGAACGGGATGTTGCCGCGGCGCTCGGTGCAGAGCGTGACGCCCTGGGAGCGCGGGTCGTCGCGCGACAGGCGGTGCACCTCCTCCATCAGGAGACGGCCGAGGCCCGTGCCCTGAAAGCGGCGGCGCACGCCGATCATGTTGAGGTGGATGTGGGGCACGTCGACGATGAGGGGTGCGGCCGCGCGCGAGTACGCATCGTAGCGGGCCTCCGCGTCTGCGCCGAGATCGCGCCAGACTGCGGCGCGCAGCTCGGCGAACTCGGGCGGGGTGTTGCCACCAGGCGAAGAGACGATCGCGACGGCGGCGAAGCCGTCGTCGCAAGGAACGCCGAGCAGCGGCTCGTTGCGCAGCACCCGCGCCAGCACGAAAAGCGTGACCAGGCGGCGCAGCCGTTCCGGCTCGGGCTCGCCACGCGCGGCGAGCACGTAGCGCATGACGGGGTAGTCCCGGAACGCATCGCAGAGCGTCGAGATCACGTCGTCGACGTGCTCGCGGCCGAGGCGCTGCACGGCCGGCTCCGAGACGGTGCGGGGCAGGTCGGTCATCGTGGCTCTCCGTCGGCTACTGAACCCTGGACGCGGCCTGACTCAGGTGCGCCTCCAGCGCCGCGAACCCGGCCCGCGCCGCCGCCGTGTGGCTCCGCTTCACCACCGGCGAGAGCACCCTCAGCTTCCAGCTCGTCGGCCTCGCCGCGAAGCGGAACACCAGGCGCGTACCGTTGCCTTCCGGCTGCAGCTCCAGCACGCCGCTGCCGACGAAGTCCCCCTCGATGTACTCGAACCGGATCAGCCGTCCCGGGACCACCTCCGCCGTCCGCGCCGTCATCCGCACGGTCCGGTCCGTGCCGGACGGCCGCATGGTGATGTCCATGAGCCCGCCGACCCGGTCCGGCGGCAAGCTGCCGCGAACCTCCGCTGACCAGTAAGGCTCCCCCCAGCGCGTCTTCCCCTCCGCCTCCGCGATCAGCGCCTCGTGCACCTTGTCGCCGGGGGCGTCGATCAGCGTCTCGACCACGATGGAGATGTCCGAGCCCAGCGAGAGGCCGATCGCGCCCGCGAGCACGGCAGCCACAACCACGATCCCGAGCCGGAGAAACCGTGCGCTCGACACCTGCTCCTCCTTTCTCGGGGTGGCCCCCCGGGGCGTGGACCAGCGGTGTCAGGACGAAGCGACGATTCGGAACCCACAACGCGGCCGCTCGCCGCGCTCGCACTCCTCCACGACGGGTGCGCCGATGAGCTCTGAGACCAGCGCCTCGGCGAGCCGGCACGTCGACGGATGCGCGGCCGCCAGCGTGCCCAGCGGACAGCCGTAACCCTGGAGCCGGAGCCCGCCCTCGTCCTCCTTCACTTCGGCGAGGCCGCCCAGCTCCGTGAGCACCGCCGCCGCATGCTCGGCCCGCTCGCGCAGGCTGCCCGACGTCGCGGCCACAGGCCGCCCCAGCCGCTCGCCGACTTCGCGCAGCCACGCTTCCACCTGCTCCCGGCCGTGCCGCTCCTCGAGCAGCGCCAGCAGCTCCACCAGCACACGGTCGTACGGCTTCGGGAACAGCGCCTCCGCGGCCTCCGTCGTCCGGTACACGTGCGCGGGCTTGCCGGCACCTTCCCGCCGCACGCCGTACTGCTCCACCAGCCCATCCCGCTCCAGCGCCGACAGGTGGAGCCGGACGGCGTTGTCGGTCAGGTCCAGCGCGGCTGCCAGCTCGTTCACCGTCTGGGCCGAGCGGCGCAGGAGCGCCACCACCCTGCCCCGCGTGCTCTCGAGCAGCCGCCTGCGCCAGCGGACCGCCGTGATATCCATGCAAACGCCCCCATCGAAGTTCAACCTGCCGGGAAGATAGCGTGGAGGCGCCGCGGAGTCCAGTTTCTATAGTAACTCCTTGACAAACTATTTTTCGCCCTCTAGCTTCGCCCGCCAGCCGCCAGGCCGACCGGGGCCACACCACCCGCCACGCAGACCGCTCCCTCGGCACGGCGGACACCGGACCCCTACCAGAGGAGGATCCTCATGAACGTGATGCGCAAACCTGCCGCGTTTCCGACCATGCTCGCCTTCGCTGCCCTGATTGCAGGCGCCGCCGCATGCGGGCCCAACGCCGACTCGTCCGCGTCTGCTTCCGGCGAGCAGCAGAGCCAGCCGGCTTCCGAGGTGCAGCCGCAGACGGCCGCTGCGGCGACCGCTCCCGCGCTGGACGATGCCGACATCGCGGCGATCGTGGTGGCGGCAAACACGATCGACATCCGCTATGGAGAGATCGCGCGCGCGCGGGCGACGAACCCGCAGGTCAAGGAGTTCGCCGAGACGATGATCCGGGACCACACGGCCGTGAACCAGAGCGCGACCGAGCTGGTGACGCGGCTGGGTGTCCAGCCTCGGGAGAACGATGTGAGCCGCTCGCTGGAGGCACAGGCGGCGCAGATGCGCGAGACGCTGCAGACCAAGTCCGGCGCGGAGTTCGATCGCGCGTACATCGACAACGAGGTCACGTACCATCAAGCGGTGCTCAAGACGCTCGATGAGACGCTGATCCCGAGCGCGAAGAACGCGGAGCTGAAGCAGGCGCTGGTGGACGTGCGTCCGGCGATCCAGGCGCATCTCGAGCACGCTCAGTCGATCCAGCGGTCGCTGACCGCCGGGACATGAATCGACGAGGCGAGATGGCGGACAGGCCCGTGCGCGGCGGCGCGCCGGGCCTGCCGCTGCTGGCGGCCGTGCTGGTCCTTGCCGGTGGCATTGCGAGCGGCTGCCGGGCAGGCCGCGCCGCCGCGCCGGAGCGGCACGTCGTCGAGATCGAGCGGTTCGTGTTCCATCCGGACACCCTGCGCGTGGGTGTGGGGGACACGGTGGTCTGGCTCAACCGCGACGTAGTGCCGCACACGGCGACGGACAGCGCCAAGGCGTGGGACTCGGGCATCCTCGGCAAAGGTGCCGAGTGGCAGATGGTTCCTACCACGCCGGGTGCATACCGCTATCTGTGCGCGCTGCACCCCACGATGAAGGCGGTGCTGATCGTGGAGGAGTGAGGCGGAGTCGCGGCGCTCAGGACACCATGTCGTGGATGGTGGCGAGCTCCAGGACCTCGAACCGCCGCTCGCCAGCCGGGAGGCGCACGGGGAACTCTTCGCCGACGGCGCGGCCGAGCAACGCCTGCCCGAGCGGCGACGCCATCGAGATGTGGCCGGCATCGAGGTCGATGAAATCACCCGTCACGATGGTGTACTCGACCTCCTCGCCCGTGCCGAGGTCCCTCAAGCGAACGCGGGAACCGAAGCCGACGCGGTCCACCGGCAGGTGCTTCACCTCGATCCGCGAGAGCTCGCTCATGCGCTGCGTGATCTGGTTGATGCGCGCCTGGACGAAGCGTTGCCGATCCAGCGCGGACTGATACTCGGCGTTCTCGCTGAGGTCGCCCAGCTCCACCGCTTTCTGGATGGCCGCCGGCAGCACGACGTTGAGCTCGTGGCCGAGGCGTTCGAGCTCTTCTGAGAGCCGCGCCTTGATTTCTTCCAACATGCCCGACTCCAGATGGGAAAGGGAGTTGATCCACGGGCCGGTGGGCCTACGGGCCCGGGAAACCGATAGCCCGGTCGGCTGCCGCGCCGCGCGGAGCCGTGCCGGGCGGGGGAAGTAGAATCTAACCTCGAGCGGGGCGGTCGTTCCAGTCCATCGGCGAACGCGGCGGCCCCGCCTGCGGCTATGCGCCGGCGGCCCCCTTGCGGGCCGCCGGCTTCTTCTTCGTCGCGTCGCGCACGGCCTCGGGCGACATCAGCGAAAAGTTGCGGAAGACGAACCGCTCGACCTGCGCGGGCTCCGCCACGGCCAGCTCGCGCAGCAGCCATGCGACAGCGTTCTGGGCTTCTGGCTCCGGATTGCGGACGACCCGCCCACACACGCCCAGCGCCAGGCGGACGAAGCCGCGGAAGTTCTCGTCCCCGCCGCGCGCCACATCGACGAACGAGACGACGCTCGCCCGTTGCTGCCACACGTTGTCCGCCCGGGACCACGCGGCGATCGCGCGCGCGCACGGCCGCCCGGCTGCCTGCATCGTCGGGCCGAGCACGCGCAGCGCAAACCAGTCGCACGCGCTGCGGTTCGCGAGCGCGCCGTCCGCGAAGAGCCCCGCCCACGCGGGCAGCACCGCGCGCCAGTCCACGCCGCGGCGCGAGAGCACGACCTCGCGCAGGTAGAGCATGCCGGCGAGCTTGTCCTCGGTGATCGGCTGGCGGATCAGATCGAGCGCGAGCTCCAGCGCCTCCACAGCGCCCAGGCCGGCGACCTCCGGTCGCTCGTACCACGCTCGGAGCGCCGCCTGGATGTTGTCGGTCCGCACCCCGCGAAACGGCGCGGATCCCTCAAGGTAACGCTCCCACCACGCATGGCTCGCGGGGTCCACGAGCGCGCCGAGGCGAGCTTGCAGGTCCTGGACGAGGTCGGTCCGGCTCATGCGGGCCTCCTTGCGCCAGGAACAACGGTGTCAAGGCCGGCCAGGGCGCGCAAGGTGTGTGGCGCACGCGCTGCGCCGCGGTCCACGACGCGTTGACCGAGTCCGCGCGCCGGGGAAGCGCGCTTCTCTGCTCGTCTACCTCGCCCAGGTAGATCGCAACGCGTCCGCCGGCGCCTGCGCGGCATCTCGGCGCAGCGCGCGTCACGCCGTCCGCCTTTCGCGCTCCACCACCCGCCCCCGCCGTTCATGCGGCCCGACGCCGCCGATCACCTCGTCTCCGCGCACGTAGGCGCCGTCGGCGCGCAGCTCCCACGCCTGCGGGTGCTCGAGGATGGTCGTGAGCATGCGGTCCAGCTCGGCACGGTGCTCGGGCTCGTCCACCGGGGTGACGACCTCGACGCGGCGCAGCAGGTTGCGCGGCCGCCAATCCGCCGAGCCGATGTAGTACTCGGGCTCGCCCGCGTTGCCGAAGTAGAAGATGCGGCTGTGCTGGAGCAGGCGGCCGAGCAGGCTGACGACGCGGATGTTCTCCGAGATGCCGGGCAGCCCCGGCCTCACGCGGCAGATCTCGCGCACGGCCATCTCGATGCGCACGCCCGCCTGGGACGCGCGGTACAGCGCGGCGACGATGCGCCGGTCCGAGAGGCCGTTCATCTGCGCGCGGATGTGGCCGCCGCGTCCCGCGCGCGCGTGCTCGGCCTCGCGGTCGATCAGCTCGAGGAAGCGGCGCCGCATCTGGAACGGCGAGACGAGCAGCCGGTCCAGCTTTGCGGACGCCGAGTATCCGGTCAGCAGACCGAACACCGCGTTCAGCTCCTCGCCCAGCCCGGGGTCCGCCGTGAGGATGCCGACGTCCGTGTAGCCGGCGGCAGTGCTCGCGTTGAGGTTGCCCGTTCCGATGTAGATGTAGCGGCAGATGCCGTCCGGCTCGTCGCGCACGACCAGCGCGATCTTGGCGTGCACCTTGTACTGCGAGGGGCTGAAGACGACGTGCACGCCGGCGGCGTCCAGCGACCTGGCCCACTCGACGTTGCGGCGCTCGTCGAAGCTGGCCTTGAGCTCGACGAGCGCGAACGCGTCCTTGCCGGCCGCGCGGGCGCGCGCGAGCGCACGGACGATCTCGGAGTCCGGGTCCGTGCGGTAGAGCGTGGTCTTGATGGCGACGACGGCCGGGTCATCCGCGGCCTCGGTGAGGAAGCGGCCGACCGTCGCGTCGAAGGAATGGTCAGGAAACACGATCAGGCGGCTGCGCTCGCGGATCTGGTCGAAGATGGAGCGGCCTGCCGCGAACGGCGAGGTGCGCTTCAGAGGCGGGTACTTCAGCTCGGGCGCATCGAGCGCCGCGATCTCGCCTAGCCCGGCGAGGTCCACGAGCCACGGGACGGCGTAGATGTCGGCCTCGTTCAACGTGCTCACGGACTCGGGCGCCTCGAAGCGCAGCTCGCGCAGCAGGTGGCGCCGCATCTCTTCCGGCATCGCTTCCTCGACCTCGAGGCGGACGGCCTGGCGGAACGGGCGCGCCGCGAGCTCGTCCTCGACGGCCGCCATGACGTCGCCGACCTCCTCCGTGGGCAGCCGGCTCGTGGCGCTGCGCGTCACGCGGAAGGTGTGGGCCCGCACGACCTCGAGCCCGGGGTACAGGCGGGGCAGGCCGCCGAGGATCATCTCTTCGAGCGGCACGTACCGGCGCCCGTCCGGCAGCGGCGCGAAGCGAGGCAGCTCGCCGGGCAGCTCGATGGCGACGAAGCGGTCGAGCCGGCTCTCCGGCAGCCGCACGATCGCGGCGATCGCAGGCCTCAGGTTGCGGATGTGCGGGAACGGGTGGCTGGGATCCGCGACGTACGGGGTGATCAGCGCTTCGATGCGCGCCCAGTAACGCTCGGCGAGGAGCGCGCGCTCGGCCTCGTCGAGATCGGCCCAGCGCACCACGCGCAGGTTCTCTCGCGCGAGGTCGGGCAGTAGCGACGTCGTCAGCACGCGATACGCGCGCCGTGCGATCTGGCGCGCGCGAATGCGGATGATCTCGAGCTGCTCCGCCGGGGTCAGGCCGTCCGGCGTGCGGCGGGTGATGCCTGCCGCCACCTGCTCCTTGGATTCCGCGACGCGCGTCATGAAGAAGTCGTCCTGACGCGAGCCGAAGATGGCCAGGAAGCGGACGCGCTCGAGCAGCGGGATGCTCCGGTCCTCGACCATGACGAGGATGCGCTCGTCGAAGGCGAGGCGGCAGAGCTCGCGGTTGAGGAGCAGCTCGGGCCGCGCCTCCTTGGGCGCCAGCGCGTCCGTCTCATCGCTCTCCGGCGCGTACGCGGCGAGGTCGAGCGGCTCCGCCGCGGCTGCTTCCGGCACCGGCGTCGGGATCGTCACCGTCTGGGCGGGCAGGTCCGAGCGCACGACGACCTCGAGCGCGGCGAGCGTGCGCAGATCGCGTAGGTGCGCGGAACCCGCGGCCTGGATGGCCTGCTCCAGCGAGAGCCACGTGCACTGGCCCCCGCTGATCGCGCCGGCGTCGATGCCCTCGGCGAGCCAGACCTCGAGCGCGGGATGCTGGCTGTTGCCGGGGGTCGTGCCGAGGACGCGGACCCGGCCGCGCACGCCGCCGAGCCAGCCGCGTAGCACGCGGTGACACGCGTCGCGCCCGGAGCCCGGCCCGGTCGGCACGCGCAGTCCCTCGCCGCCGGAGCGGCACAGCGCGATGCGGCCGTTGTCGTAGGCGACGACGGCGACCTCGCGCGCTGCGTGCAGCCGCCTGGCCAGCTCTTCGCCCTCCAGCGCGGACACGAGCTCGCGCGCACGGCTCGCCAGGTCGCCCAGCAGCGGCCGCAGGCCGTACCCCTCCTCGAAGGCCTGGACCAGTCCTTCGAAGCGCCCCGGCGGCGCCTCCGGCATGTGGATCTCGACCTCGTAGAGCTCGGCGGTGGTGTCGCCGCGGCGGATGGATGCGGCGTCGTACGCGATGCGCACGCGGGCCGGCGCAGCGCCATCGGAGCGCGCGATCCGCAGCCGCCGCGTCACGCCGAGCTCGAGGACGACGTCGAGCCGCGCAGGGTCGCTCAGCGCGCGCACCACGCGCGCCGGCTCGGACGGGCCGGCGAACAGCTCGGGAGGCGGCACGTCCGGCACCTCCGTCTCCGTGTGACGGCGCTGCACCACGCCGCCCATCTCCCGCTCGCGGACATCCACGCCCAGGATGTGCCTGCCATCCTGATGGATCGACAGGCAGACCGTCGCGCCGCGCTGCTCGAGGTCGTGGCCGGGCGTGTCGAAGAAGAGCGCGCGGAACAGCTCCAGCTCGATGCGCTCCTCGCGGAACCCCGGCGGCAACGGCTCACCGAGCAGCCATTCGAGGATCTCACGACTCGGCACCTCGAGGCGGAGGATCCGCTCGCCGACCATCCGCTCCCCTAGTACGGCAACCCGAGCCAGGCGTACAGCCGCGTGCGCTCGCCGCGTGCGATGGCCGCGCTCACGACCTGGCCCAGCGTCGCGTACCAAAGACCGACGCCCGCGCCGGCGTGCCAGCCGTCATCGGAGTCACCGTCGAAGAAGACGCGCGCGGCATCGCCGAACGCCAGCGCGCCCAGCTCGCCTCCGGTGAAGAGCGTGACGCGCGCGATGGGCCAGCGCAGCTCCGCGCTCCCGAACAGCGAGGCGTCGCCCGCGAAGCGGTGCGAGACGTAGCCGCGCAGCGAGCGCCGGCCGCCGATGTACGCGGCTTCCTGGACGGGGAAGTCGCCCCACACGCGCTCGCCGCCTGCGCGAAACGCGATCACTGGCCCGGTCGGGCCGCGCAGCGGGAGGTAGTACGCGGCAACGCCCGCCACCTCCGCGAACTCGTCTGCTTCTCCCCCCACGAACGGCCAGAGGCCCGCCTCCGCATCCACGGTGAAGCCGCGCCGCGGCACGGGCTGGCCATCCGTGCGTTCGAGCTCCACTTCCACGATCGCGCCCACCTGGCCGAACGCGCTGCTGCCGCGCGGCTGGAGAACCTGCAGCGTGCTGCCTCGCTCGAACCGCGGGTCGCGGTACACGAACGCCGGGCCAGCCGAGACGCGCGCCTCGTCGCGCGGCCGCCAATCCAGCGTGATGGCGGCGGACAGCTCGGTCTGCCTCACCGTGGCGCGGTCGGTGTCGAACTCCGGCGTGTCGTTGCCGAAGCCGAAGAAGCGGACCGCGCCGAACTGCACGGCGCGCGCGCGTACCGAGTATCCGAAGAACGAGTTCTCGCGGCGGACGTCGGCGTCCAGCTCGATGCCGAAGTCGAACGGGCCGGGAGCGAACAGACCAAGTAGCCGCACGCGCGACGCGTAGGGGACGCGGCGGAAGCCGTACTGCGTCTCGACCGGCCCGAAGCCGACCACGAGGCCGGTGCCCATCTCGAAGTCCGCCGTCGGGCGCCAGGAGAGACTCGAGCCATAGTCGCGGTAACGGTCGCCGCCGATCTTGTGCAGGACCCACTCGTCGTTGCCGTACGGCTTGCGGTCGTCATCACCGGCGTCATCCTCATCGGCGGCGTCGGCCCCCGGCGGCCTCTCATCGGGCGGGGCCGGCCGCGCGTCCACGGCCACCGCCGCCTCCGGCCCTGCGTTCCGCGATGTTTCCGGCAGGTCGAAGCGGAACGGCCGCCGATCCACGCGCGTGTCCGGAGCCGTGACGAAGACGTTCTCGCCGTACGCGTCGTAGAGCACGGTCCGCCCGCGGCCGCCCGCGGCGACGGCCGAGTCCACGAGCACGTCATCGCCGTGGCCGCCGATCACGCGCACGACCATGTCGCTCGCCACTTCGCCCCGGACCACGGCGCGGTCGTCGCCGGCGTGAAGGTAGATCCGGACCTCCTCGGTCTCGGCCGGGTCAAAGCGCCGGTGGAAGTACGGCTCTTCCCCGGCATTGGCGCCATTGGCGTTGCCATCGGCCACGGCGATGGCGCTCGGTGCACCCGGATAGAGCCGCACGTCCACGGTGCCGTCCGCGAGCCGAACGACCTCGAGGCGGTCCGGCTCGTCCGTGCCGTGCACGTCCACATCCACGGCCAGCCACTCGTAGTAGTCGAGGGAGACCTCGTGCAGCCGGTCGCGGCGCGCGCGCAGGTCGCGCGCGAGCCGCGCGCCTTCCAACGCGCGGTAGGGCGCCGGGAGCTGCGCGACCGCCCGGTCGATGACGTCGTCCGTGACCTGCGACTGGACCGCGACCGTCACGCTGTCCCACGTGCGCCGATCCAGGTCGCTCAACAGCGACCGCTCGTAGTCCACCGCCTCGAACACGAGCGAGCGCCGGCCGGGATAGCGAGGGCCGAACGCGACCAGCTTGGGATAAAAGCTCCGTGCGACGCGGCCCACCACGCCATCGGAGTTCATGAACATGCCATCACGGTCGAGCGCGATGGGTCGCCAGCGGTAGTAGGCGCCATCGCGCTCCGGCCGCGCCCAGCGCCACTGGTCCTCGCTCCGGTCCGTGTCGTTGACCAGGAAGTCGACGAGCCGCGCGGCGAGGTACTCGCGGCTGTCGACACGGTCCTTCGGATCCTCGATCAGCCGCTCCAGCATCCGCTCCATCTCGACGACCCTGCGCGAGCCGGCGAACCCGGGCGTCTCGTCGGGGCCCTCGTCCGGCCGCTCGAACAGCACGCCCAGCATGCCCGCGAAGTCCTCGCGGAACTCGCCCAGCCGCGGATCGTCCGGCATGACGAACACCTGCGCCCGCGGGTATAGCACCCCGACCGCATCCTGGATCGGCCCGATGGCGACCTCCGCCGTGGGGAACAGCGCGCTGGTCTGGTCCTGGATCAGGATGCCGGCCGGTGTGCCGCGCAGGTCAGGCGGCAGCGCCTTCTGCACGAACTTGTCCACGGAGCGGAAGATGTAGCGCCGCCCGTCCGCGCCGTGCATGTGCAGCGTGGTGCTCTGGTTACCGCCCGTACGGAACGGCTCGAGGCCGCCGGCGAAGCTGCCGAGGTCCAGCACTGGCGCGCGGATCGGTGTGAGCCAGAGGCGGCGCCAGTTCTCGCCCAGGAAGAACTCCTGGACGCGGTCGGCATCGTAGCGCGGGCCGGGGACGACCTCCGCGGAGTCTCTCTGTGCGAACAGCGCGGCGGGCACGCACAGCAGCGCCAGCACGACTCCCGCGCCGAATCTTCCGAGCGCCATGATCACTCCTGGCCGTTCCGGTTCTGCACCGGGATGTATTCCGCGGCCGCGATGAACGCGGACCAGCGGTCCTCGAGATCGCCGAGCAGGCGGACGGGGTCGCCGTCCTTCTTGAGCCGGACGAGCAGCTCGAGCGTCGCGATGCCGTCCGTGTTCGGCCGCGTGCCGACGACGCGCCAGTCCTTCGCCGCGTCGCCGAGAGCGGCCTCGAGCCCCTCCAGCGCCGCGTCCGGATCCGGCGAATGGACGAGCAGCACGCCGTCGGTTTCCATGTCGCTCGCGCGGCGAGGCAGCTCTGCACGGATCGCGCTCCGCTGCTCGCTGCCGCGGGCGACGAGCAGCCCTGCATCGCCCACCGCGAGAACGCCCTCGCCTCCGCCGGCGACGGCGCCGACGTCGAGCTGCCAGAGCGCGAGGACGACGAGGTTGAACGAGAGCGAGACGACGAGCGCGATGTCGAGCGCCTGCACGCCCGCGGCGAGGCCGAGGCCGAGAGAGAGGAAGACGTAGACCGCGTCGCGCGGGTCCTTGAGCGTGTTGCGGAAGCGGACGGCGGCGACGATGCCCGCGAGGCTGAACGCGAGCGCGAGGCTGTTCTTGACGACGATGACGATGCCGGCCACGACGAGCGGCAGCACGATCATCGACTGGACCAGTGAGCGGTCGGTTCGCAGGCCACGCGTGTAGCGGTAGACCCAGGCGACGGGGAGGACGAGCGCGAGCGTGCCGATGATGACGAGCGCGGTGGTCAGCGCGCGGTGCGGCGTGGGGCTCAACGCGGCGCTGGTCGGCGCGCGGGCCAGCTCCGGCACTTCCTGCACGGCCGGGAGCACGATCGGCGCGACGAGCGCATCCCGGACCGCCGGCACGTAGCGCGTCAGGATCGCGGCGAGTCCCACCGCCACGGCATAGTACGCCAGCAAACGCAGGAACGGAGCGCGCCGCGGCCGGCGCGCCCGTGTCGAACGCTGCTCCCTTCCACCACGTCCCGAGCGGGACCGCTTCTCATCCCAGGTCATCCACCCTTCACGGAGCGGTCTTGCCACCCCGCCACTTTCCTCGTCTGCGAGCCCTTCGCTTGGCGACGCCGCCAGAGGCGCCAGCGCCACGGGGGCAAGAACCGTGCACCGTGCCGATGGATGAACGCCCGGGCGCGGCCTCGTGGCCGCTCCGGGCGTCGGGTGCGGTGAGGGAGAGGCTCAGATGGAGCGCGCTGGTCGGAACTGGCGCCGGAGCGAGAGATCATCGCTCCGCGCGCCGCCGACCACGCGTCGCGTGCCGCTCAGCGCCGCTGTCCGAGCAATGCTTCGAGCTCCGCGAGCCGCTGCTCCAGCACGGCGATGTGCGCCGCCTGCTCCGCCAGCTCGGCCTGGTGCCGCTGCTCCTGCTCGCGCAGCGCCTGCAGCAGCACCGCCGTGAGCTGCGTGTACGAGAGCGAGAGGTAGCCGTCCGCTTCCGTCTTGACCAGCTCCGGGAACTGCTCGGCCACCTCCTGCGCGAGGAGGCCGATCTGCCGATCCCGGCTCCGGCCCACGCCTTCCTTGAACCGGTACGTCACCGGCTGGAGACGGAGCACACGTTCCAGCACGCCTTCCAGCGGCTCGATTTCCTCCTTGAGCCGCGCGTCCGAGCTCTGCGTGAGCGTGCCGGCAATCTCCAGGTCGCCGTTCTTGTAGAGCGTCAGCGCGTTCGAGCGCGTGGCCCCATCCGGCCCGTTGCCGGCGACGAAGAGCGGATCGGTCGCGATCCACGAGTCCGCCGTACCCGCGACCACGTTGTACCGGCCGATGACGAGGGACGCGTAGGCCTGCGCAGTGGTCTGCGTGCCCATGACCGTGGAGAGATCGCCGTCGGCCCTCGTCTGCTCGCCCATTGCCGTGGACCCATCGCCCTCCGCCCGCGCGTGGTCGCCCATCGCCGTGGCCGCGTCGCCGTTCGCCACCGCGCCGTCCCCCATCGCCGTTGCCGCCTTGCCGGCCGCACGCGCGTAGAACCCCAGCGCCGTGGCCCCGGCACCGGTCGCCTGGGTGTGGTCTCCCATGGCGGTGGACCCGGCGCCGCTGGCCGTGGCCGCGTACCCGATCGCCGTGGACCGCAGGCCGGAGGCCGTCGACGTCTCCCCGATGGCTACGGAGCCCGTGGCCGTCGCCCTGCTGTCCAGGCCCATGGCGATCGAGTAATCGCCGATCTGGCCGTCGTCCCACTGAGTGCCGGTGACGGAACCCGCGCGGAACGCGGCCTTCGCGGGATACCAGAGCAGCCGCGTCCCGGCGCCGGACGCGGGGAGCGCCGCCGCCCCGCCGAACGGCCCGGTCACAGCGAACCCGTTGGTCGTGGCGCGCGCGCCGCTGGCCAGCAGGTACTGCGCGTGGTCGTCGTCGCCGAGGCCGGTCAGGTTGCCGTGGTCCGTCACGCCAGGCGTGGGTGCCGTGGTCTGGACGCTGTTGTCCGGGAAGCGGATCGCGCTCACCGTCACCTCGCCCGCCGCGAACCCGCCCGAGGCGTTGCGCCGCACGAGCGTGTTCGGCGTCGCACTGGCGCTCGGCGACGTCGCGAGCCGGTCGTCCGTCACGGCGCCCGCCGCGATCGAGGCCGTGTTCACGCAGCCGGCGCACGGCACGCCCGGCGGGCCGGGATCACCCTGCGGGCCTTGCGGACCTTGGGGCCCCTGAGGACCTTGCGGGCCCTGAGGCCCCGCCGGCCCTTGCGGACCTGCCGGCCCCTGGGGCCCCGGCGGCCCGGCCGGCCCTGGCGGACCCGCCGGCCCCTCCGGCCCCGGCTCGCCTGGAGGCCCCGCCGGCCCGGGCGGCCCCGCTGGACCGGGCTCACCCTGAGGCCCGGCGGGCCCGGGCTCGCCCGCCGGCCCCGCCGGCCCCGCCAGGTTCCACGAGAACGCCACGTGCGACGGCGACAGGCACGCCGCAGGCAGACCAGGCGCCTTGATCCGGTAGATCGTGCCGGTCGCCGGCACGTAGCAGGCCTCGATTCGTTCCGGCGGCCCCTGCTGCGCCAGAGCAGGCCGCGGGGCGGCGAGGGCGAACGCGAGCACCAGCATGCACAGGCTTCCGAGACGATTCATGGAGACCTCGTCCATGTGGGTGACGGCGGTACAGGGGGACGTCAGCGAGAGGCGGCAAAGTACGTTTCGGCGAAGTCCAGAGTGAGCAGCAGCGCGGCGCGGTCCGGCGCTGCGTCGGCGTCTTCCGGTTGCGCGGCGAGGATCTGCCGCGACAGGCGGATGGCGTTGCAGACGGCATTGGCCGAGCCGCCGCTTGCCTCGATCGACCGGAGCGCGGTCCTCAGCTCGGCCCGGCTTTGCTCCGGCATCCCCGCGGCCAACCGCTCGGCCGCGTCGAGCAGCGAGGCCCGCACCTCGGCCACGCTCGCGTGCTCGACGGCGGCGGATGCGAAGACCGCCTGCATCTGGCAGGGTTCCGGCCCGGCGACCCCGGGCCGATCGTCATCTCCGCAGGCGGCCAGGAACACCACGATGCACACGCCCGCGGCGCTCGTGCAGCGTCGCATGATACCGCTTCCTCTTGGGGAATCACGGACCGGGCCGCGGGGGGAGTGTCGGGATCGCCCGGTCCTTCTGGCGCACCCCGTCGCGTCGGGGCGGCCAAACCCGCCCCGTGAGGCGGGGCGGGCCAGGAAGTTAACAGGAGCGCGACTGGACCGGAAGTGCCTGCTGATCGGGTCCTGGGTCGCGCTCCAGGCGAGGCGCGCACCTCGCGCGCGGCGGTACCGCGCGCGGGGCGGTCTACTTTTCCTTCTTCTTCCGGTCGCCGACGAAGATGTTGAGCACCGTGCTGACGATCGCAATGACGAGTCCGCCGAGCAGCGCGGGGATGAAGCCCTCCACACGGAACGCGATCCCGAGCGCGTCGGAGAGCGCGGCCGTGAGCCACAGCATGAAGGCGTTGAGCACGAAGATGAAGAGCCCGAGCGTCAGCAGCACGATCGGGCAGGTGAGCGCGAGCAGGATCGGCCGGATCACCGCGTTGACAATGCCGAAGACGAGCGCGACGCCCAGCAGGCCGAGCACGCCGCCTGTGTATTCGATGCCAGGAACGATCGCCTCCGCGACCCACAGCGCCGCGGCAGTGATCAGCAGACGGATGATGAATGCCATGAAGTCCTCTCAGGTGTTGAACGCTCGCCCCGGGGCGCCCGGGCGGCTTCGAGGAGCCGGGGCCGCCTACTCCCCGAACCACTCCCTCAGCCGGTCCGCCTCGAACGCGCGCTTGGCGCGGCCGTACTCGGGTCCGGTTCCGACGATGTGCACGGAGGGCCTCGGCAGCGCGTAGAACGCGCCCTCGATCAGCGCCGCCTCGCCGCCGCCCAGCTCGAGGTAGCAGTGGCCGTGGCCGCCGAACGGCGGAGCCGCGGGCCCGCCCTCCACCTTCGCGGCGATCGCGGCTGCCACGTGGCGGCCGTGTGCCTCGGCGAACAGTCCGGCCTTGGGCAGCGCCGCGCCGCCGGCGAGCGGGATGTGGACGACGTCGCCGATGGCGTACACACCGGCGTGACGCGTCTCGAGCGTGCCGGGGTCCACCGGGATCCAGTCGCCGCCATCGGTCAGCCCGCTCTCGCGCACGACGGCGGGCGGGAGATGTGGCGGAACGGCGATGCCGATGTCGAAGGGCTCCTCGCCGTCCTCGAATACGAAGCGGCCGGCCTCCGCGCGCACGAGCTTGCGGCCGGCGCGGTACGCGATGCCGCGGCGGTCGAACTCCGCCGCGATCGCCGCCGCGCCCTCGTCGCCCGCGTTGGGCAGCAGCTTCGGCTGCATCGTGGTGAACGTGATGCTCGTGCGGTCGCGGATCCCGGCGTCCCGGAACCGGTGGTCGAGCAGGAACGCGGCCTCGTACGGCGCCGGCGGGCACTTGTACGGCAGGG
>Ga0207873_1001061_pt1 | contig 27955 bp, 26 predicted proteins | sample BGWIniCompost_FD_187373 | JGI IMG/M metagenome (GOLD analysis project Ga0207873, IMG submission 187373) | Cellulose adapted compost microbial communities from Newby Island Compost Facility, Milpitas, CA, USA - BGW Initial Compost (SPAdes)... ...
GGTGGTGTACTGCGTGTCGAAGTTGAATACGGGATAAAAAAGTTGAATGGCGGCAGTCAGCCCTACCAGCATGCCCACCAGTCCGAATACTACGGTCGCTATAATGAACGCCCTGACGATCCGGTTGTCGTAATTGAATTGCTGTAGTTCCATAAAGGTGTAGGCTCGATCATGAATTTTAGACGTGAAAGTAGCGGGCAGCCTATCGCCCACATATGATTGAGATTAGGAGAAAACCTGATCTACATCAGGGGTTTTTTCGGGATGGGAATTGTATGCTAAATGCGTGGATATCAGGACTTTGTGGGCTTGGAATCCGCCTTTTTGTCTTTGGGTCCGTCTTCAAAAAGCATGCGCATGGATGGGGTCACTACGTCATCATATTGACCGCTTTTCACGGTCCACCAAAAGATGCCCAGAAACACAAGCGCGATAAGCAGACTGATCGAAATGAGCAACACGATGATAATCATACTGCATTCGTTTTGATGTAGGCTCCCAGTTTTCGCGATCCGGCAAGACGCACTGCTATTGTTGAAAATGCTACGACACTAATACTGCTCAAGGGCATGAGAATGGCGGCATGCAACGGGGTAAGGTGGCCGCTTACGGCGAGACTCAATGCGACTACATTGTACAGAAATGAAATGACAAAACCTGCATAAAGTATTTTCACAGCTGAGTTCGACAGGTTGAAGAAAGTATCGAGATGGCGCATCATGTCGCCTTTGATAATGCCATCGCTGGCGGGTGTAAATACTCCGGTGTCGTCGGTGACGGCAATACCCACATCGCACTGACGAAGGGCTCCCGCGTCATTCAACCCATCGCCAACCATTGTCACTACCTGACCCTGAGCTTGAAGATCACGGACATAGTCAAGCTTGTCCTGTGGCGACTGAGCAAAACGCAAATCCGCTTCTGCCGGGAATATGTCTTTCATCATCGTGCCGCCGGCTGCACTGTCGCCTGAGACCAGGCCTTTGCATTTTTCCCCAAGGCGGCGTATCATATCGGCAATGCCCGGTCTGATTGAAGTGCCAATTGCAAAGTATCCTCTTACGATTCCATCAATAGACACGAATACCGTTGTCCCTTGCTTTGATACGGGGTCCGCTCCGGTAAATTCCGCGGAGCCCATCCGGACTTTATGATCGCGAACGGTTCCTTCAATACCCTGACCTTCAAATTCAACAAACTTGTCGACCTTGATTGGCTGCGATCCTGCAATGGAATTATACACGATTCTGCTCAGCGGGTGCGTTGAGCAGGCGGCCAGGTTTTTCACCCACAACAATTCATCTTCAGCGAGAACCCCTATGAAGGTTACTTTTTCCTTACCATGCGTTACCGTACCTGTTTTGTCGAATACAATGGCATTAGTTTTAGCCATTCGTTCGATCACGTGCGCATTCTTCAGATAGAAGCCTGCACGACCGAACACGCGCATCATGTTGCCATAGGTGAACGGAGCTGTGAGCGCCAGTGCACAGGGGCAGGCTACGATGAGCACGGCGGTGACGTTGAGCCATACTTGTGAGGCATCTTTCATCGACCAGGCGATCGCCGTTCCAACTGCAATGATTACAACGGCCCACGTGAATCGCGTTGCGATCTTGTCCATTACACTGCGGTAGTCCTTCGTGTCCTTTTGAAACACCTGATTATTCCACAGGCTCGTCAGGTAGCTTTGTGCGATCTTACGCACTACTGTCATGCGCACCGGAACGCCCGCGAGTCTACCGCCTGCGTAGACGAGATCGCCGGCGCGTGCTTCTACGGGTGCCGATTCACCGGTAACGAAGCTGTAGTCTATAAGTGCTTTATCATCGAGCAGGCGGCTGTCTGCAGGGATAATCTCGCCGTTGCGAATTCTGATTGTGTCGCCCTCGCGAATTTCATGAACTACCACGGGCCGCCAGTCTTGACCGTCGGCGCGCTCAACTGCCAACGGGAAATACGACTTGAAGTCGCGATCAAAAGCCAGGCTCTCATACGTCTTGCCTTGGAACCAGCGGCCTACAAGGAGAAAGAACACCAGGCCTGTTAGTGAATCGAAATATCCGGGTCCCGTACCGGTCACGATATCCCACGTACTTCGGGCCATCAGTGCTATAAGTCCCAGTGCAATCGGCACATCAATGTTAATGCGACGTTGGGTAAAAGCAGTGACGGCTGACCGAAGATAATCCGATCCGCTGTAGAAGAACACGGGAATAGACAACGCAAGATTCAGCCAGGAGAAGACCTCCTGCAGAGCAAGGTCTGCTGCATCAAGTCCCAGATACTCCGGGAAGCTGAACAGCATGACGTTGCCGAAGCAGAATGCAGCGACGGTAAGTTTAAGAATAAGCTGCTGATTTGCGCCTTTGGGTTTGCTCGTACCTGCATCAAGGTTGATTTGAGGCGCGTAACCCAGTGTAGCCGCTCGTTGCGCGATTTGGCTCAGGCTGACCCGAGAAGGGTTGAAGTCGATAACAACCGACTTATGGGCATAGTTCACCTCTGATCTTAGGATTCCGGGTTCTAGCTTGCGAAGGTTCTCGAGAAGCCAGATGCAACTCACGCAGTGAATAGCCGGAATTACGAATCGTGCCCTTGCGAAGTTGGCAGAGTCGAATTCCAGAAATCTCGATCGTACTGAGGGATCATCGAGGCATGCGTAGACGCTTGTGTCAGTTTCAGTTTGGCGTACGCCCGGCGACTTGTCGAGGGTGTAATAGGTGCAGAGATCGTTTTCGCTTAGAATTTCGTAAACGGTTCTGCACCCAGTACAACAGAAGGGTTTGTCGTCCAGCCAAAGCGTTTCAGCGCAAGGCTGGCCGCAATGATAGCAGCATAGATCGGTTTGGGTAATCGTTTCCATTTTTCATATCCGACTCCTCTTTACACGATCCATGCCTTCATAGCTCGCGCTAGTTCTTGTAGGCGAGGAGCGTGTATCCCATGAGTTTGTCGTTCTTGTTATATGTTTCACTCTTCACTACTCCGTATTGCGGAGCAATCCATTCTATCACGTTCATGGTCATGGTGATTCCCACGCCCATCTTGCTTTTGATTGTGTTCACACTCGTGACCTTAAAGCATTCGATGTCGCCCATCGGCGTGCTAACGGTTTCCTTGCCGACCACTTTTCTGTTGGCAACCGTGCAGGTCAGCGTAAACGGGATGGCGCCACCCTCCGTCGTAATGGAAATTGAGCCATCCTTAAGTTGTTGACCGGGGGACAGCGAACTTGGAATCTCAAGATCCTGGCCTTCAACTACAAGTTTAGCATCGCCAAACGCCTTAAGACTTTCCTCCGGGATGTAGTTACGCATGTCTACATACACGATCCCATCTTTGCAGTGATATTCATATTCTCCCTGATGTACTTCCTTTCCTTTTTCATCTTCGATCAGGGAATGGATACGAGCGTCAAACCCGCTCCCGTTAGTCGAGAAGTCCGTAACCTTCTGCTTTACTTTCCCGGTAAGTTTTCCCTTGGCGTTGTAGGTTTCGGCGTGCCATTCTCCGTTTTCCTTGATGACATAAAACGGGTTACATTGTGAATGTGCGGAAGCAACTGCTCCTGCAACAAGAAGGATGGTTGCGATGAGGTTTTTCATAGCCAACTATGATTGGTTTTAAAATTTGACATGAATTAAAAGTATAATACTTCCGTCAATTATGAAAGAACCTCACGCAGAACCTGGACCGAGCGAATCTCTCCGAGTGAGTCGATATGCTCACTGAAAAATCCGAGTATCGCTTCCAAAATTTCCCTTCGTTGTTGCACCGACATATTTATCGCTTCATCATATCCGGCGGTGAGCAGCTTTTCAATAAGGGATTCAGTTTCAGATTCAAGAGGCCGCGTGCCGCCGATTTGGGACGCATTATACACTCCGAATCCCAGGTACCGGCTGAGTTTGATCAGGAAAAGCAAATGAAAATTCTCATAGTTTTTTTCCAGGCTCTCGAGCACTCGTAACGAGCTGAAAATGAATTCGAAAAGTGGCCCTGGGGAACTTTCTTCACGGACCGTCTTATTGAGAATTTCGCAAACAAACATCGCAATGGCGGATTTTCGGACGTCAGTTGCGAGCGAATGATAAGGGTGGAGGCACTTCACTTCCCGGATACGGTTAATGTTTGCATGCTCGCGATGATACACCACCATGTCGAGAAGGGTCAGGGGCTGGAACAAGGCGATTTTACCGGAAGCGGATTTCGCACTTCGCACGCCGTTGACAATGTAGGACTGAATGCCGAAAGCTTCCGTCAGGATCGTCACGATGATAGACGACTCCCTGAAACGGGTGAAGCGAAACACGATGCCCCTGGTCTTCGCAATCATCGGCTACGGCTTGTCATATGCGTTACTCCACAACGGCTATTCGACCCACAAAGTGCTCACCACCATCGAAGGAGGAACTGAACACCAGGTAGATGCCGGACTTCACGCGTTGGCCATTGTAGTTTCTCACGTTCCATGTTGCTGTTCCCCCCGCCGCATAGGTTTGCCACACGAGCCTGCCACCGGCGTCAGTGATCTTCACAACTGCGTCCGTGGCTAAACCGCTAATTCCTACCAGGCCATTAAACTCGAACGTGACAGGATTAGGAAATATCTTGACTGAATTAAAGCCGCTTTGTCCCGTTGTTGCGTCAGAACGATAGGAAACCAGTCCCGACGCCGTAGCGATGAACACTTCGCCGGTTTCATCATCGATCGCAATGTCGAGAACGCTATTGGAGGGCATGGGACTATTGTCCCGGTTGAAATGATGAATGAGATTTTCACCTTCCGATCCGAAGAGCCAAACGCCCTGTTCAGTGCCTATCCATTTTCGGTTGCCGGCATCGACCGCAAGCGCGGTGACCTTTTGTCCCGAAAGCAGGAAGCGACCTTCGAATATGGGACGGACAGCGTTGGTGCCGGGATTGAAAACACTGGCAGGATCGTAGAAGTAGGCCACGCCGTTGTCAGTGCCGACCCACATCCTTCCATCCAAATCCTGTGCAAGACAATGTACGTTGTCGTGAGGAAGTCCTCCATTGCCCTGCACATCCGTGAGATACACGCTGTTTCCCGCTGAGTTGAATACAAATATGCCACCACCGTGTGACGGACTAAGCGTGGCCCATACCGCCCCCGTATAATCCAGTTCCAATGACAAAGGATACCGGGATGCCGGCGTGGCAAAGGCGTACGATGTCCATACTGTTCCATCAAACTTGTGGAAGGGTTCGGATGCGCCGAAGTTTGCCACCCATAAATTTTCTGAATCAGAGGCCAACGCTGTTATGTTGACGTGATCTCCCGGAGGATTTGTGTTTACGAGCGTGCTGTTGGTTTCATCGTATACCGTTGTTTCGCCCTGCACACCGCCGCCGAATGATGCAATGAAGGTCGATCCCCGGGACCGTACCATGTCCGTTATATCTGATACCATTGCTGTTTCGGTAGTCCACATGCCTTGTGAATAAGAACTGATGCGACCCGCATTTCCCAATGCCTGGAAGGCTGGAGTGAATCCGCCGCTGAGTGCATAGATCTTGCCACCAACGCGGGCGAGTCGTCTTGTGACTGCGAATGCGGGTCCATTCGCGACGTACATTGCCGGTGTACCCGAACCTGCGGACAACAGCCCATTGGCACTATCGCCTATCCACACAGTACCGTTCGCCTCGAGGGCAAACTGCAAGTTCGTGCCGTGTGGTATTGACACCTCTGCTATTGAGTTGTCGGTTGATAACAACCAGGTATTGTTGCGCTCACAAATGGTTAGGTAATTGGCCGAACTGGTCAGGCTTACGATTTCTCCGGTACCCGGATAAGTTTGCTCCAGCCATGTGCCATTGTCCTGGTAAAACACGCCTGTACCATCTACCGCGGCGTAAATTCTGTTGTTAAACGCTGAAACCGCAGCGACCGGGCCTGAAAGCGCATCCTGATTGTGACGCTTCCAATTGTGGTAGTCGAGGAGGTTGTCTGTGAGTCGACCAGCCAGGACGCCGGTTTCCGTAGCCAGATAAATGCTGTCGCCCACCACAGCGCTTTGGTAGAGTTGTAGCGTTTCGCCATTGGCACCGAGGTCTCGCCAGGTTTCCCTTACCTCGTGACGCGCGACGTCAAATACTACGAGCCCGTATGGCGCCGCTAGGTATGCTAGTCCATTGGCAAATCCTATGTGCCGAATGGTCACATCTCCTGCGGTTTCACGAACCCAGTTAAAATGGGAAATGCCTGAGCCGCTTATGACGTCGAGTGTGCCGTTAGCATATCCGATGAACAGTTCGGCCGATGTGGGATCAAACGCAATGGTGGAGATGACATCACCTGAGAGTCCGTTCAGCCCGGTGAGCACCGAAAGCGAACGATCGGAGAGATCCAACACCATAATGCCGGTGTTGCACGCCGCGTAGACCTTTTGATTGCTGACAGCGATGCTGGTAACAGAATTATACGAAACATGTGTCCGCCAGTGCCCGATGGGTACCGATGGTTGACAAAGGGCGTATGAACCGATGCACAGGATCAGGCATGCAGTAATATACTCAAACAGATGTTTCATTTCCTTTTGGCCATGCCCTCGACGAAGGCCTTCCGGCTGCGGGCCTCGTACAGACTATGTTCACCCAGAACGATTTGTTCTTCCCCGGGTAACAGCCGGAATGAGAACGATGCAAGTTCTCCGGTTTGTGCGCAGATGGCGTGAAGCTTGGTGACGAACTCAGCGACGGCAAGGAGTTGCGGCATGGGGCCAAACGGCTTACCCTTGTAGTCCATGTCGAGTCCGGCAACGATCACACGCTTGCCATTGTTCGCAAGTTCGTTGCAGATGTCTACGATGGAATCATCGAAGAACTGGGCTTCGTCTATGCCCACAACATCGCAGTCGCCCGACAGCAGCATCAGGTCGCCGGCAAACTGGACGGCGGTTGATCGTATGGAAGTTTCGTTGTGGGAGACAATCAGCTGGCGATGGTACCGGATGTCGACGGCTGGCTTAAAGATTTCCACCTTTTGCCCCGCGATGATGGCACGGTTCAGCCGGCGGATGAGTTCTTCCGTTTTGCCTGAGAACATACAGCCGCAAATGACCTCTATCCAGCCTGTGCCTGATTTCTTGCCCAGATGTGGTTCTATGAACATAGCCTGCAAGTTAAGGGACCGCGCCGGATTTTTTCGAATACAGATATAACGGAGAAATAATGCAAAATTGGGTTCCTGGCCTATTTTAAGCGTCCGGTTTCGGCTGGACGGGCCCCTGCTATTACTGAATAAGCGTTACATTTACAGGGACGTTGTACATTTCGAATAGTGCGACATGGACGAGAAAATCAATCTGAGGGCAATTGAGCGGTATAGCGAAGAGTTTTCTGAAAAGCTGATCGGAAATTGGTTTGCTTCGCGGGATTCAATCACCGGCAAGGAGATCCTCCAATTCAGCGAAATCAAACAAATCAACCTCTTTGTCATCTATGAACTGTTCCGCACCTGGAAGCAGGAGAGCATAAAAAACCGTAGTCCGTATTTCGACTACGACGCTCCTGAAGTCCGGGAAGCAACAGCAGCGATGATGAACACGCTTTCAAACCACATCCGTGTTGACCGGGTCAATTTCACGCCGCTGCTGCGGAAGGCAACGTACAACACGCTCCTGTTGATTGTAGATCCTTACGATTTCTTCGCTGATCTGATCGAGAAGCACACGGAGCTGGTACCTTCTGAATTCGCCGACCATTTGAAATACGTCAGGATCAACAAGGCACCCCTTCAACGATTGCTCGAAAAGTTGCAGGAGCGACAGGTAAATTCTATTTCAGGAAACGAGGCCTTCGCTTTACTCGATTCGATCCTTGAAGAAGTGAATTTCACACCAGAGGATATCGATGAATACCTGGCTGCCTTTTCGCGTGTGGTCCCGGTGTCGATTGACTCGTTCTACGAAAAGAAAGAAGAACCTAAGCCCCGCATTGACCCCGAACCAGCCAATCACTACCAGTGGCAGCCGGTCAAGTCAACCGTCAACGACAAGCTTTCCCAGGAACCCCGGCCCCTGGTTGCTGATCAGTTTATGAGGATCACGAGCATCAAGGAAAGCCTGACAATCAATCAGAAGTTCATGTTTACCAAGGTCCTGTTTCACGGCGACTTTGAATTATTCAGCCGCGCTATCGAAGACCTCGACCGCCAGGATCACCTGCAAGGTGCGCTGCGCTATCTGGAAAGGAATTACCAGGAGTGGGATCGGGAGAGTGAGGAGTTTCATGAGTTCATGGAACTGCTGGAGAAACGCTTTGGTCCCCAGTAACCAGATGCAGTGGCAAAGGGTGCGTTGCGTCTGCATCTGCGACTGGAATCAGCCCCGATTCATTACTTGCAGACGGTGCGCGTCAAGTTTCAACAGAATGAAGAGCAGAATCGTAAATCCCCACAGCGAGGATCCACCGTAGCTGAAGAAAGGTAGCGGTATACCGATAACAGGGAAGAGCCCGATCGTCATCCCGATGTTAATTGTGAAGTGGAAGAATAAAATACACGCGACGCAATAACCGTACACCCGCGCGAAACGACTCTTCTGTCGTTCGGCCAGGTACACCACGCGGAAGAGCAAGGCCACGAATAAGACGATTACCATCAGGCTGCCAACCCAACCGTGCTCTTCACCAATCGTACAAAATATAAAGTCGGTGCTCTGTTCCGGTACGAACTTCAGCTTGGTTTGTGTCCCTTTCAAAAATCCTTTTCCCCACATTCCTCCGCTACCGATGGCTACCTTGGACTGATACACGTGATAGCCGGCGCCCAGCTGGTCGAGGTCAGGGTTCAGTAACACGCGAATGCGCTTTTGCTGGTGTTCCTTAAGAACGTTATTAAAAATGAAGTCCACGCTCTTTATGGTGCCTATCAGCATCAGCGCCGTCGCCGTGAGTACCATGATGCGCTTGCGCTTCTTCTTGCCGAGCAGCACCAGCGTTAGCCAAACACAGCCGATGATGGCAAAGAGGATGTACTCGTTCTCGACAAGAAGCGTAAGGATAAAGATGATAGCAACGCCAATACCAACGAGGATCAGGAACGGCGACATGCCTTCGCGGTAGAAGACCAGCACGAATGCTGTAAATACTAGCGCAGTTCCCGTATCCTTCTGTAACAGGATCACGGCCATTGGCACACCGATGATGGTGAAAAGCCTGATCTGGTTCCTGATCTGATCCATCTTGAACCCGACCGTGCCGATGTACTTTGCCACCGCCAGGGCCGTGGCAAACTTCATGAATTCAGAAGGCTGAAAACCGAACGAACCGATCCGTAACCACGCCTGGTTTCCGCCGACTTCATGACCGGTGAACACGACGACGATACACAGGAAGAGCATCACCCCGTAGATCACCCAGGCAAATGTCTCGTAGAACCGCATGTCCATGATGAGGATGAACATGATGATGGCAATCGACGAGGCGATAAAGATGAGTTGCCGCCCGGAGTTAATGGAAGGGTCGAAGATGAATTGGTTTTCCTCGTATGTTACGGAGAAGATGTTGAGCCATCCCCAGAACACAATGATACCGTACAGCAGTACGGTAATCCAATCCATGCGGTTCGATATCTTCTCCTCGCGTATCATTTAGTAGAGGAATTGTCCCTTCAGCACGTAATCTTCAATCATCGGTCGCTGCGTTTCACCGATCAGGTATTTCTCGATCATGAGGCTGGCAATGGAAGCAGCTGCCCTGGCCCCCTGGCCTGCGCTCTCAACGTAAACCGAAACGGCGATCTTGGGATTGTCTTTCGGAGCAAATGCAATGAATACGGAATGGTCGGGGAGGGGATCATTTTGTACGGTACCGGTCTTGCCGCAGACGGTGATGTCCCGGAGTCTCGCACGGTATTGCCCGGTCCCTTCTGACACCACGCGCTCCATAGCTTCAACGGCAATCTCAAAATGCTTCGGATCTATGGTTGTGTAATGCTTTTCCTGATAGCGCGGAAGTGGAAGTCCGGATTTTCCGATCGACTTAACCAGGTGGGGTGTATAGTAGAAGCCCCGGTTGGCGATGATTGCAGCGAAGTTTGCCATCTGCAGCGGCACGACGAGATTTTCCCCTTCGCCGATGGCGATGGAATAGATGTTGGAAAACTTCCAGGGCCGTCCACGATATGCCCGATCGTAGTACGCGGGATTCGGCACCATGCCGCCCTTCTCATTGGGAAGGTCGATGCCCAGCGGACTACCCAGTCCAAAGCTGCGTATGTGCTTATCCCATTCTGCGAGTCCGATGCGCGTATCCTCAAAGGGATCGTTGGAGACTCCTTTGTTAAGCATGCGGCGCAACACATTGTAGAAATAGGGATTACAGGAGTGCGTGATGGCGCCCCTCAAATCTTCGTTCGTGTGAGCGCCATGGCATCCGATGATGGCGCGGTTGCAGGGTATGCGGGTTTCTGGCGTGATAACACCTTCCTGGAGTGCCACCATCGACTGCGCGATCTTAAAGATTGACCCCGGCCGGTATTGAGCCATGAGAGGCCGGTTGAACAGCGGCTTGTTTGTGTCGTTGCTGATAAGCAGAAAGTTTGAACTGTAGTTCCTACCCGTTAGCAGTGACGGATCGTAAGAAGGACCCGAAATCATAGCCAGGACTTCGCCGGTTGCAGGTTCGATGGCGATGATACTTCCTGACTTTCCTTTCATCAGGAATGCACCGTACTCCTGAAGATCCAGATCGATTGTTGTGGTGAGATCCTGACCCGGGATCGAAAGCGTGTCATACCGTCCGTTTTTGTAGGGTCCTTTGATGATGCCGTCCTTGTTTCGGAGCAAGTACCTTACGCCGCGAGTCCCGCGAAGGTAGGTTTCGTAATATGCTTCCAGTCCGCTCTGACCGATATAGTCGCCCTGGCGGTAGAACTTGGTTGAGTCGTTGGCTAGTTGATTCTTCGTAATCTCGCTGACATATCCGACCGCGTTTGCAATTGCATCCGATGCATAAGCTCTCGTCGTCCGTGCCTGGATGTAAAAGCCTTCGAACTCGTCAATGTGATCCTGGATCTTAGCGAAGTCGCGATTCGAAAGCTGTTTGAGGAACGGCGTGGGTTGCAACTCCGATGCGCGCTTATTTCGGATGTCGGCGTAAAGTTGAGCAAACTGCTGGCGAAGTTGTTCGGGCGTGATGTCGAACACATAGCAGAAGCGGGCAGTGTCAAGGTAGTGTACTTCCTTTAGTATGATCAGCAGGTCATACTCAGGACTGTTATACACCATGAGTTTCCCATTGCGATCGGTGATAAGACCTCGGACGGGATAGAGAATTTCCTTTCGGATGGCGTTGGTTTCAGCAAGGTCGCTGTAGCTGCGATCGATTACCTGGATAACAAACAACTTCAGCAGGAAGACGATAGCCACCAGCACGAAAACAACCTGAATGATTTCTTTTCTTCCTTCGTTCATACCCGCCTCTTTTGGCCGAACATGAATTGAAAAATGACGATTACAAGGGTGGTCAGCATCGAGCTCGCCAGGGCTTTCCACAAGGTAGACCAAAAGAGCCGAAAGCCCCCCGCCTCAATAAAAAATAGTACGGCGTGATGCAAAAATACTAAGGGCATCAGGTATATCAAAAACCACTGGACGCCGTTCATCGACAAAACCGGCACTGCGTTGGTGTCATAACCACCTTGTGGCGTGATCAGCTTCAACCAGTAATTTCTCAGGTACATGATCAGCACGGAAGCCATCGCGTGCATACCGAGGCTGTCGTAGAAGATGTCTATCGTAAAACCGAGCGTGAATCCAAGTCCCATAAGTACGAGGGGATTCACTTCGACTGGCAACAGCAGCAGGTAGGCAACGTAGATGAAGCAGAATGCAGTGTGAAACAACACGACATGTTTCATAATGACCACCTGCAAGCCGAGGTACAGGAAGAACAAGAGAATATGTCGGATCCCCAGCCTGCTCATCGTTCTACTTCAAGAAAGGGAGTTTCAAGTGAGTCCTGCTCAGTCTTCAGGTAGCTCTTTACAACCGTGACATACGACAGTCGTTGAAAGTCTTGTGAGAGTCGTACCTTCAATTCATAAAAAGGATCGGCATCGTTCAACGCAATGTGATCGATCGTACCGATCATTATGCCTTCAGGAAATACGGCGTTGTATCCCGATGTCACTACCGTGTCTCCAACAACAGGTCGCACGTGACGGGGGATGTAGTGCAGATTCACGAAAAGGGGATCCTTGCCATCCCATTGCACTGTACCAAAGTGGCCGGTGCGTTTTATCATCGCCGACGTCATCACGTCGACGTTAAGCATGGAGATCACCACGCTGTAGTGTTCGGACGTGGCCTTTACTTTTCCTACTGCTCCGGCATTGCCAATGACGGCCATCCCTTCCTCAATGCCTGACGAGGATCCTTTGTCTATCGTGATAAAGTTGATAACGCGATCGACCGAGTTGTTCACGACTTTTGCGCTGACAAATTCGAACCGGTTGATGATGGTCGTGTCTGCTGCGCCATGTGCTCTTACGGAATACAGCAACTGATTTTGTCGCTCCAGCGCTGTCCGGAGGTCGGCGTTCTCTCTCGCGAGGGCCTCATTGGTTTTTCTTAAAGAGAAATATTCGCCTACACCGTGCGAAAAGCCATTAATGGCTGCCACGAGGCTATTGGAAGAATTGAAAAACTGGGCACTTTGGTAGTGGTTGCTGGAGACGATCAGCCATCCACAGATGACTTCCAGCAAGAGGAACGTGAAGAAGGCACGGTTTTCGTAAAAAAATAGGAATAACCGCTCCATGCCATCATGTCATCAGCACAGCTCTGAAATTCTCCAGGTTCTTGAGCGCCATCCCGGTACCGCGAACAACCGCGCGTAGGGGATCATCGGCTACGTGGATGGGTAATTTGGTTTTCAGAGCCAGCCGCTTGTCCAACCCGCGCAACAGCGCACCGCCACCGGTAAGGTAAATACCGCGTTCGTAGATGTCAGCCGACAGTTCGGGGGGTGAGGTTTCAAGCGCCTTCAATACAGCCTCTTCCAGCTTGGAAACAGATTTGTCGAGGGCGAAGGCAACTTCCGAATAGGATATTTTTATGGTTTTTGGAATTCCTGTCATCAGGTCGCGACCCCGGATTTCATAATCCTCCGGAGCGTCGTCGAGCTCAGTAAGCGCTGAGCCTACCTCGATCTTAACCTTCTCGGCCGAACGTTCACCGATCAGCAGGTTGTGCTGGCGACGCATGTAGTCGAGGATGTCGCGGTTGAACGTATCGCCTGCCACGCGGATGGACTGGTCGCAAACAATTCCCGAAAGGGCGATAACCGCAATATCGGTAGTGCCACCCCCGATGTCCACGATCATATTTCCGATAGGCATTTCGATGTCGATCCCGATACCCACGGCTGCGGCTATGGGTTCATGGATCATGTATACTTCCTTGGCTCCCGCATGCTCGGCTGAGTCGCGAACGGCGCGCTTTTCCACTTCGGTAATCCCTGAAGGGATGCAGATGATCATCCGGTGAGACGGGGGGAAGAGGCGCTTACCCGTGTCGATCATTTTGATCAGACCTCGGATCATCATTTCCGCCGCGTGGAAGTCGGCGATAACCCCCTCCTTTAGGGGTCGTATGGTTTTTATATTTTCGTGAGTTTTTTCATGCATCTGCATGGCTTCCCTCCCGATGGCGAGTACCTTGTTGGTGGTTTTATCAATCGCAATGATGGAGGGTTCGTCTACTACGATCTTATCCTTGTAGATAATAAGGGTGTTGGCAGTGCCAAGGTCTATGGCAATGTCGCTGGTAAAAAAATCAAAAAATCCCATGTATTCAGTGTCCGATAAGGTTTTGAAAAATGCCCGCCTGCTTGGGGCTAACGGTTCCGCGCTCGGCTAAAATTGCACTCAATTTACCAAATTATTGTTTCAGCGATTAAAAATGTAAGTTTTTTGCCCATTTACATGAGCCGCTTCGCTGAACGACTTACTTCGTCTTTTCAATGACGGAAGTGACGGATGCCCGTAAACACCATCGCCATGTCGTGCTCATCGCAAAAGGCAATCGAGTCCTTATCCTTAACCGATCCTCCCGGCTGAATCACCGCCGTGATGCCGGCCTTCCAAGCCAGCTCAACACAATCGGGAAATGGGAAGAACGCGTCAGAAGCCATTACCGCTCCCTTCAGGTCGAACCCGAAGGCCCGGGCTTTTTCAATCGCCTGTTTAAGGGCATCGACCCGGGATGTCTGACCCGTCCCGCTGGCCAACATCTGGCCGTCCGTAGCAAGCACAATCGTGTTCGACTTGGTATGCTTACAGACTTTCGAAGCAAACAATAACGCCTTTACCTCTTCCGAAGTTGGCGCCCTCTTCGTAACGGTCTTCAGGTCTTCAACGCTATCGGTCTTCAGGTCGGCGTCCTGTTCAATCACACCACCCAGGAGACTCCGGAATTGCTTTCTGGCTTCGGGATAGCTTTTCAGTCGGAGGAGAATCCGATTCTTCTTTGCCCGAAGAAGTTCGAGTGCGTCCGCTTCAAAGTCCGGGGCGACAAGGATTTCAAAGAACAACGGGTTCATCTCGTTCGCTGCCGCCATGTCAACCGTCTTGTTCGTAACGAGGATGCCGCCAAACGCCGACAGCGTGTCAGCCTCGAACGCTTTCTTGTATGCTTCCTTAACCGTAACGGCCGTTGCTGCGCCGCAAGCATTGGTATGTTTAACAATTACGAAAGCAGTCTCGTCCTGAAATTCCCGAAGGAGTCCGAGCGCCGCGTCGATGTCAACCAGATTGTTGTACGAGAGTTCCTTTCCGTTTAACTGTTCGAACAATGCGTCGAGGTCGCCGAAGTACGCAGCCTGTTGATGCGGGTTCTCTCCATAGCGCAGTGGGCGAGCCGGGCTGTACGACTTCCTGAACACCGCCAGTTGTTCCTTCGTGTTGAAGTAATCGAAGATCGCCGTATCGTATGATGCGGTGACATCGAACGCCATTGCCGCAAACCTCCTGCGGTCATCAAGCGTCGTGGTGCATTGTTTTTCCCTCAGCAATGCCAGCAGTTCGTCGTATTGGGAGCGTGACGATACGATGAGCACATCCTGATAGTTCTTGGCTGCTGCCCTGATGAGCGATATTCCACCGATGTCAATCTTTTCGATCACGTCGGGTTCGGGCTTACCCGCCGCCACTGTTTCGGTAAATGGATAGAGATCGACGATGACGAGGTCAATAGGGGCCACGTTAAATCGGCTGGCCTCTTCTTCGTGAATTTCGTCTCCGCGACGGAACAAGATTCCGCCAAAGATCGCAGGGTGAAGCGTCTTGACGCGGCCGCCGAAAATGGAGGGATACCCTGTGAGCGATTCAACCGGGGTGACGGGATGCCCGAGTTCCTCGATGAAGGTTTGGGTACCACCCGTGGAAATAAAGGTTGCCCCGTGCCGGGCAAGCTCCTCGATGATGGGCTCGAGTTTCTCTTTGTAAAAAACAGAAACCAATACTCGGGAGATTTTTCTGGTCATGCTGCGGGAATTGAAAGCGCAAAACTATCAAAAAAATGAGGGAGCGCTCAAGAAGTTGGAAAAAGGTTAGGACCTGAATTTTTAGAATATTTGGTTTAGGTGCTTAGTTTTGGTTATGCGACTGTTTTTACAGATCAACATTGGTGATTGGCAGGATCAGGGTTACGAGCGTCCGATGCTGCATCTCGCCTCGTCCCTCGCTGATGATGTCATCGGCGCGGATGTGGACACCCTCTCCGAGCCACACGTGGTGGATCTCGTGAAGAAGCTCGTCAGTCAGTCGCAGCATACCTTCCTGCTGGTGTATGCGAAAAAGCCAGACCAGCCCTTAAACAACGTGCTCTCCCTGTTCAGCCACCTGTTCGAGTGCCAGGAAAAAATCCACCTGGCCGTATTTTCCGGTGAGCATGCCAATGCCGAAAAGCTCCTTCGCACACTCGATGAGAAGTTCATCAAGAATGATGAGGAGGAGTTGATCCGGAAGATGGTGAAACAGTTCGCGCGCGGATGATCAACTCAGTCCCTGGAGATAACCCGATGTCTCGTAGGGTTCGAAATCGATAGAAAAGTCGTCAGCGTCCAGGAAAGCAGGGAACTTGTCCCTGAAGGCTTGAAGGGAATGAGCGTTCAGCACGATGGACTTGCTGGTGTCAATGCTTTCCAGGGTGAATATGGATTCTCCTTTGGGACTCACCACCGAAGAGTGGCCGTTGTATTCGATGCGGTTGCCGTCTGTCCCCACTCGATTCACACCGGCTACATAGCAGAGGTTCTCGATGGCTCTTGCCTTTAATAATGTATCCCATGCCTCGATCCTTGCCGTCGGCCAATTCGCCACGCACACGAGCAGATCGTATGACAAGGTGCGCGAGGTGTGGTCGTAACGGTTTCTGCACCACACAGGGAACCGGAGATCGTAACACACGATGGGACAAATCCGCCATCCTTTCCATGTGCCAATCAGAAGACTTTCGCCTGCGCTATAGGTCTTCTGTTCTTCTGCCATCCTGAAGAGGTGACGCTTGTCGTAGGTTCTGAAGTTTCCACCCGGTTCCATCCACAACAATCGGTTGTAAAAGCGATCGTGCACATTGCAAATGAAACTTCCCAGGATGAGCGCACCCGTCTGATCGGCCATTTGCCGCATCCATCTCGTGGTCCTCATGTTCATCACTTCAGCCAGACGCGGTGCAGCCATTGTGAAGCCTGTGGTGAACATCTCAGGGAGGATGATCACATCGGTGTTGCCGCCAATGCCCCAGATCTTTTCTTCGAACATGGCCAGGTTGGCGCCGATATCTTCCCAATGCAGATCGGATTGTATTATCGTGATGTTGAGGTCCGTCATAAGATTGGGCGCAAATAAAACAAATGAGTGGGAGAATGCTAGAGCTTTCTCAGGATATGACCAGCCTCCTCCAAAGTCTCGTCCTTCTTTGCAAAACAAAACCGGAGCAACTGCTGGTTCAGCTGATCCTTGTAAAATACAGAAACGGGGATACAGGCGACCTTGTGCTTCTGTGTCATTTCTACGGCCATGTCCATTTCCGGCTTGTCCGACAAGGATTTATAAGACACCAGCTGGAAATATGTGCCCCGGCTGGGGATCGGTTCAAACGACGATCCGCGAATTTGTTCAAGGAAAAAGTCGCGCTTCTTCTGGTAAAATGTTCCGATTGAATCATAGTTGGATTCATCCTTCAGATATTCAGACAGTGCCTTCTGGATGGGCGTGTTGATGCTGAAAGTGATGAACTGATGTGTCCTCCTGATTTCATTAGTGAGCGATTCTGGCGCAACCGTGTACCCGATCTTCCATCCCGTAGCGTGAAACGTTTTTCCAAACGAGAAGACACCAATGCTTTGCGACCGCAATGCAGGGTAATGCAAGACACTTTCGTGACGCAGGTCGTCAAAGATGATACGCTCATACGCCTCATCACTCAAGACAATCAACCCGTACCTGAGCGCGAGTTGTTCCAGTGCCTGCAAGTCCCCGGGAGTGTAAGTCCTTCCCGTCGGATTGTGTGGCGTGTTGATCATGATCATCCGGGTCTTCGAAGTGATCGACTTCTCTACGAGATCCCAGTCGATAGCAAAGTCGGGTGGCCTGAGTGTGATCCGCACCGGCCTGCCACCGCAGAGCCGCACGGCCGGGTCATACAAATCGTAGGATGGATCGAACATGATCACCTCCTCATCCGGGCCGACGAAAGCGGCAATGGAAGAAAACAGCGCTTCAGTTGCGCCTGCGGTGATCGTGATTTCTTTTTCGGGATTAGGATTGAAACCGTACGAGCTTTTCACTACGGTCGCTACCGAGTGAAGGAGTTCCGGCAGGCCTGCCATCGGCGCGTATTGGTTGTAGCCTTCATCCATGTATCGACTTACCAGCGCTGTGAGTCGCTTGTCGACAGGAAAATCGGGGAACCCCTGTGAGAGGTTAATGGCGCCATAGTCGGCAGCCATGCGTGACATGACCGTAAAGATTGTCGTTCCGACGTCGGGCAGCTTTGAGCGAAGGTTCATAGGTGCGGCAGGTCCGGCGGGAACGCCCGGATCACACTTTGTACTTGATGCGGTATTCGGTTTCGACCTTCCCTTTTGAAATATCGGAAAGTTTGCCTTTCAGGAGCCGCTTCTTTAACGGAGTCAGGTAGTCGATGAACAGTTTGCCCTCGATGTGATCGTACTCGTGCTGGATGATCCGTGCCTTCATGCCGTCGTACTCTTCTTCGTGAAGGTTCCAGTCCTCGTCATAGTAGCGGATCCGCAACTTTTCCTTCCTCGAAACAGGTTCCCGGATGTTCGGGATGCTGAGGCAGCCTTCCTCAAATTCCCAATCGTTGCCCAGCTCTTCGAGGAGTGTAGGATTAACAAACGCTTTCCTGAAGCCTTCCATTCCGGGCTCGTCCTCCAATCCCGTGCCATCCACGACAAAAAGGCGGATCGACTTGCCGATCTGGGGTGCCGCGAGGCCTATCCCTTGCGCGTGCTCCATCGTCTCGAACATGTCACGGATTAATTCCTTGAGGTCCGCGCCATGGGTGATCTCGGCTGTCGGCTGTCGCAGTACGGGGTCTCCGTATAATACAATGGGGTAAATCATGTCCTTACAGTCTTCCGCCAAAGGTAACGCATATTCGCAAAGATAAAATCCGTAGTCCAGGGGAACGGCTGTTAGCCCCGGCCTGATTCCAGGAACCCTTGCAGGATTATGGTCGCGCTGATCTTGTCCAGATTCGCCTTGTCCCGGCGGTCCTTTTTCTTCATTCCCCCAGTGAGCTGTGCGTGTTTCGCGAGGGAGCTGGTAAACCGTTCGTCCACCAGATGGATAGTCTTTTCAGGAAAGGTCTGCCGCAACTGTTCCACAAATTTCCGGACCTGGGGGGCAACCGGCGAGTCTGCGTTGGACATCATCCTGGGCATGCCGACAACAAACGCATCCACAGATTCCCTGGCAAGGTAGGCTTTAAGAAAAGGAAGGAGTTCGGTTGTCGCCACCGTTTCAAGCGGGGTAGAGATGATGCGTAACGGGTCGGTAACGGCGAGGCCGGTCCGCTTCAGTCCATAGTCGATACCGATCAATCTTCCCAAGGCCCGGGGCTCTTTCTCCGATATATTAATTGAACGAGGCCGCTGGGGTAGGGAATGGACTCTACCAGTTCGAACGGGGTGCGATCGCTTTTCCCGAACAGCGGAATTCCGTCACCCAGAAGCAGGGGGTGAACGGACAGGTGCATTTCATCAATGGCGTTGGCTTGTTGGAATTGCGTCACGATTTCGCCACCTCCGTACAACCAGATGTCCTTGCCGGGTTGGCGCTTTAATTCTTTGACGAAGGCCACGGGATCTTCGTTGACGATGCGCACATTGTCAAACGCTTTTTTGAGAGTCCTTGAGAATACGATGATCGTTGACCCAGAGGATTCTTCGGAAGATCCGTCTCCAAGATACTGCTGTGACACTTCCCAGGTCTTGCGTCCCATAATGAACGTGTCGACCCGTTTGTTGAAAGCGGTAAGTCCGTAATCGTTATCTGTAAAGCACCAATCGTACTCGCCATTGGGACCGGCAATATAGCCGTCGATGGTGACCGCAAGGTTAAGCAGAACTTGTCGCATTGCGGATTTCAGTTGAAGCGGGTCTTTTCAAAAAAGAGTTGCTTCACCCTGTTCTCCAGGGCCATTGCCTTCGGGAACAAAATTTCGTTTTCGATCCGTGCGTGCGTGATCAGGCTCTTCTCAAACTCCTGAAGTTCCTGGAAGATGACGCGTATGTGGAGAGGAGCGCTGCGATCAAGTGTGTAATCGTTGGTAATCCTCCGGATACCTTCCATTTCATCATCGTGCGCTTCGTGCTCGACGGAAAGCTTGTGGATAGAATTTTTCTCCAGCTCGTAGTAGAGCTTCGATGGATTGGCCTTTCCTTTAAGCGCCCGCTCGAGCAACCGGATGTAACTGAATAACGTGTCTTCCTCTTCGTAAATGTGCTCGATAAAGTCTTCTACAAAAAGAGGGAACACCAGCTTCAAGTCTTTTTCCAGGTGGATGTAGTCGGGGTGGTTGGCCCGGAATGACTCTACAAGCCGTCCGATGTATGGCAACTTGTGCTTTATAAAAAGGAAGTGTGCGTGCTTCAGGTATTCGATGATCAGGTCGAGGGGGTAGTCGACAAGCGGAAGCTGGGCCTCCTGGAGGAGGGTGGGCGATTCAAGTTCCCGGATTACCTGGTCGAGTTTCAGGTTCCTTTCCCGGCAGACCTGTTCAAGCGTGTGTCCGGAATACTCGTAGAAACGGACACCCAGGTAATACAGTACGTAGCCATGCACGTAGTTCTCGTCTACTAGTTCGCCAATGCTCTTTTCCCTGAAGGCCGATTTTTCCATACTGCAACGGGTAAAGATAGGCAATCGCTTTAAAATTTATGCGCTTAATCATTGCCAAATGAAATCTGTCTGATTTTTGTCTCTTTCCATTGCGGCATAGACTATTTTTGATTTTTGGCGCGATGGGTTGCCGCAAAGAATGAATTTGCGCGTGATTTCGTTGATTATTAATTAGAACGGCATTATTGGCGTATGGAGATTTCGAACACGAAGAGTCAGATCCGGCTTCCTTTCGTCCTTTTTGCGGGCCTGGCGGCAGGAGTACTCGTTGGCGCCACATTTGGAAAAAGAGACGACGCGGACGTCGACCCGGAGGTAAGGAAATTCCGGGAGGTACTTACACAAATCAAGGAGTCGTACGTAGACGAGGTAAATACGCATGACCTTGTCGAGGAGACACTCCAGGACATGCTGTCGAAACTCGATCCGCACTCTGCCTACATTCCGGCCAGGGATCGCGAGCGCGCCAACGAAGACTTGCGTGGCAACTTTGATGGCATCGGGATCGAATTCCGGATCTTCAACGATACGATCGTCGTGGTATCACCCCTCAGCGGGGGACCGTCTGAGGCCGTAGGCATACTTTCAGGTGACAAGATCATCCGCGTCGACACCATGAACGTCGGCGGTATCGGCATCACCAACGAAGATGTCATGCGATACCTGAAAGGGCCAAAGGGCACGGAAGTCCAGGTAGGAGTCTTGCGAGGTAAACAGGAACTCGTGTTCAACATCGTTCGCGACAAGATTCCACAATATTCCGTTGACGCTGCCTACATGATCGACGATGAGATCGGCTACATCAAGGTGAGCCGGTTCGCTGCGACGACCTACGAGGAGTTCACAAAGGCAATACGAAAGCTTAAGGAGCAGGGCATGAAGAAACTAGTCTTCGACCTGCAGGGTAATCCGGGAGGTTACCTCAACATCGCCATTGACATTGCCGACGAATTCCTTCCTGCATCACGTCGCATCGTATATACGAAAGGCAACAACAGCCGCTACGATCAATCGGCAAATGCAACGTCGCGTGGCAGCTTTGAGAATGGCGATCTCATTGTCCTTGTAAACGAGGGAAGCGCTTCGGCATCGGAGATTGTTGCAGGAGCGTTGCAGGACAATGACCGTGCGCTCATCGTGGGCAGACGCAGTTTCGGGAAGGGTCTTGTGCAAAGTCCTTTCGACCTCAGTGACGGCTCTGAAATACGACTAACCATATCGAGGTACTATACACCCAGCGGCCGCTCTATCCAAAAACCTTATGATGACGAACAGGCCTATGCCCGCGACATCATCAGCAGGTACAACCACGGGGAGTTCTTCCACGCCGACAGCATTCACCTGAACGATTCGCTCAAGTACCTGACACTCAAAGGGCGGTCGGTCTATGGCGGCGGAGGAATCATGCCGGATTATTTCGTTCCGCTCGACACCTCGCTGAACAGTCATTATCTCAATGAACTGTACTCGACGTATGCCATGTTCGAGTATGCCTTCTACTATGCTGAAAAGCACAAGAAGGAACTTGAGGACATGGGATACGAAAACTACAGGCGGAACTTTGTCGTGACAGATAAGATGCTGGAAGAACTTGTGCAGGTAGGCGTGCGGAACAAGGCACGTCCCGACTATGCCGAACTACGGAAGAAGAAACGCCTCTTCCAGATCCACCTCAAGGCACAGATTGCGAAAGGTGTGTGGAAGAACGACGGCTACTATCCGATCTTCAACGAGACAAATGAAATTCTCCAGCAGGCACTCAGGTTATTCGACCAAGCGCCTGAGATGGACCGCATGGACATGTAAACGTCGGCAGCTCCTCAGGTTGTAAGGCCGATTCCTTATCTTGAAGCATTATTAACCTGAACGCTATGTACTACTATCGACTGGGGCGCGTGCCGCCTAAACGGCATACCCAATTTCGCCAACCGGACAACAGCCTATACCGCGAAGAGGTGGTCAGTTCAAAAGGCTTCTCCGGAATTTATTCTATCCTCTATCATATCAATCCGCCTACGCGCGTGCGCGCAGTAGGCGAGTCGGTGCCCTATGGGCCGCGACTGCTCACTGACTACAGACTCCGTCATACCCATCTCAATACGTCCGGCGTAGAAACTACGGGCGACGATTATTTGTCTGCGAGAAAAGTTTTGCTCGCAAACTCAGATTGCGCCCTCTCCATCTGCGCGCCTTCTCAGCGTAAGATGGATTACTTCTACAAAAATGCAGAGGGCGACGAAGTGCTGTTTGTTCACGACGGTGAGGGTGTGCTCTACTCTCCTTTCGGAAGGCTCACGTTCCGAAAAGGAGATTATGTCGTAATCCCGCGTACTGTGATCTACAGGATAGAATTTGCCGAGGGCCCGCTTCGCCTTCTTATCATCGAGTCAGCGTCTCCCATCGAAACCGTTCGGCGATACCGGAATGAACTAGGTCAGCTGCTTGAGCACTCGCCTTATTGCGAACGTGACATAAGGCCGCCTGAAGAACTCGTCACCGATCCTGATCGTCGCGACTGGCTGATCAAGATCAAGAAGCAGGGTTATCTTCACAGTTATCACTATGATTTTAGCCCGATGGATCTGGTGGGTTGGGATGGCTTTCTCTGGCCCTATGCGTTCTCTATTCACGACTTCGAACCGATCACGGGACGCATCCATCAACCACCGCCAGTCCACCAAACATTCCAGGGCCACAACTTTGTAATCTGCTCGTTCGTGCCGCGTCTTTTCGACTATCATCCTCTTGCAATTCCTGCTCCGTACAATCACAGCAACATCGACAGCGATGAAGTGTTGTACTACGCCGAGGGCAACTTCATGAGCAGAAGAGGCATCGAAAGAGGCAGCTTTACACTACACCCTGGCGGCCTGCCGCACGGCCCGCATCCCGGCACGGTAGAGAAGAGCATTGGCGCCAAGGCCACGGAAGAGCTTGCCGTTATGATCGATACTTTTCGCCCGCTGCATCTTACGGAGGATGCGCTGCAGTTCGTGGACGCCAAATATCCGATGAGCTGGACGGAGGAGGATTCGGGGTTTAATGAGGTGAATGCACCGTAGAGCTATGTGTTCCATGTGGTTCCAACAAAATTTTTGGAACCACATAGAACAATTAGGGTCACATAGGTCACATAAGGATAACCGGTATTCAATAATCAGTAGTTGGCGGCGGTCGCCATTTCAAGGTTATGTTCTTGGTTTTTTCCGTTCGCGGCTGAGGCTGAAATACAGTAGGGCGCCGAGGAGGTTTAGGAAGATAATCATGAGCAGCCAGATGGCCTTGTCGTAGGGTCGTTTGAATTTGCTTCGTATGACATCAATGATTGCAATGATCGGCACGATGATCGCCAGCGCAATGAAGACGTAGATGATGATCCATTCGGTACTTAGCGGCAATTCAGAGAAATCCATATCGTGCGTTTTATGAGCATAGTGCGAATGGCTCTGTCAGGTATCGGCAAGTTAATGGTTATTAATCCATTTTTCAATCACTCTCGGATAATGGTAGTGCTCCAGCCGATGCACTTTTTCAGCGATGGACTCTGGCGAATCGTCGACATCTATCTCACAGGAAGTCTGAAAGATTACGGGACCTTCGTCATACGCGGGTGTGACTTCGTGAATGGTGATGCCGGTCTTCGAATCGCCCGAGGCTTTTACAGCTTCGTGAACGCGCATGCCGTACATTCCCTTTCCGCCGTACGACGGCAGCAACGCGGGATGTATGTTCACAATGCGTGATGGGTACATCTGAAGAAGATTGTCAGGCACAAGCCACAGAAACCCAGCGAGAACAAGGTGTGAGATGCCCATGTCGCGAAGGATATCGGCAACGCGCTCGGTGTTGTAGAAGTCATGCCGGTTGAAGACAACAGTGGGAATGCCATGTTTGCGAGCACGTTCGAGAACAAAGGCCTTTGGATTATTTGACAACACAACCGCTACTGAGATCGAGGGATGATCCCTGAAATAGTTGATGATGGCTTCTGCATTGGTTCCGCTCGCGGAGGCGAGGATGGCAATTCGGGCGTTCTGCATTGCGCAAAAGAAAGGAATCCGCGGCAGAGGGCAAAATGTCACCTCAAACGAATGCCATGCTGATAATCCCCAGCACGAGAATGACCTTGCAGAAAGTGCTGATCCAGGTAAACTCCTTCTTCATGTCTGCCCTTAACAGCCAGATGGCAAGCAGCGACACGGGAGCGAACAGAAACAGCGCGAAGTAGTATAACGGCAGCTGAGTGTATGAGCGATTGAGTATCACCACGCTGGTAAGAAATACAATCAGGATCAGGAAGATCACGGCCTTTGTCCGTCGAATACCGAGGAGGATGGGCAGCGTGCGGCATCCGAAGGTGTTATCGCCTTTCAGGTCTTCCATGTCCTTGACGATTTCACGAACGAGGGTCATGAAGAACGCGAACAACGCGTAGATCCATATCAGACTGTGATGCGGATAAAATAGTGCGTCGACAACAAGGATGCTGAGTCCTGTGAGGAGCGCCACGGCTACATTGCCAATGAACGGCTTTCTCTTCAGTGTATTCGAATACAGCCAGAGCAGCCACACGGAGAACAGGTTCACAGCCCCGATCCAGAGCGACAGGTAAGCGCCGATGGCGATTCCTACCGCAGAGAATACGGTGTGAAGCAGAAGCGCGTAGCGGCGACCGATGCTTCGTCCCACCACTACCCGTTCGGGCTTGTTGATGAGGTCGATTTTGACGTCGTAGTAGTCGTTGATGATGTAGCCCGCTGCTGCAACGAGGAGCGTCGACAATGTGAGAAGTGCCAGCCTCGGATTGAGGACAACGTCTTCATCAACCAGGTAAGCAGCCGTGAAATATTGCGCCAGGGCAATGATCAGCAGATTCCACACCCGCGTCAGGCGCAGAAGCGATGCAGTAAAGTCCTTTGCCTTGGCAATTGCGGCTTGCATGGCGTTGTCTCCGGATGACAAAAGTAAGACAACGCGGATTGATTTGCGATTAATCCCTACAGTCTCACCGCGATCCTCCCAAGAACGTTCACTCCGGCTTGCGGATAAAAGTACGGCACGCCGTCGTAGCTGTAGCCGTTTGATGAGTATTCAGCGTCGAACAGGTTATTGACGAGCAGACTCAGTTCCACGCGTTTCGTTCCTGTCGGCTGAAACTCCCAGTTGATTCTGAGGTCGTTCACGAAATACGCGTCCAGCGTCAAATCCTCGTTCTGGGTGTTGTCGAGGTATTGCTTGCTTACATACTTCGACAACAACGAAATAGCGACGCGGCGATGGGGATGGAAGGTGAGTTGACTGCCCGCAATCCAGTCCGGCGAGAGGATGATCGCCGTATTGGCTTTCCGTGTTGTACCGTCAGATTCTTCCCATACGTAATCGACGTTCCGGTTTCTGCTCCATGTGGCGTTGACGTTCCAGTCCAGCCACCGCGAAAGACGTAGGCCGCCGGAGAGCTCAATGCCTGTGCGGTAGCTTTCGCCGACGTTGGCCCGAATCGGATCACCCACGTTGTCAAGTTCACCAGTGAGTACCAGCTGATCCTTATAACGCATCAGGTAGTAGTTAGCAGCGATATTGTAAGTAGAGGAAGTCTTTCGGAAACCTGCCTCCAGGTTGCCCATGCGTTCGGGGCGTGGCCGCACCTCGTTCTCCAGATAGTCGGTTCGCGTAGGCTCTCGATGCGCGATTGCGTAGGAAGCGTACAGTACACCTCCATTTGCAAGCGCGTAGCTGAGGCCGGCTTTGGGGTTGAAGAAGTTGTGCTCGTCGGAGATATCGTATACGACCTGGCCGTCATCCGTCCCGGCGGTAGCATACGCAACGCGCCGCCACTGTAGATCGGCAAAACCGCTGAGACGGTCGGTGAACCGGAACTGAATCTTTCCGTAAAGGTTTACGTCCGACTTATCCGATTCGCCTTGGTAGTAGCGATCACCAGGCATTTGATCAAATGCAAACTCGCTCCATATAATTTCTCCGAAGTGACGGGCTGGTGTGAATCGGTGGTACCCGCCTCCAAAAGTCACGTCGAAATTCCCTGCTTCATGGAGAAGGGAGAATGTTGTGCCGTAAAAGTGGTTCTTCAACCATTTCCGCGTAGCGAAATCACCGGCTTCGATCAAACTGTCGCCGATGACCAGGTTGGGAAGGCCCAATGATGCAAACGATTCGTCCTGGTTGTAGTTTTCATAGTATCCTCGCCCAAACGTGTAGTGCAATGCTACGGACAACGTTGTCGAAGGCGACAACACCTGAGACAAGTGCAGTTGTGTGTGGTCCTGCTTGTAGTTGTCTGTTTGATTTCCGTAATACCGCACGACATTTCCATCGTCATCATAGATCGCTCCCGCGTAGTTGAAGGTTCGACGTTCATTCATCATGTCGGCGTCAATGCCGTACCACGACTGATATGTAGTTTCTCTTCCGCCAAAGAATATTGCGGACAGCAACGTGCGATCCGATCGATAGTTCGTGGAGAAGTAGTACGCTCCCAGGTCTGAAGAAGCCCGATCGATGTAACCGTCTGAGATAATTTTTGAAAGCCGTGCTTCTGCAGACCAGTGATCGTTGATGAGTCCAGTGCCTGCCGAAAGCGTAAATCGACGCGTGTTGAATGATCCGAATGCCATTGTCGCTTCTGCAAAAGGTTCGTCACCACCGATTGTCGTTTGCAGATTTACTGTGCCGCCGAAAGCGCCGGCGCCATTGGTAGACGTGCCAATGCCGCGCTGAATCTGTATGCTTCGGGTCGATGATGCGATGTCCGGAATGTCTACCCAGAATGTACCCAGCGATTCCGCATCGTTGTAGGGAATGCCGTTGATGGTAACGTTGATGCGCGTGGCGTCGCTTCCGCGGATGCGTAGACCGGTATAGCCAATGCCCGTGCCGGCGTCCGATGTGGTGACGAGCGATGGTGTCCAGTTGAGCAGGTACGGAAGGTCCTGACCGAAATCCTGTCCGCGGATGGTTGCTCGATCCATATTGGCAAACGTAGTTGGAGTGCGTTCATCCGCGCGTGTTGCTTCGACGACCACTTCGTCGGTGAACGTTGGTGCTTCTTTGAGCACAACGTCGATGTTGATGTCGCGCGTTACATCAACCAATATTGAGCCATCGCTGTGTCCGAGATAGCGAACGAGCAGCGTGTATCTTCCGCGGGACACATTTGAGATTGAAAAATGTCCGGAACTGTCGGTCACAGCAGATCGGTCGCCGGGCAACAGCTGAACCGTAGCACCGGCAAGAGGTTGGAGCGTTTCGTGCTGCCGCACTGCACCTGTGACCTGGAATTGTGCGACGGCAGCAAACGATGACAGTGCCAGAAGCACCGTTTGCGTAAAGCGTAACATGTTGGTAACTGTTTTGGTTTAAACTGGCGGACGTACAGGGGAATATGTCTGCCTGTGTTTAACCTGCCTGCACGCGTTGCAGGCTTGCCTTCCCTTCGGCCGCATTACCGGCATCAGGCATTATGGGTATGATCTCAGCCCGTTATATTAAGGCACCCCTTAGTTTACTGGTCGTGTGATGTGTGCGTGTGACGAC
>Ga0207873_1001062_pt1 | contig 27915 bp, 19 predicted proteins | sample BGWIniCompost_FD_187373 | JGI IMG/M metagenome (GOLD analysis project Ga0207873, IMG submission 187373) | Cellulose adapted compost microbial communities from Newby Island Compost Facility, Milpitas, CA, USA - BGW Initial Compost (SPAdes)... ...
GCGTCGAGGTCGCCGGCCAGCCGGCGCGCGAGCTTGTCGGGGTCGCCGGGCGGACCGCCGGCGCGCTCCGCCCGCTGGCGCCGGACGGCAGCCGATGGGAGACGCACTTCCGCCCGCAGCACCGCTGCGGCAGCGGTGAACGCGTCACCTTCCTCGATGGGGTGCGCGTGGAGGCCCGTCAGGAGCTCGTAGAGGACGAGACCGAGGCCGTAGACATCCGTCGCAACGCCGACGGCTTCGCCGCGCACCTGCTCCGGCGCCGCGTACCGGGGCGAGAGGACCTGCGCGCCGGTCACGGTCAACGTCGGGTCGTCACCGGCATTCTCCAGCAGCTTGGCGATCCCGAAGTCGAGCAGCTTCACGCGGCCATCGCGGGTGACGAGCACGTTGGAGGGCTTGACGTCGCGGTGCACCACCAGGTTGCGGTGCGCATAGGCGACGGCATCGCATACCTCGAGGAAGAGGCGCAGCCTCGCCTCGACACCGAGGCCCTGCCCGTCACACCACGCGGTGATCGGCTCGCCTTCGACGTACTCCATGACGAAGTACGGCGTCTCGTCTCCGGCCACGCCGGCATCCAGCAGCCGTGCGATGCCGTCGTGCTCGAGGCGGGCGAGCACGCGCTGCTCCTGCCGGAAACGCGCGAGGCGGACGGGGTCGCCGAGCGCGCCGCGCACGACCTTGAGCGCGACGGTGTTGCCAAGGTCCTCCCGTACCGCGCGGTAGACCGTCCCCATTCCGCCCCGGCCGATCACTTCGAGAATGCGGTAGGGGCCGATCATCCGGCCGCTGAGCGGGGCAGGGTCCACGCCGGCTGCGGCGGCCAGCTCGTCGGGCGTGGCGCGGAGCAGCGTGCCCGGATCGGCGTCGGCCTCGAGGAGCGCCAGGACCTCTGCGCGGACCCGCGCATCGGGAGCGTTCTCCTCCAGGAAGCGGGCGCGGTCCTCCGGCGAGAGTTCGAGAGCTTGGTGGAAGAGGCGTTCGATCGTCGACCAGTCCGGCGCACTCATGGCAGGCATCCCCTTCGGCAGGGCGCAGGAGGAGCCGACATGCCGCTCACCGCTCCCGCAGGCGCTTCGACAGCCATGCGCGCGCAAATCTCCAGTCGCGCGTGACGGTGGGCACGGAAACCCCGAGCGCCTCTGCCGTCTCTTCCAGACTCAGGCCCGCGTAGAACCGGCACTCGACCACTTCAGCCTGCCGCGGGTTCAACTCCGCGAGCTCGTCCAGCGCACGATGGAGGTCGAGGATGTCGTCGGGACCCAGCTCGGCCTCGGCCGGTGAGGAGCCGTCGAGCGTGAGGAGGGCGAGCCCGCCGCCACGCTTCTGCGTGGACCGGCGGGCGGCGGCGTCTGCCAGGACCTGCCGCATGGCCCGCGCGGCCACTCGGAGGAAGTGGACCCGGTCCTGCCACCTCTGGTTGGCGGAGGGCAACATCTTCAGGTAGGCCTCGTGAACGAGCGCGGTCGCGTTGAGCGTCTCGCTCGCACGGTTGCGCCTCACCGCTGCGGCAAGGCGGCGCAGCTCGTCGTAGACGAGACCGAAGACACGGTCCAGAGCTTCGCGGTCGCCGCTGCCGGCGGCGCTCAGGAGATGCGTGATGAGCTCTGGAGCGGATCCGGACACGGCAAAGGAAATCCTCGACGACATCATCGCTGCCGGCGCGCTGGCCGCGGCCGCGACACGGGCGGCCGGCCTCGCGCGGCGGGCCCGTCGCAGGGGCGCAGCCGCGGGACGTGCCAGGGCGCCCCGGCACGGCGCCGGGACGCGGCCCGGCTCCACGTGCCCGCAGCCAGCACCGCAATTGGGAACGGGCCGGCGGAATATAGATCGGCACGCCACGCCGAGCCAGGGCCGGGCCGGGGGTAAGGAAGTCTTCGGCAGCCGGCGGAGGATGATGCTCTTCGCTGCGCAGAGCCGGCCGTTCCGGGTCCGGGAGTGGCGGGCGCGGCGGCTAGCGAGCCCAGCTCTCGCCCCACCCAGCAGCGCCCCGGGGGGCGGTTGATCGAACGGCGTCGAGGTGTTAAATTTCTACTCCTTGGGATAGTCACGGGCCTGTAGCTCAGGTGGTTAGAGCGCACGCCTGATAAGCGTGAGGTCGGTGGTTCAACTCCACCCAGGCCCATTTCCGCAGAATCGAACCCCGCCCGGTCGCGTGAGACCGGGCGGGGTTCGCGTTTTCCGGGGTAGACAACAGCATGACCCACGGCCGCGGAACGAAAGAAGCCCCGATCACGCCAGGCTCCTGGTCCCAGGCCGAGGCGCCGGGCCTCGCCGTGTGCACCCTCCGGGTCGGCGGAATGGATTGCTCGAGCTGCGCGGCGAGCGTGGAGCGGGCGCTCCGCCAGCTCGAGGGCGTTCAGGACGTGCGAGTAGATCTGGTCGGGGAAAGGGTCACCGTCGGGTACGTGGAGGGTAAGCTCGCGCGGGCCGACCTCGCCGACGCGATCACGCGCATCGGGTACCGGGTGGAGGACGAGGCGCCAGCCGTGGGCGCTCCGGCCTCGCCCGCGACGCAGGCGCCGCTCGCGGGTCAGGACCGGGCGCGAACCTCACGGTTGGACCGGCGGGGGCAGCTCGGTCTCGCCGCGCTCGCGGCGCTGTTCTGGGCTCTCTGCCTCACAGCGGAATACGCGCTGTCGAGCGAGGCGATGGCCGCCGCCTTCGCGCTGGGCGCGGTCGTCGCGGGCGGCTGGTACGTCTTTCCGCGCGGCGTCCGGGCCGCCATGCACCGCGCGCTGGACATGAACTTCCTCATGTCGAGCGCCGCCGTCGGTGCCCTGCTGATCGGCGAGTACGAAGAGGCCGCGTCGGTGATGTTCCTGTTCGCGGTGGCCCAGCTCCTGGAAGGCTTCTCCATGGACCGGGCGCGGAACGCGATCAGGGCGCTGATGGAGCTCTCGCCGACCGAGGCGACGGTGCTGCGGGACGGGCGTGAAGTGCGCGTGCCCGTGGACCGCGTGGCGATCGGGGAGACGGTGGTCGTCCGACCCGGCGAGAAGATCCCCGTCGACGGCGTCGTCCTGACCGGCAGCTCCAGCGTGAACCAGGCGCCCATCACGGGCGAATCGATGCCGGTCGAGAAGGCGCCGGGCTCGGAGGTCTTCGCCGGCACGTTGAACTGCGAGGGCGCGCTCGAGGTCCGGTCCACCAGGGCGGCCTCGGACACCACGCTCGCGCGGATCATCCATTCGGTCGAGGAGGCGCAGGCGAGCCGGGCGCCCAGCCAGACCTTCGTGGATCGGTTCGCACGGCGCTATACGCCAGCCGTGGTCATGACTGCGGTGGCGCTCAGCGTGCTGCCGCCGCTCCTGGGCTTCGGCGCCTGGGGCGAGTGGTTCTACCGTGCGCTCGTGATGCTCGTCGTCGCGTGCCCGTGCGCGCTCGTGATCTCGACGCCCGTCACGATCGTGAGCGCGCTCACCGGCGCGGCGCGCGAAGGAATCCTGATCAAGGGAGGGCTGCATCTGGAGAATGCCGGCCGGGCGCGCGTGGTCGCGATCGACAAGACGGGTACCCTCACAGAGGGGAGGCCCGAGGTCGTCGACATCCTCGCGCTGGGTGGGGCCGAGCCGCGAGACGTCCTCGCGTTCGCCGCCGCGGCGGAGGCACGGAGCGAGCATCCGCTGGCGCGGGCGATCCTGCGGCGGGCGGAGGAAGAGAAGCTCGCCCTGCACCCGGTTGCGCAGACCTCGACGATTCCGGGGAAGGGGCTGCAAGCGAGGGTGGGCGAGGACGAGGTGTTCGTCGGGAGCGGCCGGCTCTTCGAGGCGCTGGGAGTGCCGCTCGAGGATCTGGAGCACGTCCTCGAGCGCCACGAGGCCGAGGGCAGGACCGCCGTGGTCGTGGCGACGCGGCCCGCCGGCGACGAGGAGCGGCCGCTCCGGCTGCGGGGCGTGATCGCCATCGCGGACCGGGTACGACCGGGTGCGGCAGGAGCGCTGCGTGTTCTCCGCGCCGCTGGCGCCGAGAAGATCGTGATGCTGACCGGCGACAACGCCGGCACGGCCAGAGCCGTGGCCGCCTCGCTCGGCGGGCCCGGCGTGGGCGTGGACGAGGTCCGGGCCGGGTTGCTCCCCGATGAGAAGGTCGCGGCGGTGCGCGATCTCCGCGCGCGATACGAACGGGTGCTCATGGTGGGCGACGGCGTGAACGACGCGCCGGCGCTCGCCGCGGCCGATGTGGGCGTCGCCATGGGTACAGCGGGCACCGACGTCGCCCTCGAAACCGCGGACATCGCGCTCATGGCGGACGACCTTTCGAAGCTGCCGGTGGCGATCGGCCTCGCGCGCAAGGCGGAGCGGATCATCCGCGTGAACATCGGCTTCTCGCTGGTGGTCAAGGCAGCCTTCGTCCTCCTCGCGGTGACTGGCTGGGCCACGCTCTGGATGGCCGTGTTCGCGGACATGGGAGCGAGCCTGGCGGTCATCATGAACGGGCTGAGGGCGCTCCGGCCGCCGCGGCTGCGACCCTTTGCCGCCGGTGCGCCGGTGTTGGCGGGAAGCGGGAGCAGCGTGTGACTTTCAGCCCCGTTCCACTTCCACCATCACCCCACTAGATTCCGCGCCGCCCGGATTCCCAACCGAAGGACCCAACCGTAACGGGAAACTGGAAGATGCCGTCTGTCTTCTCGGACTCGGGAACGCTCCCGCGACTGCTCATCAGCACGGCCGTGCTCGTGATCGCGGTGGTGGTGCTCCATCGCCTGGCGTCCGGCTACATCCGCCGCAACGTCCAGGCCCCGGACCTGCGGCGGCGCTGGTTGGTCCGGTCGCGGAACGGCCTCGTGCTGCTCCTGTTCCTCGGGCTCGTGATGGTCTGGGGCGAGGAGCTGCGGACGATCGCGCTGTCGATCGTCGCGATCGCGGTCGCGTTCGTGGTCGCGACCAAGGAGCTGATCCTCTGCATCACGGGGACGATCCTGAAGGTGGTCACGCGCCCGTTCAACATCGGCGACCGGATCCAGATCAAGGAGCTGCGGGGCGACGTGATCGACCAGAACCTGCTCACCACGACGATCCTGGAGGTCGGGCCAGGCAAGATCACGCACCAGCGGACGGGGCGGATGATCGTCATCCCGAACGCGATGTTCCTGTCCGAGCCGGTCATCAACGAGAGCTACACGCACGACTACATCCTCCACGTCTTCACCGTCCCGTTCAAGCGGGAGGACGACTGGCGCGGCGCGCGGAAGGCGTTGCTGGAGTCCGCGAACCGGCATTGCGCGTCGTACCTGGACGACGTCCGCCGGTACATGGAGGAGCTCAGCCGGCAGCGGGGGCTGGACGTTCCGACGGTGGAGCCGCGGGTCACGATCCAGGTCCCGACGGCGGGCGAGGTCCACCTCGTCGTGCGCGTGCCCGCGAAGTCGGGGCAGCGGGGCTTTCTGGAGCAGTCGATCCTCGCGGACGTGTTCGCGGCGGGCGACTTCGCGGCGAAGGGTGTGGGCGGTGGCGTGGCTCGCTGACCGCGCGATGGCGGGCCGTAAGTGACCGAGGCCGGCGGCGCACACGCGCCGCCGGCCTCGGAGCCAGCCTGCAGCAACGTCGGCGGCGCCGGCTCCCGGTGGGAGCCGGCGCCGCTTTTCACATCACGACCGCCGCAGCGTCGGGTTGTTGCTCTTCTCGACCAGCGGCAGCGGGAAGCAGCGCGCGCTGCCGTACACGCCGCCCTGCCGGTACGCCGTGCCCGGCGGGGGCGTGTTCGGGATGTCGAAGCGGCGCAGGTCGTTGAGGTGATGCCCCTCGAGGTACAGCTCGCGCTTGCGCTCCTCGATGATCTGGGCCCGGATCTCCGCGTCGGTCCCGCCCGCGAAGTGGGGCAGGCCCCAGTGGTCGCGCAGGATGTTGATCCGGTTGACCGCTTCCTGGCCGCCCTCGGCCTCGGCGATGATCAGGTGCGCCTCGCGCCAGCTCGCGACGGGCACCGGCACCTCGCGCATGGAGGCCGACCGGGTCTCGCCGTACTTGGCCACGATGTGGACCTTCGTGGCGCCGTCGTGCCCGTTGGTCTCCGTGTTGATCACGCGGACACGCGGGTCGGGCACGCCGTCCACCGTCAGGTCGTAGTACGACGGGTCGACCGTGATCCGGCCGCCGAAGAACTCGTCGCCGATGCGGTTGTACCGCCGGGCATCCGAGATCGACGTCGTGGCGACCTTGGTGTACTGCGGGTTCGAGGCGAGCAGGGCGCGTGCGTCCTGCGCGGCGCCGGCCAGGTCGCCGAGGTTCAGGCGGGCACGGGCACGGCCGATCAGCGCGAGGTTGTACATGTCCGTGTTGCCCGCCGCCTGGGCGGCTGCGATCGCCTCGTCGAAGCGCGCGACCGCCGCCTGGAACACCTGCTGCGGCGTGACCTCCGGGCCGTTCTCCTCGATGACCGCCGAGCAGAAGCCCTCGCCCATGAGGATGTGGCTGTAGCCGGAATACGCCGCGGCCTGCGCGATCAGGCTGGTGCGGTTCGGAACCTGCTCGTCCGTCCACTCCTTGAGCTTCTTCAGCGCGTTGTTGGACGTCCAGATCGCGATCGAGAGCGGCGTGTAGATGCCCGGCGGGTTGCCGGTGCAGGAGTTCACGCCGTACGGCGAGGTGTCATCGATCGTGCGCTGATCAAGCGAGAAGCGGGCGGCCGTGACCGAGGCGTCCCGCAGCTCGTTGCCGAGCAGGCCGCTGTTCACGATGTAGGCGCCGAGCGCGCACTCGAAATCTGCGATCGCGCCGGTCACCAGGAGGTTCGCGTTCTGCGGGTGGTCCATGTCGCCCGCGTCGATGAGGTGAGGCGCCTCTACCTCGAGCGCCTCATCCAGCACACCGCAGGCGCCGAGCGCGGCAGCCAGCGCGAGCGCGGGAAGCGTGCGCGCGAACCGTGCACGCACTGTCGAGAGTATCCCGTGGCTCATCCTGATGCCCTTGGTTTCGTTGATTCGCATCGTCCGCCCCTCCTCAGAAGCTCAGATTGATCGTCGTGACGAACGACGTGAGCTGCGGCAGATGGTTCTGCTCGAGCGGCCCGAACCCGCCGCGCGAACCGCTCAGGAACCGCGCTTCCGGATCCATCCCGGTCCAGGGCGACCAGGTGTGGAGGTTGCGAGCGGCGAGGTTCACGGACGCGCGCGAGGCGCCGAAGCGCTGCGCCAGCTCGTTGGGCAGCGTGTAGCCGAGGGACACCTCACGCAGCCGCAGGAACTTCGAGTCCCGGATGTACTCGGCTCCCATGACGGCACCCGTCTGGTACGCCGCGAGACGCGTCGGAGCCGTGTCGACGAACTGGAGCGGATCCACGTTCTCGAGACAGTTGTTGTTCAGCGAGCAGCGGACGCGAGTCACGTGGTCCCACTTCTTGAAGCCCGTCTTGAAGTCCATGAGACCGTAGAGGCGGATCCGCTCGCCGATCGCCAGCGTGGTCGAGATCGTGCCCTCGTACAACGGCTCCCCGCGCCCGAGGTACACGTACGGGGCGACTGCCGTCGTGCCCTCGTAGCACGGCGTGGTCCCGCCCTTGCCGTCGTCGCACATCATGCTCGAGAGGATGACGCGGCCGTTCTCATCGAAGTCCGCGCTCACGACGCGGCGATGGAACCAGGCGCCGAGCGGGTAGCCGACGCGGTGCTCCACGCCGAAGTCGCCGCTCACGACAATGCGATCCTCCTCGTCGTTGATGAACAGGATCTTGTTGTCGTTGCGCGCGATGGAGAACGTGGCATCCCACTTGAACCGGGGCATGGAGAGCAGCGTGCCGCGCAGCAGCGCCTCGAACCCGCGGTTCTGGACCTTGCCGATGTTCATGTAGCGCGAGCCGGGGAAGCCGGTGGACGGCGCGCTCGGCCGGAGCAGGATCGCGTCCCGCGTGGTCTGGTTGTAGAAGGTGAAGTCCACCCCGACACGGTCATCGAACAGGCCCGCCTCGAAGCCGAGCTCGATCTCGGCGCTGCGCTCGGGGCCGAGGTTCGGGTTGCCGACGGAGGAGGGCGTGACGGTGCTGACGTCGTTCGGGCCGGGCACGGAAGCGAAGGTGCGCAGCGCGTCGAACGCGCCGGGCTGCTGGCCGGCCTCACCGTAAGCGGCGCGCAGGCGCAGGGCGTTGACCTGCGGGATGTTCCAGAACGGCTCCTCGCTGATGACCCAGGCGAGGGACGCCTTCGGGTACCAGACCAGGTCGAACTCTTCGCCGAAGGCGCTGTTGTCGTCCGCGCGCAGCGCCGCGGTCAGGAAGAGCCGGTCCTGCCAGCTGAACTGCTGCTGGCCGTAGACGCCGACCGTCACGTTCTCGCTGTACGTCTCACCCGCGGAGGTCTCGGCGGCCGCATTGATCACGCGCAGGCCCGGCACGGCGAAGTCCGTTCCGTTGGCGCTGACGAACTCGCTGTACCGGCGGTAGTACTGCGCTCCGATCGACGTGTTCGCGGAGATCTGCGGATTGATGGCGTACTGGATGGTGCCGCTGTAGTCGATGGTGTGGTTGATGACGTCTCGGCGGCTGACGCTCTTCCCGCCGCGGGAGGTGGGGGTCCAGAGCAGCAGAATGTCAGACTTCTCGGTGATGCTCTGGTTGTCCTCGCGCACGTCGTCGAGGCCGAGCGTGAGGCGCTGGTGGAACCAGCTCCGGGGCCGGTGGTTCAGCTGAAGGCTGCCCGTGAACCGGGCGAGGTCCTGGTAATCGTCGAAGGCCTCGATGTAGTACTCGGGCGGCTGGCTGCGCGCGCCACGCGGATCCGGGTTCATGTTACCCTGCGCGCGCTCCGGCGTGGAGAAGTACGAAGCCCAGGTCACGCCGCCGCAGCCGGCCTCGCAGCTGAGGTACGTGCGGCCGCCCGTGTAGCCGACGCTGGCCGAGAGCTCGAGCGTGGGCGAGGCCATGACGTTGAGGTTCGCGCGGAGGCTGGCCCGCCGCTGGCTGTTGTCCCACTGCGCGCCCTCTTCCTTGTCCAGGTCACCCGCCAGGTAGTAGCGCACGTCCGCGGACCCGCCGCTCAGGCTCAGGGAGTAGCCCTGCACCCGACCGGTGCGATAGAGCGGCGTGCCGCGCGCCTTCTCGGTCTCCGCGAGGTTGATCGAGTGGATGATCCCGGTGTTCGGATCCTTCCAGTAGTTCGTCGGCGTCCGCTCGACGGAGTTCATGAACCAGTTGGCGCCCTGGCGGATCGTCACGTTCCACGCCGGCGCGCCCTGGCGGCCGCGCTTCGTGATGATGTGGATCACGCCGTTCGACGCCTCCGTGCCGTACAGCGTGGCCGCGGCCGGGCCCTTGATGACCTCGATGCTCTCGATGTCATCCGGGTTGAAGTCGTTGATCCGCGAGATGACGCTCGAGCCGAACGCCTGCACCGCCGGCCCCGTGGCCTGTGCGTTGTCGACCCGCACGCCGTCCACGTACAGCAGGGGCTGGTTCGACAGTGAGAAGCTGTTGGAGCCGCGGATCCGGACCTGGGAGCCCGAGCCCACCATGCCAGTGCCCGGCGTGATGACGAGACCCGGGGCCCTCGCGTTCAGCAGGCTCTGCACGTTGGCCACGTGCGCGAGCTCCACGGTCTCCGCGGCGCGCACCTGGGTCACCGAGTTCCCGATCGCACGCCGCTGCGTCCCGCCGGCCGTCCCCGTGACGACCAGTTGATCCAGCTCGATCGCGGATTCGGCGAGCCGGATCACCACGTTCATGTCCCCGACCTGCACCACGTGCTGCTCGACCGTCCGGTACCCCAGCATCGTCACGCGCAGCGTGGCCTGCGTGCCGCTCACGCCCACGAACATGAAGCGGCCGTTCGCATCGGTGAGCACGGCGCGGTCGGTTCCGACGAGCTCGACCTGGGCGCCGGGCAGCGGCCGGAGCGTGAGCTCGGACTCGACGACGCCGCGGATCGTGCCTTGCTGCGCCGCGACGCCCGGCGGCGGGCCGAGCAGGACCGCCGCAGCTAGCGCGGTCGCGAGTGAGGTTCTGAGCCAGCGTCCTCGACTCATGGTGTAGCCTCCTCCAGGATGTTGGGTCGACATGCTGCCGCGAACCGCTTTTGCGACTCGGGCGCTACGGGCCGGGGACAGAGCGGGCCCAGCCGCGCTGCCGGCCGACACCGGGGCGATCCGGTGCGGATCACCGCGGTGTCCAGACGAGTTATGCATCCATGGATCGGGGCCGCGCTCGCGCGCGCGGGTCGGACCCAATGCGAACGGCGTTGAGATCTGGCCTTTTGCCAGCGTCGGTGGAGGTACCCGAGGGGCGCCTCGGTGCCCAGGTTGCATGCAACCGCCATGATCGGGGAGTGCAGGGTCACACGGTAGTGACCGCGAGCGTGGTGGATCCGGCCGGAGCCCGCGGGATCGAGCTGGCGATGCGTTCGGCGGCGTTGCGCCAGTTCTCTTCCACCGCAGCGCGGGCGGCTTCGCCGTCGCCACGCTCGATCGCCTCGATGATGCGGGCGTGCTCGCCGACGGATGCTGCCACCCGGCCTTCCGGCTCGGCGCTGTAGAGGCGTCGGTACCGCTCGGCCTGGGGCTTGATCGCGTCGTGCAGGGCGCGAAGCCTGGGGCCGGCAGCGGCCTCCATGTACCGGAGGTGGAAACGGGTGAAGAGCTCGAAGATCTCGGTCGGGTCGGCGGGGTCGCGGGCGGCGGCCTCGAGCAGGGCCTCGTCGAAACCACGCAGCTCGGCGGCGAGTCGTGCGCGCTTCCGAGCGGGGATCCGGGCAGCGGCTCGCGCGCCGAGCCCTTCGATTGCGCCGACGATCTCGAAGAGCTCGCGGGCGTCCTCCAGAGTGAGCGGAGCGACGCGCAGGCGGCGCCGCTCCTGGCCTTCGACCGTGACGTACCCCTCGCGTGCCAGGATCCGGAGCGCGCCGCGGATCGGGGTCCGGCTGAACCCGAGCCGCTTCGCGAGCTCGGTCTCGACCAGGCGCGCGCCCGGAGGGAGGCGCCCGGTGACGATCAGCTCTCGGATGTGTGCGTACGCGGCCGCAACACGCTGCCTGGACACGACGGCCCCGGGACCCGAGGAGGTTTTGTATACAAAATAATGTGAAGGTAAGGATACGGTGCGGCCACGGAGGAGCGCAAGGACGAAGACTCGACCCCTTTACTGCGCCAGGCGCTGGGCCCCTTTCCACCACCCCGCCTCCGCTTCACTGGCGGGCCCCAGCTTGCCCCGTACGGACGCCAGGAGCTCCGCCGGGTCGTAGACCCGACCGGCCTTGACCACCACCCGCACGTTGCGCGTGTCCCTGATGTCGGTCAGCGGGTCGCCGCGGACGACGACGAGGTCCGCGTACTTGCCGGGCTCGATGGTGCCGAGCCGCGCGTCCACGCCCAGCGCGCGTGCGCCGTTGATCGTGGCCGCGCGGAGCGCGTCGGCGTTGGGGATGCCGGCGAGGACCATCGCGTGCAGCTCGCGGTGCGCGCTGAAGCCGTTGAGGAACTCGCCCCAGGTGGGGTGGTCCGTGCCGAGCGTGAGCTGGGCGGTCGCGCCGGCCTCGTGGAAGAGCCGCAGCGTGCGCCGCTTCACGTAGTAGATGCGCTCGAACTGGCCGATGGGACGGCGAGGCAGCCGCCGCTCGACGACGGTACGGGCGTACGGCGTGAGGAACGCCATCTCGTCCACCCACCGCTCGAACACCGCCGGCTCGCGGTCGGCGAAGTAGCCGTACGCGGTGAGCGTCGCGTCGAAGGACACGCCGTGCTCAACGAAGAGCCGGGCCTGACGCCGGATCGCGTCGGCGGTCGCCGGGTCGTCCAGGTCGAGCGCCTCGAGCGAGGCGTACGCGGAGCGGGTGGCGGGCAGGGCGTCGCCGCCGAGGAAGTGCTCGATGCGGTCGATGCCCATGAGGATGGCGTCGCGCGGGTTCACCGAGTTGCGGAAGCCGGAGTCCAGGTGGCCGGTCACGGTGAGGCCGTGCTCGTGCGCGACGTCGATGAGCGCGCGGAGCTGCTCCGGCCGGATGCCCTTCGCCTTGAAGCCGCGCACGCCGTTCAACGCCCACCACGCGGCTTCCTTGCGGATCGAATCCGGCGTCATCGCGTCGTGCCGCCAGCCGGGGCGCGCGGTGCCCCAGTACGGCCCGGAGGCGAAGATGCGCGGCCCCGGGATCTCGCCCGCGGCGATGCGCTCGCGCCCCCGCCTCGCCTCCGCCGGGTCCACCTCGCCCGCCGGGAACGTGGACGTGACGCCGTTGGCGAGGAAGAGGACGGGGTTGACCGTGTACTCGTCCACCCGCCCCTCGCCGAACAGGTCGACGGCGTAGTGCGCGTGCAGGTCGAAGATGCCGGGCATGATGAAGTCGGCGTCCTCGAGCGCGACGACGGTTACGCCCGCGCCGGGCGCGGCCACGGCGCCCACGTGGAGGATGGTGCCGTTGCGGATGAGGATGCCCGGGTTGGGGCGCGCGGTGTCCGCAGTGCCGTCCCAGAGGCGGCCGCCGAGGACGACGACGTCGCCGGGGGCAGGCGTGGGCGGTTGCGCGGTCGTCGCTGCGGGCGCCAGAAGGAGCGCGGCGCCGATGCCGGCGGCGAGGAATGGCAGGGCTGCGGCGACGCTGGCCGCGGGCCGGCCCGGTCGGAGTCGTGGGGTTTGAGGTCGCATGGCCGCGAATATCCGGGCCGGCGTCGTCTCGTGCAACCGGCCCTGCGGCGCCATTACCCTCGCGCGCTGCGAGCCGCCTCGTCGATCGCCTCCAGGCGCCGGCTGATCGCCTGGAGCTCGGCGGCGCGCTTCAGCACGTCGACCTCGGCGCGCATCACCTCGATGCGGTCGACCAGGCCGACCGCGTGGCGCTGGCGCAGGTCCTCCAGCCGCTCCTCCGCGACCGCATGGAGCTGGCGTGCAAGCTCGGCGTCGTTCAGCAGCTCGAGCCGCGCCAGGCGATTTTCGACCTCCGCGACGGAAAGGCCTTGCTGGAGGAACGCCTGGCGCAGGTCGAGCTTGCCCGCGAGCCGCTGCAGCTCCCGCTTCGCGCGCGCCACCTCCGCCTGTGCGTCGAGCAGCGCGAGCCGGTGCACGGCTCCCACCTGGTACCTGCGTTCGACCTCCGCGGCTTCCTGTTCCGCCGCTGTCAGCCGCTGCTGTGCGGCGGGGAGCTCGAGGCGCAGGCGCTCGCTGACGAAGTCGCGCGACCCGACCATGGGCGCCGCGATGTCGTCGCGTGGGGGAGCGGCCGTCGCCCGGATCTCCTCCTGGTCGAGTCGGATCCTCAGGACGCTGGCCTCTGCGGCCCGCCGTTCGGCATCAGCGGCGGCGAGCGACGCGCGGCCGACGAGGCCCACCTCGAAACCGCGCCGGGCGTCCTCGTACGCGGCGCGCGCGATCTCGAGCCGCAAGACGGCCAGTCGCTCCTCGGCCTGCGCCGCGGACAGGAGCCGCTCGCGCTGACGTGCGTCCTGGATCTGGGCGGGCGCCGCACCGGCGGCGGCGCCGAGCGCGAGCGTCGCCACGATGATGGCGGCGCTACGGAGCCGGCGGCGGGGCGCTCCTCGCACGGTCCGGTCGAAGCGCGCCTCGCGGCGCAGCGCCCTCGTGATCTCCGCCTCGAGGAACGAGCGGAATTCCGGGGTCGGTTCGTGCAGTCCCGTCATGTGCCTCCTCCTGCCGCCTGGATCGCGGCTTCGAGTTCCTTGCGCAGCTTCTTGCGCGCACGGCGCAGGCGGCCTTCCGTGGCCCGTTCGGAGATGGCGCACGCGGCAGCGATCTCGCGCACGCTGCGCCCTTCCAAATGGAAGGCTTCCAGCAGGCGGCGCTGTGCGTCCGGCAGCCGCGCGAGCGCGCGCTCGACGATCGCCGCGGGGTCGGGCGAATCGGCGGCCGCATCGCCGCGGGCGGCCTCGAGGGCCGCGATCGCCATTGCATCGAGCGGGAGCGGGCGCTGCCGCCGGAGCTCGTTCAGCAGCAGGTTGCGCGCGACCGTGGTCAGCCAGGCGATGGGGCGGTCCGGCACGCCCTTGCGCCGCCACTCGCGGACCGCGCGCAACCATGTCTCCTGGGTGACATCTTCGGCCAGGGCACGGTCGCCGTCGCAGTGGCGCGAGACGTAGCCGTACAACCGGTCGATCGTGTCCCGGTAGATGATTCGGATCTGCTGTTCGCTCACGAGTCGTCCCATGCGGTCCCTCGACGCGGTGGCCTGACGACAAGACACACGAGACCCGAAGAACCCACGCTCCGCTTGCCCGGCCGCAGGCCGGCCGCGAAGTTGTCCGGCGTTCCGGTTACCGTTCCTGTGTGCTCAGGGTCGAGTTATGCGAAGCGACATTGGCGTCGTACTGTTGCTGGGTCTACTCACCACATCCGTCGCGGGAGCCGCGCACGCGCAGCGCCCCGGCGCGACGGCCGCCACGGGCGCGGCCTCCATCGAACCCTACCGCGCTGCGGCCGACTCGCTGATCCGCGCTGCGCTGCGAGACAGCGCGGCGTGGCACCGGATCGCGGAGCTGACGGACCGGTTCGGGCCGCGCTTCAGCGGCACGCCGGAGCTGGAGGCGGCGATCGACTGGATCCTGGAGGAGATGCGGCGGGACGGACTGGAGAACGTGCGGGGCGAGCCCGTCATGGTGCCACGCTGGGTGAGGGGCGAGGAGTCGGCCGAGCTGATCTCGCCGCGGCGCGCGCGGTTGCACATGCTCGGGCTGGGCGGCAGCATCGCGACGCCGCCGGAGGGGATCGAGGCGGACGTGCTGGTCGTGGGCAGCTTCGAGGAGCTGGCCGATCGCGCAGAGGAGGCGCGTGGCAAGATCGTGCTCTACGACGTCGCGTTCACCAGCTATGGCGAGACGGTGCAGTACCGCACGCGCGGCGCGGTGGAGGCGGCACGCGTGGGCGCGGTGGCGAGCCTGATCCGCTCGGTCGGGCCGTACGGGATGCAGACGCCGCACACGGGCAGCATGAGCTACGACACGGCCGTCCCCCGCATCCCCGCCGCCGCGCTGTCCATGGAAGACGCGCTGATGCTGCGGCGCATGCAGCAGCGCGGCGAGCGCGTCCGCGTGCGGCTGCGCATGAGTGCAGAGACGCTGCCGGATGCGCCGTCGCGCAACGTGGTCGCAGAGCTGCGCGGCCGCGAGCGGCCGGACGAGGTGGTGGTGGTCGGCGGACACATCGATTCGTGGGACGTGGGCACGGGCGCGATGGATGATGCGGGCGGCAGCATCGCCGCATGGGAGGCGGTGCGGCTGATGAAGGAGCTGGGGCTGCGGCCGCGGCGCACGGTGCGGGTGGTGCTGTGGACGAACGAGGAGAACGGGCTGCGCGGCGCCATCGGTTACCGCGACCGGCACCGCGATGAGCTGGAGAAGCACGTGCTGGCGATCGAGTCGGATGCCGGCGTGTTCGCGCCGCAAGGGTTCGGCTTCGGAGGCACGGACGCGGCGTACGAGATCGTGCGCGAGATCGGACGCCTGCTGGAGCCGATCGGCGCGGGCCGCATCACGCGACCCGGCGGCGGCGCGGACATCGGCCCGCTCATGCAGCTCGGCGTGCCGGGCATGGGGCTCGTGGTCGACGGCGAGCGCTACTTCTGGTACCACCACAGCGACGCGGACACGGTGGACAAGCTGGACCCGGCGGAGGTCGCGCGTTGCGTCGCGGCGCTGGCGGTGATGGCGTACGTCGTCGCCGAGCTGCCGGAGCCGCTGCCGCGGGCGGCTGCGGTGCCCTAGCGGCCGTCCTCCCGCCACACCCGCGGCAGCCGCAGGATGAACGTGCTGCCGCAGCCGGGTTCGCTCTCGAGGCCGATTTCGCCCCCGAGCAGCCGCGCGAGCTCGAGGCTCACACTGAGTCCGAGGCCGGTTCCGCCCTTGGCGCGGGTCATCCCCTGCTCGAGCTGCTCGAACGGGTGGAAGATGCGCTCGCGGTCCTCCAGCGGAATCCCGGGGCCGGTGTCCGTGACGTGGAACTCGACGGTCTCGCCGTCATTGCATAGCCGCATCTGGACGCCGCCCCGCTCGGTGAACTTGATGGCGTTCGAGGCGAGGTTGAGGAGGATCTGGCGGATCTTGCCGGCGTCGGAGTGCATCTCGACGGGCGCGTCCGGCACTTCGAGCTCCAGGCTCAGGCCTCCGCGGATGGCGAGCGGCCGGATCATGGTGCCGACGTCGCGCAGGAGCTTCGCGGCGTCGAGCGCGCGCGTCTACCCGTTCGCGGCCGGCTTCGATGCGGGAGAGCGAGAGGATCTGGTCGATGAGGCCGAGCAGGTGGCGTCCGCTCTCGCGCATGCGCCGGATCTGCTCGCGCTGCTGCTCGTTGAGCGGCCCGACGATCTCGTCCTCGAGCAGCGCGCCGTAGCCCAGGATCGCGGTGAGCGGCGTGCGCAGCTCGTGGCTCATGACCGCGAGGAAGTTGGACTTGGCGCGGCTGGCCTCCTGCGCCAGCTCCCGCGCCTGGCGCTCCGACGCGTAGAGGTGCGCGCGGTCGAGGGCCTGCGCGCACTGGCTCGCGAGCGTCGCCGCGAACGTGCGGTCCGCCTCGGTGAACTCGCGCGGGCGGTCGAAGGTCAGCGCGAGCGCGCCGATGGTGCGGCCGCGGGCGTGGAGCGGCAGCACGACCCAGGCGTTGTCGTGGGGGCCGGCCGGGGCGACCCCGGGATACCGCATTGCGAGCTCGGCGGCCGACCCGATGAACACGGGCTCGCCGCTGGCCACGGAGTCGCGCGTGGGGCCCTTCCGGTCCATGGACATCCGGATGAACGGCCGTAGCCGCTCGGGGTCGTGGCCGCGGGCCTGGACGATGGTCAGCTCGCGCCCGTCCGCGGAGAGCTCGACGACGGCGCAGGCGCGCGCGCCGAACGCGGCGGTGGCCTCGTCGACAATGGCGTCGATGACCCGTTCGGGCTCGAGCGATGCGGTCAACGCGCTGGTGACCCGGTGGAGGCGGCGCATCCGCTCGGCCTCCGCCTCCGCGGCGTTGCGCTGCCGCTCGAGCTCCTCGATGGTCTGCTCCAGCTCGACGTTGAGCTCCTCGAGCTCCAGGCGACTGTCCTCGAGCTGGAGACGCGCCTGCACCTGCGCGGTCACGTCCCGCGCGATCGTGGACGCGCCGATGATGCGGCCCTTGTCGTCCCGGATCGGCGAGATCGTCAGCGCGATGTTGAGGCGGCGCCCGTCCTTGGCCTTCCGGACCGTCTCGTAGTGTTCGATCCGCTCGCCGCGGCGGAGCCGCTCCAGGAGCGCCGGCACCTCGTCTTCCATCTCGGGCGGGACCAGGATCGACACCGGCTGCCCGATCGCCTCCTCGGCCGTGAATCCGTAGATGCGTTCGGCGCCGCGGTTCCAGCTCGTGATGATGCCGTCCATCGTCTTGCCGAAGATGGCGTCGTCGGACGACTCGACGATCGCGGCGAGATAGCGGTGGGCGTCCTCATACCACGGCGACCGTGCGGCATCGCGGGAAGCGCCTGCGCTCATGATGATCAGGGTTGGTGGAGGTATACGGGGTTCGCGCTGGAGCATGCGTCCCCGGGACAGGATGCGGCATCGCCCGGGCCCGCGGGTTCGCCCGCGGGCAGAGAGCCCCGGATCGACGGGAGGGCGGAGATGAGCGTCGCGCCCGGGCGCGAGGTCGAGGGCGTTGACCCCCGCCGGGTCCCCTCACGGCCATCGGTGTCTCCGGTGGGTGAATCGCGCGACGGATCCAGGTCCGGAGTGGCAATGTAAGCCTGGCGGTCAGATCGTACAACGTCGTCCCCGGCTCCGGGAGTGGGCAGGGGCGTGAGACAGTTTGCGTGTTGGACCGAGCAGCTGGTCCGCTTGCGGCCCAGGGGTCCTGCCTGCATCCTTTGCGGGATGATCCTCGCCCGGCGCCGTGCCGGGTGAACCCGCTCTGACGAGGGAGGGCTCATGCGGTTCCGCGGTCTCGTATGCATGGTGGCGATCATGGCGGCGCCGGTGGTAGCGTTCGCGCAGGAGGTGGACACGCGCCCCGGCATCGCGGTGTTCCCGTTCACGAACGGCGGCTCGTACGGGCCGGACCGCGAGGACATGCAGCCGCTGGAGGTGGGGCTCCAGCAGCTCCTGTTGACGGAGCTGGCGCAGAACGGCGAGCTGCGGATCGTGGAGCGGAGCGTCCTGCGCCAGATCCTGGAGGAGCAGGCTCTCGCGGTGCAGGGTCGTGTGGACTCGCGGACCGCGGCGCAGGTCGGCAAGCTGGTGGGCGCCCGCTACGTGGTCACGGGCGTGTTCATCGACCTGTTCGGGGACTTCCGGCTCGACGGCCGCGTGGTGGACGTGGAGACGGGCGAGGTGTTGCGGACGGAGGAGGTGCGGGCGAAGCGCGAGAAGCTGTACGAGATGGTGGTGGACCTCGCCTCGAAGATCATGACCGGCGTGGAGCTGAAGCCGCTGCCCGGCGAGGTGAGGGAGGCGCGGCGGTCGCGGAACATCCCGATCCAGGCGGTGACGCTGTACTCGCGCGCGCAGGTCTACGAGGACGCCGGGCATACGGACCGTGCGATCGAGCTGTACCGGCAGATCGCGGATCGCTTCCCGGACATGGTGGAGGCGAAGCAGGCGCTGCGGCAGCTCACGGGTGGCGAGGGTTGAGGCCGCGTTCATCGCGTTTTTCGGCTGCGTCCATCGGCGGCTCCGTGTCACACGGAGCCGCTTCGCTTTTCGAGGCTCACGCAGAGTGAGCCTGCCGACCAGCGAAGAGGGCGGCTAGAGCCGCCCGAGAAGCCGGCTCACCTCCCCGACGGGCACGGCGAACAGCGTGTGCCCCTCCGCGTCCCTCCTCCCCCCGAACAGCACGCCGACCACGACGCCCTTCTCGTCGAAAATGGGGCTGCCGCTGGCGCCAGCGGCGCCGTAGCCCTGGAGCTCGATGCGGTCCGGGGTCACGGCGCGGACGACGCCGGCGGAGACGAGCGGAGTGGCGAGGCGGGCGGTGCGGCCGGGCGGGGCCGGCGCGCCGCCGAGCGGGAAGCCGATGACGGCGACGGCCATCCCTTCGGCGGGCGCATCGGCGGTCGCGAGAGCCCGCACAGTGGGCACGGAGCCGAGGATGCTGTCGGCGCGGATGATGGCGAGGTCGGCATCGTCGGCGACAGCGAGGAGGCGGGCAGGGAAGACCTGCTCGGAGTCGGCGAACTGGACGGCGATGCGGCGTGGCCTGCCGCGGCCGTCGGCGCCGCTGACCACATGGCGGCTGGTGACCAGCGTGGCGTCCTGCCGAACGGCGAAGGCGGTGCCGGTGACAACGTTGCCGTCCGCCGTCTCCACGTAGACGAGGGCGACGGCGTGGCGGTTCGCCGCCTGGATGGCGCGGAAGTCGAGGGTGGCCGCGAGCTGCTGGCGTTCGAGCGCCGCGGTCGCGGCCTGGAGCTGGCGGCGCAGCTCGACGACGCGTGACGAGTCGCCCCGCTCGCCGGCGCGCGCGAGGGCGTCGCGCAGCCGCTGCACTTCGGCTCGGGACTGGTCGAGCGCGCCGGCCAGCCCGGCGAGCTCGCCTTCCAGCGTCCGCACCGTCTCGCGCGATGCATCGAGGATGCTGTCGATGCGCTGGAGCAATGCGGCGCGCTCGCGGGTGAACGACGCCTGTTGCCTGCGGCTGCTGAAGAGGAAGGCGCCGGCGAGCGCGGCGAGGACGAGGACGAGCACGACGTTGGCGATGCGGAGTCGGCGCGTCTCGCGCGCGATCGCGGCCCGGAGCCGGGTGGTGGTGGACTCGGGGGGCGCCTCGCGCGTCACCACGAGCGTGGCGGGCGCAGAGCCGGGCTCGGCGATTTCGACCTCGACGAGAGGACCGCCGGCGCCGAGGGCGATGCGGTCGCCGGAGCGAAGCGCGGTGGCGTTCGTGACCGGCTGTCCGTTGACGAAGGTGCCGTTGGTGCTGCCGATGTCGCGGATCGTCCAGGTCGTGCCGTCGTGCTCGAACACGGCGTGGCGAGCGGAGACCTCGAGGTCCGCGTGGGCGGCGAAGCGCAGGTCGCAAGACGGGTGGCGTCCGGCAGTCACGGGGCCTCGCTGGAAGGCGAGGACCCGGCCGGCGTCGGTACCTGAGAGGATGCGCAGTCGGATCATGGAGCGGCTACGGCTCCGGGAGCACGTACTCGTTGCGGCCGATGACGTCCCCCTCCATCGGCTCGTCGAGCCCCGGGCCATCGACGCGCGCGACGACGACGGTGACGTTGTCCGGCCCGCCGCGCTGGTTGGCGAGGTCGATCAGTTCGGCGCAGAGGATGTCGGGGTCATCGATGCGCGCGGCCGCTTCGGCCAGCTCGTCCCGCCGCACGGTGCGCGTGAGTCCGTCGGAGCAGAGGAGGACGACGTCGCCGCGGCGGAGCTCCTGGTATGTCAGGTCCACGCGCACGGTGGGCTTCGCGCCCAGCGCCTGGAGGATCATGCTGCCCTGCGCGCTCCGCTCGGCTTCCTCCTCGGTGAGGGTGCCCGCATCGACGAGCGTCTGGACGAAGGACTGGTCGCGGGTGAGCTGCGCGATGGCGCCGTGGCGCACGAGGTAGGCGCGCGAGTCGCCGACCTGCGCGAGGTAGAGGAACCCATCGAGCAGGCCCGCGGCGGTGGCGGTCGTCCCCATGCCGCGGTACTCCGGGTTGGCTTGCGACTCCGCGTGGATGCGCGCGTTGGTCTGCTCGACGGCCTCACGGAGCCGCAGCGCGAACTGCTGCGGCGCGTTGTTGCGGTCGGCACCCCAGCCGGTGAGGAGCGCGCGATAGATCCACGCGACGGCCATCTGGCTGGCGATCGCGCCAGCGGCCGCGCCGCCCATCCCGTCGGCGACCAGCGCGAGGATGCCCTTGGGCCCGAGCGTGAGGTCGCAGCGGCGCGGCGGGGCCTGCGGATCGCGCGTGAGCAGCAGGCCGCCGTCCAGCGCGTCGCGGCTCAGGTCGGCGACGAGGAAGTTGTCCTGGTTCTCGGCACGCTTCTGCCCCGGGTCGGAGCGTCCGGCCACGGCGACGTACACGGGCCGGTCGTCGAAGCCGAAGAGGTTCACGCGGCCCCCCCTCGGCAGGCGTCGAGCTGTTCCTGGTAGCCCGGGCCGTCAGGCCGGAGCCGGACCGCACGCTCGAGCCACGCGGCGCATGCGGCGACATCACCGAGCTCGACGGACGCGAGGCCCGCGATGTACGCGGCGAACGCGCGGAGCGACGCGGGCGCCGCGGGCCTGCCGTAGACGGCGCGCGCGGTGTCGATGATCGCGGTGAGCGTGGACTCGGGCAGGTCCAGCGCGTCCAGCCGCTCGAACTGCCGCCACAGCGCCAGGCTGTCCTGTCGCGCGACCAGAGCGGGGTCGGGGCGGGGCGGCGCGGGCTCGGTCCTCGCCACGGTCTCCGGGGCGTCCACCGGTTGCCGCGTGCGTCCGCCGCCGGTCGGCTCCGACGATTCCTGCGTCGCCGCGTCGCCGCGAGGCGCTTCCGGCGTCTCCGTCGCGCCGCCAGGCGGGTCCCCCGCAACCGTTGACGCGGCCGTTTGCGTGGGCGTGTCGCTGTCCCCACCTCCAGGCGTCGGATCGTCACCGCCCGGCCCGAGGGCATACAGCGCCACGAGCAGGAGCAGCACGACGACGGCGGCCGCGCCCGCTGCGGCGCGGTAGAGCCCGGTGCGCGGCCGCGCGCCCGTCGTCGCGACAGGCGCCGGCGCAGCGGGCGCCGCACCGGCCGGGGGCGGCGCGGAAACGCGCGTGGGCGGCAGCAGCTCCGACTCCTGCGCCACCGGCGTCACCCTCGCCTCACCTCGGATCGCGCGCGAGAGGTCTTCGGCGAACGCGGCAGCGCTCGGGTAGCGGTCGGCGGCCTTGCGCTGGAGCGCGCGGTCGAGCACGGCCTGGAGCTGCGGCGGGAAGGCGAGGTCGGGGCGCGCGGCGGCCAGCGGGAGCGGCTGGTCGGTGAGCCGCTTGATCATCAGGTCCTGCGTGTTGTCCGCCTGGAACGGCAGCACGCCCGTGAGCATGCGGTAGAGCACGAGCGCGAGGGAGTAGATGTCGCTGCGCCCATCGAGCGCCTCGCCCATGAGCTGCTCGGGGCTCATGTACTCGGGCGTGCCGACCACGAAGCCGAGCCGCGTGACCTCGTCGCCGCCGCCTTGCGCAGGGCCCTTGGCGATGTCGAAGTCGACCACCTTGACCTCGTCCAGCCCGCCTTGCCCGGGCGAGACCATGATGTTGGCGGGCTTGAGGTCGCGGTGGACGATGCCGGCGTCGTGCGCGGCCTGGAGCGCGAGCGCGGCCTGCATCGTGATGTGCACGGCGCGCTCGATCGGCAGCGCGCCCTCGCGCTGGAGCACGTCGCGCAGCGTTTCGCCGGGCACGTACTCCATCGCGAGGAAGGTCACGCCGTCCGCGGTGTCGCTGAAGTCGTAGATCGTGCAGATGTTGGGGTGCCGGATCGCGGAGACGTTGCGCGCGCCACGGGTGAAGCGGGCAATGGCCTCGCGGTCGCTGGCCAGCTCGGCGTTCAGCACCTTGATGGCGTCCTTGCGGCCGATGCGGATGTGCTCGGCGAGGTAGACGGCGCCCATGGCGCCGACGCCGAGCAGCTCGATGATGCGATAGCGGCCGGCGAGGATGGCGCCGGGCGCGAGGCCGTGCGCGTCGGCGGGTGGCGTTGCGTCGGGTGGCCGGTCGGTCATGTCGTGGCGCTGCGGAGGATCACAGGTCGCGGCAGTCGGTCGCCTGTTCGCGGCGTTCGATGAAGTTCACGGGGCCGTCGAAGCGGCGGACGCGCACCACCTCGAGCGGGTAGGCGTCTGCGTTGAAGCGGCGGCAGCCCTCGCGGATGCGGACGATGACGGCCATCACCTGCTCCGTGCGGCCGGTCGCGGTGGTCTCGGACTGGATGCCGACGCTGTCGACGCGGATCTCGTCTTCCGGCGTCATGCGACCCGCGGCGACGACGAGCAGCATCTCGCGCGTGAAGTCGATCTGCGGCGCAGGCGGCGGCTCGACCTGACGCGACGTGACGCGCTGCCAGACGTCGGCGAGCGTTCCGGCGTCGCGGACGACGAGTCGCACAGCCTCCTGGATGCCGCCGCCGTTGTCGTAGTAGAGGCGTTCGGCGGTCGTGACCGGGTTGAAGCTCGGCGCCGGGGCCGCGGGCGGCGCGCCGCGGCGGCAGGCGGCGAGGAGCGCAGCGCCGATGATGATGAGGATGACGGGGCGGTGTCGCATCGTCCGGCTCACTTTCGGAAGCGGATGCAGGGCGAGGCGGCGCAGCCTGGCATCACCTCGCGATCCGTGACACGCAGGAGAGACGTCCGAGATACTCCTGCCTGAAAATGGGGACCCGCTCTTCCAGGCTCAACTCCGCGGTGAGCGTGAGGTTTCGGTCGGGGAAGCGCCAGCGCAGCGCGTAGCGCCCGCCGCCGGCGTCCTGCCACTCGGCCTGCTGGAAGAGACGGAACACGGCCCACGTGCCGCGCGCCTCGAGCAACGTGACGTCCACGTTGTTGACGCGGCCGATGATGCGGGCCTCGCGCGCGCTCTCTCCCACCCAGTCGAACGTCTGGCCCGCGGCCATGGTGCGGCTGAACGTCTGGCGCTGCCCGTCGATGATGACCGTGACCTCCGGGATCTCGCTCGACGCGTGCGGCCGCAGGAAGAACGTGAGGTGCGGCCCGCCGCCGCTCTCGTCGTAGAGCATGCGCGAGATCTCGGCCGCCTGGTTGAAGAAGGCGAGGAACGCGGTGGACGGCTGCGGCGTGGCGCCGGCGCGCGCGACGTAGCGGTTGCCCTGGCGGACGAGCAGGTTCTGGAGCGCGTCGTCGTGGAACGCCCAGAGCGCGCTGCCGCCGGGCTGGAACGCGGCGTTGAGCTCGTCGATGGTCACGTCGTCCAGCGACCGCGGATTGAACGGGTACTTGCGCGTGATCGGCGTGATGGCCTGGCAGAAGGAAGCGCCCTTGGCGTTGACCTCCGCCGCGGGAAGGTTGGTGATCACGCCCTCGGCGCTGGTGATCGGCGCGAGCAGCAGGCGCTGGACGGCGTCGCCGACGAGCCGCGCCTCGCCTTCGATGCTGAAGGCCTGCGCGAGCGTGCGCACCGCGAGCTTGGCCTGGCCGGCGTTGTCCGCGGCCTGGGACAGCGCGGACGCGCGCTCGGGGCCCGCGGCGGCGGCGACCTGGTCGAGCGCGGACTGGAGCGAGACGAGCGCCGCCATGTAAGGCGCGTTGGCGTCGTTGATCAGGCGGTCCGCCTGCGCGGGTGGGATAACCTGGTGCAACGGCTGGAACGCCTTTGCGACGCTGGCGGAGTCGACCGCGGTGTTGCGTGCGGCGATGGCCAGCATCTCGAGGAGCGGCGACTGGTTGTCGGAGATGCGCGCAATGCCGCGGGCCGCGGCCGCGATGCCGCCGTAGCCGGGCACGCTCCCCGCGCGGAGGTAGCTGATCCAGGTGGAGATGTAGTCCCGGATGTAACGCGAGCGTGCCTCCTGCGCGAGGCGCGCGCGGTCCTCGGGCGAGAGCGCGCGTTCGCCGACGACCCAGCTCTCGCGCGCGAAGAGCGCGTCCAGGTTGTCCAGGTTCTCGCGCACGAAGGTCCAGCCCTGGGCGGTGTAGGCGCCGGGCACGGTGAAGTCGTTGACGACCACGCCGGCAGCGGTGGGGACCGCGGCGGCGAAGCGGATGGGCTGCGCCGTGCGCGAGGCCTCCGCGACGAGCGCCTGGTAGAACGGCTCGAGGCCGGCGAAGCGGCCGAGGAACGCGCGCGTCCGCGCCACGAACGCTTCCACCGGCTCCTCGCCGTAGGGGTTGCCGAACGGCAGCTCCGTGGCGAAGAAGGCGAACTGCGCGCGTGCGAGTGCGAGGCGAGCAGAATCGGGCTGCGCATCGCCAGCCCAGCGCGCAAGGAGCACGGGTGCGAGGAAGGCAGAGTCCGCGTACTGGCCGTGGCTGGTCGTGACGAGGTGCGCCTTCAGCAGGTCGTACGTGGCCTGGTACTCGCTCGTCTCATTGGGCTCGGCGGGCAGGCCCTGGAGCTCGGCGAGCAGACGGCCGCGGGTGCGCGTCCAGAGCAGGCGGTCGAACTGCTGGAAGTACTGGTCGCGCAGCGTTAGGAGCAGCCGGTCGCCGACGTAAAGGCCCCAGCCGAGCCGCCAGGGATGGCCGTGCTGCTCGTAGCGGCGCAGGCGCTCGGCCTGGGCGCGGAGCGCGTCGAGGCGAGAGAGCGCGTCGACGGGGGCGAGCTCCACCTGCGCGGGCTCGAGCCCCTCGGTCCCGGCCACAGCGGCGCGCGCCGCGCGCGCGAGCGACCGGTTGGCGAAGAACGAAACGGTGAAGCCTCCGGCGAGGACCAGGAAGAACGCGGCCGCGGCGCCGATCAGCGCGCGCCGCAGCAGGTTGACGCGCGTTCCGCCGGCCGTGATGGCCATGGCCGTGCGGTCGCGCAGGATCACTTCCCGGAAGATGCGCGGGAGGAACACCCACTCCGGGATCTTGCGTGCGCCACCCGGGGGCGGCGCCTGGACCTGCGCGGCTTGCAGCGCACGCGGGTTGAAGACGGACGTCGCGTCCAGCGCGGCGGCCGGGGCCGAGCCCTGCGCCGCCGCCGGGACGGGCGCGGCGTCGCTGACCAGGACGGCGCGCACGCCAGTGAAGTAGAACCCGCGCAGGAACGGGCTGGCCGCGAGCTGGCTGGGCCGCGTGAGCTCGAGCAGGAACTGGATGGCGAGGTCGGACACCTTGCGCAGCTCGCGCGGGAACTCGTACGCGCCGGCGCGCACTTCCTCCTGCACCTCGCGCGGCAGGACGTCCAGCCGCTTCAACGCGAGCGTGTGGATGATCTCGCGGAACGCTTGCTGGAGGCGCTGGCTCTGCTGCTCCGCGTACGCGCCGGGCTGGGCCGGTGGCGTGAGCGGCAATGTGGCGCCGAGGACCTCGCGCGCCTCGTCGCGCGAGAGCGAGCGCACGTAGTCGTCGAAGTAGGGCAGCCGGTCGGCGCGCGTGAACAGCACGTAGACGGGCAGCCGGATGCCGAGCTGCTCAGACGCCTCGGCGAGGCGCGCCCGCAGCTTGCGGGCTGCGGCGGGCACGGCTTCCGAGGCGCCGGGCTTGAGCAACTCGTCGCAGCCGAAGCAGACGACCGCGAGCCGGGGCGCCTGCGCGCCGCGCGAGAGCACGGCGGCGGCACGGCTGGGCTGGATGCGCTGCACCAGGCGCTGCCAGCGCGACGCCTCGCCCGCGAGCTTGCCGGCGGCTTCCACGACGATCGTGCCTTGCGCGAACCAGACGTTGACGGCCGACGTCGGCACCGGCACCTCGCCGCGCAACGCCTCGCCCGCGAGCAGCTCGGGCTCGATGCCGGAGTGCACGACGATCGATGTCTTGGTGCTTCCGGAGGGGCCGAGGACGAGCAGCAGCGGCAGCTTGCCGAACTTGCCGGCGCCCGCGGCGCCCGATGCCAGCAATCGGGACTGCGCCGCAGCGAGCAGGTTGTCGATCTCCTCGTCCGCGGCATCGGCGGGCGGCGCGACAGCGGCGGCCCGGCGCGCGAGGAGGAAGACGATGACCGCAGCGATGAGGCCGAGCAGGAGGAATCCGCCCCACAGGATCCAGAGCGCGCGGCCGGAGAGGCCGAGCAACGTGTTCGCCGCCCAGGCGGCGAGCACGAAGAGCAGCAGGGTGAGGGCGGCGAACAGCCACGGCTTCAGTCTACGCATGGTCGCTCACACGGAGTTACGACGGGAGCGCGGAACGCACGGATGGCCGGCTACGATGCCGGACAAAGTCATCGCCTGAGAGGCCGCCTTCCGCCGCTCGCGCCGCAGCGGAGGGCGGTCCAGATCATCTGCCCCCGAGCCGGGCGGCGAGCGCCTCGATGTCCGCGGCGCTCGAGCCGAGGAGCAGGGTGAACAAGACGAAGAGCACGAGCGCGACGACGAACGTGGCGGCCGCGGCAAAGCCGAGGCGGGGGACCCACGGGTCGCGCGCGAGCGTGACGACCTCGTTCTGCGGCAGCGCCCACGCGGGCGAGAACGGCGTGCGCCCGCCGCGGATGCGCTGGATCTTGGACTGCACGGCTGCGATCAGGACCTGCACGCCGCTCGGGTCGCCCGTGCCGTACCGGCCACGAAAGCCGAGCAGCATGCAGAGCTGGTAGACCTCGAGCAGGTCGGCGAGGTCCTCCGAGTCCTGGCGTGCGAGCAGGTCATCCAGGTAGCGGAAGAAGTTCTCGCCCGCCATGTGCTCGCCGAAGATCTCCTCCTGGAGCGGCTGGCGCGGCCAGTCCGCGAACATCGGCTGGTTGGAGTTGAGCACGGACTCGTCCAGGAACGCGATGTACGCGTACACGGCCAGACGTACAAAATCGCCAGGGTAGCCGAGGCGTCGCGCCTCGCGGTCCGCCGCGCCCAGGAGCTGCTTGATGTGGGCGCGGAACGAGTCCGCATCCGCCGCAACCTGCCGATTCGCACGCAAGCGGATGGCTACAGTGAACGGCTCCTGGAACGCCAGCGCGAGCTGTCCGCGGCGCCCGTGCGCCACGGCCGCGGTCTGCGGCGGGGTTTCGATCGTGGTCGTGGTCATGACCGGGTCGGGTTCATGAGGTGCGGCCGGCGGAAGCGGAATATAGTGCGGGAGGCGGGCTCGGGCGAGTGCCCTGCCGCACCCCTCCGCGCTCACACAGAGGCGCGGAGTCGGTTGCCGGGTCCGGCTGCGTTCTTCGTGGGAATGAACGTTCTTCGCCCGGATCCACGCTCATATTGAATGTGGTTTTTCCGGTGGGATCCCGGGTCATCGCTCCGCCGAGGGTGCTGCCAGGCGAGGCCGGTTTGGTTTCACGCCGCGAACACTGAGTCGCCCGGAGTAAACCACACCATTCCAAGGGCCCTCATCACGCCGCGAAGTCTCCGCGGCGCCAGAGACCTAGAAGCGACCTCCCAACCTCCCCGTTCTCCGCGTCGCTGTGTGAGCTGATGACTCCGCGCCTCCGCGTGAGCCGGGAGCCGCGAAGGGCGCGGAGGTAGAGGCCGTCGGCTAAGCCGGATCCAGGACGACGGCGATCTCG
>Ga0207873_1001063_pt1 | contig 27913 bp, 21 predicted proteins | sample BGWIniCompost_FD_187373 | JGI IMG/M metagenome (GOLD analysis project Ga0207873, IMG submission 187373) | Cellulose adapted compost microbial communities from Newby Island Compost Facility, Milpitas, CA, USA - BGW Initial Compost (SPAdes)... ...
CCAAACGCTGCCTTCCAAGAAGGCCGGTGTAGCTCAGCTGGTAGAGCAACGCATTCGTAATGCGTGGGTCGGGGGTTCGAGTCCCTCCACCGGCACCATGATCCTCCCAATTGCCTTCCCTTGCGTCCGCTAGTCCGGGGACGCCGGTCTCGCCGGGCGACGCGATCTTGTCCGGTGCACGTAGCATTTCGCTGATCAGCAGAAATTGCTTGCACTCGGTGCGTACCTCGCCACGTCACCGAAGCTTGAGAAGCTCTCACCCATCGATAGCGATCGATGTCGCGATCTCATTCGGCATTTCGACGACGGTCTCGGCGATAAGCGCAATCGGATGCGCCGGGGAAATCGATGCCCGCTCCGGGGCCCTAGCGGCTACGATGTGGAGTTTGACGGCCCAAGGCACATTAGGGAGCATAGTCCCATGGCTTGTGTTCTCCCGAAACGCTTCGATCGAGGCGCCGGCAAGCTGCTCGCACGCGCCTGACCCCGGGCGCCGACGCGAGCGCGTCGCCGTCGCCCGGGGCTTGCACCTTCACCGCGTAGTGATCTGCGCGCGATCCCATTCGTAGCGGTGTTCCGAAAGAGGCGAAAACCCTTTCGGACGAGGCGGATTCGGAGAAACAAAGTGTGCAAGGACGATTCGAGCGAGCGCGAAGGGCGTAAGGTCGACGCGAGGACCATCGAGTCGAGGCCGGCGCTTTCCGGGAACGACAAGCAGGAAACGCGCGGCGTCGTCGTTCCGCTAAGAACGAAGCAGCGGCGAAGAGCCGAGTATCCGCATGACGATCCGAACGGAGACGATCCCGGTCCGGCCGCCGCATGAGGATCTGCGGCGTCAGGCGAGGCTCAAAGCCTGAACAGATACTCCTGCATGCCGTTGCGCAACAGCCGCGCTCGCTCGACAGTGTAGCCCGGCAAGCAGTTCGCGAGATCCTCGGGCGAGTAGCGCGGTGCGTCACGCTCGGGCATCGGCGGCGACACGTTGAGTAGCCGTTGCCCGTCGACGGGCACGAAGCACGCCGGCTTGATCGGCATGCGGCTCGACGAGTACGCGATCAGCGCGTGCGCGAAGGCGCCGCGCCTCGCGCGGTCCGCGACGGCGCTCATGAACGCCGTGAGGGCCGGGCGCTTCAAGTAGTTCAGCAGATCCCAGCAGAGGACCAGGTGCGCCTTCTCGGGGCGTCTCGGCGGCAGCACGCGCTCGATGTTCTCGCGCAGCACGTCCGGCTCATCGACGTCGAGCAGGTCGAGGCTCTCGCCGAGATCGACGATATCGAGCCGTGCGCGAAAGCGCGCGAACAGCGCGAGCGTCTCGGTGCGCGCGGCTCCGAGGTCGAGCACGACGCAGCGTTCCTCGGCCGCTTCGAGCCGTTCGATCAGCGACGCGAAAAGCGGCGCATTCAACGGCTCCGTGCCGGCGGGCTGAACGGGTGCGGCGGAGCGACCGGAGACCTTCACGGTGTCATTCGCTCGTCAATCGGCTGTTCTTTCGGAAAGACGGCTACCGTGCCGGGCGGGTTGCCCGGCGGACGGTAGCGTCGAAGTGTAGCGCGTTCGGAGCAGTAGGGGTCAGCGCTTCACGCCGGATAACGCCTCGGGCTTCACCTCGCCCGGCTTCACCGGAGTGGCTGGACCTTTTGCATCGTTCGAGGAAGGTGGCACGGGCTGGCCCGCGCTTCGGCGCTTGCCGAGCGCCGCCTCGACGGCCTGCGGATCCATCTCGATGGTGCCTTTGAATCGCGCGCCGTCGTCTAGGCTGACTCGCGGCGAAGTGATGTTGCCGCGGACCTGCGCGCTCTTGCGAATGCACACGCGCTCCGAGCCGTACAGATCGCCTTCCATGTAGCCCTCGACGTAGATCGAGTGCGCGTACACGTCCGCGCTGACCTTACCCTGCGGACCGATCGTGAGGCTGTTGTTCCGCAGCATCACGGTGCCGTTGACCTCGCCCTCGATGATCAGGTCCTCCTCGCCGCGCAGGTCGCCGTCGATATGGATCGACGGACCGATCACGGCTGCTTCGCGCGACGGGGCGCGCCGCACGGCCGGCGCGTCGGCCGGGACGTGGGATGCGCTTTCCCTCGAGCCTGCGTCCTGACCCTTGTCTGCGCCCTTCTTGCCGATATCGAACATCGCTGAGCCCCCTGGGTGCCGCTGCACCGCCATAGTTTGCTACTTGAAACCGCCCCAGAAGGGGCCGACCACGAGCAGCCAAGTTGCCAGACGGCCCGTCGGGCACGCCGGTACGCCGCCGCGGCGAATCGACGCGCGGTGTATCGCGGGTGCGCCTCCCGAAGCCTTCGCCCCCGCACACGGCCGTGAGCACGTCAACGGCGGCTGAGTGCGACCCGCCGGTGCGCTTACGACTGAATGCAAGAAATGCAATTTGGCCGATAAATCCTTGCGCTATCTAGCATGATTCGCCAGTTGGCGACAACTGTCGTCGCGCGGCGACGATGGGTCTCCCACGCGCCGGCGAAGTCGTGCGGAGAAGAGGAACGACGGCGTCCTCGCCGCAGCGACAGTCTCGAGAGAGCATCGCAGAACCGAGGCGATCGCGTCGGCGAGCCGATCACGTCGACGTGGCGCGAATCTGCGCGGCGAGGCGTTCGATCGCGGGATCGATCTCGACCGGGAAGGGCGGCGCGCGGTCGAGCGACGCGTATGCTTGCGGCAGGCGCTCGAGGCTCTCCCGGCAACGGCGGCGCGCCTCGTCGAGCCCGCCGTGCGGCTCCGCGATCGGCTTCCCGTTCCTCATCACCGGCACGAGCAACGGCTCGCCGTCCTGCGGATCGTCGACGAGCGCGACGATATCGCGCTCGAACCGGCCGTCCGCCGTGTAACGCCTGAAGACTTGCTTGCGGCCCGGCAGGGTCGCCTTGCCCGGCGAACGCTTGCCGCGCGGACGGCCTTGGTACTCCTGAAGCTTGTACGCGCAATCGAGCGAAGGCGCATCGCTCGACACGTCGAGGGCCGTGCCGATGCCGAAGCCGTCGATCGGCGCGCCGTTCTCCAAGAGCCGAGCGACGTCGTGCTCGTCGAGGCCGCCGCTGACGAAGATGCCGATCCGCGCGCCCGGCGCGCGATCGAGAATTCTCCTCACGGAGCGCGACAGGGCGTCGAGATTACCGCTGTCGATGCGGACGGACGCGATGGAACGTCGTTGCCCGACGAGGCGCTTGGCGAGCTCGACGACGCGTTCGGCGGCCGCCTCGGTGTCGTACGTGTCGATCAGCAGCACGGCGTTGCCGCGATAGTCCCGTACGAAGTGCTCGAATGCCGCGATCTCGGACTCGTGCGCTTCGATGTACGAATGCGCCATGGTCCCGAAGATCGGAATCCCGAACAGCGGATTGGCGAGGACCGTGGCCGTGCCGTCGAAGCCCGCGAGATAACAGGCGCGTGCCGCGAGCACGCCGGCCTCGGCGCCGTGAGCGCGCCGAAAACCGAAATCGACGAGCCCTTTGCCGCGCGCGGCGAGCACGAAACGGGCGGCCTTCGACGCGATCATCGTCTGGAAGTGCAAGAGATTGATGAGGCGCGTCTCGACGAATTGCGCTTCCGGCAGCGGCGCCGTCACGCGCACGATCGGCTCGTTCGGAAAGCAGATCGTGCCCTCCGGCATCGCATCGACGTCGCCGGTGAAGCGCAGCCGCTCGAGCTCGGCGAGGAAACGATCGTGGAAGAGGCCCGTCGCGGCGAGATGCTCGAGGTCCGCCGCGTCGAAGCGGAGCGACGTGAGGTAATCCACGAGCTGCTCGAGACCCGCCGCGACGAGGAAGTTTCGCGTCGGCGGAAGGCGCCGCACGAAGAACTCGAATACGGCCTCTCCGCGCATGCCGCCGTCGAAGTACGACTGCAGCATCGTGAGCTGGTAGAGGTCCGTGAGCAGCGGGCTCGACAGCGCGAAACTCGTGCGCGGCGTCATCGCATCGGCCCGGCGGATGCGTCGAGCAACGTCCTGGACTGGATCAGCGTGATGCCGCGGCTTCGGCACGCCGCGCCGTCGGACGACGGATCGACGGCGCGCGTGAGATCCCAAATGATCGTTGTCTCGAAGCCGAGATCGACGGCGTCTTCCGCCGTCCACTTCACGCAGAAGTCGCGCGCGAGCCCGCATATGAAGATCCGCTCGACGCCGCGTTCGCGCAGGTATCCCGCGAGCCCGGTCGGCGGCCGCTTGCCGGCCGCGTTCCAGTTGTTCCTGAACGCGCTATACGAATCGACGTCGCCGTCGGCGCCTTTGCGAATGATCGCGGTCGCGTAGCGCCACGGCAGGTCCGGATGGAGGCTCGCCCCCGGGGTATCTTGGATGCAGTGATCCGGCCAGAGTATCTGCTCGTGTCCGTAGAGGTCGATCGTGTCGAAAGGACGCCGCCCGGGATGCGAAGATGCGAACGAGACGTGCCCGGGGGGATGCCAGTCCTGCGTTGCGACGACGAGCGGGAAACGGTTCGATCGCAGCAGCGCGTCGAGCGGCGCGAGAATCTCGTCGCTGCCGCGCACGGCGAGCGCGCCGCCCGGCAGAAAATCGAGCTGGACGTCGACGACGATGAGCGCTGAGCGGTCCACGCCCTAAAGTTAGCGCTCGGACGGGAGGGCGCGCCACCGCGGAATCTACGTGCGCGCCTCGGGCGGGCTCGCGGTCGACCGCCACAGGAGCGTCGCGCCGCGAAGCCGCGTCGCGACCGCCGCGGCGATCTCGGGCGAGATGCCGCTCGGCAGAATCAGCACGCTTGCATGGCGCGCCGCGTCCGCGAGCGCGTCGAGCGTTGCGCTGCGCAACGGAATCACTGCGGCGAGACGCACGCCGGACTCCCGCGCGTGGCGAGCGAGACGACCGCGCGCGTTCTCGTCGACGCTGCCCGTCGCGAGCACCGTGAGCGGCGCACCGGTGCGGCGCGCGAGGCGCAGCGCGGTTTCGATCTCGGAGGCTCGGCGAGTCTCCGAGTCCGCGGCGAGCGCGCCGGGATCGGCGAGCACGACGACGTCGCCCGCGAGCGGCCAGCGCGGCGGAGCGAGCAGCAGCGCGCGAAGCGTGGCGGGGGGCGGCAGGCTCGACCAGAGCTCGAGAGCATCGGCCGCCGCGTCGCGCTCGACGACGAGGGCATCGGCACGCTCGATGGCCTTCGCGAGCGCCTGCCGCGGATTCTCGCGCACGAGCGTGACCTCGGCCGGGATGCCGAGCCTCGCGCTTTCGGTCTCGAACCATCGGCGCAGCTCCGACCAGCGGGCGCGCAGCTGCCTCTCGAGCGATTCGGGCTCGAGCCGCCGCTCGACCCCCGAGAGCACGATCTCGCGTGCCAAGGCCGCACGCGCGTGTGCGATCAAGCGCGGGTTCTCGACGAGCAGACCGACGAACGTCGGCGGCGCGTCGCCGAGCAGGTAGCGGTAAACGTCGAGCGACAAGCGCGTTTCGACCTCGGCCGACAACGCGATCAGGATGCGCCCGGCGCGCCGCTCGATGTTCTCGTTCACTCTTCGTCGTGCTCCTCGACCTTCGTCTTGCCCTTGCCGCGTTTGCCCTTGCGCATTTCTTGCGCCATGGCCTCGCGCTTCTCCGCGAGCTCCTTGAGGCGCTTCTCGACGCGATAGTTCACGCTTCCGCGCGGGAAGCGGCCGCGCGCATCGCGCTCGCCGGCCGGGACGCCGGTGAGGAGGGTGATCGCCTCGTCGATCGTCGAGATCGGATACACGTGGAACCGATTCTGCCTCACGGCCTCGACGACGTCCTCGCGCAGCATCAGGTGCTTCACGTTGTCCTTCGGGATCAGCACGCCTTGCTCGCCGGTGAGTCCCCGACGCTTGCAGGTATCGAAGAAGCCCTCGATCTTCTCGTTGACGCCTCCGATGACCTGCACCTGCCCGTGCTGGTTCACCGAGCCGGTGACGGCGAGCGATTGCTTGATCGGGAGCCCCGAGATCGCCGACAGCAGCGCGCACGTCTCGGCGACGGAAGCGCTGTCGCCTTCGACGCCGGAGTAGGTCTGCTCGAAGACGAGGGTCGCATGGATCGACAGCGGCGTCTCCTGCGCGTAGCGCGTGCCGAGATACGCCGAAAGGATCAGCACGCCTTTCGAATGGATCGCGCCGCCGAGCTCGATCTCGCGCTCGATGTCGACGACCTGGCCGTCGCCGATCCGCACGTTGGCCGTGATGCGGGTCGGCTGGCCGAACTGAAAGCTGCCCAAGCTGAACACCGAAAGGCCGTTGACCTGACCGACCTTCGCGCCCGAAGTGTCGATCAGGAGATCGTTGCGCTCGATTTCTTCTTGAAACTCTTCGCGCAGACGATCGACACGCCGCGTCTGCGCGTCGATGGCTTTCTGCACGTGCCGGCGCTCGATGACGGGTGCGCCTTCGCGCTCTGCCCAGAAGCTCGCCTCGCGCACGAGGTCCGCGATGTCGCGATACCGCGTCGTGAGTTTCTCCGCATCGCCGATCAAGCGCGACGCATGCTCGATCACGCGGGCGACCGCATCGGCGCGCAGCGGCAGGAGCTTGTTGCGGCGCGCGAGGGACGCGATCAGCCGGCTGTAGAGCTCGGCGCTCTCGCCGTTGCGGTCGATGCGGTTCTCGAAGTCGGCCGCCACCTTGAACAGATCGGCGAAGTCCGGGTCGAGCTCGCAGAGCAGGTAATACGTCAGCCGCTCGCCGATCAGCACGACCTTGAGGTCGAGCGGCACCGGCTCGGGCTCGAGCGTGACGGTCGTGACGAGGCTCAGCAGCTCGAGCGGCGTCTCGATGCGGATCTCGCCGGAGAAGAGCGCGCGCTTCAGCGCGGTCCACGCGAGCGGCTCGGTCAGCAGGCGTTCCGCGTCGAGCACCAGATATCCGCCGTTCGCGCGATGAAGCGCGCCTGGGCGGATCATCGTGAAGTCCGTGACGAGCGCGCCGAACTGAGCGGTGTGCTCGATGCGGCCGACGAGATTCGAGAGGCTCGGGTGCTGCTCGTAGACGATCGGCGCGGTAGCGCCGTCGGAGTGATCGACGACGACGTTGACCTCGTAGCGCCGCAGGCGCTGCGCGGCGGGACTGGGGCGCGCGCCCTGCACGAACGGAGGCATTGGACCGATCTGAGCGATGTCCGGCGGCGCGACGTATTGCGGGTTCGCGAGCACGTCGTCGCGTACACGGTCGAGGTAACGGACGACGTGCGGGAACTCGCCGTACTTCGCCTTCAGCGCGTCGATCGCGGCGCCCGCGGCGAGCTCGGTGAAGTGCCGGTTCAGCGCCTTGATCCGCTCGCGGCGCTCCTTTTGCAGGTTCTGCATCGATTCGATGTGCTGCCGGAGCTTCTCGGAGATCGAGGTCATCGCCTGACGGGTGCGTTCCTGCTCGTCGGCGGGAAGCCGCTCGAATTCCTGATCGGTCAACGGCTCGCCGTTTCGAATCGGCGCGATCGCGAAGCCGGCCGGCGTGCGCATCAGCCCGACGTTCTCGCGGCGCGCCTCCTGCTGCAGCCTCTCGAGCGACGCGCGATGCCGGTCCTCGAGCTCCTGGTCGATCTCCGCGACGCTGTTGCGGTAGTGCTCGCTCTCGAACGCGGCGGGAATGGCTTCACGCAGCTCGTCGACGAGACGTTCCATGTCGCGCCGCAGCGCCGACCCCTTGCCCGGCGGGAGCTTCAGCGTCAGCGGCTTGCGCTCGTCGTCGAAGTTGTTGACGTAGCACCAGTCCGACGGATCGCCGACCGGCGGCGCGTGGCGCTTCAGGAATTCCTCGACGGTGGCGTGCCTGTGACTGCCGGACGGGCCGAGGACGAAGATGTTGAAGCCGTGTTGACGGATATGCACGCCGAAGTCGAGCGCCTCGAGCGCGCGGTCCTGGCCGACCGCGATGTCGAGGTCCTCGATCTCGGCCGTCGTCGTGAACGACAGCGTCGCAGGGTCGCAGCGTCGGTATAGCGCCTCCGGCTCGAGGCGGGCCGGGGGCGTCGGTCGAAAGGTGCTGGCCATAATCTCCGTGAATCGATAAATGGATGCCGCGGGCGGACTGCCGTCCGCCCGCGGCGGAAGACATTTCAACACGGAATTAGGCTCACGTCCGATCCGAAATGGACGCAGGGTCCGACGGACACCGGTCCTCGCGCCGTGGCTACTGCTCTTGCCGGGCGCGCTGTGGCACGATGAGCAGGAGAGACGAAAGGAGGCGGCGGTTGGCGATTCGAAAAGTGCTCCGGATGGGACATCCGGTCCTGCGTCAGCGCGCGCGTCCGCTCGCGCCCGAGGAGCTCGGGTCCGACCGGATCCGCGCGCTCGTCGACGACATGATCGATACGATGCACGACTACGGCGGAATCGGGCTCGCGGCGCCGCAGATCGGCGAGTCGATTCGCCTGGCGGTCATCGAGATTCCCGGCGGGCCGACCCGCTACGGCGTGGTCGAGCCGCTTCCGCTGACCGTGCTCGCGAATCCGACGATCGAGGTGCTCGACGAGACGTCGGCGGGCTTCTGGGAAGGCTGCCTGTCGATTCCGGGTCTACGCGGTTATGTCGAGCGGCCTCAGCACGTCCGGGTGGAGTACGTCGATCTCGACGGCAAGCCGCATGCCAAGGAGCTCGTCGGATTCCTCGCGACCGTCTTCCAGCACGAGCTCGATCACCTCGACGGCACGCTCTATATCGACCGCATCAAGGACTCGCGGCTGCTCGCATTCGACCTCGAGTACGAGCGCTATCTCGCGCCGCGGCAAGCCGCCTGAAACGGAAAGGCCCGCCGGCCGGAGCGCGAAGGCGACCTTCGCGGCTCCGACGGGCGGGCCGAAGCTCTATACGGGAGCGGCGCTTACCAGCGACTGCCGCCGTAGCCGCCGCGTCCGCCGCCGCCGTGATTGCGCGGCTTCTGCGGACGAGCCTCGTTGACCGTCATCGGACGGCCGCTGTAGTCGGCGCCGTTCAGCTTGTCGATGGCCGCCTGGGCCTCCGAATCGCTGGACATCTCGACGAAGCCGAAGCCCTTGCTGCGGCCGGTCTCACGGTCGGTGATCAGCTTCGCGGACTCGACCCGCCCGAAAGGCGAGAACCTCTCGATGAGATCGTCTTCGGTGGCGGAGAACGGCAGGTTGCCGACGTAGAGTTTTCTGCCCATGGTGTACCTCCTATCAAGGCTTAGAGAACCGTCAACGGAGGACCAGGGCAGGATTGCCCGAGACTCGAATTGAACGGTTAGGCGAAAGGAAGTCTACCGCACTTTGCGGCGCCGTGCTCGACTATATTGCACGGCTGACGACCGACCGGGCGGCGATTGCCGCGGAGCGGACGGGAAAAAACGGGATTCGACGGGAAAGAGCGGGATCGGTCGGGAAAGAAGCGCATCGCATCGTTCGTGCGCGAAGAGCGTGTGCTCCCGCGGTTGCGCGCTCCTGGCCGCTCCGCTACTGTCTCATGTTCTCCGACCAAATTTCCGCGGCGCCGCGACGGTTCCGACCCAGTCGGCTGGAGCGGCGTCAGTTTCCGGACCAAGAATAAGGAGGTTCGTGCCATGTCACAGCCGTTTACTCTACCGCCGTTGCCGTGGGCCGATAACGCGCTGGAGCCCGTGATCTCGAAGCGCACGATCGAGTTTCATTACGGCAAACACCATGCGGCCTACGTGAACAACCTGAACGGGCTCGTCGCGGGCACCGACATGGCCGACATGTCGCTCGAGCAGATCGTCCGCGCCGTGAAGGACGATCCCGCGAAGAAGGGCGTCTTCAACAACGCGGGGCAGGTCTGGAATCACACGTTCTTCTGGAACTCCCTCGCGCCGCAGCGCACCGAGCCGAGCAAGGCGCTCGCGGACAAGATCGCCGAAAGCTTCGGCGGCATGCAGCAGTTCGAGGAGCAGTTCATCAAGGCCGCGACCGCGCAATTCGGCAGCGGCTGGGCGTGGCTCATCGTGAACAACGGCAAGCTCGAGATCGTGACGACGGCGAACGCCGATACGCCGATGGCCCAGGGCAAGACGTGTCTCCTTACCGTCGACGTGTGGGAGCACGCCTATTATCTCGACTACCAGAATCGGCGCCCCGATTTTCTCAAGGCCGTCGTCGGCGAGCGTCTGAACTGGAAGTTCGCGAGCGAGAACTTCGAGAAGGCATAATCTCCTCTCGTGTGGACGCGGGCACGCTCCGGTGCCCGCGTCGCACCGGCCGTCCATTACGGTTTGCCGCGGTTGAAGGCGCCGCCGCGCGCCGCCATCATGCAGCTTGGCGGACCGTATCTTTTCAATCAAGAGAGTAATGCATGGCTAGGATTCTCGGCGGAATCGCGACTTCGCATACCCCCACGATCGGGTTCGCACACGACACGAACAAGCACGAAGATCCGGTGTGGAAGCCGATCTTCGAGGGCTATCGTCCCATTCAGGAGTGGCTTGCGGAGAAGAAGCCGGACGTGTTGCTGCTGATCTACAACGATCACGTCACGTCGTTCTTCTTCGATCACTACTCGCACTTCGCGCTCGGCGTCGGCGACCTGTATCCGGTCGCGGACGAGGGCGGCGGTCCGCGCGCGCTTCCGCCCGTGAAGGGCGATCCGAAGCTCGCGCATCACATCGCGAAGTGCCTGGCGGCCGAGGAGTTCGATCTCTCGGTGTTCCAGAATCGCGGACTCGATCACGGCGCGTTCTCGCCGCTGTCGGTGCTGTGGCCGCACGAGCCGGATTGGCCCGGGAAGATCGTGCCGCTGCAGGTCGGCGTGCTGCAGTTCCCGGTCCCGTCGGCGAAGCGATGCTACAAGCTGGGCCAGGCGCTGCGCCGGGCGATCCTGAGCTATCCGGAAGATATCGGCGTCGTCGTCGTCGGCACCGGCGGGCTGTCGCACCAGGTGCACGGCGAGCGCGCGGGCTTCAACAATACGCCGTGGGACATGGAGTTCCTGCGCCTGCTCGAGGAGGATCCGGAGAAGCTCACCGAGATGACGATCGCCGAGTACGCGAAGCTCGGCGGCGTCGAGGGCGCCGAAGTGATCATGTGGCTGATCATGCGCGGCGCGCTCACGCCCAAGGTCAAGAAGCTTCACCAGTCGTACTACCTGCCGTCGATGACGGCGATCGCGACGCTCATTTTCGAGAACGTTCCCGAGTCGAACGGAGACAAGCCGGGCCCGGATTATCTCGAGCGAGTCAACCGTGAGCTCGCGGGCATAGAGGAGCTCGAAGGGTCGTATCCGTTCACGATCGAGACGGCCGTTCGCGCGTATCGGCTGAATCGCTTCTTGCACGATCTGATCATTCCGGAGAAGCGCAAGCTCTTTCTCGAGGATCCGGAGCGGGCGTTCGAGGAGGCGGGCCTCACGGAAGAGGAGCGCGACATGGTGCGCCGCCGCGACTGGCGCGCGATGATCCATTACGGCGTGATCTTCTTCATGCTCGAGAAGCTCGGTGCCGTCGTCGGCACGACGAACCTGCACATCTACGCGGCGATGCGCGGCGAGACGCTCGAGGAGTTCCAGAAGACCCGGAACGCCCAGATGCTCTACTCGGTGGCAGGCACCGACGAGGGCAAGAAGGACTGGGATAGGCCGCGGTCGCAGGCCTGACGGCCATGCCGCGGTGGCGCGTTCGGCTCGTCCGGCCGTCGCCGCGGCACGAGACGGCGTTTCTCGCCGCCGTTCGCCGCAGCCGGCGCTTGCACGGCGTGTTCGTCGAGCCGCCTTCGACGAGCGAGGAGTTCGCCCGCTATCTGCGCCGGCAGCGGCAGCCCAATCAGGTCTCGTTTCTCGTCGTGGACGCCGCGACCGACGAGCTCGTCGGGGTCGTCAACCTGAACGAGATCGTGCGCGATTCGCGCGATTCGGCGTCGCTCGGCTACTACGCGTTCGAGCCGTTCGCCGGGCGGGGACTGATGCGCGAGGCGCTGACGCGCGTGATCGCGTTCGCGTTCACGGAGCTCAAGCTGCACCGCCTCGAGGCAAGCATTCAGCCGTCGAATATCCGCTCGATCCGGCTGGTCGAGAGCCTGGGCTTCGAGCTCGAAGGCGTCGCGCGGCGTTTTTTGAAAATACGCGGACGTTGGCGAGATCACGAGCGATGGTCGCTCCTCGCCGAGGAATGGCGTGCGATGCGCGCGCAGCGCTCGGGTAGCGGTCAGCCCGACGGCGCGCTCCGTTCCGGCGGTGCGGGCCGCTCGGCACGACTCGATCGGTACACGCGCCAGGTCCACGCGACGAGCACCATGAGGACGGTGCTGGTCAGGACGAGGAGGCCGCCGGCCGCCGAGCGCAGGCCCTCGGTGAACGCGCCCAGGAGTCCGCGATCCGCATCCGCGGCGACCTCGTCGAGCGACGGCGCGTAACCGGCGCGTGCCATCGTCAACGAGACGATCGCAGTGCCGAAAGCGATGCCGATCACGTTGCCGGTGTTCCGGCAAAGGTTCACGAAACCCGACGCGAAGCCGTGCGCGCGCGGTTCGACGGCGTTCAGCATCGACGTCGAGTTCGGCGCGCTGAACGTCGAAAGGCCGAGCGCGACGGTCATCAGCGCGGCGACGACGGTCCACGCCGACGACTCGGCGTCGAGCAGCGCGAACTGCAAGAGACCGAGGAGCGCGATTCCGATGCCGAGATTCGCGAAGAGCCGCACGCCGAAGCGATCGGCGAGCCGGCCGACGAACGGGCCCGTCACCGCGGTCACGATCGCCGCCGGCATCATCAGCAGGCCGACGCGCGAAGGATCGAGGCCCTTGACCCCTTGCAGGAAGAACGGCGCGAGGAAGCGCGTCGACGAGATGCCCATGAAAGCGACGACGGAGCCGAGCGCGCCGAGGCCGAATGCGCCGACGCGAAACAACGCGATGTCGAGGAGCGGCGCGGCGCTGCGCCGTTCGACCGCGATGAACGCGAGCGCGAGCAGCGCGGCGACCGCGTAGACGGCGACAGCCGCGGGCGCCGTCCAGCCCATGCGGGGGCCGAGCGTCAGTGCCAGCAACGCGGCGACGAGCGCGGCCGAGAAGAGCGCCGCGCCCGTGGAATCGAACGGCTTGCGCTCGGTGGGGTGGCGCTTGTCGCGCTCGAGAACGCGATGACCGGACAGTGCGATCACGAGCATCGCGACTGCCGTCATCGCGAACAGGGCGCGCCAGCCGACGGCGCCGACGATGAGCCCGCCGACCGCGGGGCCCGCGATCCCGCCGAGCCCGACGCCGGTCATCTGTAGGCCGAGCACGCGCGCGCGCTCGTGGATGCCGAAAGTCCCGATGAGAATCGCCATCGCCGTGCTCTGCGTCATTGCCGAGCCGATGCCGACGAGAACTCGTGCGGCGATCAGCGGGTAAATGCCCACGGCGGTCGCGGCGAGCACGGCCCCGGCCGAGAACAGGCAGCAGCCCGTCACGTAGATGCGTTTGCGTCCCACCGAGTCGGACAGCCGTCCGAGCGGGACCAGCAGCGCGGCGATCGTCAGGCTATTCCCGAGAATGACCCACTGCGCCGTCGGCAAGTCGGTCGCGAACTGCAGCGCGATCGTCGGCAACGCGACGATCGACGAGCTCGTGTCGAACACGGTCACGAAGATCCCGGTTACGCAAACCAGGAACGCTTGAAACTTGTGCTGCAACGGCGGCTCTTGACGACGGGATGGTTGTGCCGCCCGCGGCGGCGCCTTCGAGGCGAGTCATGGTAGGAGAGGCGTGCGCGCACGGCCACCCCCGATGCGAGAAAGGCCGTCGATGCGCTCGACGCGAGCGGGGGCGTATAGCGGTGCGCGCCTCGAGCTCCGGAGCGCCGCTCCGGTGTCAGCGCATCGTGACGCGCCGTTCCTCCGGGGAGTCGCTCGGCTCGGCGTCGGGCTCGGCCGCCGGGCGCCACTTTGTCTCGCGCTCCGCGGCGAAGAGATCCATCATGTCGTCGCCGAGCAAGGTCAGCGTTTCGACGGCATCGAGCATGTCGAGGTCATCGTGGTCTTGCGACTCGGGCCGATCGTCGATCCAGTCCGTGAGCACGGGAATCTCGTCGGCGACGGCTTCCGACGGGGAGCCTGCCGGGTCGAAGAAGTCGGACTCGATTTCCTCGACGGCCGTTTCGGCCCACGCGGGCTCGCCGTCGAGCTCCACGGACATCGTCTCGCCGAGCGCGTCCACGATCGCGGGTGCGGTCGCGTCGGCGATCGGGTCGTCGAGCGGCTCATCGGCGGCCGCGGACACGGCGTCGGAAAGGAGCGCGCTGTCGTCGTGCGCGTCGGGGCTTTCCTCGGCGTCGTACGTGTCGGGACCTCGCGCGTCATCGTACGCGCCGAGTCTTTCCTCGTGGTAGTTGCCGATGCCTTCGTCGCCGTCGTTGCCGAGGTTCTCGTCCTCGTCCGTGCTCGGGATTTCCTCGCAGGCCGGCGCGCTGGAGTTGTTCTCGTGGCCGTGCGTGCCGGGGCCTGCCTCGTCGTACGTGCCAAGGGCTTCCTCGTCGCACGTGGCGAGGGTTTCCTCGTGGCCGGCCGCCCTTGCGTCTGCCTCGCCGTTCTCTCCCGTGCGGAGGTCGGCGTTGCCCGCGGTCGTGTCGAGCTCGTGACCCAGGCCGTAAATGTCGGTCGCGACCTCGCGCACCAATGATCCGGTCAGTACCGACTCGCCGCGGAGCGCGGCGAGCGCGAGGGCGCTGTCGGTGAGATGATTCAGCAGCCGCGGAATGCCGTCCGAAAGGCTCGCGAGCGCGTCTATCGCATCCTCTGCGAATATCCGTTCGAACGCTCCGCCCGCACGCTCGACCGCGGCGCGGAGATAGGCGGCGACGCCCGATGCATCGAGCGGCTCGATCTCGCGGACGAGCCGGACCCGTTGCCGCAGGCCGCGCAGCTCGGGGTGGCCGAGCGTTTGTCGAAACGCGCCGGGGCCCATCAGGATCAGATTCGCGCCCGCGCAGCCGTGCGGATCCGGGGCCGTGAGCGCGTCGAGGGCGCGGAGCACGGCGATCTCGGCCTCGTTCGCCCGCTCGAGCGCGACGAAAAGCCGTGTGTCGGTCGCCGAAAGCTCGACCAGCGTTTGGCGCCACGCTTGTAGACGCTCGGCTCGACTTTGCTTGTACGGCTCGTGGCCGAGCTCGACGAGCAGCGACTCGAGCAGCTCGTGCGCCGTCGAGGGAGGCGTCCGCAGCCACACGGTCGTGCTGCGCGCGCTGCCGGAGGCCGCGCGCAGCGCGGCGCCGGCCTGCGTCGTCTTGCCGACGCCGGGCGGTCCCAGAAGGACGACGGCGGCGTCGGGGGTCGACAGCGCGATGCGCGCATGCGTCATGAGGTCCGCGTGCGCGGTGGGGTCGCCGACGAGCATCGTCTCGTCCTGGGCGATGCCGGCGGGGAACAGCGGCCGGTCGAGCTCGAAATGGGTCGGATACATCCGCGGGCGCAACCTCGATCGTGAAGCCGATAGTCTGCGTCGGTTCGCGCGATCGTTTCGTGAAGCGGGTTCACAAATGCGGTGTTCAGCGGTGCGGCGGTGCTAGCATGGGTCCGGGCTCTGCCGCGAGCGAGGACGACCAATGCCTTCGTCGAATCCGCGCGATGCGACCCGACCGCCGCCGGATCGGCTGCTGACCGAGATCGCGGACTACGTCGCGGCGCGCCACGCGGGCTCGGACGAGGCTCGCGAGATCGCTCGGTACTGCCTCTTCGATTCGCTCGGCTGCGCCCTGCTCGCGCTGAGTTTCCCCGCCTGCACCCGCCTGCTCGGGCCGATCGTGCCCGGCGCGGAGCTGCCGAGCGGCGCCCGCGTGCCGGGAACGCCGTACGCGCTCGACCCGGTCAAGGCGGCGTTCGATATCGGCACGCTGATCCGCTGGCTCGACTACAACGACACGTGGCTGGCCGCCGAATGGGGGCATCCGTCCGACAATCTCGGCGCGGTCCTCGCGGTCGCGGACTACCTTTGCCGGCGCCCGGGCTCGCCGCGTCGCATCCTCGTCGGCGACGTGTTGACGGCGATGATCCAGGCGTACGAGATCCAGGGCGTGCTCGCGCTCGACAATGCGTTCAATCGCGTCGGCCTCGATCACGTCTTGCTCGTGCGCGTCGCGAGCACGGCGGTCGCGACGCGCCTTCTCGGCGGTAGCCGCGACCGAATCGTCGCCGCGCTGTCGCACGCGTGGCTCGACGGCGGGGCGCTGCGTGCGTATCGGCATGCGCCGAATACCGGACCTCGCAAGAGCTGGGCCGCGGGAGATGCGGCGAGCCGCGCGGTGCGGCTGGCGTTGATGGCCGTCGCCGGCGAGCCCGGTTATCCGTCGCCGTTGACGGCACCCGTCTGGGGTTTCGAGGACGCGCTGATGCGCGGCGACGCGGTGACGCTCGCACGCCCGCTCGGCTCGTATGTGATGGAGAACATCCTGTTCAAGATCGCGTATCCGGCGGAGTTCCACGCGCAGACGGCCGTCGAGGCGTCGCTGCGCTTGCATCCCGACGTCGGGCATCGCATCGACGACGTCGACCGCATCGTGATCGAGACGCAGGAGCCCGCCCGCCGGATCATCGACAAGACCGGCCCGCTCGCGAACCCGGCCGACCGCGACCATTGCCTGCAGTACATGGTCGTCGTCGCGCTGATGCGCGGCCGGCTGACGGCCGACGATTACGAGGATGCGGCGGCCGCGGATCCGCGCATCGATCTTCTGCGCGAGCGTTGCGAGGTCGTCGAGAACCCGCGATTCACCGCCGACTACTATGATCCCGACAAGCGCGCGATCGCGAACGCGGTGCGGGTGCGTTTCGTCGACGGCAGTGCGACCGAACGGATCGAGATCGAGTATCCGCTAGGTCACCGCGAACGCCGCGCCGAGGGTATTCCGCTGTTGCTCGAGAAGCTCGCCCGAAATCTGCGTTCCCGCTTCGATTCGGCACGCTCCGGGCGTATCGAGGCGCTTCTCGACGACCGCGGCGCGCTCGAGGCGATGCCGGTCGACGAGTTCATGTCGTTCTGGACGGAGGCGCAAGCATGACGAGCGCGCGCGAGGCGACGCCGAGCTCGCCGGGGAAACGCTTTCGCGCTGCGGTGGAGCGAAGCTCGCCGCTGATCATTCCCGGTGCGATCAACGCGTATTGCGCGCTTCTCGCGGAGAGGGCGGGATTCGAGGCGGTCTATCTTTCCGGCGCCGGCGTCGCGAACGCGTCCTTCGGTCTGCCGGATCTCGGCATGACGACGCTCACGGATGTCGTCGAGGACGCCCGCAGGATCACGGGCGCGACGTCGCTGCCGCTTCTCGTCGACGCCGATACCGGATGGGGCAACGCGTTCAACATCGCGAGGACGGTTCGCGAGCTCGAGCGGGCCGGTGCCGCCGCGCTTCATATCGAGGATCAAGAGCAGGCGAAGCGCTGCGGCCATCGGCCGAACAAGGCCACGGTGCCGGTCGATGAGATGTGCGACCGCGTGAAGGCCGCGGTCGACGCGCGAAGCGACGAGGATTTCGTGATCATGGCGAGGACCGACGCTTGCGCGAGCGAGGGGCTGGATGCGGCCATCGAACGTTCTCGGGCTTACGTCGATGCCGGGGCGGACATGATCTTCGCCGAGGCGCTGAATCGTCTCGACGATTACGCGGCGTTCGCGTCCGCGCTCGAGGTTCCGGTGCTCGCGAATCTGACGGAGTTCGGCGTCACGCCCGCGTTCACGGCCGCCGAGCTCGGCCGGGTCGGTATCAAGATCGTGCTGTTCCCGCTTTCGGCGTTCCGCGCGATGAGCCGCGCGGCCGAGCGCGTCTATCGCGCCATTGCCGAGACCGGCACGACCGCGGGCGTGCTGGACCAGATGCAGACCCGGGACGAGCTCTATGCCGTGCTCGACTATCTGCGCTACGAGCGCCTGCTGGACGCGCTGACGGGGCGGAAGGAGTAACCCGCCGCGGACGCCGCAATGGGGCCGGAAGAGGCCCCTTATCTCGGGCGCGGGCGCTTGGAGAAGCCCTTTCGATCGGGCTACCATTCGAACCGAACTGCCCGTTTCAGAGGCTGGCCTCGCGCTGGGGGAGCGCAGCGGACCGTCCGGCGATCGCCGCCGGTCGCGTAGGGACCGTCGAGGAGGGCGCGTGGAAAAGTTCAGGCGTTGGGGGTGGGGCGCGGTTGCGATCGGGCTCGCCGGCTGCGGCCCGTCCGGGCAGGAGGTCGTCAGCTCGACGATCCGCGGGTATTGCGTCGACTGCCACAACGATATCGAGCGGGTCGCCGATCTTTCGCTCGATCGTCTGGATCTCGCGCACATCGATGCGGATCGCGAGATCTGGGAGAAGGTGCTCGAGAAGCTCAACGCGGGAATGATGCCGCCCCCCGACGCGCGCCGTCCCGAGCCCGAGATCTATGACGCGGTGACCGATTGGCTCGCGGGCGCGCTCGACGAGGGCTTCACGCCGTACCTGCCGCCGCCCGGCGCTCATCGATTGAACAGGACCGAATACGCGAACGTCATTCGCGATCTTCTCGGCATCGAGGTGGACCCGGCGGCCTTCCTGCCGGTCGACGACTCGAGCAGCGGATTCGACAACCAGGCCGGTACGCTGACGTTGTCGCCGGCGCTTCTGGAAGCGTACCTCTCGGCGGCGGGCAAGATCAGCCGGCTGGCGGTCGGCGACGTCGATACGCCGACGCAGACCGTCTACCGCGTCGCGGAGGACACGACGCAGAACTACCACGTCGAAGGGCTGCCGTTCGGCACGCGCGGCGGACTTCTCGTCGATCACTACTTCCCGGCCGACGGCGAGTACGTGATCAAGATCTTTTCCGTGAACCTCGGGAACATGGGCAATTTCCGGCCGTTCGGCGAGGTGCGCGGCGAACAGCTCGAGGTATCGCTCGACGGCGAGCGGATCGCGCTGTTCGACTGGGACGAGGAGTTCAATCTCAATCGCGGCTTCGGCGGAGGCCAGGGGCAGCTCGAGACGATCGATGTGCGCGTGCCGGTCACGGCCGGACCGCACAAGATCGGCGTGACTTTCCTCGCGACGAACTTCGCTCCGTTGCTCGACCTCAACAACGATTTCGAGCGCAGCACGATCGAGACGGGCGGACTTCCGGGCTTCACGTTCTATCCGCACGTCGGCAGCGTGCGGATCGACGGCCCGTACAACGCGAAAGGCGCGGCCGACACGCCGGCCCGCAAGCGCCTCTTCGTCTGCTACCCGCAGAACACCGGGGACGAGCAGGCGTGCGCCGAGCGAATCGTCTCGACGCTCGCGTTCCGTGCGTATCGCGGCTTCGACACGGAGGAGGATATCCGCACGCTGATGCGCTTCTACGAGCAGGGCCGGCAGGCCGGCGGATTCGAGGCTGGCATCCAGATGGCCCTGCAGCGCGCGTTGATGGATCCGAAGTTCATCTACCGCTTCGAGTTCGAGCCGGACGACGTTGGCGAGGGCGAGCTCTACGAGATCGACTCCCTCGCGCTCGCGTCGCGCCTGTCGTTCTTCCTTTGGAGCAGCATGCCGGACGACGAGCTGCTCGAGCTCGCGAAACGCAACGAGCTGTCGGACCCGCAAGTGCTCGAGGCGCAAGTGCGCCGCATGATCGAGGACCCGCGCTCGAAGGCGTTCACCGAGAATTTCGCGGGACAGTGGCTCGCGCTCCGCAACCTCGACGGTCACCAGCCCGTCGTCGACGAGTATCCGGATTTCGACGACAACCTGCGGCAGGCCTTCCGGCGGGAGACGGAGCTCTTCTTCGACAGCATTCTGCGCGAGGGCCGAAGCGCGCTCGAGCTGCTCACGGCGGACTACACGTTCGTCAACGACCGCCTCGCGAAACATTACGGGATCCCGGGGATCCAAGGCAGCCATTTCCGACGCGTCGAGCTCGGCGAGGCATTCGACGAGCGACGAGGGCTGCTCGGGAAGGGCAGCATCCTCACGACGTCGTCGCAGCCCGGCCGCACGTCTCCCGTGATCCGCGGCAACTGGATCATGACGCATCTCATCGGCGTCCCGCCGCCTCCGCCGCCGCCGAACGTCCCGCAGCTCGAGGCGAGCGAGGAGGAGCTGCTCGGCAGCGGCGCGACGCCGACGCTGCGCGAGATGCTCGAGAAGCACCGCGAGAATCCCGCGTGCTTGAGCTGCCACTCGCTGATGGATCCCTTCGGGTTCGCGTTGGAGCCGTTCGATGCGATCGGACGAATGCGCACGACGGATAACGGCAAGCCGATCGACTCGGCCGACGTCATGTACGACGGCACGCGCGTCGAGGGGCCGGCCGGCGTGCGCGCGTTCGTCTTGAAGTACTCCGATCAGTTCGTCACGAATCTCGCCGAGAAGCTGGTGACCTATGCGATCGGCCGAGGCGTGACGTATCGAGACATGCCGATCGTTCGATCGATCGTGCGGGAGGCCGCCGAGGACGAGTATCGGCTCGACTCCATGATCGTCGCGGTCGCGAAAAGCGCCGCGTTCCGGATGAACACGAAGACCGGGCGGACGGCCGAGCCGGCGGCAAGCGGCTTCGCGGAGTCGGCGGCCGCGGCCGCGGCCGCGCGGGACTTTTGAGGAGGAGCAAGCCCATGTTCATCACGAAGAAGGTGCTGCCGCGCAGAACCTTTCTCCGCGGTGTCGGCGCGACGGTCGCGCTGCCGTTTCTCGACGCGATGGTGCCGGCGCTTGGCTCCTCCGCGTATGCGAAAGAGATCGTGCCGACGCGCTTCGCGGGCATTTTCATCCCTCACGGCGCCGCGCCGGGCTACTGGGTGCCGCAGTCGAGCGAGCCGGGATTCGAGTTTCCGTATATCTGGAAGCCGCTCGAGCCGTTCCGCGACCGGGTCGTGCTGACGAGCGGCCTGTGGTCGCAATCGTCGGAGCCGCCTCCGGGCGTGACGGGCGCCGACCACTTCGTCGCCGCCGCGTTCCTCTGCGCCGTCAAGCCGAAGAAGACGACGGGGGCCGACGTCGAGGCGGGAACGACGGTCGATCAGGTCATCGCGCGCAAGATCGGCCAGGAGACGCTCCTGCCTTCGCTGCAGCTCGCGGTGGAGGATCCCGGTGCGAACTCGACGAATTGCGGCGAAGGCTATAGCTGCGTCTATACGAACACGATCTCGTGGCAGACGCCGCACCGGCCGCTGCCGATGGAGATCAACCCGCAGATCGTCTTCGAGCGCATGTTCGGCGACGGCGGCTCTCCGGAGGTTCGCGCGGCGCGGCGCGAGCAGCAGCGCAGTATCCTCGACTCGGTCGCGGGCGACCTCGAGAGCCTCAAGATCAAGGTGGGTCATCACGACCGCGTTCGCGTCGAGCAGTACCTCGACGACGTGCGCGAGATCGAGCGTCGCCTCGAGGTCGCCGCGAAGGCGTCGAGCGAGGCGCCGTCACGAACGATGCCGGTCGGCGTGCCCGAATCGTTCGACGAGCACATCAAGCTGCAGTTCGACCTGCTCGCGCTCGCGTTCCAGGCCGACATCACGCGGGTCTCGACGCTGCTCTATGCGCGCGATCTGACCGGCCGCGTCTATCCCGAAAGCGGCACGAACATCAGCTTCCACGGCGGGTCGCATCACGCGGAGGACCCGGGCCGCATCGCGCAGTTCGCGATGCTGAACCGTTATCACGTCAAGACGCTCGCGTACTTCGTCGAGAAGCTGCGCAGCATTCCGGAAGGCGACGGCACGTTGCTCGATCACTCGCTGATCCTGTACGGATCGAACATGGGCAACTCGAATCAGCACCTCCATTACGACGTGCCGCACGTGCTGATCGGAGGCGCTTCGGGCCGGCTCGAGGGCGACCGGCATCTCGCGTTCCCGCAGCGGACGGTGCCGACCGGTAGCCTGCTGCTCAGCATCCTGGATCTGTTCGATATCCACCTCGACAGCTTCGGCGACAGCACCGGCCGGATCGAGAACCTCTAAGGGCAGAAAAAGCGCATCGGCCGGCTCGTCCGCGCGACGAGCCGGCCGATGCGCGTCTTTCGTTCGTTCAGCGAGCCCGGGCGGCCGCTCAGCCCGATCCGAGATAGGGGATCAGCCGGCCGAAGCAGATCACGCCGATCCAGAGCACGAGCGATGCTCCGCCGACGGCCTTCGCGAGCGGCGGAGTCGGTGCATTCGGCCCCGCGGCGGCCAGCGCCGGCGAGACCTTGACCGCGTAGAGCAGGGCGTTCAGGCCGGCGAGGAGGATCAGCACCATCTTGATCTGGAATGAAATGTTGACGAAGTAACGGTGCGGGTCGCCGAACACGAAGATCAGCCCGGTGAGGAAGTTCAAGCCGAAGCCGAGGAACGCGATCGGCAGCAGCGCGTGCACCGTCGACGCGGGGATAAGGCGCTGCACGCCGAGCAGCCGCAGATCCATCACGAAGATCGCGCCGATGAGGAGCGACATGCCGAGGAAGTGCAGCGTCTCGGCGATCGGCCACGTCCATTGGTAGTTGAGCGCGAGGGAGTTCAGCCAGGTCGATTGCATCCAGTCGAGCAGAGCGTTCATCGCCGCGTTCCCCCGCCTACAGATAAGCGATCAGACGGCCGGTCACCGTGGCACCGGCCCACACGATCAGCGAGATCACGGCCGCAGCCTTCGCGCCGGCGGGTAGGACGCTGTCCGCGCCGGTGCCCTCGCCGAGCTTCGCCACCGCGGGTTGCAGATAGCCGATGGTCGCGGCGCCCGCGATCACGAAGCCGATTTTCGTCAGGAACGGGACGTTCGAGATGTAGTGCGACGCGGCCTGCGACGCGAACAGCGCGGCGCCCGAAAGAAAGTTCACCAGGAATCCCAGCCACGCGATCGTGAAGAAGGTACGCAGCGAGGTGAGCGGAATGCCGCGGAAGCGGCCGAGCAGGCGAAGATCGATCGCGACCGCGAGCCCGACGACGACCGCCAATCCCACGGAGTGGAGCGTGATCATCAACGGGTAGCCCCACGCGGAAACGCGGACCCATTCGGCGAGCGCCGTCGCCTCGAGCCAATTGAAGAATTCCAAGGCGTCCCCCCGTGACTCGTTGTATTGTCGACTGAGTCGCGCCGGAGGTTATCTCGCCTACGGGTTCGAGTCCAGGCCGCCGGGGGCCGCTTGACATATCGAAAGACTCTGGACGCGAAGGAGAATCGTTCCATCGTGGCCGCACCGAGCGACATTGCGGGTTTTCCCGATAGGGAAAACTCCAGGCCCTCGGTCCCCGTGTTCTGGTACTCTTCACCGACTTTGCACGACTTTTGCTTTCGGATAACGGAGGCCGAGGCCGGCATCGATGACGTCTTGGTAGTTTCGAGGTTCTAAATGGCTTTCGACGGTTTGCTCGATCTGTCCGCGTGGGGTTACGTGGCGGCGGCTCTGATTCTGACGCACGTGACGATTGCAAGCGTCACGATTTTTCTCCACCGACACCAGGCCCACCGGGCGTTGTCTTTGCACCCGATCGCGAGCCATTTCTTCCGCTTCTGGCTCTGGTTGACGACGGGCATGGTCACGCGCGAGTGGGTGGCCGTGCACCGCAAACATCACGCGCGTTGCGAACGCGAGGACGACCCGCATAGCCCCCAGCACAAAGGCATCTGGCGGGTTCTGTTCGCCGGCGCCTTCCTCTATCACAAAGAAGCCGCGAACGCCGAGACGCTCGAAGCGTTCGGTGCCGGCACGCCGGACGACTGGCTCGAGAGAAACCTCTACTCGAAGCACCGACAGCTGGGAATCGGCACGATGCTCGTGGCCGATCTCGTGCTCTTCGGCGCGCTGCCGGGGCTTCTGATCTTCGCCGTGCAGATGGCGTGGATTCCGTTCTGGGCGGCCGGAGTGATCAACGGCGTCGGCCACTACTGGGGATACCGAAACTTCGAGACCGACGACGAGTCGCGCAATATCGTTCCGATCGGCGTGCTGATCGGCGGCGAGGAGCTCCACAACAACCACCACGCTTACGGCTCGTCGGCCAAGCTGTCGAACAAGTGGTGGGAATTCGATATCGGCTGGCTCTATATCCGAATCATGGAAATGCTCGGGCTCGCCTCGGTCAGGCGGACCGCGCCGAGAACGAGCTTCGCCGTCGGACGAGCGGCCGTCGACATGGACATGCTGCGCGCGGTGGTCGCCAACCGTTTTCACGTCCTGAAGCTCTACGGCAATCGCGTCGTGCGTCCGGTGTTGCGTGCCGAGGCGGCAGCGCTTCGCAGGGACGTCAAGCTGCGGGTTGCGCGAATACGGTCGCTGATCCTGCGCGAGGAGACTGCGCTCGACGTGAGGCGCCGCCGCGATCTCGAGGCGGTGCTGCGCAGCAATGCGACGCTCAGGACGATCTACGACTTCAAGCTGCGTCTCAAGGCGTTGTGGACGCAGCAGGCGAAGACGCAGCAGGAGCTGCTTGCGCGGCTCCAGGCATGGTGCGCGGACGCCGAGGCGAGCGGCATTGCCGCGCTCGAGGAATTCGCGCGTCAGCTGCGCGCTTACCGGGCCCAGTTCGCCTGACCGCCCGTCAGGACGGCCCTTTCGCGACTCGCGCGGCCGAACCGGCCCGTCGGCCGGGCGGCCTCGGGTTATTGCTATACTCCCGCCGGCGACGGCGCGCTCGCGCCGTCCCAAGCGTCTGCTCGAGGTGGCGACGCGCTCTCGATGCCCCTGCCGCCGGCAGGCGATGCATCTTCGTCCGCTTTGACCGGCGGCGGTCACGGCGGTCACCGGGGGTCGGTGTTCCGTAACGAGATCATGGGTTGCGAGGCGCCCGCGCAGGGAAGGCATGACTTCGACCAATCGCTCCGGCCGAGCCGAGGGCAGCTCGCTGACCGGCCCGCTCGCGGCATTCGGGCTGCTCGGCCTGCTGTGGGGCTACAACTGGGTCGTGATGAAGCTCGCGCTTCGGGACGCGGGTCCGATCGATTTCGCGATGCTGCGCGTCGTCTTCGGCACGTTGGTCACATTCGCGCTGCTTCCGATGCTGAACGTCCCCTTCAGGCCGCCGCGGCACATCGGCAAGACGATTCTGCTCGGTCTGTTCCAGACCACCGGATTCGTCGGCCTGATCTCGTGGTCTTTGGCCTTGGGACAGGCGGGGAAGAGCGCGGTGCTCGCGTACACGATGCCGTTCTGGGTGATCCTCTTCGGATGGCCGTTTCTCGGCGAGCGGCTCAGGGGCTTGCAGTGGCCGGCAGTCGTCCTCGCGTTCGCGGGCCTCGTGCTCGTCCTCGAGGTCTGGCGAGGTGGCGCGGGGCTCGCGAACAGCGTGATTGCGCTCGCCGCCGGCGCGTCATGGGGTGTCAGCGTGATCATCGCGAAGAAGATTCCGGTCAAAGGGCGCGAGGAGCTCGTCTCGCTGACGGCCTGGCAGATGGCGTTCGGCTCGCTGCCGCTCGTCGCCGCGGCGCTGCTCGTGCCCGAGCGGCCGATCGAGTGGACGGCGTATTTCATCGGCGCCGTCGCGTACAACGCGATCGGGGGCACGGCGATCGCGATGCTGCTGTGGCTCTACATCCTGCAGCGGCTGCCTGCGACCGTCAGCGGGCTGAGCTCGCTGATCGTGCCGATCGTCGGCGTCGGCGCCGCGTGGGCGCAGCTCGGCGAGCGGCCGACCGCCGCGGAAGGCACGGGGATCGTGCTCATTCTCGCGGCGCTCGCGCTGCTCGCGTTGGCCGGACGCGAGACCGGTCCGGCGGCACCCTGAGGAACCCGATCCCCTCGCGGAAGGAGGGGGAAAGCATGAACGGAGGTTAGTGTGAAGCTCGAAACCCAATGCATCCACGCCGGAGCTCGGCCGGATCCCACGACGAAGTCGCGCGCGGTCCCGGTCTATCGCACGAGCTCCTACGTCTTCGACAGCACGACGCATGCAGCGAATCTGTTTGCGTTGAAGGAGCTCGGCTACATCTACACGCGGATCATGAATCCGACGCAGGACGTGCTCGAGCAGCGCATGGCGGCGATGCAGGGCGGTGCGGCCGGGCTCGCGCTGGCTTCCGGAACGGCCGCGATCTTCAACAGCATCAACAATATCTGCGAGGCCGGGGACGAGATCGTCGCCGCGAACAACCTCTACGGCGGCACGTTCACGCAGTTCAACGACATCCTGCCGCAGTTCGGCTACAAGGTGCATTTCGTCGATCCGAACGATCCGGAGAATTTCGCCCGGGCGATCACGCCGAAAACGAAGCTGTTGTTCTGCGAGACGCTTTCGAACCCCGCATGCGACATCGCGGACATCGAGGCGATCGCGGACATCGCGCACGCGCACGGCCTGCCGTTGATCGTCGACGACACGTTCACGACGCCGGTGCTGCAGCGGCCGATCGAGCACGGCGCGGATATCGTCGTGAGCTCGCTGACGAAGTGGCTCGGCGGGCATGGCAACGGGATCGGCGGTATCGTCGTCGATTCCGGCAAGTTCGACTGGAAGAGCGAGAAGTTCCCGTTGATGACGCGGCCGGATTCGAGCTACCACGGCCTGCGCTGGGCGTATGATCTGCCGGAGCCGCTTGCGCCGATCGCGTATCTGATCAGAATGCGCACGGTGCCGCTGCGGAACCTCGGAGCATGCATCAGCCCGGACAACGCGTGGATGTTCCTGCAAGGCATCGAGACGCTGCCGCTTCGGATGGAGCGGCACTGCGAGAACGCGAAGAAGGTGGCCGAGCACTTGAAGGACCATCCGCAGATCGAGTGGATCCGCTATCCGGGGCTCGAGACGGACCCGGCCTATGCGCTGAACAAGAAGTACCTCTCCGGGATGGGCGGCGCGATGGTCGTGTTCGGCATCAAGGGCGGGCTCGAGGCGGGCCGCAAGTTCATCGAGGGGCTCGAGCTCTTCAGCCACCTCGCGAACGTCGGCGACACGAGGAGCCTCGCGATCCATCCGGCGACGACGACGCATTCGCAGCTGTCGCCGGAGCAGCAGAAGGCCGGCGGGATCACGCCGGAGCTCGTGCGCCTGTCGATCGGCCTCGAGCACATCGACGACATCATCGAGGACATCGAGAAGGGTCTCGCCGCGGCGAAGAAGTAAGCGGGAAGGCAGGGGTGCCCGCGGCCGGCGCCGCGGCCACCGTTTCGAAGTGAACGAAGGCGTAGAGATCATTCCGCGTTTCACGCTCGAGGACGGCACGACGCTCGAGCAGGTACCGGTCGCCTACCGGACATGGGGCCGCCTTGCGCCCGACGGCGCCAACGCGGTCGTCGTGTGCCACGCGTTGACCGGGAACGCGGACGTGGCGGCGTGGTGGGGAGCGTTGCTCGGTCCGGGGCGTGCGCTCGATACCGATCGGGATTTCATCGTCTGCGCGAACGTCCTCGCGTCGCCGTACGGCACCGCGTCGCCGATCACGACGAACCCGGCGACCGGACGGCCCTACGGCGCCGATTTTCCGATCCCGACGATCCGCGACACCGTCGCGCTTCACCGGCTCCTGCTCGAGCGGCTCGGCGTGCGGAGAGTGCGCTTCGCGATCGGGGGGTCGATGGGCGGGATGCAGGCGCTCGAATGGGCGTTCTTCGGCGATTTCGTCGGCGGGGTCGTGCCGATCGGCGTCGGCGGCCGCCATTCGGCCTGGTGCATCGGCTGGAGCGAGACGCAGCGACAGGCGATTTTCGCCGATCCCTCGTGGCAAGGCGGCCGTTATCCGCCGGGAGAAGGGCCCGAGGTCGGGCTTTCGATCGCGCGGATGATCGCGATGATCTCGTACCGCTCGTTCGCATCGTTCGAGCGGCGCTTCGGCCGGGAGCGCAACGAGTTCCGCGGCCGGACGCGCTTCGCGGTCGAAAGCTATCTCGAGCATCAGGGCGAGAAGCTCGTGCGCCGGTTCGACGCGAATTGCTACGTCAGGCTCACGCAGTCGATGGACACGCACGACGTCTCGCGCGGCCGCGGAGACTATTTCGACGTGCTTTCGGGTGTGAAGCAGCCCGCGCTCGTGGTCGGCGTCGACACGGACATCTTGTATCCGCTCGACGAGCAGCGCGAGCTCGCGCGCTACATGCCGCGAGCCCGGCTCGCGGTGCTCGAGTCCGAGCACGGGCACGACGCGTTCCTGATCGAGCAGGACGCGATGAACGCGATCGTGCAGGAGTGGCG
>Ga0207873_1001066_pt1 | contig 27899 bp, 22 predicted proteins | sample BGWIniCompost_FD_187373 | JGI IMG/M metagenome (GOLD analysis project Ga0207873, IMG submission 187373) | Cellulose adapted compost microbial communities from Newby Island Compost Facility, Milpitas, CA, USA - BGW Initial Compost (SPAdes)... ...
CTGGGTGATGACCTCGTCCCCTGGGCCGATATTGAAGGCCCTCAGCGCGAGCTCCAGCGCCGATGTGCCCGAGTCGACACCAACGGCGTGTTCGATTTCGCAGTAGTCGGCGAACTCGCGTTCGAACGCCGCTACGTCGGCGCCAAGGATGAAGTCGGTGCCGCGCAGCACGCGCGCGATGGCCTCATCGACCTCGGTCGCGATGCTGTCGTACTGGGCGGCCAGGTCAACGAAGGGGATGCGACGCTGATTCTGCTGGATAGACATAGAGCGACTCCTCCGTACTCACGAGTTCGACCGGCGTGCCACGCATGGCCATCGACTTGTCCACTGCCTCAAGAACACGCACCACATCGCGCCCGGCGTCGCCGTCCGTGAGTGGCCGACGTCCGTGGATGACGCAGTCGGCGAAGTGGCTGGCGAGTGTCTTGAGCGGCTCCCGGGGTTGGATGCTCGGGCTGATGATGTCGCCGTCGCGCACCACCAGCTGGTCCCCGCTGTAGCCCTCCCCGTTCTGCATCAAGGGAGCTACGCCCTTCTCAAAGACACGCACTTGTTCCATGGTTTGAAGGTCGTTGAAGACGATCCGCTTGTCGCTTCCAACGACAACGACTTCGCGAACCTTGTGGGGATCGGCCCAGCTCACATGGATCTGGCCCAGCACGTTGTCGGGATACCCGAGGACGATGAACCCGACGTCCTCGCGACCGTTGCGCAGCGCTCGCGAGCCGACCGCGCTGACCCATAGCGGGGCGGTGCCCATGAAGTAGTTGAAGATGGAGATGTCGTGCGGGGCGAGGTCCCAGAGCGCGTTGACATCCCTCCGGATCGGCCCGAGGTTGGTGCGACGTGCGTACAGGTAGTAGATCCGACCCAGCTCTCGCCGGTCGATGTACTCTTTGACGCGCTGCACGCCCGCGTTGTAGAGGAACGTATGCCCTACCATGAGGGTCAGCTTGCGGGCCGCGGCGGCCGCGATCAGGTCCCCGGCGTCCTCGCTCGTCGTCGCGATCGGCTTCTCCACCAGGACGTGTTTCCCTGCACGGAGACACTCGCGCGCCACGCGGTGGTGGGAAGTGGCCTCAGTGCAGACCACCACGGCGTCGACGCCCGGTGTGGCCAGGGCTTCCGCGACATCCGTCGTCACGGCGACGCCTGGGTACCGTTGGGCGATCTCGCGCACCCGCTCGGGCCGCTGGTCGCAGGCCACGACGACTCGCGTCTCGGGGATCTCGTTGAAAACTCGGACGTAGTTGACGCCCCAGTAGCCGCAGCCGAGGACCGCGATGCCTACCTGTTCAACCATGTCCCTCCGTCCTCCCGTAGCTCGTGCGTCGACTATCCAGCTCCGGTGCCCCGGAGCACCGCCGGAACCGTCCGGGCGAGGATCTTGAGGTCCAGCGCTGTGGACTGGTTCCGTACGTACTCAAGGTCGAGCGCGATCATCTCGTCGAAGGTGAGCGCGCAGCGGCCGGTGACCTGCCACAAGCCGGTGATGCCAGGCAGGGCTGCCAGGCGCTCGAAGTGCCACGGCTCGTAGTGCTCGACCTCATAGGTGGGTACCGGCCGTGGCCCGACGAGGCTCATGTCGCCCTTGAGCACGTTGACGAGTTGCGGCAGTTCGTCGAGGCTGGTTGCCCTCAGGAAGCGCCCGACCCGGGTAACCCGCGGGTCGCCGGTGAGTTTGAAGCCGCCCTTGCCGGGACCACGCCGCACCTGCCCGTTCGCGTAGGCAGCGATGTGTGCCCGGTGGAGCGATTCGTCCGCGTTGTGCACCATCGAGCGGAACTTGTAGAAGCGAAACGGTCGGATCTCCCATGCCGCGGTGGATCCGCGACGGCGCAGGCGCGCGCCGACCCGCTCGTGGGCGAAGATCACCGGTCCCGGAGAGTCCAGCTTGATCGCTAACGCGATCACCACGAGCACCGGCGACAACAGCACCAAGGCGGCACAGGACAGGACGATGTCGATGCAGCGCTTGGTGGCGTAATAGCGCAGTCGCCGTTGATCGATTTGCGTGACAACCACCCGTGGGATCTCCACCGCCTGCTTCGCCTGCTTCATGACTGTGTCCTTCCCCAGGTTCAGCGCGGTGGTCTGGGAGTGCGGCGAGTGATCCTGAGCGTGTGCCATAGTCACTCTTCCCCACGCAGTGACGACTCAGAAGCTGCTTCCGCTACCCGCTGGCGCCGTCGCGCGGACCGCCCGTTCGGGATAGCGACCGGTGCTAGTTGCTCGTGCACGACTGAGCGAGCGCTCGTGCCCACTTCGTAGCTCTCCGCCGGCTCGTCGTCGTCGGCGTCCGCCTGGTTGGCGACGACCCCGACCACGCGTGCCTGGAGCGTTTCGAGCTTGCGGATAGCGGCGATCACGGCCCCCTCGCGGGCGCGCCCGCGCTGGACCACCAGGATGACGCCGTCGACGATTCCGGCCAGGATCGCGGCATCGGCCACCTGTTCGAGTGGTGGCGCGTCGAGGAGGATCAGATCCGCCGTCCCGCGAAGCTCGGTCAGGAGCTGACCCATCCGCTCAGAGCCGAGCAGTTCGGGCGGATAGGCCGGCTCGGGGCCGCTGGTCAGCACCTGGATTCGCGGGATCCTCGTAGTCTGGAGTGCGTCGGCCACCGGCGCCTCGTCGCGCAGCACGCTGGTTAACCCACAGTCGTTCGGCAGTCCGAAGAACTGGTGCTGTCTCGGCGATCGCAGGTCGGCATCGATGATGACAACGCGACGGTTCGCCCCGGCGAGCACGAAAGCGAGGTTCGCCGTCACGGTGGATCGCCCCTCGCCGCGCTGCGAGCTGGTGATCACGATCGCCTTCAGCGGTTGACGGGCGCTCTGGTAAAGCAGATTCGTTCGCAGCCAGCGGAACGCCTCGAGCAAACGGGCGTTCGCCGAGACGAGCAGGATGCGGGCACGTCGCCCGGAACGCGGGATGACAGCGAGGATCGGGACCCGTGCTGTGCGCCGGATGGCCCCCGTGGTATAGAGGCGATCGTCCAAATTCTCGACGAGGAAGGCGAGCCCGACGGCGCCGACGAGGCCGACACCCAGTCCCAGAGCCAGGTTCAGCAACTGGTTGGGCGAGCTCGGGCTCTCGGGGGGTACGGCTGGGTCTGCCAGCACGATCTTGTCGCTACGCGTGGCCTCGGTGACCCGAGCGCGGTCGTACTGCGCCTGCAGCGAGTTGTACTCCTGCTGCCGCATGTCGAGTTCAATCCGGGCAGCAGCGACTTCGGTCGGGTCCGCCTGCGGGTCCGCCGCCAGCGACTCGTACCGGAGTCGGGCTTCGAGCAGCGCCTGCTGGGCCTCCGCGAAGTCCTCTCCCAGGGCCTGGCGCGTTTCGGGATTCTCCTGCTGGGCAGCCTCCACATGGGCCGCCAGTGCCGTCGCGGCAGCGTTGGCGATCGCGGCAGCCATGGCGGGGTCGCGGTGAGCGGCGCTGATATTCAGGAGTTCCGAGTTGGCCGGAGCGGTCCCGGAAATCTCCGGCAGGGAACTAAGCTTCAGCTCCTCCGCCACCTGCTCGCGCACGGAGTGACTGGTTACGAGCGTCAGGTAGGTGTTGAGCAACCGGTCCGTATAGGTCGGGTCCCGGATTACGTAGTCAATCGAGCCCGACGTCACGGAGACCCGAGCCGTCGCGGTCGCGACGTAGACAGGCGTAACCAGCCGATTCGCGGTGACCGCGACACCCAATGCTGTCAGAACCGTGAGGAGAACGATCCACCTCCGGCGCCACAGGATGGCCGCGTAGGCGCGTAGTTCCATTCCACCACTCTCGTCTAGGGAGGCAGCCACGCGACACCGCGTCGGTCTCCTCCGAGGTTTGGGCTGCTCCCAGACTGTCCCTGTCGCGCCCGTTCGGTCCACCGAGCCACCCCGCGCCGTGAGCGCCGGTGTGGGTGACGTCGCCGCTGCGGCGAAGTGCAGCGTGAGTCCGCTCCGAATAGACCCTTGGGCGGGGGACAGTGACCCGCGCAGCTCCGGTCCTGCGCTGCGCGCTGATCGGGCCGGCGTCGTGAACTCTCCACCGACCGACTAAGGCCCGACCATCGACCGGAGTTTTCGTGTGTCAGTATGGCGGTGTCTAATTAACATGGGGCCTTGAACTGTCCGCGTAGTCGATAACAGTAATGTTACTGACTATCTCTGGGGGCGAGCCTGGGGGAGACGCGTTTGGGCGCGCCGACCCCCGCGGCGGGCCAGACAGTGGCCGTCACGTGCGCGGTCCTGGGTGGCAACCGACCCAGCTAGGCGTAGCGGTAGACGAGGGCCCCTGCACGCGCCACGAGCGGGAGCGGCAAGCGCCGCCACGCAGGCTTCGCCAGCCTCCTCAGTGTGCTGGCACGTGAGCGGGTACTGGGGATGTTCTGAGGCTCCGCTGGGTGACTCTCTCGGTAGCGATACATCGGCCGTGGCTGTCCACCCCACTTGCGCTTGTACCGTGCCAGACCGCTCTCTGGGTGGGCGTCGCCGAGGTCGACGCGACGATATCCCGCCTCCCACGCGGAATGGACGATGTGCCACTGGATCAGGTCCTGGCAGTGGAGCTGCCCCGCAATCGGGCTCCGGGCGATGTACTCTCCAAGAACGGTCTGGGAATTGAGGAGGAGGATCTCTCCCCCGATGAGTTCCGTGGCCTCTCCCGTCCGCCGCTCCACCACGAGGAGCTGGAGGAGTCCCGCCGGGCGCAGGTGGTGCCACGCCGCATCAAACAGGCGAAAGGGGAGCGGCGGGGATTCTTTCTCCCGCATCGTAGCCACATACAGGCGATACCATGCGGTGAGATCGTCGAAGCGCTCGGCTTCCCGGAGCCGCAAGCCATATTCTCGTGCCTTCTTTACCCCGCGTTTGATCACACCATGCTTGGCTGAAGGTCCGAAACGGAGAGGCTCTGTGCGCTCCGGAAGGTCGATCACATAGGTCGGACTACCCTCGACCCTGGTGAGGACAGTGCCTCCTGGGTCAATGTCCGGCACCATCGAGTGGAGTACTAGCTGGTGAGCGGGCGGTTCCTGTGCCAACTTGATCGCAGTCTGAATCAGGGCATTCGTGGCTGCAGCACTGGTAGTGAGCGGACCGGCCACGGCCGTGCAGGGGAGCGACCAGAGCTGGCGGCCCCGGATGATGCCGCGGCGGTAGACCAGTGGTAGCACTCCATGCAGCCTCCCCTGGTCGTCCTCGCAGGCGAGATGAGCAGGGGGGTAGCCGAACGTGTCGGCGAGAGTTGCGATCCAGGCGGGGTGATGGAACGCCAGCCCGTCCGGATGCGTTGCCACGAACGCCGCCCAGCGGGGGTCCGCCGTGGGGTCGACCAAGTCGACGCGTAGCCGGCCGGGATCGTGTTGGGTCTGCGGGATCGATGCGGTTGCCATGGTTGCCATTCCCAGGTCGTCTCGAGTCGCGTGCCGCCATCGGATGACGCTCACAGGTAGTGGGTCACCATGGACCCGATCCACTCGGTCGCGGCCAGTGGGACGTGCTGCCAGCCTGCATGGCCAAGCCGCGTCAATCGCCGCTGGAGCGAGACGGGACTGGTGAGCCGGGCGTGCTGTCGGCCCGCTGGGTAGAAGTACCGGTAGACGGGATGCGGCTGCCCGCCCCACTTCCGCTTGTAGCGCACCAAACCCTCCTGACCGGTCGGCACATTTCCCAGGTCGAAGGCGCGGCAACCAGCCTCCCACGCGATGTGAAGCGACTCCCAGTACAAGAGATCGTGGAGGTGGAGCGTGCTCGTCCGGTCACGCTGACCGATACCTTCGCCAACCGCCGTCTCCGACACCATGAGGGTGATGGCTCCGCCGACCAGCTCGGACGAGCCTCCCGACTGCTGCTCGATCAGAATGAGTCGCAGGAACCCCTTGGGGTGCAGGTGATGCCAGGCAGCGTCGAAGAAACGGAACGGGTTGGGGGGCGACATCTTTCGGCGCATGCCCGCGAGGTAGAGCCGATACCATGCACGCAGGTCATCGATGCTCTTACCCTCCCGCGCCCGGAGGCCGTATTCTTTGGCTTTCTTGACACCGCGCCGGATATCGCTCTGATACCCAGGAGCGCCGATCCGCAACGGGTCGGTGCGGTTTGGCAGGGGTATCATGTACGTCGGGTACCACTCGCAACGCTGCAACGATGGAACGCGCTGATCGAGATCCGGACACAGCGTCTTGAAGTGCAGGTGCTGCCCTACCTCGTGCTCGGTGAACTCCACGGCAGCCTGCACCAGGGCGGTGGCCGCCGCATCGCTGGTTGCCAGCGGTCCGGCCAGCGGCGTGTGCGGGAGGGACCAAAGCGCCTTCCCGCGCAGCCATCCATGGCGGTACACGAGCGGGAGAAAACCGCACAGGATTCCCTGGTCGTCCTCGCACGCCAACGCGACCGCCCGGTACCCGAACGTGTCGACCAGCGTTTGGAACCACGCAGGATGGTGGAAGGGAAGGCCGTCCGGGTGGGACTCAACGAACGAGGCCACCCGCGGGTCGGCTGTGTGGTCAACCAGCGTTACTCGCAAGTGTTCCCGTGACAGGGGCGTTTCCAGGAGACTTTCGGTGCGCATGATGTCTTGTCCTTCACCACTCTCACGCACTACAGATACCGGTGGATCCAGCGACCGAGCGGCCTCGTCGCTGCCGGCGGCAGGCGGCGCCAGCACGCAGCCGCAAGCCTGGCCTGCCCCCGAGTGCGCGAGCGCGGACTAGACAGGCGGGTGCCCCAGTCGGTGGGGGGGTGGAAGTAGCGGAAGAGCGGGCGTGCGCGCGCGCCCCACACCTCCTTGAACTGTTGGAGTCCTGTCTGGTCGGGCGCGGCACTGCCCAGGTCGTAGCGTCGATAACCGGCCTCCCATGCTTGGTTGATGGCCTGGCCTAGGATCAGGTCGCTCGGGTGGTACTGCCGGGCGTCCACCCGGTCGGCGGCGAACTGATCGGTGACCGTAGTGCTCCCGTGGAGCAAGACGGCTCCAGCGAGGAGCTCCGTGCGTCCGCCCGCTGACCGCTCGGCCAGGAGCAGGCGGAGCAGTCCCTGCGACCGCATGTGGGTCCAGGCAGCCTCGAAAAGGGAGAGTGGGAGTGGTGGGTGGCCGAGGCGGCGGAGCGTTTGGACGTAGAGGTCGTACCACGCGTGGACGTCGGTAACACCTTCGGCGTCGCGAACCCGAACCCCGGCGCGGACCGCCTTGGCTATTCCCCGACGCCGGGACTTGGAAAAGCGAAGGGCTTCCGACCGATCTGGCAGGTCGATGACGTAGTTCGGGTACCAGTCGACGCGTAGGAACGGCACATCGTTGACTGCGAGATCCGGCAGTTCGGAATGGATCTGCAGGCGTTGCCCGGCTGTAGCGCCGGCAAGTTCGGCCGCGGCGTGGACCAGCGCCCCCACGGCTGCCCGGCTCCGAGCCAGCGGGCCGGCGATGGGAGTGTATGGTAGAGACCAGAGCTGTCGGCCACGGAGCAGCCCGCGGCGGTAGAAGAGCGGCAGGACTCCGTGTAGCGCGCCATGCTCGTCCTCGCAGGCCAGATGAACGGGGGCGAAGTTGAATGTGTCGGCTAGCGTGGCGAGCCACGCCGGATGATGGAATGCCAGCCCGTTCGGGTGTGATGCCACGAACGCAGCCCACCGGGGATCGGTAGTCGGATCTACCTGCCGCACGCGAAGCGCCGGCGTGCTGACAGGCCTGTGCTCGATTACGGGCTGCATCGACAATCTCCTTTCCCAACCCCGGTGTGACCCTGCTAGCGTGTCTCCCGATTGAGTGTGCACGCCCGATGGACCGTACTGGTGTAGGAGCGGGGAATCCCGGCCACCGGGGCCGCACACGCCGCCTTTCTCACAGGTATTGGTAGATCCACTCGCCGAGATGCTGTGTGACTGTGAGCGGCAGCATCCGCCACGTCGCTTGCGCTGCTGCCCGCATCCGGCCGCGCGACGCCACGACGTCCATGACGACGTCTTTGGGAGCGGGGTAGAAGTAGCGGTAAAGCGGCCGCGGCTCCGCACCCCACTTCAGTTTGAACCGCGCCAGGCCGTCGTCTCCCGGCTCCACTTCGCCCAGGTCGAACCGATGGTGTCCTTGCTCCCATGCCGTGTGGATGGCAGTCCACTGGATCAGGTCGTTGGGGCGTAGCGAGAGCGCGTCCTGACGGTATCCGGTGAAGGCGAACATCGTCGTGCGCGCACAGGGGAAATAGACACATCCGCCCAGCATCTTCGTACCGTCCGGGGTGGGCAGCTCGGCTAACAGGACCGACATCAGCCCCAGGGGTCTGAGCCGCTCCCAGGCAACACTGAAAAAGCGGAACGAGCGCGGCGGCACGCCCAGCCGACGCATGGTCAAGAGGTAGAGGTGGTACCATTCGCGCAGCTCATCCAGCGTGTGGACCTCCCGCGTGACCACCCCGTTCTTGAGCGCCTTCTTGACTGCCCGTTTGATCCGCTCGCGATGGCGGGACGAGAGGAAAGGGGGTGGCTCCGGCGGGCTAGGCAGGTCCACGACGTATGTCGGATCCCACTGGACAGGCGCCAACCCTTCGCCGTCCGCGCACAGGTCGGGCGCGTCTGCCTTGATCATGAGCCCTTGATTGCCGCCACTCCTGGCGCGCTCCACTGTGGCGCGGAGGAGCGCGGCAGTCGCGGTCGGGCTGGTCGTGAGCGGACCGCACACGGGGGTGTGCGGCAGGGACACCAGGCGGCGTCCGCTGATCAGTCCACGCTGTGAGAAGAGCGGTAAGACTCCCAGCAGGTTCCCGCTCGCATCTTCGCAGGCGAGGTGGGCCGGTTGGTAGCCATACGTCTCTTCGATCACCTGTGACCAGGCTGGATGGTGATACACATGCCCGTCAGGATGGGCGGTCACGAAGTCCGCCCACCGGCGGTCCGCCTCCGGGTCGATCTCCACGACGCGGAGGGGGCCTGTCAGGTCGGTGTCTTCACCGACACCAGGCGTGTCTGAACCGGCCGACCGCGCCGGACCGATCAACCCGACATCATCCCTCGCCAGGTGGTTACTCGGCACGGGATTCCTCCAATACTCCACTGGGCGAGACTTCGATCCCTCGAAGTCCCCTCCCGTCGATGATGCCGAGGATCGACTCCCCGGCCGTGACGTGCTCGCCAGGACGGACGGTCACGCGCAGTCCCTCGACTGCGGGCAGCACTAGATCCACCTGTGAACCGAGGCGGATCACGCCGATGCGCTGGCCCAATGAGACCTCCTGGCCTTCGTTCACGAACGAAGCGATCTGGCGGACGAGACGCGAAGCGATCTGCACCACTGCGACCTGGAGGTCGCCGTTCTCGATGACAGTGGTGACGCGCTCGTTGGCGAAGATCATGTGCGGGTCCCGCAGCGAGCCGAACAATCCGGGGAACCGTCGGAGCGACGCGATTCGGCCCGCGATCGGGGCCCGATTCACGTGCACGTCCAGGAAGCTCATCCCGATGCCGATCACGATGGCACTCTGAATCTGCAGCGGGGTTCCAGTCAGTTCGCGCAGGGTGTAGTTCCGGCCGTGCTTGGTGGCCACCGGTAGTTCGCCGTTGGATGAGTGGTGGACGTAGAGCACGGTGCCATCGGCCGGACTGACGATGGCGTCGTCGCGGTCAGGAGCAACGCGCTCCGGGTCGCGGTAGAAGCGATAGGCGAGCACCGCAAAGGCCCCCGCGAGCGTCGACGCACCGGTCAGGACGGCGCGAACACGACCGCTGAGCGCGAGGGCATTGCCGAGCATGGTCACCAGGGTAGCCGACGCGGTCGCCAGTGCCGTGACCGCCGCCGCGGTGCGGCGTAGACCGAGCTGCCACTTCCAGGCCAATGCGAGTGCGGTACCGAGGGCCGCCAGGCCCCCGGCGACGAGGTAAGAAATCATGTCTTAGAACCCCCGTTTGATCGCTTCGTACGGGATCAGTGCGAGTTCGAAGATCCCGGGAAGGGGATCCTCGCGCGTGAAGACCGACTCGATGTGGATGCCGCGCAGCGAGCGCAGGTAGGAGCGCAAGGACAGGGTCCCAGCCTTGATCTCGACGGCGCCGGTCGGCAGGTCCGTCACCAGGCGGATCCAACGGATACCCGGCTGGGCACGGCAGGGCTCGACCGGCAGGCCAACCTGGTCGGCGTACAGGAGGTACGGGAAGTCCACCCCCGCCCGTTGCCCGAGGGTGTGGTAGCCCCAGGCACGCGCGTTGATGTCAAGGAGCTTGTACCGCCCGTCGCGCGGATCGAGCTTGTACTCCATCTCCACGAGGCCGTAGAAATTGACGTGGCGCAGGAAGCGCTCGGACAGCTCCTCGAGCAGAGGGATATCGACGGTCTCAGCCAGGGTGCTCGCCCGGCCGAACTCCGGCGGGTGCTGGCGCCGCCGCTGGGCGACCATGCTGCCGATCGCCTGCCCGTCCTTGTAGAAGGCGCAGTACGCGAACTGGTGGCGCCCGTCGCCGGGTATCAGTTCCTGCACCATCGCTTCGCCGGGCTCGACCAACGCCGCGGCCCGCTGGAACTTTTCCCGCAACTCCTTGTGGTTATCTGCTCGCCAGGCTTTCGCCTTCGTCGCGTAGATGAAGTGCTCCTTGATGGCAGGCTTGATTGCGACCGGGAATTCGAGATCCAACTCGTCGAGCTCACCGACATCTCGGGGGCACCAGGTGCGCGGTGCCGGGATGCCGAGTTGACCGGCCATCTCGTAAGTCCGGCGCTTGTCCCAGATCCACTGGACGCTGTCCCAACCAGGGCTCGGCACGCGAAACTGGGTGGCGAGTGTGTCGCGGTAGCGGGCAAAGGCCGCCACGTTCTCATCTCGGGTTGGGTACAGGATCCATCCGTCCAGTCCAAGTCGCCGCCCGACGTCGAGGACCGTGTCGACTGCGCGCTGCTCATCGAGGAGGTCGGGGACGCGGACGTGGTGCGTGGTGTACCGGGAGACCCGGCTGACCGAGATCTCGTCGTCGATAACGCACACCGGGATGCCGCGCCGTCCGAGGCTCCGGACGATGCCGAGCCCGGGGAAGTTCCCGCCGACGACGACGGCACCGACCGTCTCCGTGCCCGGGTAGGTACCGGACTGGGTCCGGCGTGGCTCGGTGCGGGCCGGGCTGTCCGCGTCCTGTCGATCGACGGTGCTCGCAGCACCCCGTTCCGACGCTGTGTGCTCCCGAATGGTGCGCTCGGTCACGGCCTGTTCGCCCTTCCAACCTGTTCCTCGCGGCGGTGTCGTGCGATGTGCGAGCCGGGTTAGCGGTGGTCGCTGGCTGCCACCTGCGACCGGGACGCAGCTCGGGTAAAGTCACGGCGATCCCCGAGCAGCGCATCGTGCTCGCGGCTGTAGTACGTGGCGAGAGACTCGTCCTGCGGTCTCGGGGTGATGCGGTCAGCGAGCGGCATCGTTTGCTGGAAAAGCGTCCACCCGTACTCCAACGCACGGGCGTACACGTCTTGGACTTCGTCAAACTCGGGGTAGATGGAGTACTCCACCTGGGCGATGATTGGCCCGTCGTCGATCCCCGGTGTGATCTCGTGGATGGTGACGCCGTGCTTCTGCTCGCCGTTCTTCAGCGCCCAGTTGATTGGCGACACGCCCCGGTAGCGGGGGAGCGGGCCGTTGTGGAGATTCCAAATCCGCTCACACTTGGCGATGAACCACGGGCGGATGATGTGCCCGTAGAAAACCGACATGGCCAGGTCGACGCGCCAGGAGGCGTCGTGCACCCCTTCGATGTCCCGGTAGTGCCCGGAGGAGACGACGGGGACACCGTGCTCGTGTGCCCAGGCCGTCAACGAATCGGTCCAGGTCGGCTCGGGAACCACCGGAACGACCTGTGTCAGGTGGTAGTCAGGGCTTCGATGAAACCAGTCGGCGATCCGGATGGCCAGGGTTCCTTTCCCGAGCACGATGACGCTGCGCGGTCGACTGGGCTGCAGGCTCATGGGTGTGGTCCTCACCTTCGGCGCTGGTGACGATTGAGAGGGCATTACCGTTGCCAACACCCGTATGCGCCGCGATGCCGGCGGCGTGGGTGCTGTCCGTCTACTACCCAGTGAGCCTAGTTGGGCCAGATGAACTCTCGCTTACCGGACATTGCCAACAACCTAACAATTCTTGGATCCCTGGCAAGAACGTGGACACTGCCGCGTCCATACAGGGGATAAGGAGCGCCCAGGGGCGCGAATTGGACGCCATTGGACACTGTCCGGAGGCGTCGAGAGTGATTGCGTGGACTCCACGTGGGTAAACCACGCCGGCGTGGTCGCTCCTCTGGGCACTGGGGAGTCGGTTGCAGGGTGAGTGTCGTCCCGTTCCTGGTGTTCACTCCGACCCCCGAACCGGCCGGCCTTTCCAACCGGATGATGATGGACGTCGCCTCGGATCGCAGGTTCGGGTCGGTGTTCGGTTCTGGCGGGCGAACGGCTGCGCTCCACTGAGTTCACTGCGTGGGGCTGTTAACAGGGGCGTCTGCTCCTGACACAAGCTTGTCAGGCGCTTGCTGTCGTCCGCTCCAAGCCCCGGAATAGCCACCCGCCTCGAGGGCGCTGCGGAGCCCGGCGATGCACTGACGTTGGGACCGGTCGTCAGGTGCAGGGTTGGGCGTGCGCTGCGGCCCGTGCGTCCCTTCTAGGCGGGCACGGTGGCGGCGCCCGCAGTCACCAAGAGTGGTACCAGCAAGTCAGAGAGGATTGCCTGCACCCGGTGTGCCACGGATACTGACAGAGTGGTCAGCTATTCCCGTGGTCAGTCGCTGGTGCGGAAGCAGATGCGGACTGTTCCGAAACGGAACAGACGCCGCCCCTGTCGATATGGTCGGTGGCCGATCGACTATCCAAAGAGGTTGTTATCTTCAGCGGCTCCGGTGATGCCGGAGCCTAGCGAGACGGAGCCGAGGATGGCGCAGACGATCACTCCGTGCCTGTGGTTCAACGGTCAGGCCGAGGAGGCCACAAACTTCTACCTGTCGGTCTTCCCCAACTCGGAGGTGCTCAACGTCACCCGCTACACCGAGGTGGGACCGGGCGAGCCGGGGTCCGTCGTCACGATCTCCTTCCAGCTCAACGGCCAGGAGTACCTTGCCCTGAATGGTGGGCCGGAGTTCAAGTTCAACGAGGCCGTGTCCTTCATCATCGACTGTGCAACGCAGGAAGAGGTCGACCACTACTGGGAGAAGCTGACCGCTGATGGCGGCGAGCCTGGTCCCTGCGGGTGGCTGAAGGACAAGTTCGGGGTTTCCTGGCAGGTCGTCCCATCGATCCTGGACGAGTACCTCCGGGATGAGGATCGCGAGCGGGCGAACCGCGTCATGGAGACGATGCTCAAGATGTCTAAGCTCGACATCGCCGAGCTCCAGCGCGCATACGAGGGACGTTAGGCCAGGGACTGTGCGGCGGGCGACTCCGCCGCACCGCTCGCTCAACGCGCCCGCCGAGGGCTAGTGCCTCGCTGGGTTCCACCGCAGACGGCGTGACAGCGCGCTGCGGGATCGTACGCCGACGCCCGAAGCGTGGCGCCATGCCGGGCGCTGGGAAGACAACAAGACGGCGACCCAGATGGGTCGCCGTCTGTGAACTCTTGCAGCGGGAGCGACGGGATTCGAACCCGCGATCTCAGCCTTGACAGGGCTGCATGTTAGGCCACTACACCACGCCCCCACGCTATCGGTCCATACTTTACCATGTTTTTCGCCGTCGTGCCCGCGCCGGCTGGTTCCTCCGTGGCCATGCGCGAGACTACGATGCCGCATACGATCCGTATGGCACCAGAACCGGACTCTGCGGCAAACAACACAGCGACCCGCGTGGGTCGCCGTGTGAGATGCTGTCTGGCGGAAGCGACGGGATTCGAACCCGCGATCTCAGCCTTGACAGGGCTGCATGTTAGGCCACTACACCACGCCTCCAGGCCAACCGGCCGGTATGGTACCACGGTCCTCCCGAGGTGTCAAGAGAAATCGGCGTCCTGGCGCGGGAACCAGGGAAATGAGCGACCTGGTACGTGGTTGCCGCGGACTCACGATGCAACGGTACGAGCCCGCCCCAGCAGGGCAAGTACGATGTTCGCCTCCTGCCTTCCCACAGCCCCGGAGACGACCAGCGCGGCCGCGTAGGAGAGACTCGCGGCGATCGTTGCCGGGATCGCACCGGCGCGCCAGGTGAGAAGCAACACGGCGCCCATTGCGCACGACGCCAGCGCCGGCCGCACGGCGATGCCGGCCCAGTTGAAATACCCGATGTAGCGCCGCACCGCCACCGCGAGCGTGGCGAAGATGACGACCTCGGTGGCGACCGTCACCGCCGCGGCGGCGTAGATCCCAAAGCGCGGCACCAGCAGGAGGTTGGCGCCAAGATTGAACACCACGGCGGCGGCGAAGGCTCCGGTTATCGTCCGCTGACGGTCCACCGCGATCAAGACGTACTGGGTTACGCCATTGACATAACTCAATGGCAGGAACCAGATGAGGACTCGCAGCGCGCTCGCGGAGTCGGGGAGGAACTCAGCGCCGCCGAGGATGCCGATCAGGAGCGGCGCCAGCGCGACCGTGCCGAGCGTCATTGGCCAGGCGATGATCAGCATGAACTTGGTCGCGAGCCGGTAGCTGTCGATGAGGCGCGTCTGATCGGACGCCGCGTATCGCGACAGGATGGGGAAGACCGCCAGGGTGAAGTAGGTCGGGACCAGGAGAACCGTGTTGATGAACTTGTAAGCGGCGTCGTAGACGCCGAGTGCGTGGTCACCGCGCGCAGCCTGGATGATGAACACGTCGGCCCGGAAGAAGAGGTTCACCAGGAGCGAGTTCAAGAGGAGCGGCCAGGAGACGGTGATCAGCCAGCGCGCCTCGCTTCGGGTGAGTCGCCACACGGGCCGGACTCCGACGTGTCGCAGGGCAACGTGGTAGGCGAGGGTGGACACGGTGGTCGTCACCAACGCGACGAGTGCCAGTCCGACGACACCGAACCCCGCCACCAACGCGGCCAGGCCCAGGCAAACACGGAAAAGATTGGTGGCGACATTGAGCGCAGCGGGCAGCTCCATCCGCTCGTGGGCGTTGAAGATCGAGTTGATCGCCTCCGTGTAGCTGCCGGGGACGAGCGACAGGGTGAGCAGGCCGATCGCAATGGCGCTCGCGCGAGAGAGATCGAACAGGTGCGTGCCGCCGACGGCATAGGCGGCGATCGGCGGGACCAGCGCGGCAAGCACGACGATGCGAAGCAGGGTGCTGGCACCCAGCAAGTAGCCCGCGCGATCGGGTGAACGCGCCGCCTCGCGCGTGACAAGGACGCTGAGGCCGAAGTCTGAAATCGTCTTCAGGTAGAGCCAGGTCACGACGGCCACCGCGTACTGCCCATTGGCCGTGGCACCGAGGAGCCGGAGCACGAAGGCGGCGAAGATCAGATCGACTGCCCGGTTGGCGAGCTGCCCGGCGATTGGGGCGGCGCTGTTCTTGGCCAGTCGCTGGATAGTGTTAGCGGAGATGCGGTCCACGCCGGGGATGCCGAACCGGGCGAGCGCGAAAAGGAGGGTCGCAAAGAGGGCGGCACCCGCCAGGAGCACCGCCGAGGTGTAAGGCCAGGTTACGAGCGCGTCGGTCATCGTTCGGCGTGCATCTCCCGTCGCTACTGGCCGGACGACACACGGTAGGCGATGGCCAGCCCGACGGTCACCATCATGCAGCCGAGCAGGAGGTAGAAGACGAGCGCGATCAGGAGGATCGACCGCTGCGCATTCCTGCTCGGGGGACGGGGCTCATCTTGGACCGCCTCATCGCCCGGCGGCTCGGGCGCTTGATCACTCATCGTTCCGCCATCACTCGTCGATACAGCGCCAGGTGTGCGTCCGCGGCGGCCTCCCAGGTGAACTGTGCGGCACGCGCCCGCCCACGTTGCACAAGGTCTTCACGCAGCGCCGTATCCTCTAGCACGCGGCACATCTGCTCCGCCAGCTTGTCTGCGTCCCCTGCCGATACCAGCAGCGCGGCGTCGCCCGCGACCTCGGCAAGGGCTCCATGATCGCTGGTGATCACCGCCGCCCCGCTCGCCATCGCCTCAACCACGGGAAGGCCAAACCCCTCGTACCACGAAGGATAGACCAGCGCCGTGCTCCCGGCGTAGAGTCCGGGGAGCAGCCGGTCGTCGATCCGAGACAGCAGGCGGACCGGGAGTCTTCGCGCTGCGGCGTCGATCTCAGCGACGATCGGGTCGGCCAGCCACCCATGCCGCCCGACGATGAGCAGGGAAGCCTCAGGAAAGGCCGCGTACACCTGGGCGAACGCCTCGAGGAGCGTGCGATGGTTCTTGCGTGGCTCGATCGTGCCGACCGTCAGGAAATACGGGCGCCGCACTTCGAGCTTGGCATGGACCCGTCGGATCTCCTCCTGCGACGGGGGATGGAAGCGGGGATCTACTCCATTGGGGATGACGGTGATGCGCTCCCGCGGTGCGTTGTAGTGCTCGACCAGGTCGGAGGCGGTCGTCTCCGAGACGGCGACGATCCCCGCAGCGCGCTCGAGTGCGCGGGGCACGGCCTGCATCAGGTAACGGCGCAGGGCAGGGTGCGCATATTCGGGCGTGACGATGTAGCTCAGATCGTGGATCGTGACGACTGCCGGTGCGCTAGTTGGCGGGATGACGAAGTCGGGACCGTGAACGACGTCAACTGACCCGATCAGGTGCTCGAGCCGGAACGGGGCGTGCAACCGGTGCCAGGCGCCCGTCAGCACACGCTCGGGCAGGGGCACACGCCGAAGCTGCACACGATCGTTAGCCAACGAGGGTGGATCTTCCGGCTCGGCATCCCGCGTATGCCAGAGGACAAGCTCTTCGCCATCACTGAGGCGCCCCGCGAGGGCGCTGACCAGGCTCCGCGTATAGCGTCCGATTCCCGCTCCCTGCCTGATGGCGGGGGTGTAGTCGATCGCGATCCTCATACCTGCCTCACCGCCACCGCCAGCGGGTGATGAGATAGAGAACCGCCCCGACGGCGATGACGCTCCAATACGCCACGACCCGGTCGAGGAGCGCCACCGACGCGGCGGTCTGGTGGAACACCCCGAACAGGGTCAACGCACCCACGATACCCAACTCTACGAATCCCAGACCAGCGGGTGTGACCGGGACGACGGTCAGCAGGCTGGCGAGCAGCGCCACGAACAGGGCGGCAGCGAGCGAGATGCCCGCGCCGACAGACATGCTGACGAAATACAGGCGCACGCCTTCCAGCAGCCAGATGATCGCGGTGAGACCCAATACCGTCGGGACGCTGCCAAAGGAGCCGATCACACCTTCCTCGACACGGACGTAGTGGTGCCGGATGCGGGTGGGCACCAGCCTGCGGAGCAAATGTCGGAATCGCATGATGATGAGGAGTCCGGCGACGACGACCACAGCCAACCCCGCGGCGAAGAGCATCCATGACGTGATGTTACGCGGGAGGCGGCTCCCAAACACGACGAAACCGGAGCCGACGAGCAACGCCGCCAGTGTCGCCAGATCGACCAGCCGCTCCGCGAAGATGGTCCCGAGCGTGCCACTGAACGACGTGCGTGCTCGCTGCTTGAGCAAGAAGCCGCGGTAAGCATCCCCGAGCTTGGCCGGCACGATGCAGTTGGCGAACCAGGAGAGGACGAAGATCGCGCTGAGGCCGGGTAGCCCCGGCAGCGATTGGCCGTCCGGTGGGCGAATATCCGCGCTCTCCAGCAGGGAACGCCATCGTGCCGCGCGGAAGCCGAAGGCGCCGTAGTACGACGCGAAGGCAAGCCCGAGGTAGAGCGGGTTCGCGTGCCGCATCTCGCTCAGGACCGCACGAAGGTTGAGGTCGAAGCGAGTGAGCATGAAGGCGACGATGGCGGCGGCGAGTCCAAACGAGACGAGCGTCTGTGGGCGGAGCACCCGCCGGAGGATCGAGACATCGCTCCAGCCGTTGTCGTCGGTCGGTGCGCCGTCCCCGGGGGTGGCGCCGTTTAGGTCGGCGGCCGTTATAGGGGCGGGTGCGTGCTCCTGGTGTGTCTCATCGAGTCTTGGTGATGTCCTCACGCGCTGTTCGTTCCCTCTTGCGCCCGCGTGACGCCCCTCCACGGTGGATTGTAGAGGGCGAGCACCGCGAGCGCCCAGATTGCAGCGAGCTGGATGCCAAGGCTCAAGACATGCAGGTTCTCCACGACATTGTGCACCATCAGGGCCACCGTCACGCCGACCGCGCCCAGGCCGACCGCTCGGCTCAGGGCGTCCTGTGTTGTCCGGGCCGCCCGTAGCGCTACCGCCAGGGCGGTTCCGATCAGCCAGAGATAGGCGGCGAGGCCGAGCGTGCCGGTCTCCGCGGAGGTGTGGATGTAGTAGTTGTGCGCGTGTCCCGCGGAGTTGGGGAAGCCGGGATGAATCTGGAACTCGCGGAATCGGGCGTTGTAGTTCCCGACACCGACGCCGAGGAGTGGCTCGGCCTGGAACATGGCGATCCCTGTCTGCCAGTGGGCCATGCGTTCCACGGAGGCAAAGTTCTCCGCCGTGACGATCACCTGGCGCGAATCGAAGAGCCGGACCTGGCTAACAAGTTGCTCGTAACGCGCTTGCACCGCCTCAGGCGCGTACCGCATGCCACCCGCGAACAGCGCAACGGCCACGGCGCCGGCGATCGCTACGCGGGCGATCGGCAGCCCCCTTGCTGAGACGAGCAGCATGGCGAGCAGTCCTGCCGCGGTGCCGAGCCACGCACCGCGGGAGAAGCTGAGCACGATACCGACCAGGCCGGCCAGCGCACACCCCGCCATCCAGAGGGAGAATCCGGACCACCGAATCAGGGAGGCACGCTCGGCTCGGCTCGCGAGCATCCCGTGCAACCGGGACTGTCGGTAGGTGTGGAACTGCTGGACGACCTGACCGATACCCCACCCGGCGAGCACCAGGAGCACGGGCACGCTCAGTTCAAGGTAGGCCGCATAGGTGTTGGGCTTACCGAAACTGCCGTAGGCGCGGGAGAGCCCACTTCCGGCAGCGAAGCTCTCAGGCCCCAGCTCAAGGAGCGACTGGATCGCACCCGACGTCGCCTGCCAGAGCACCCCAGCACCGATGGCGATCGGGATGGCCAGCGCGGCCCGTCGTGATCGCACCACGTGCAGGACCAGCAGGAAGGTGAAGAGCGGTGTCGACCAGCGGTAGATCTCGGCGATGGCGGGGCGAAGGTACTGGGCGTCATGCATCGACGCCACCATCACCAGCAGGTACGCGCTGTACGGCACCAAAATGCTCGACCATCGGATGGTCTCACGCCGGGTGACCAGGTGGATGGCGAGCGCACCCATGGCCGCGCCCAACGCGACCTTCGTGGCGGTCCATTCGACGCCGCCCGCACTGATCGCCCCGGTTGCCTGCACCGGGACCGATGCGACGAGGAAGACCGCCGCGGCGGCGGGAACTAGCAAGTAGAAGAGCCCTGCCGCGACCGCAGGGATTGCCAGCAAGTCGAACGGTCGGGGCAGTACCAGGATGGCCAGGACTGCCGTGACGGCGAGCACCCAGCCAATCAGCGTCGGGGCCGGCAGACCGGGGAGCGGTTTAGCCGTCGAGAATCGCACGTGGGTCCTGCCCTACGTAGCGGCGAAAGTAGGCGATCGTCTCCCGCAGGCCGTCGTCGATCGACACGGTTGGTTCCCAGCCTAGCAGGGTGCGCGCCCGGGTGATGTCAGGGCAGCGGCGCTCAGGATCGTCCGGCCGTTTTTCCAGGAACTCCACCTCGGACGGGGAGTCGCACAGGTCCAGGATGATCTGCGCGAGTTCCAGCACCGTCCGCTCATCCGGGTTCCCCAGATTGATGACCTGCCCGCGAGCCTCATCGCGCTCCATCGCCAGGATCAGGCCGCGGACGAGGTCGCTGACGTAGCACAGCGATCGGGTCTGTGATCCGTCTCCAAAGATCGGGAGTGGTTCGCCCCGGAGAGCGCGCATGATGAAGTTGGGCACCACGCGGCCGTCCTGCGGGTCGTTGCGCGGGCCGTACGTGTTGAAGATGCGAACGATGCGCGCGTCCAGGTCGTAGCGCCGGATGAACTCCATGGTGATCGACTCGCCGAAGCGCTTGCTCTCGTCGTAGCAACTGCGCGGCCCGATCGGATTCACATTGCCCCAGTACGTCTCGGGCTGTGGGTGGACCAGCGGGTCGCCGTAGGCTTCCGACGTCGAGGTGAAGAGCAAGCGCGCGCCGCTGCGCTGAGCGAGACGGAGCAGGTTCAGTGTCCCGACCGAGTTCACCAGGTGGGTCTCGATCGGGTGTCGCATGTAGCCCTCGGGACTGGCCGGACTGGCCAGATGATAGATCTGGTCGGCTTCGATGTCGAGCGGCTCGATGACGTCATGCTCGACCAGGGTGAACCGCGGATGCTCCATCAGGTGGGCGACGTTTGCCCGGCGTCCGGTGATGAAGTTGTCGACGGCGATCACGTCGTGGCCGGCTGCCAGGAGCGCGTCACAGAGATGAGACCCGATGAAGCCGGCGCCGCCGGTGACAAGTATGCGCACGCGATGCCTCCTTAGCCGGTATCACCGCCGGTTCGACCGACCTCAAGGTCGATGATCGCAGTCACGAGCCAGAAGGCAAGCGCCAGACCAGGAAGGAAGTAGCCGTTGTCAACCAGCCCGTGGGTAGCGCCGGCAACGAGTGCGCCCAGAGCACCAAGTCCGAGCCGGCTCTGCTGGCCGACGATGCGGTGAACTCGGCGGACGAGCACCACGGCGTAGGCTGCGGCTACGCCAAGGCCCATTATACCGAGCCGAAGCCAGAGGTCGAGGACAAAATTGTGAGGGTGCGAGGTGAAGCGCTCCGGCCAGGCTTCGGGCAACACGTAGCGTGGGGCGTACTGGTAGAGGAACTGGTCCAGCCCGACTCCCGTGATGGGATGGTCTCGGATCATCGCCAGCGACGACTGCCAGATCGCGAGCCGGAGCGAGCCACTCCCACCTGAGAAGAGGCTTAGCAGCCGCTCGCCCGCTACCAGAACCAGCGCACCACCCAGGACCACGGCGCCGAGGACCAGCGCTCCGGCCATCCGCCGGCGTCCCGCCAACCAGGCGACGACAAGCAGGCCGGCCCCGGCACCCAGGTAGGCACCGCGGGAAAAGGTGAGCAACAGGCCCGCCGCACAGAGCGCCGCTAATGCCAGCCCGCGGAGGTCCAAGCGCGACCTGAACGCGATCCCGAGCGCAACTGCAAATGGGACAACCCGCTCCAGATAAAGCCCCAGGGCATTGGGATGCGGGTAGGTGCCGCTGATGCGCACGACGCCCTCGACCGCCAGTCCACTCCCCCCTAGCCCGGCTACGACGGCATACATGGCAGCCAGAGCGGCCGCACCGGCATACAGCCAGGCGGTGAGCCAACGGTCGGACCGGTCGGTGAGGTACCAGCGCAGGAGGAAGGCGAACACGACCGGCTCCAGGATGACCCAGCGGTACTCGCGCAGGCTCTCGGCACGGTGGCTCGGATCAGCGACGGTGAAGAGCGACAGGGTGCCGACTACCAGCAGCGCGATCGCCACCGGACCGAAGCCGGTCAAGGCGAGGGTACGTGCGCGTCCCATCGCGTACCGGACGGCGGGGATACCGCTACGGAGTAGAGCGAAACCGGCACGCAGGGCGATGCCTCCGAGCGCCGCCACAAGCAGGACCTCGGCGGGATTGAACCGCAGTGCGCCGAACGGAACGGGAACATCGATCAGCGCGAGGGCCGCCGCGATGCTGGCGAGCACGCCAGGCGGATGGATCGCCGCGACGCCTACAGCCACTGACAACAACGCGGCGACGACCGGCATCGGTGGCTTGGCATACAGCCCGGCCACGGCCAACGCGGCCACAGCACTCGCGCCCCAGGAGGGAACCGGGTACCTTCTCTCGGCCGCCTGGCCCAACTCCGACGCCCGGGTGGCCTTCATCGGCGGCCTCCACTTGGGGATTCGGCCCGTGCCGCGGGTGCCCAGCCGAGCCGGTGGACCGCCTCCCAAGCAAGTCCTCGCAGCGCCACGACGAGAAGCAACAGCACCCCGCCGTAGAAGAGCGCGAAGGCCCAGGGAAAGGGCGTCTGCGCCTCGACGATGATAGCGGAGATGGCGAGCTGTCCCTGGGAGCCGTTGGTGATGGTCAGGTCGTGCTCGCCGTGGGCGAGCCCGCTGACGACGACGATGTCGCGGTCCGCGGCCTTGCTGGCCCGCAGGCGCACGAAGCTGCCAAGTTCGTCACGCTCCAGATCCGGCACCGGTTCGCCGTCCACGGTGATGTAGGCGCGGCTTGATTCGGGACCGACGCGCGCGGTCAGGAGCACCTGTGTGCCGTGGATGCGGAGGCGGGCGGCGGCACCGGGCTGGTCGGTCACGACGCTGGTGACATCGCCCAGTGGCTGGGTGTACCAGTCGCCCACCAGTTCGACAGGGGCGTCGACGACGCGGTGCTCCCCCGGGGCGAGGATCCCGGCGCTCGCCGCGCGCTCGGGCCCGGGCACGCGGATGGAAGGCAGTGTTGCTTCGAGGTGGATGCCCCACAGGAGCGCAAGGAGCAGCACGGGCACGGCCGTGGCAAGCCGCCTGGCGGTGAGGCCCGGACGGGGACTCCGCGGTGGGAAGCCGCGCGTCGGTTGAATGTCCTCGGCGTGATCGATCATCATGGGCGTCGTCTCATCAAAATGCCGGCGGCGGCGACTCCCGCGAGCCCCGCGAGCGCGTACGCGCCGAACTGAGTATAGGTCCGGCGGTACGCGACGGCGACGCCGTCGATTGCCAGCTCCGAGGCGGAGCCGAGGGTGAGCCGTACCCGGTGCTCAGCCTGGGGCCGATCGCTGCCGAGGCCGGAGACAATGGGGATCTCGCGCGTGCCTACCGGGAGGGAACTCAGGTCGATGTAGGCGCGGCCGGCGCTGTCGCGCTGGATGCCTGCCCCCGAGGCCGGACGTCCGTCGACCTCCACGTACAGGCGCCCACGCGGCGCAACGGGCGGGAGCAGCAGTGTCACCTCCGAACCGGAGAAGCGAAGCTCGATCGCGGCGCCGGGCTGATCCGACCGGATGTACTGTCCGCCCATGGCCCGTTGGTCGCTGACCCGCGGCCAGGTACCGAAGGCGACGATCGGCGCCTCCATCTCCCCGTAGATCCCGGGCAGGGCGAGCTGCCGGGCGGTCGCATCGCGCTGGACCGTGAGGTACGCCCGGCGCGGTGTGAACTCGACATCGACGATACGGAAGTAGTACAGCGGGTCACTCGGCGGGATGTTCCCGATCTGCCGGAAGTACCAGATGCTGACCGTCCCGACCCACGGGAGGTTCTCGCGCATCCACGCGATCCCCTCGGGGGTCCAGGCCGCCTGCTGGTCTTCGGTTACTCGTCGCCAGACGAGCTGGTCCGCATCCATCGTGTCCGGTGCCGCGTTCCACCCGTATTCGTTGAGCCAAACTGCCTTGTGCTCGTCACCGAACTCAACCATGACTTCCCGCAGAAGTTCGATCCGGCGGACGTTGATCCGGTCGGGATGCGGCTCGGCCGTCGGAGGCTGGTCCAGGCCGTAAGCGGAGGCGGACATGATATCGAAGTAGGCGCCCGCGCCAAGGCGGTAGAGTTCCCGCCAGTAATCCAGTTCCGGCATCGCCCGGTCGGAATGTTCGGTCGTCATCGCCATCGGCGCGCTGAGGATCACGACATTCGGGTCTACCGCCTTCGCACGCCGGTACGCCGCTTCAAGGAGCCGTGCGTAGCCGGCAGGATCGACCCGGCCGCCCCACTCGACCGCGAGATTCGGCTCGTTCCAAATCTGGATGAACTGGACCCGGCCACGGTAGCGCTCGACGAAGGTCGCGACGAAGTTGGCGAAGTCCTCCGGGTCCGTTGGCGGGGAATTCGGCGTCGTGTCGGGTGGACGTGCCCAAGCCGGCGTATGGTCGAGCCGGGCGATGATTCGGACGCCGTAGCGCTCGGCGAGGGCAACGATCTCGTCGTACTTCTTCCAGGCGTCCTGTTGCCACTTTTCGTCCCAGTGGCTGCCACGGGCAGGCTCGATCTCGCTCCAAAGGAATCCCTGCTTGATCCACCCGATGCCCGCCGCCGCGATCATCTCCATCGTCTTCTCGCGCTTCCACGGCTCGACATCGTCGGCGAGGAAAGTGTTGACCCCGTAGGGATTGACCTGCGCGAAGGTGATCGTCTGGATCGGCGTGGGTCGCTCCTGGACCGGTGCCCAGGGCGCGCGGACGTAGATGTTCCACGCCTCTAGACCGAGGCTGGCGATGAGGAGGATGAGCGCGGTAATCGTGCCGGCGCAGGACCGGCGCGTGGTTCGAACGCCCGCCCGGATGTCTTGCTGTGGGGCTACTGTGTGGCTCATGTGCCTCGCGTCCCAGGTCGCCGAGCACGCGCGGGCTGACCACGCATTCCCTGGCACCGGGCCGCCCCGGCACGGCTCGGAGTGGCGGCAGACGCGCGCCCGATTATAGCAGTCGCCCCCTTGCGAGGACGGCGCCGGGCCGCTGGACGGCGGGTACAATGGCCGTGCAAGCGGGATCGGAACGGAGGAGGGTGCCATGGCGGACGAGCCGCGTGCAGTGGTCGGGGTGATCGGCGGGAGCGGGCTCTACAAGATGCCGGATCTCACCGACGTGGAGGAGGTAGAGATCAACACGCCCTTTGGACCGCCGAGCGCTCCGCTGGCGATTGGGACACTGGCGGGGGTACGCGTCGCCTTCCTGCCGCGCCACGGACGGCATCATGAGTACCACCCGTCGCGGGTTCCGGCGCGGGCCAACTTCTGGGCGCTGAAGGCGGTCGGGGTTCGTCGCGTTATCTCCGTGAGCGCGGTGGGCAGCCTGCGCGAAGATATCCACCCGCTCGACCTGGTCGTACCCGATCAGGTCGTCGATCGGACCGTTGATCGTCCCCGGACCTTCTTCGATACGGCCCCTGTGGTTCACGTCGAGCTGGCCGACCCATTCTGCCCGGAGGTGCGCGCGGCGCTCATCACGGCCGCAAACTCGGTGGCGCCCCGCGTCCACTCAAGCGGTACCTACCTCTGCATCGAAGGACCGCAGTTCTCGACCCGCGCGGAGTCGGAGCTCCACCGGCGTTGGGGAATGGATCTGGTCGGCATGACGGCGATGCCGGAGGTGCGCCTGGCGCGCGAGGCGGAGTTGTGCTTTGGGATCCTGGCGCTGGTGACCGATTACGACGTGTGGCACGAGAGCGCTGAGGACGTCAGCGTGGCGCAGGTGATCCAGAACCTGCACCAGAACGTCGAGACGGCTCAAGCGGTCTTGCGCGCCGTGATCCCCTCGCTTGCAAAGGAACCCGCGTGCACGTGCGGCACGGCGCTAAGAAACGCCATCGCGACGGCACCGGAAGGCGTCCCTCCGGACACGCGGGAACGCCTCTCGCTCCTCCTCGGCCGGTACCTCCCCCTGGAGCCCACCGGTTGACCGGGTGTCCCAGCGTGTAAGATTCCGGGCTGCAGCCACCCCGAGGCAGTGGCCGGGTGGCGCGTCGGTCGGTCTGACGGGAAGGGTTCTGCCGCGTGCTGGCGGCATTGCGCCGGTTCCGCTTCACCGAGTTCCAGTTGCTCGTCGTGCCGTCGTTGATGGCCATCGTCGGACTGCTCACCATCTTCCTGGCACGCACCGGCACCGTCGAGTGGACCTGGCGAGACATCTGGGTCAGCCTCGCCTATGTGGCCATGCTGATCGGTATCAGCGCCTGGCTCAGCATTTCCGGGTTCAAAGGGGACCAGGTGCTCTTCCCAATCGTGGCGATGCTCGCCGGGCTCGGATTGCTCATGACCCAGCGCCTGCAGCCGGTTCTAGAGGCCAAGGGCGCCGCCTGGGCCCGCTTGCCCGAGCGTCAGCTGATCTACCTGGCGATGGGGCTGGTGCTGTTCTGGGGCATGATGACCTTCGTGCGCCAGCTCGACTGGCTGAGGCGGTACAAGTACACCTGGGCCTTCGCCGGCGTGCTGCTAATGGCGATCACCTTCGTCTTCGGCCAGGAAGTGAACGGAGCCCGGCAATGGCTCGACCTGGGGATCGTCACGATCCAACCGGATGAGATCGTCAAGCTCATCCTCGTCGTGTTCCTGGCCGCCTATCTGGACGACCACCGCGCGGCGATCAACAGTGTCTGGCGCCTGGGACCGCTGAACCTGCCGCCGATTCCGTACCTGCTCCCGATGGTGTTGATGTGGCTCATCGCCGTGGGGACGGTGGTGCTCCAGAACAACCTCGGGAGCGCTCTTCTCTTCTTCGGGATCTTCCTCGTCATGCTCTACGTCGCTACCGGGCGGACCCTCTACGTCGTCGTTGGAGCCGCGTCGTTTGCGGCTGCCGTCTACATCGCATACCAGCTCTTCGGCCGTATCGCCGATCGGGTGCAGAACTGGATCAACCCGTGGGTGGATCCCTGGGGCAGGGGACTTCAACCGATCCAGTCGGACTACGCGATGGCCGCCGGGGGGCTGTTCGGGACTGGTCTCGGAAATGGATATCCCCAATTCATCCCCGTGGTCGAGACGGACTACATTTTCGCGGTGATCGGGGAGGAAATGGGGCTGCTTGGGACGATCGGCGTTCTCTGTCTGTACCTGTTGCTGATCGGCCGTGGTTTCCTGATCGCGCTGCGGGCTGAGGACGGGTTTGCTCGGTTGCTCGCGACCGGGCTGACCACGATCGTGGCGTTGCAGACGCTCATCATTGTCGGCGGTGTTGTCCGGCTGATCCCCCTCACGGGGGTGACCTTGCCGTTCATCAGCGCCGGTGGTAGCTCGCTCCTGGCCAACTTCATCATCGTCGCCTTGCTGCTGCGAACCAGCGACCCGGAGTGGAGGCGAGGATGAGACTCTTCGTCCGTGCGGTCGCGCTCGTCGCCGCGGCGCTGGTGGTAGCCTACGGTCTCTTTGCCCTCGGTCAGGAAGACCAGGTCGCGTGGCTCGGAGTGGTCGCGGTCACCTTCTTCCTCCTGGTGGTGGCGCTCTGGCCGTCGTTCCCGGCGGGTGGGGGCAACAACTTCGAGCGCTCGTTGACACGGACCGCGTCGGTATTGTTCGCCGTCTTCGTCCTGGTCAGCGTCCAGTTGGTGCGCCTCCAGGTGGTCGATGCCGACGAGATCAGTTCACGGACCGCGCCGACGGAAGAGGGCACGGTTATGGACCCGCGACAGGCGATCGTCTCGGCCAAGGTCGCGCGCGGCCGTATCCTCGCGGCAGGGGGAGAGCCGATCGCGGACACAGTGATCAACCCGGATGGTACGTGGCGGCGAGAATACGGTGATCCAGCGGCCACCTACCTGGCGGGGTTCTACTCGCCGCTCGCGTACGGGTTGAGCGGACTTGAGCAGACCTACAATGCCTACTTGCGCGGTGAGGAGGGCGGCAACCCCTTCACCGAGTGGCTGGACGGAATCCTGCACCGCGAGCGCCGCGGCTATGACCTCGAGCTGTCGATCGACCTCGACCTACAGCGCCTCGCCCACGAGATGCTGGGCGATCAGTCCGGTGCCGTCGTGCTGATGGAGGCCAAGACGGGCGCCGTGCTCGCGATGGCGGGCTCGCCAACGTATGACCCGGCACGGCTGTACACCAACGCGGGTCCGGATTCCGAGGCCCAGATCGCGGCGGCTGAGGCGTACTGGGCGGAACTGACGCAGCCCGGTAGCTCCGCGCTTCTAACGCGCCCCACGCAGGGCCTCTATGCACCCGGCTCGGTCTTTAAGACGGTCACTGCGGCGGCGGCGATCGAAACCGGCGTGGCGGCTCCGGACACCGTCTATCGCGACGAAGGTGCGCTCACCGTCGACGGGCGCGTGATCCCAGAAGAAAACCGGCCCGACCCGAACCGGGTGAGCTACACGCTTGACGAGGCCTACGGCTGGTCGCTCAACGTCGTGTACGCCCAGGTCGGGCTTCAGCTTGGAGCCGAACGGCTGATG
>Ga0207873_1001067_pt1 | contig 27890 bp, 29 predicted proteins | sample BGWIniCompost_FD_187373 | JGI IMG/M metagenome (GOLD analysis project Ga0207873, IMG submission 187373) | Cellulose adapted compost microbial communities from Newby Island Compost Facility, Milpitas, CA, USA - BGW Initial Compost (SPAdes)... ...
GGGGAGCAGCTCGGGGTCGGGCTGCACGGCGCTCTCGACGGAGACCGCGGGCGCCACGGGGTCCACGCCCGGGGACTCGTAGGCCAGCAGGAAGGTATGCAGTCGCTGGACGGCCGAGGCACCCGACCGGCGCTGCAGGACCTGCTGCTGGACGGCCAGGTGCTGGCTCGCGGGCGTGAAGGGGCCCGGCAGCTCCAGCAGGCGGTGCGCAGCCACGCCCCGTGCCACCACCACCCACGAGGTGAGGCGAAACTCCCGGCTGCGCGTGAGGGCATCGACGACCGCACCGATGCCCCGGGATGCCAGGCTTTCGCCCAGCACGATCACCCGTAGGTGCGACCAGATGGGCTCGCGCGACGTGAGCTGCACCAAGGCCTCCTGAGCCTCGGGCAGCGTCGGGGCCCGCACCCCTACGACCCATGCCGCGGGGCCCTCGGGTCCGGCGCTCGCCCGGACGAACGGGGTCCCCAAGCCGGAGGCCCCCCCGCCGCCCATGCCGCCGGCACCACCGGCCGCCCGCCGGGGGATGAAGTAGGTCGCGGTGAGCAGGATGCCTTCGCCTTGCGGCGGGAGGTCCAGCGCGACGGTGGTCGCGACCGCGAGGCTCTCCACGTCAAGCCTGTCCCAGCATCCGGTCGTCGTCATGGCCAGGGCGCCCACGAGCACCATGAGCGCCAGCCGGTGCAGCGTGCTGACCCTCATCGCGCCTCTCCGGGGTCATGTGCCCGGCCGGTGGAGCTCTGCTTCAACCGAGCGCGGGTGCCCAGAGCCCAGGTCGCCGTCGGCACCCACAAGTGCAACGCGACGTAGGGGAGCAGCGTCCGCACGTCGGTGAACTCCCGCAGCTCCATGACGTTGTGCCCCACCAGCATGGCGCCGACCGCGACGAGCAGGGCCAGCGACTTGACCAGTAGCCGATGGTCCCGCAGGTCTACCAGATCGGCCAGGCAGAGCGCGGCCGCGTGCAGGTGGAGAGAGGCTCCCACCAGCAGCCCCAGGCCCCAGGCGGCCAGCGCCAGGAGGTCGAGCCGCTGGACCAGCTCTCCCACCATGACGAGCCGCGCCATCTGGTAGAGGGGGAATTGGTGGCGTACGGCCCCTAGCGGGCCCAGTACGGCAACCGCTTCGGCGGACAGGGCCGCGCTCAGCAACGTGGCGCAGATCAGGCCGCCCAACAGCGCCCGCGTCGCCCGGGCGTGATCCACGATGGAGGGGCTCACCGCCGGGTAGAAGTAGACGACCGAGTGCCAGATACTGGCGGAGAGCACCCCGCTGGCCAGCGGGCTCCAGCCGCCTCCCAGGACGGGCCGCAGAATGGCGAGGTCGGCCTGCGGGGCGACGGACGCCAGCACGCTGACGACAGCCAAGATGACGATGGGGCCCAGAATCAGCACCGTCCGCGCCATCGCCGGCGTGTCCTGCAGGGCCATGACGTAGGCCACCAGCACGACTGTCGAAACGATGACCACCAGCGGCGTATTGGGGAGGCCGACCGTGACGATCACTTCGGCGTACTCCCTCACCATGAGAAAGGTCAGGTGCAGGTAGGACCAGGTGAAGGCCAGCGCCACGAGGGTGCCCCCGATGGGCCCGAGGGCGCGCTGGGCCTGACGAGCCAGGCCCTCGCCGGGCGCTGCCCGGGTCACGTAGGCCATGATCCACCCGACGGCCAGGGCCGCGGGGATGCTGGCGAGGAAGGCCAGCCACGCGTCCCGCCCGGCGCGGGTGGCGGTGAGCGTGGGCACCAGGGCGAGGTTGACCGTGAGACGATCGACCAGGGCGAGCCAGAAGATGATCGAGCTCGTCAGCCCGTGCCCCAGCAGCCGGTGCTCGATGACCCCCGCGGGCTCCCGCAGGCTCATCGGTGCCCGCCGCCTCTTCTCCCGCTCGAGGGGGCCCGCATCAGGTCCTTGGGGAGCACGAAGGCGGGGCGTGTCCGCGTGGCCCACCATGGCGGTCTGGCGACCACGTGGCTCCAGTCACGCACCCGCAGGGGGGCCATCGGCGACAGATAGGGCACCCCAAACGAGCGCAGCGCGCACAGGTGCACCACCAGGAGCACCCCGACGGCCTGCAGCCCGAGAAGGCCGAACACCCCACCCGCGATGGTGAAGGCGAAGCGCAGCAGCCTGGCGGCCATGGCTATCGAGAAGAGGGGCGCGGTGAAGGAGGCGATGCCGGTCATCGCCACCACGATGACCATGGCCGGGCTCACGATGTTGGCCCGGAAGGCCGCCTCTCCCAGTACGAGGGCTCCCACGATGCTGATGGCTGGACCCACCGTGCGGGGCAGTCGCAGGCCGGCCTCCCGCAGCATCTCGAATTGCAACTCCATGAGGATGGCTTCCACCAGGGGCGGGAAGGGGATACCCTCCCTGGCCCCCGCGATGGAGAAGAGGAGCGGGGTGGGGATCACCTCGGGGTGGAAGCTGGTGACCGCCACGTAAAGACCCGGTAGCGTCAGGGAGATGACGAAGGCAGCGAAGCGCAACCACCGTACCCACGAGGTCAGGACGGTCCGCTCGTAGTAGTCCTCGGCCGACAGGAGCATCTGGGGCAACACCACGGGCCCGATGAGCGCGAAGGGTGTGCCGTCGACGAGGATGGCGAAGCGCCCCTCCAGCAGATTGGCGACCACCACGTCGGGCCGCTCCGTGCGCAGCACTTGCGGGAAGGGTGAGAAGGGCGCATCCTCGATGAACTCCTCGACGTACCCGGACTCCAGTACGCCATCCAGCTGGATGCGGTCGAGACGCTGCCGCACGGTCGACAAGATCTCCGGGTCGATGATGTCCTCCATGTAGGCCAGGATGACCCGGGTCCCCGTGCGGGTTCCGCACCGGCGCTCCTCCAACCTCAGCCCCGGATGGCGCAGCCGGGCCCGGATGAGCGCGATGGAGACCTCCAGCTCCTCGGTAAAACCCTCTCGAGGCACCCGTATGCCCGTCTCGTTGGAGGGCTCCTCGACAGCACGGCCGGGCCGTTTGGCCGTGGTCAGGGTCCAGAGGGCCCCGTCCCGCTCGACGAGAATGGTGTGGCCGTCCAGGAGCTGGCGCACGGCTGTCTGTTCGTCCTTGACAGGGTCGACGTTGGGGACCTCGATGGAGTCCGGACCGACGGAGGCACGACCGTCTCCGGACGCGGTCAGCAGGGGGCGGACCACCGCGTCGGCGACCAGGCGCACGTCGGCCAGGCTGTGCAGGAAGAGGACCCACGGGCCCTCGGGTCCCAGCGGGCGGATCACCAGATCGGGTGGCGATCCCAGGGCCTGGCGGATCCGGTCCACCGCGTCGGGCAGCGAAAGCGTGGCCGGTCCCGGCTTCTCGAAGAGGCCCGACCCGTTGCGAGCATGGACAGGGTGACCTCCGGCCCCGAGCCTCGCAGCCATTCGGCGGGCCGCCCATGAGAAGACGCTGGTGCGCGCCGTGGGTCCCACCCATCCTCTCCGGTCCATGTAGGCATCCACAGTCTTCCCAGACCGAGGCTGTTTCCAACGTGGGCGGGACGGCTACGGTGGCCAGCAGGCAAGGCGCGGCGGCTCGACGGCGATTGGGGACCAGCAAGAGAGGCGGAGCCAGGCACCCTGGCTCCGCCTCTCACCTCAATGGGAGGGGGTCAGATGCTGGGCAGGACGATGGACTGGCCCGGGAGGAGGTTGTACGGGTCGATGCCCGGGTTGGCGGCCAGGATCGCCTGCCAGTCGATGCCATAGCGCAGCCCGATGAGGTAGAGGGTGTCACCGGGCTGGATGATGTGGCTGCGGCCATGACCGGGTCGGCTGCCGGAGGGGATGACGATCTGCTGACCCGGCATCAGCCACCAGGCGTCGATGCCCGGATTGGCGGCCATCAGGGCCTCGAGGCTGAGGCCATGGCGCTGGGCGATGAGCCAGAGCGTGTCGCCCCGCTGCACCACGTAGGTGCTGCCCCCCGGCGGGGTGGACCCGGACGGGATGACGATGGACTGCCCGGGGATGAGGTTGTAGGGGTCGATGCCCGGGTTGGCGGCCAGGATCGCCTGCCAGTCGATGCCATGGCGCAGGCCGATGAGGTAGAGGGTGTCACCGGGCTGCACGACGTAGCCACTGCCTTGCGGTGGCTCCTGGCCCGGCGGCTCCTGACCGGGGGGCTCCTGACCGGGCGGCTCCTGGCCAGGGGGCTCCTCACCCGGCGGCTCCTGGCCCGGCGGCTGCGTGCCTTCGCCCAGGATCTCCTTCACCACGTCCCAGAGCTGGGGGTCTTCGAAGCCCAGCCGCCACAGGGCCATGCCCCCGAGGTCGTGGCGTCCGATGAGCTGGAGCTTGTAGCGCGCGCTCTCGGCGTTCTCGAAGTAGACCACACGGGTCACGCCGTTTTCCGTGTAGCTGAAGTAGGGCACCTGGGCGCCCGCGTCCCACAAGATCGGGACACCCTTCTGCTGAGCCAGGCGGACGGCGTCGCTGGCCTTGACCATGGCTGCCATGCCGCCCGTCGAGGGCCAGTCGTAGCCGTAACCCGCGATGCCGACCAGGAGCTTGTGGGTCGGGATGGTCTGGGCGGCGTAGCGCACCACGTCGCTCACCCAGGGCATGGACGCGATGGGCCCGGCCCCCGAGGTGATCCAGTGCTCGTCGTAGGTCATCAGGACGATCTGATCGACGACCTGGCCGATGGCCCGGTAGTCGAAGGCCCCGCTCCAACCGTTGTTGGGATCGTCCCATGTCTTAGCCGGGACGGCGATGCTGAGGGTCGCCCCGGTCGGGCGAAGCCGCTCGGCCAGGCGCTGCAGGAACTGCGTGAACAGCTGGCGCTGCGCGGGGTCCACGTTTTCGAGATCGATCTGCACCCCGTCGTAACCCGCCTCGGTCACCAGACGCGTGATCTGGTCGAGCGCGCGGGCCTGCGCCGTGGAGTTGGTCAGGATGGACGAGACGACTCCCCGGTCGAATCCACCCCAGTAGTTGTGGATGACGGCCTGCACCTCGATGTTGCGCTGGCGCGCCAGATCCATCAAGGCGTGGTCCATCTCGCCGGAGACGTTGCCCTGGGCGTCGATGCGGTAGAGAAACGCTCCGACGGTGTTGACGGCCGTTGCGGTCCGCAGCGAGTTGAACGCGGTCCTGTCACCTGGATAGTCAACTGGATAGTAGCCGTAGATGATCGGAGCGGTCCCCTCTAGCGCCGATGCTGGCGGCGAGTGGGATGGCACGAACGTGGCAATCATGGCGATGGCGACCAAGAGAGTCGGGAACTTGAAACTCCGCATTGAACTCCTCCTCTTGGGTCGGGTCTACACCGGAGGAATTCAAAGCGTCCGTTTCCATGCCTTTAGTTGATTGGTGGCGCGTTTGGAAACGCCGAGGGGATGTGCCACCCCGTGGGATACTTGACAGCCCAGGTTCGTATGGGTTGGCCGGGAGGGTCGTGGTACAAGTGGCAAGGTGGACAACGCGTCGCCGGTTGCTGTGGCTCTCGCTGGCGGTAGTGGTGGCCGTGGCGGCCGCGTGGGGCATCGTGCGGGGTACCCGACAAGGTTATCCCGACGCGGAGCTCCGAAGCCTGCTGGACCAGGCCCAATCCTTCCAGGACAACCTCCGCATCGCGCTGGAGCCGGCCTTCAAGCCCATGGCGGTGGCCTTCGTGCGGGATCGGTACGGCTCGCCCGGGGTCGACGTCGCGATCCGCAGCATCTCCGTGCGAGACGACGGGCGCTTCCCTGTCATCGTCGAGGTCCTGGGCAGCTCGCTGGGCGTCTACCGGCAGGAGAAGTTCCTCTTCTGGTGGGACCGGGACCGCTGGGACATGCGGTACGTGGAGGGGGACCTCTAGCGGGGGTGCGTCGTCTCACCGCTGGGGAGGCTCGGGTGCGCCCCCGCGCCGGGGCGGCACTCCGGGATCAGGGAAGCTGCCCCACCACTGGAGGATGCCCTCGGCAACCAGCTCGGCGGCGGTCTGCCGGTTTTCTGCCTTGAGGATCCATTGTAGGTCGGCCCAGTTGCTCAAGAAGACCACCTCCACCACCGCGTGAGGCAGGGCCAGCCGGTCCATGTAGAGCCCGTTGATGGCGAAGGGCGGGGCCGACTCGTGCAACACCCGGGATAGCTGTCCGTAGATGGCCTCGGACAGGCGCCGACTCTCCTCGACGTACTCGGCTGCCGGCCCCACCTCCGAGAAGACCACCGTCGTGCCGCGGTCCGATGGGTCCGGCGAGGCGTTGAGATGGATGCTCACATAGAGATCCGCTCTCGGCTGGCTCGCCTCGGGCCGAAGCCTCCGGAGGTTGAGGGCGAAGTAGCTGCGGTCCCGGTTGGTCTGCTCGCCGTCGCCGTTGTAGTCCGGCGGCTCCTGGTCACCCACGCGGGTCAGGTACACCTCGGCTCCCCGAGCCGAGAGGGCCCCCGCCACCCGGCGCGCGATGTCCAGGGCGAGCGGATCCTCGTGGACGTCAGCCCACCGGTTGTAGGCCCCGGTGTAGCTGCGATGCATCGAGCTCCACCCGTGACCCGGATCTACCACCACGACGGGAGGGCGCGTTCGCTGCGGTGGCGTTGCCACATGGGGCAGCGCCGCCGCGATGCCCATCCATGCGGTGAGTGCCATCAGAAGCTTGCTACCCAGAACCGCCGGTCATCCCGTGCGAAGCCTATGCCCGGCCGCTCACGGGGAGACCGCGATAGAGCGCCGCAAGGGTCCATGCGGCCAGATGCAGGTCCAGCCGCCGTCGGTGCCGCAGGGCGACCAGGCTCGCTCCGCCGGCGGTGTACGCGGCCAGCGCACCAGGGTGCGCCAGGGCCTCGATGGTCAAGGCGATCCACCGGTACACGTCGAAGGCCATGGTGATGCCCAACAGCCCGCTTCCGAGCACGTACACCAGCGTGGCCAGGGTGAGGGCCAGCCGGCGCCGAGCCAGACCGACGGCGACCGAAGCCGCGGCGACGAGGCCCGATTCCCACGCGGCCCCTCTCAGCGTCTCGCGGGCCAGGCGTCGGACGCTGGGCTCCAAGCCGTTGCCGAGGGCCTGGTGGGCCGCGGCGCAGAGGATGGACTGAAACCGCTGGGGAATCGGCAGCGTCTCGGGAACTCCGAAGGCCGGCCCCAACGTCTCGACCAGCTCCGACGCGAGCCCCTCCAGGCCCGTGACGGCCTGCCGTCCGTTGACGCGACTCCGTAGGGCCTGCAGATATCGCGCACGCAAGGCGACGCCGTGAGGCGTCTCCAGCGCCGAGGCGTGCCGGTGCCAGTCAGCCTCGATCCGGCGGGCGGCTGCCTCGGGGCGACGCGTACCCTCGGCCAGGTAACGCACGAGACGTCCTGTCGTGGCGGTCTCGAGAAGGGCCACGAGGGCAGCCAGGTCGTCATCGGGCATCCGCGCGAGGGCGCCGGTCAGGCTGCGAGCCACCTCGGCTGCAGGAGCCGCCTGCTTGGCCGGGCTGTAGCCATGGCGGCCGGCCTCCTGCTGTGCCCCACCCAGGGCCTCGTCCAGCGAGCGGGCGAGCTCGGGGTCGTAACGCAGGAGGGCGAGCCGGTAGGCCCGGAGGACGGCCGTGCAGGGGGCGCTGCCCCAGGCGCGTGTTTCCGAAGACGTTGCCCGTCTCGTGATCCTGCACCACCTGCTCCAACGCAAACGTCATACCAGGGGATGCAGGGGCGGGCTGGTCGGCCATGCGAGGCTGGTACTAACTTGGCCGGCTCTGCGGTCGACGCCGGGGTGGGGGCCGGGGTGGCCAGGAGCCGGTCGGAGGCGGTCTTCATCATGTGCCGCACGGGCGTCGAGCCCACCGGCAACTACTGGAGCGTCGTGCGGAGAAGATGGCCTCGTGGGCGGAGCTAACGGTGGCGGAGCTAGAGAGAAGAGAAAAGAAAAATGGTGCCGAAGGGGGGATTTGAACCCCCACGGGCGTTACGCCCACTGCGCCCTGAACGCAGCGCGTCTGCCAGTTCCACCACTTCGGCACCGTACAATCCGGGTGGCACCGCCGATCCTAGCACGGGACCCCGGTGCCCGTCAACAGCATAGGAGGGCCACCGGCACCCGCGGTCGGCCGTCACGAAGGGAAGGCTGCGGTGGCCGCCTAATCGACTCCATGCAGGGTCCCGGCCACGGACCCGACGAAGGAGCGCCTCAACCATGCTGCGGCCCAAGGTCGAGGCCATCGTGGCCCTCTTCCAGGAGGACGGGCTCCGCACGCCGCTCGCCGCGGTGGTCGAGTGCCTGTTGCTCCTGGTGGGCCCCGGAGCCGCCTACCTGACGGGCCGACGGGGCCGGCTCATGGCCGCCGCCGTTTCGCCGGGCGTCTCCCCGGACCCGCTGGATGCGCAGGCGCTCGAGGCGGGTGTGCTCCCCGACCACCTGGCCGCTGCCTTCCTGCGCATCGATGCTCCCATCGCCGGCCCCGAGGCCGACGCGGTCGTCGGGGTCTCCCACAGCGCGGTGCTGCCGGTGAGGATCGCGGGGCGGCGACTCGGCACCCTGCTGATGATACGGCCCGGAGCACCCTTCGACGACGAGGACCTGGCCGTGGGGGAGGTGGCCGCCCTCGGCGCAGGGCTCGTCGTGGCCGCGGCCGTCAACGAGGAGGAAGAGGACGAGGCCAAGGAGCGCCAGCGTGCCCGTACCGCCGTGCGGAGCCTCTCCTACTCGGAGGCGGTGGCGGTGCATCGCCTGCTCGACGCGCTGGAGGGCGACGAGGGGCTGCTGGTGACGAGCCGGATCGCCGACCAGGCCGGCATCACCCGATCCATCGTCGTCAACGCGTTGCGCAAGCTGGCGTCGGCCAGCGTCATCGAGGCCCGCTCCCTGGGTGCCAAGGGCACGTATCTGCGGGTGCTCAACCGCGAGCTCCGCCGGGAGCTGAGGCGCCAGCGCCTGCCCCACTCGACCTCACACGAGGCGCGTCACCGGGCTTGAAGAGGCGCCCCCGCACCACGACGGCCCGTCGGTAGCGGGCGTTGATGGCGTCGATCAGCCGGTCGACCTCATCGGGCCCTCGACGACCGTCGTCGTCCCAGAGTTGCCCTTGCTCGTACCGGGTCAACGACTCCGCCCCCACCCCGAGGAGCCTGAAGCCCCCCGGCCTCGGGGGAAGACGCTGCAGCAACTGGCGCGCCGTCTCCACGAGCGTGGCGTCGTCGGCCGCGGGGCGACCCAGCGTCGTGCGTCGGGTCACCGTCACGAAGTCGGGGTAGCGTGCCTTGAGCACCACGGCCTGGGCCCACAACCCCTCGGCCCTCAGCCGTCGGCCCACCTCTGCGCAGAGCTCCGTCAAGTGGGCGAGGACCTCCTCCGCGCGCTCGACATCGTGCTCGAATGTCTGCTCGGCGCTGATGGAGCGGGCCTCTTGGCGTGGTCGGACGGGCCGAAGGTCGATGCCGTGAGCGAACTCGTACAGCACGTGCCCCAGCCGTCCCAGGTGGGAGGCGAGGAAGGAGCGAGACCTCGCCCGCAACTCGCCCACCGTCGCGATCCCCAGCCGACGCAGGCGCTCACCGGTGCGCGGCCCGACGCCCGGCAGGCGCTCGACGGGCAAGGGAGCCAGGACGCGGTCGACGTCGCCGGGCTCGATCACCATCAGCCCGTCGGGCTTGGAGAGCTCGGAGGCCAGCTTGGCCAGCAACTTGTTGGGGGCGATGCCGACCGTGGCGGTGAGGCGCTGGGTCGTGGCGATGCGCTCCTTGATGGCCCGCCCGATGGCCTCGAGGCTGGGGAAGCGGGCCCGGTCGGCGGTCATATCGAGGTAGGCCTCGTCGATGGAGACGGCCTCCACGACGGGGCTGAACTCGTGGAGGATCGCGAAGACGGCCTCCGAGACCTCCCGATAGAGGCTGTGGCGGGCCGGGAGGAAGACGCCGTGCGGACAGAGTGCGACCGCCCGCCGGATGGGCATGGCCGACCTCACGCCGTACCGCCGAGCCTCGTACGAGGCCGTGGCGACCACGCCTCGCCGGCTCTCCCGGGTCCCACCCACGATGACCGGCTTGCCGGCCAGCTCGGGACGCTCCCGCACCTCGACGGCCGCGAAGAACGCGTCCATGTCCACGTGCACGATCACCCGATGGGCGGCGTGCCGGCCGGCCGGGCTGGCGATCATGCGTTCGCCACCCCCGATGCTATAATGAGCCCGAGATCCGTCGGGCGGCAAGGGGAGATGGTCGACATCGAGCGAGCGCGTCCGACCGTGGGGCCCCAGGGGCGGGCCTACTTGATAGCGTGTTCGGAGGACGAGGATCTGACCACGTCCCTGGAGGAGCTGGCCGAGCTGGTGCGGGCCGCGGGGGCCGAGGTGGTCGGCGTCATGGTGCAGCGGGAGCCCGTGCCCGACTCGGCCCTCTACTTCGGCAGAGGCAAGGCGGAGGAGCTCCAGGCGGCGGCCCTGATGGCTCGTGCCACGCTGGTGGTGGCCGACGACGAGCTCACCCCCACTCAGCGACGCAACCTGGAGCGGGTCGTGGGGCTGCCGGTGCTGGACCGGACCCAGGTGATCCTCGACATCTTCGCCCAGAGGGCGCGCTCCCGGGAGGGCAAGCTGCAAGTCGAGCTTGCCCAGCTCACCTACTTGCTGCCGCGACTTGTCGGGTGGGGCCAGACCCTCTCCCGGCTCGGGGGCGGCATCGGCACCCGGGGTCCCGGTGAGACGCGGCTCGAGTACGACCGGCGGCGCATCAAGCGCCGCATCGCGGAGCTGCGGCGTCAGATCGCCGAGGTGGCCCGCCACCGGGAGCAGCACCGCCGGGGCCGGGCAGCCCTGGAGATGCCTGTCGTGGCGCTGGTCGGCTACACCAACGCGGGCAAGTCGACGCTCCTCAACGCCCTGTCGGGATCCCAGGTCAGCGTCAAGGACCGGCCCTTCGAGACCCTGGATCCGACGGTGCGCCGGGTCTACCTGGCCGAGGGCTCCCACTGCCTGATGACCGACACGGTCGGCTTCATCAAGAAGCTGCCGACCCACCTGGTCGCGGCGTTTCGGGCCACCCTGGAAGAGGTGACGCGGGCGGACCTGCTGGTGCACGTGGTCGACGCGAGCCGCCCTGACGTGGAGCGTCAGATGCAGGCCGTCTTCGAGACGCTGGAGGAGATCGGCGCGGCCACCCGGCCCGTGGTGCTGGTCTTCAACAAGATCGATCGGGCCGACGGGGCAGCCCTTCGCGCATTGCTCGACCGGTACCCGCAGGCTGTCACCGTCTCCGCCCTGTACCGTACCAACCTCGACCGGTTGCGGGAGGCCATCTCGGAGGCGTTGCGCGGCGAGGAGGAGGTGCTCGAGCTGGTCATCCCGTATTCGGAGTCGCGCCTGCTGTCCTTGCTCTACCGGCGCGGCCGGGTCATCGAGCAGACCTACCTCGACGACGGCGTCCGGGTACGGGTGGCGCTGCCCGAGACCTTCGCCGGCCGACTGGCAGCCTACAGGGGGACCGGCACGGCCATCAACCTGCCCGTCTCGGCGAGAGGGCGGCTACAGGCCCCAGCGAGCCGGTCCGCATGGCGCCGGGCATACTTCACCGAGGCGGACGTCGGCCGACCCGACGAGGTGCGTGGGGTATGAGCGACCGCTTCTACTACGGTGGGCAAGCCGTGCTCGAAGGGGTCATGATGCGGGGCCGCACCGGCTACGCGGTGGCGACCCGCTCGAGCTCGTGCGGCATCCAGGTGTCGCGTCACCCGGGCGAGCCATGGGTGCGGCGGGCCCGTCCGCTGGGTTGGCCCATGGTGCGGGGCGTCGTGGCCATGGCCGAGGCGCTGGTCATCGGCTATCGGGCCCTCAACGCGTCCGCGGAGCGTCTCCTGGCCGAGGAGGGCGGGTCCGGGAGCTCCCCTTCGGACAAGGCGTCGGTCTCCGTCAAGCTGATGGAGGCGGCCAGCCTCGTGCTGGGCATCGCCCTGGCGGTCGGCCTCTTCGTGCTCTTGCCGGCCGCGGCGGTGCGCTGGCTGCAACCCCACGTCTCATCCGCCCTTGCCCTCAACCTGGCCGAGGGGGCCATCAAGGCCGGGCTGTTCGTAGCGTATGTGTGGGCCATCGGCTTCTTGCCGGACATGGCCCGTGTCTTCGCGTACCATGGAGCCGAGCACAAGGCCATCAACTGTTACGAGGCGGGCTGGCCTCTGGACCTGGCGCACGTGCGGCGTGCCAGCCGCATTCATCCCCGATGCGGCACCAACTTCCTCTTCCTGGTCGTCCTGGTGAGTGTCGTGGTCTTCTCCGTGGTGACGGGCTTCACCGGGCATCCGACGCTGCTGGAGCGGGTGGCCGTCCATTTGTTGATCCTGCCGCTGGTAGCGGGGGCGGCCTACGAGCTGATCCGGGCGGCGGGGAGCCCCGCGGCGCCCCGGTGGGTGCGAGGCCTGGCGAAGCCCGGCATGTGGCTGCAGCAGCTGACCACCCGCGAGCCCGACGATGCCCAGGTCGAGGTGGCCATCGCCGCCCTCGAGGCGGTGCTGGAGCACGACGGGGTGTCGCCGGGGCGCGCAGGGTCCGAGCAGACGGCGGGCCAGCTCGCGGTGGTCGGGTGAGAGCATGCTGCCTTCGCACGCTGAGCTGGAGCGACGGCTGACGGCCGTCGAGGAGCGATACGAAGAGCTGACCCGGCGACTGGCCGATCCCGGTCTGGCCTCGGATCCCGCAGAGCTGCGCAAGGTGGCCCAGGCCCATGCCCGCACGGGCGAGATCGTCGAGAGCTGGCGGGAGTACCGCAGGGTCAGGGAGGCCATCCGGGAGACGCGCGCGCTCCTGGAGGAGGGGCCGGTCGACGGCGAGCTCAAGGAGCTGGCCGAGGCCGAGATACAGGCGCTGGAGCGCCGCCGTGAGGAGCTCGAGCGGCAGCTCTGGATCATGCTGCTGCCGCGAGATCCCCACGACGACCGGAGCGTCATCGTGGAGGTGCGGGCCGGCGCCGGCGGGGAGGAGGCCGCGCTCTTCGCGGCCGATCTCTTCAGGATGTACACCCGCTACGCCGAGAGACGGGGCTGGAGGACCGAGCTCATCTCCGCCAGTCCCACCGAGCTGGGTGGCTTCAAGGAGGTGGTCTTCTCCGTCACGGGGGAGGGCGCTTTCAGCCGGCTCAAGTACGAGCGGGGCGTCCACCGGGTCCAGCGGGTCCCCGTGACGGAGGCGTCGGGTCGCATCCACACCTCCACCGCCACCGTGGCGGTCCTTCCCGAGCCGGAGGAGGTGGAGGTGCAGATCCGGCCCGAGGAGATCGAGATCGACGTCTTCCGCGCCAGCGGCCACGGCGGTCAGCACGTCAACACCACCGACTCGGCGGTGCGCATCACGCACAAGCCGACGGGCATCGTCGTCACATGCCAGGACGAGCGCTCCCAGCTCAAGAACCGTGAGCGCGCCCTGAAGGTGCTGCGAGCCCGGCTCTACGACATGATGCTCAAGGAGCAGGAGCAGCGCCTGGCCCGGGAGCGGCGCTCTCAGGTGGGCACGGGGGAGCGCAGCGAGCGCATCCGCACCTACAACTTCCCGCAAAACCGCGTCACCGACCATCGCATCGGGCTCACGGTGTATCGCCTGGATGCGGTGCTGCAAGAGGGCGACCTGGACGAGTTCATCGACGCCCTCATCCTCGACGAGCAGTCGCAACGCCTGGCCGCCATGCAGGTGTGAGGGGCGGGCAGGCTCCCGCATGCGAGACGCCACCGACCGAGCCCCCCGCGTCGCCCTCGACTTCTTGCGGCTGGCCGAGCCCTACCTGGCCCGGCACGGCTGCCCCAGCCCGCGGCTGGATGCCGAGGTGCTGCTGGCCCATGTGCTGGGCACCTCTCGCCTCGAGCTGTACACCCGCCTCGATCAGCCCCTGGAACGCCACGAGGTCGATGCCTACCGGGAGGCGCTGCGCCGGCGCGCCAACCGGGAGCCCGTGGCCTACATCGTGGGCTACCGCGAGTTCTTCGGGCTGCGCTTCTCGGTGGACCGGGCGGTGCTGGTGCCTCGCCCCGAGACCGAGTACCTGGTGGAACTGGCTTTGCGGGCATGGCAGGAGGGTGCCCGAGGCAGTATTCGTGCCGGCAGGGTGCGCTTCGTCGACGTGGGCACGGGCAGCGGCGCCCTGGCCGTGACGCTGGCGGCCAAGGTCGCCGACTGGGACGGCGTCGGGAGCGACGTCTCCCCGGAGGCGCTGGCCTGCGCCCGAGAAAACGCCCGCCGTCACCAACTCCTCGACCGTCTGGCGTGGGTGCGGGGCGACGCCCTCTCCTGGGCGGGCGACGAGACCTTCGACCTGGTGATCGCCAACCCGCCCTACATCCCCACCGGTGACCTGGACGGCCTTGCCCCCGAGATCCGCCGGTACGAGCCCCGCCTGGCTCTCGACGGAGGCCCTGACGGGCTGTCGGTGGCGCGCCGGGTGGCGCAGGAGGCGGCCCGGGTCCTGCGAGCGGGTGGGCTGCTCATCATGGAGCTGGGCAGCGCGGACCAGGCCCGGGACCTGGCAGCGTGGCTCGAGGGCCATGCAGCCTCCCCGCTGGCACGCATCGCTCCGGTGCGCGACCCGGTCGGCGGCACGCCGGTGCTGCTGGCCCAAAGGCCTGGCACAGGGGCGCTCGCATGGCCGGCGACGCCTGCCGAGGAGCTGACGCGGCCGTGATGACCCGGGTGGTCAAGGTGGATCCGGAGCGGCCCGACCCGGCGGTGCTGGCCGAGGCGGGGGCGGCCATCCGGGACGGCTTGCTCGTGGCGTTTCCCACCGAGACGGTGTACGGGTTGGGGGCCGACGCGCTCGACGATCGGGCGGTGCGGCGCATCTTCGAGGCCAAGGGACGGCCGGCGGACAACCCCCTCATCGTGCACGTGGCCACCCCCCAGGACGTGCTGCGACTGGCTCACCCGGATCCCCAGGGACGCTGGGAATCACTGGCGCGGCGCTTCTGGCCGGGCCCTCTTACGCTGGTCCTGCCGGCCCGGGCGGTGGTGAGCCCGGCCGTCACGGCGGGGCTTCCCACGGTGGCCGTCCGCATGCCGGCGCATCCGGTGGCCCTGGGCCTCATCCGGGCGGCTGGACGACCCCTTGCCGCCCCGAGCGCCAATCGCTCGGGGCGGCCCAGTCCATCGACCGCCCGGCACGTCATCGAGGACCTGGCCGGCCGGATCGAGTGGATCCTGGACGCCGGGCCGACGGGGGTCGGGGTGGAGTCGACGGTGCTGGACCTGACGGGCGATCGACCCGTGGTGCTGCGGCCGGGCGGCCTGAGCCTGGAGCGGCTGGAGGAGGCACTGGGCGAAGTCATCCTGCGCCGGCACGAGATCGGCCCGGGGGAGGTGCCCCCTTCGCCCGGCCTGAAGTACCGGCACTACGCGCCCGACGCGCCGCTGGAGGTGCTGGAGGGCTCGCCCCAGGCCGTAGCCCAGGCCATCCGCCGGCGAATTGCACAGGCCGAGCCGTCGGAGACGGCCCCGCTGGGGCTCTTCGTCTCCGACGAGACGCTGGCGCTCTTGGAGGCGCAGGGCGTGCTGCCCGATCCCGGTGTCCGGGTTGAGCGGGCGGGGGCGCGGCACGATCTGGAGGGGATCGCCCGGCGGCTTTTCGGCGCGCTGCGCGAGCTGGATCGGGCACGGCCGACCCTGATCCTGGCAGAGGCGGTCGACGAACGGGGGATCGGCGTCGCGGTCAACAACCGCCTCAGGAAGGCCGCTGCAGGGCGGGTGGAGCGCTGCGTCGAGCCGCCTTGACGAAGAGGCCCTCGTGTCCGGTGAACTGGCAGACGCAGCACCGGACGTCCAGGGCGGGGCGTTCGCCACGAGACAGCGGTAGCAGCTCGTCGGCCGCGTAGAGCACCTGCCCGGTGGCGGGGTCCTTCTGGACCTCCTGGACGAAGTGGTAGATCAACTCGAATCGGCTCCGGTTGCTCTGGCAGCCGGGGCACAGGTAGGGGCGCTGGTGATCCATGTCGTCGTTCACTCCCGAGCCCGATGGCGTCGTTAGCATGCCCCAGGCCGGGGAGCGAGGCGGGGACGGCGGCCCCGGCGGAGCGGTCCTCTTCGTCTGCTCGGGCAACACTTGCCGGAGCCCGCTGGCGGCTGCCCTCTTTCGCAAGGCGTGGCGAGAGATGGGAGGCGCTGCGTCCGTCGAGGTCGAGTCGGCAGGGTTGTCCGCCCGTGACGGAGAACCGGCCAGCCAGCAGGCCCGGCAGGTGGCGCAGGAGTGGGGCGTCGACCTCTCTGCGCATCGCGCCCGCCTGCTTACCCGTGAGCGGCTGGTGGCGGCGCGGCTGGTCCTGACCATGACCGAGGACCACAAGCGCCGGGTGCTGGCCATGGCGCCGGAGATGGCGGGGCGGGTGTTTACGCTGGGCGAGTATGCGGGGGTCCCGGGTGACGTGGAGGACCCCTTCGGGCAGGATCTGGAGCGCTACCGTGCGACGGCACGGGAGCTGGAGTCATTGACCCGGCAGGCGGCGAGTCGCCTGGAGCGGGAGAGCCGCCAGGCCGGAGCCGTCCGCACGGTCGCCGTGGGATGGGACCATGCCGGGCGGATCCTGCGCGACGCGGTGGTCGAGACCCTCCGGGAGGAGGGCTGGGTCGTCGAGGAGCACGGCCCGGCCGAGGGGGAGTCGGTCGACTATCCCGACGTGGCGCTGGAGGTGGCACGGGCGGTGGCGGCCGGCCGGGTCGCCTTCGGCGTGCTGATGTGCGGGACCGGCATCGGGATGAGCATCGCGGCCAACAAGGTACGAGGTGTGAGGGCCGCACTCTGCCACGACCCGTACTCGGCCCGCATGGCCCGAGCCCATAACGACGCCAATCTCCTGGCCTTGGGAGGCCGGGTGATCGGGCCTGCGTTGGCCGCCGAGGTGGTGAGGGCCTTCGTCCGGGGAAGCTTCGAGAGAGGGCGTCATGCCCGCCGGGTCGAGAAGATCGCGCGCATGGAGGACGGAGCGTGACGAGCGGAGAGGGGCGCCGTCGTGGCAGCATTGCACGTCATCGATCACCCATTGGTGCAGCACAAGCTGACCCTGTTGCGTGACGAGCAGACCGGCCCCAAGGAGTTTCGGGAGCTCCTCGAAGAGATCTCCATGCTGATCACTTACGAGGCGACCCGCGACTTCCCCGTCGAGGAGGTCCCCGTCCGGACGCCGCTGGATCAGACCCGGGGGTGGTCGCTGAGCGGCAAGAAGGTAGCCGTGGTGCCCATCCTCCGGGCAGGCCTGGGGATGGTGGGCGGGATCCTGCGGCTGATCCCGACGGCGAAGGTGGGGCACGTCGGCATCTACCGGGATCCCGAGAGCTTGCGGCCGGTGGAGTACTACTGCAAGCTGCCCACCGACATCGCCGAGCGCGACGTGATCATCTGCGACCCCATGCTGGCGACGGGCGGCTCGGTGGTGGAGGCGGTGCGCTACGTCAAGAATCGTGGCGGGCGCAGCATCCGGGTGATGGCCCTCATCGCCGCGCCGGAGGGGTTGCGGCATCTGGAGCGACACCACCCGGACGTCGAGGTCTACCTGGCAGCCGTCGACGAGCGCCTCGACGAGCACGGCTACATCCGGCCCGGTCTGGGGGACGCGGGCGATCGCCTCTACGGCACCCGCTGACGTGGCGGCGGGCGGCGGGTGGGCGCTGGCCCTCGTCCGAGGGGGCCCGCGGCGAGGGGGTGCAGCCGCGACGTGGAGGGGCACGCGCAGCTGATGATGGCCGCCGCGCTGGCGGCCTTTTTCGCGGTCCTGGTGACCGCCCCGCTGGTGGCCCGGTGGGCCGAGCGGAGGGGTATCCTCGACCGCCCCGGGGGCCGTCACCTCCACCGCCACCCCGTCGCCCGGCTGGGCGGCATCGCCCTCATGCTGGGCTGGGTCGCGGGCGCCGTCGTGCTGGGCGCGGGCGGCATGCCCGTGCAGCCGCTGCTGCAGGTCTTGAGTGGCACCGCGGTGGTCTTCGCCGTGGGGCTGGTCGACGACCTGAGGGGGTTGTCCCCCCAGCTCAAGCTGGCGGGCCAGGTCGTCGCCTCGGCCGTGAGCGTGGCGATAGGCCTGCGCATTCAGTGGATCTCCGTGCCATCCCTGCTGGGCGGCACCGCCCTCATGGCCTACCTGGGGAGCTGGTCGGTGCCCGTCACGATCCTCTGGCTGGTGGGGGTCAGCAACGCCGTCAACCTGCTCGACGGGCTCGATGGCCTTGCGGCGGGCGTGGCTGCCATCGCCGCCCTGCCCACGCTGATGGCGGCGCTGGCGCTGGGAGTCGAGGAGGCGGCGGCCCTCCTGGCCATCCTGGCGGCAGGATGCGTCGCATTCTTGGGGTACAACTTCTCGCCGGCCCGTATCTTCATGGGAGACAGCGGGGCGCTGGCGCTGGGCTTCGCCTTCGCCGGGGCTAGCGCCCTCGGAGCGGCCAAGGGGCCGGCGGCCATGGCGCTGGTGGTGCCAGTGCTGGCGCTGGGCGTCCCCCTGGCCGACACGGCGTGGGCCATCGTCCGCCGGAGCCTGGCGAGGCGCTCCCCCGCCGAGGCGGACGACGGGCACGTCCATCACCGGCTGCTGGCCCGCTGGCACGACGTGCCCCGGGTGGTGCTCGCGCTGTACGCGGTGAGCGCCGCGCTGGGAGCGGTGGCCATGCTCCTCTCCCCCCGGACGAGGCTGACCGTGCTGGCCGCCCTCGCGCTGGCCGGGATGGCGGGGCTCTTCGCCGGGAGGGTAGCCTGGCAGCGTTCGACCCGACGGGAGGTGCACGGCCGCGGTGGGCGTGGTGGTGATGCCCATCTTCGGCACCCGGCCCGAGGCCATCAAGCTGGCGCCCGTCATTCGGGCTCTGCGGCAGGCACCGGAGTTCGAGGTGCGCATCGTGGTCACGGGCCAGCACCGGGAGATGTTGGACCAGGTGCTGCGCGTCTTCGAGCTGGTGCCCGACTCCGACCTCGACCTGATGCGGCCGGGGCAGAGCCTGACCCACATCACCTGTGGCGCGCTGTCGGGTCTTGACGGGCTGCTCGAGCGCGATCGCCCCGACGTGGTCCTGGTGCAGGGCGACACCACCACCACCTTCGCCGCTGCCCTGGCGGCCTTCTACCATCGCATCCCCGTGGGGCACGTCGAGGCCGGGTTGCGTACCGACGATCCCTACCGCCCCTTTCCCGAGGAGATCAACCGGCGTCTCACCTCGGTGCTGGCCCGCTGGCACTACGCCCCGACAGCCCGGGCGGCCCGGCGGCTCATCCAGGAGGGGGTCGAGCCGGAGCGGGTCTGGCTGACCGGCAACACGGTCATCGACGCCTTGCTGCACGTCGCCGCTCGCGGCGGCCCCGTGCGGCATCCGCTGGTGCGTCACCACCTGGAGCAAGGTCGGCGGTTGCTCCTGGTGACCACCCACCGACGGGAGAGCTGGGGGGAGCCCCACCGCGCCGTCTACCGCGCGCTCAAGGAGCTCATCGGGGCCTTCGATGACGTAGTGGGGGTGGTCAGCGTCCACCCCAATCCTGCTGTGCGCCAGGTAGCCACCGAAGAGCTCGATGGCGTCGAACGGGTGGTGCTGATGGAGCCTCCTGACTACCTGGCGTTTGTACCGCTGCTGCAGGCGGCGACGCTGGTCCTGACCGACTCGGGAGGCCTGCAGGAGGAGGCTCCGGCGCTGGGCAAGCCCGTGCTGGTGCTGCGCGAAGTCACCGAGCGGCCGGAGGGCGTGGAGGCTGGCTGCGCTCGACTGGTGGGGACCGACCGGGCCCGCATCGTGGAGGAGGCGAGCCGGCTGTTGAGCGACCCCGAGGCGTACCGGGCCATGGCGCTGGCGGTCAACCCGTACGGCGACGGGCGCGCCGCCGAGCGGATCGTGCAGGCCCTGCGTTGGGCGATGGGCCTCTCGACCACGCCGCCGGAGCCTTTCCAGCCGACTCCGGTCGGTGGAGATGGTGACAAACGTTGCTAATCGCCCTGCGGTCCTCTATAATACGCTGCGTCCACAGAAGGCCTCCCGAAGGGCGGCGCTGCCGTGAGTGACCGGGACGACGGCCGCGGGGCCGGCCGCTCGCCGTGGGCCGAGCTGAGCCGCTACGCCGGCCTGTTCGCGTGGGGCTTCAACACGGCAGCCGCCTTGGTGCTGGGTATCTGGGGCGGCAACTACCTGGACCGTCGGTGGGGGACGTCTCCCTGGCTGGCGCTGACGGGCGTCGTCGTGGCCGTGACGGTGTCGCTTTACTCACTGGTGCGCGAGATCTTGAGGGTCGAGTCGCGCGACCGGCGCCGTTGAGGCGGGCTCTTATCGAATACAAGAAATGTTTGCAATAGGAGGGAACGCTCTGCGCGTGCCGTACTTGATACGGCGTGCGCCATGGGCTCGATCCATGACGGAGGGTCCAGAAGGTGCCGACCCCTTCGGAGCGTCCTGAGGAGGCAGCGGAGCGGCCGCCGCCGCGCCGGCTGCCGGGGCTCGGCACGTGGCAGCTAGCGCTGGTCGGTGGCGTGCTGGCACTGTTGGCCTGGTTGATAGGGTATCCGGATGCGGCCTGGGGCGTCGCCGCCGGCACGCCGGTGGGGATGGTCAACCACGGCCTCACCCGCCAGGCCCTCAAGCGCTGGCGTGCCGGCGGCAGCGGAAGCGGGTGGGTGCTGGGGGCCTCGCTCGGGAGGCTGGCCGTCGCCGCAACGTTGCTGTGGTGGGCGGCCGGACGAGGGCTCCCCTTCCTGATAGGCGCGCTGGCAGGGCTGATGGTCGAAGTGATCGGATACGTCGTGACAGCGCCGCAATACATCCGGCACAAGAAGGCGAGCGGGCGGTAGGGCGCGATGCTGGAGCGCTTCTTGGAGTCCAAGCTGGCCGCGATCGGGCACGTGCTCGAGGAGGTTGCCCCTCGTACCGTCTGGCACGTGGGGCCCTTGGAGATCACCACGACGGTCGTCAACACCTGGGCGGTGATGGCCATCATCGCACTGGTGGCCATCTTGCTGCGGCGCCAGATCCAGGAGCGCCCCCGGGGTCTGCAGACGCTGGCCGAGATCTACTACCGGTTCATCGAGGGACTGCTGGAGCAGGCGCTGGGGCATTCCGACCGCCGGTTCGTGCCGCTGGTGGGCACCTTCTTCCTCATGGTGCTGGCCCTCAACTACTCCTGGTTTATCCCCGGGGTGGTGCCGCCGACGACGGACCTCTCCACGACCGTCGCTCTGGCCGCCACCGACATTCTGCTGGTGCAGATCTTCGCAGCCCGGGCGGTGGGGTTGCGACGCTACCTCAAGCGGTTCGTGGAGCCCATCCCCTTCCTCTTGCCGATGAACATCCTCGAGGAGCTCGTGAAGGTCTTCTCCTTGTCGGTGCGTCTGTTTGGCAATCTCTTCGGCGGCGACATGGTGGTGGCGGCGCTGTTCGTGCTGGTGCCGTTCCTGGCGCCGACGCCCGTGATGCTGCTGGAGGTCCTGTTCGGTTTCATCCAGGCACTGATCTTCGCAACGCTCACATCCGTTTACGTGGCCACGGCCATGGGCCATCACTGATCTTCCCCGATCTTCCCCTGCGGACGACGGGGAGCGACGTCGGGTCGAGACGGACGGGTTGGTGCAGGAAAGGAGGAGCGAGCGCGCGTGGAATTCCTGGCGGTCACGCTGGCCATTGCCCTGCCGGCTATGGTGTCCGCCTTCGGGCAGGCATGGGCGACCTCTCGAGCGGTGGAGAGCATCGCCCGCCAGCCGGAGGCAGCAGGCGACATCCGGGGCGCTCTGCTGATCGCCCTGGCGTTCATGGAGGCCCTGACCCTGTTCTCGTTCGTGATCGCGTTCATTCTCTCGGGCCGGGTCTGAGGCTCGAAACGAAGGCAGCCGCCGATCGGGTGACGAGGGCCCCGTCCACTAGGCCGTGGCAAAACGGGAACACCGGGCGCCGGCCCCCGCGAGGGTGCCGGCCCCGCCCCTTCCCGACCTTTGGACTTGTGCAAGGAAATGGGGGCTAACCCCACGATGGACTGGATGGCGGGGGTATCAGAGCACTTGGTGGCGCTGGCGGCCGCGGGTGGCGAGGCGGCGGCCACGCCGCTGCAGATCAACCTGACGACGTTCGCGGCGCAGGTCGTCAACGTCCTGGTGGTCATGCTGTTGCTCACCCGGCTGCTCTTCAAACCGCTGGGCGAGGTGCTGGCCAAGCGGGAGGCCGAGGTGAGCGAGGCCATCGAAGGGGCGCGCCGCTCCCGCGAGGAGGCGGAGCGCCTGCGCGACGAGATGCGACAGGAGCTGGAGCAGACCCGGCGGCGGGCCCAGGAGGAGCTCCAGCGGGCACTGGAGGCCGCCGAGCAGGAGCGTCAGCGACGCCTGAAGCAGGCCGAGGAGGAGGCCCGCCGCTCTTTGGAGCAGGCGCGGGCCGAGATCCGCATGGAGCGTGACCAGGCGCTGGCGGCCATCCGGGAGGAGGCTGCGATCCTGGCGGTCGCCGCGGCCGAGCGCTTGCTGCGGCGCAACATCGATGAGGCCGATGGTCGGCGGATCGCGCGGGAGTTTATCGAGCAGGTCGGTGAGCGCCGGTGACGGGCCGGCGCATCCTGGTGCGCCGGTATGCGCTGGCGCTGGCCGAGCTGGCCGCCGAGCGCGGCCTCCTCGACGAGGTGCAACGCGGCCTGAGCCGGGTGATCGAGCGCCTGCGAGAGGATGCGTCGCTACGCCGCCTGTGGCTCGAGGGTCACGTGGAGGCCGAGCGAAAGGTGGGGGCCATCCGGGAGGCGCTGGGTGAAGGCGTCCCGGAGATGGTCTACGGCTTCCTGCGCGTGGTCGCTAAGAAGGGGCGCGAGAGCTTTCTGTGGGCCATGGCGGAGCAGGTGGAGGTCGAGGCCGACCGGCTCCGCAACGTCGTCCGGGTCGAGGTGGAGACGGCCGTGCCGTTGACGCCCGACGAGGAGCAGATGCTCTCGCAGCGCCTGCAAGGCTTGCTGGGAGCCAGCGGCGTGCGGCTGTCGGTGCGGGTCAACCCGGACCTGATCGGAGGTCTCGTGGTGCGAGCCGGCGACCTGCGGCTGGACGGGAGCCTCTCCCGCCAGCTCGGCCGCCTGCGCGAGCGGCTTCGCACAGCACCCTTGCCGCCCATGGCGGTCTCGGCGGACGGAAAGGCAGGTTGATCGCGCGGTGGCGATCCGACCGGAGGAGATCACGTCGGTCTTGAAGCGGGAGATCGAGAGCTTCGAGGCCCAGCCCGCCGTCGAAGAGGTGGGCACCGTCATCTACGTCGCCGACGGGATCGCTCGGGTGCACGGCCTGAGCGACTGCATGGCCAGCGAACTCTTGCGCTTCCCCGGTGACCTCTACGGCATGGCCCTCAACCTGGAGGAGGACAACATCGGGGCGGTGCTGATGGGGCCCTACGCCCATCTCAAGGAGGGAGACCCCGTCTACCGCACCGGCCGCATCATGGAGGTCCCGGTCGGCGAGGCCCTGCTGGGGCGGGTGGTCAACCCGCTGGGGCAGCCCCTCGACGGCAAGGGGCCCATCACGACGGACCAGCGCAGACCCATCGAGAGCCCGGCACCGGGCGTCATCGACCGGCGCAAGGTGTCGGTGCCCCTGCAGACGGGCCTCAAGGCTGTCGACTCCATGATCCCCATCGGCCGTGGCCAGCGGGAGCTCATCATCGGGGACCGGCAGACGGGCAAGACGGCGCTGGCCGTCGACACCATCATCAACCAGAAGGGCCAGGGCGTCATCTGCATCTACGTGGCCATCGGCCAGAAGGCTTCGACCGTGGCGGGCGTCGTGGACGTCCTCACCCGCCATGGGGCCATGGAGTACACCATCGTGGTCTCGGCGACGGCCAGCGAGCCAGCGCCCCTGCTCTACATCGCCCCCTACGCCGGCACGGCCATGGGCGAGTACTTCATGTACAAGGGGCAGGACGTGCTGGTCGTCTACGACGACCTCTCCAAGCACGCGGCGGCCTACCGTGAGATGTCGCTGCTGCTCCGGCGCCCTCCCGGGCGTGAGGCCTTCCCGGGTGACATCTTCTATCTGCACAGCCGGTTGCTGGAGCGGTCGGCCAAGCTGGACGACCGGCTGGGCGGCGGCTCGCTGACCGCGCTGCCCATCATCGAGACGCAAGCCGGTGACATCTCGGCGTACATCCCCACCAACGTCATCTCCATCACGGACGGGCAGATCTACCTGGAGAGCGACCTCTTCTACGCCGGCATCCGGCCCGCCATCAACGTCGGGCGCTCGGTCAGCCGTGTGGGTGGCGATGCCCAGATCAAGGCCATGCGCCAGGTGGCAGGCCGGTTGCGCCTGGATCTCTCCCAGTACCGTGAGCTGGCCGCCTTCGCGCAGTTCGGCTCCGACCTGGATCGGGCCACCCAGGCCCGCCTCATTCGGGGCGAGCGTGTGACCGAGGTGCTCAAGCAGGCACAGTACCAGCCCATGCCGGTGGAAGAGCAGGTCGCCATCATCTTCGCAGGGGTCAACGGCTTCCTCGACGACATGCCGGTCGAGCAGGTACAGCCGTTCGAGCAGCAATTTTTGCAATACCTGCGCACGCAGCGCCCCCAGATCCTCGAGGACATCCGGGAGCGCAAGGAGCTCACCGACGAGACCACGGCCGCCCTCAAGGAGGCCATCCTCGAGGTGAAGGAGCGCATGCGGGCGGCGGGCGCCTCCGGCCCCCAGGCGGCCGCCAGGACGTCCGCGCGCTAACGTCGAGCATCAAGGGGAGAGGGAGCGCCAGCGGTGGCCGGGCAGTCGGCACGAGACATCCGGCGACGCATCCAGAGCGTCCGCAACACCCAACAGGTGACCAAAGCCATGGAGATGGTCTCCGCGGCCAAGCTGCGACGTGCGCAGGCTCGCACGCTGGCCGCCCGGCCCTTCGCCACCCGGATCGCCGAGGTGCTGGCGCGGGTGGTGGGCACCACGCTGTCCGAGCACCCGGAGCTGGCGCGTGCCCACCCGCTGCTGGCCCGGCGCGAAAACGGCCGGACCCTCCTGTGCGTCATAGCGGCTGACCGGGGGTTGGCCGGTGGGTACAACGCCAACATGGGCCGGGCCCTGGAGGCCTTCCTGCGGGCCGAGGAGAGCCAAGGGCGCCAGGTCGAGGTCGTGGCCGTCGGGCGCAAGATGCGCGACTGGCTGCGACGCGTCGGGCGGCCGGCCCGCCAGGTCTTCGTCCACCTGGGCGACCACGTCGAGTACGGCACGGCCCAGGAGGTGGCGAGGGCCCTCAAGGAGCCGTACGCAGCGGGCGAATGCGACCGGGTGGTGCTGTTGTTCACCCAGTTCGTCAGCGCCGTCGTCGGTCGGCCCGTGCTCTTCCAGTTGTTGCCCATTCCCGAGGACGGGCCCAAGCCGTGGCCCGTGCGGGAGCGGGAGGGCTCGATCTGGCCGCAGGGCGAGGTGGCCACGGACGCGGACGGGGCCGGGTCGCGAGAGCAGACCGCTCCGACGCGCCGGGCAGACCGGTGGCAACCGCCTTACATCTACGAGCCGTCGCCCGAGGCGGTCATCGGCGTCTTGCTGGAGCGATACGTGGACGTGGAGGTATACCGGGCCCTGTTGGAGGCCAAGGCGAGCGAGCACGGCGCACGGATGACCGCGATGCGCAACGCCAGCGACAACGCCGAGGAGATGATCGAGGCGCTGACGCTCTCCTTCAACCGGGCACGGCAGGCCGGCATCACGCGAGAGATCATGGAGATCGTGGGCGGCGCCGAGGCCCTGGCGCACCAGATCTGACGGAGGGACGCAAGCAGCATGGCCCGACAGCGAGTAGGACGGGTTTCGCAGGTACTCGGGGCGGTGGTCGACATCGTCTTCCCCGAGGGAGAGCTGCCCGACCTCTACAACGCCATCGAGATCCCGCGAAGGGTCAACGGCGAGGCACGCCGTGACGGGCGGCCCGAGGTGCTGGTGGTGGAGGCGGCGCAGCACCTGGGCAACAACACGGTCCGGTGCGTCGCGATGGACACCACCGACGGGTTGCGCCGGGGCATGCCCGCCTACGACACGGGTGGTCCCATCACGGTCCCCGTGGGCCGGGGCGTGCTGGGGCGGGTCATCGACGTCCTGGGCCACCCCATCGACGGTGCCGGCGAGATCCAGACGGACCTGCGGCTGCCCATCATCCGGCCCGCGCCCCCGATCGCCGAGGTCGAGCCCTCGCGCCAGATCCTGGAGACCGGCCTCAAGGTGGTCGACCTGCTGGCGCCGTACCCCCGTGGCGGCAAGGTCGGCCTCTTCGGCGGCGCCGGCGTGGGCAAGACCGTCATCATCATGGAGATGATCCGCAACATCGCCTACGAGCACGGAGGCTTCTCCGTCTTCGCCGGGGTGGGCGAGCGTACTCGAGAAGGCAACCAGCTCTACTACGAGATGAAGGAGGCCGGGGTGCTGGAGAAGACGGCCATGGTCTTCGGCCAGATGAACGAGCCCCCCGGCAACCGCATGCGGGCAGCCCTCGCGGCCCTGACCATCGCCGAGTACTTCCGCGACGTCGAGGGCCAGGACGTGCTGCTGTTCATCGACAACATCTTCCGCTTCGTCCAGGCCGGTAGCGAGGTCTCGGCTCTGCTGGGGCGCATCCCGTCGGCGGTGGGCTACCAGCCGACCCTGGCCACCGAGATGGGGCAGCTCCAGGAGCGGATCGTCACCACCAAGAAGGGCTCCATCACCTCCATCCAGGCCATCTACGTGCCGGCCGACGACTACACGGACCCCGCGCCGGCCACCACCTTCGCACACCTGGACGCGACCACCAACCTGGAGCGCCGCATCGCCGAGCGGGGTATCTACCCGGCGGTGGATCCCCTGGCCTCCACGTCGCGGCTGCTCACGCCGGAGATCGTGGGCGAGGAGCACTACCGGGTCGCGCGCGGCGTGCAGCAGGTGCTGCAGCGCTACAAGGAGCTTCAGGACATCATCGCGATCCTCGGCATGGAGGAGCTCTCCGACGAGGACAAGCTGATCGTGGCCCGGGCCCGCAAGATCGAGCGGTTCCTGTCGCAGCCCATGTTCGTGGCCGAGGCCTTCACCGGTCGGCCAGGGGTCTACGTGCCGCTCAAGGAGACCATCCGGGGCTTCCGGGAGATCCTCGAGGGCAAGCACGACGATCTCCCGGAGCAGGCCTTCTACATGGTGGGCACCATCGACGAGGCGGTGGAGCGAGCCCGCCAGATCGAGAAGGAAGGCGTCTGAGGCGCCATGGCGGAGTCCCTCCAGATCGAGGTGGTCACGCCGCAGCGGGTCGTGTTGCGGGAGCGAGCCGAGGCGGTGGTGGTGCCCTCGGCCGAGGGTTACCTCGGCGTCCTGGCCGGACACGCTCCCATGGTGGCCGTCATCGGGACCGGCATCGTGCGGTTCGGCCAGTTTCACGGCCCCAAGCGCAAGATGGCCGTCAGCGGCGGCTTCATGGAGGTCTTTGGCAACCGCGTCACCATCCTGGCGGATGCCGCCGAACTGGCCGAGGAGATCGACGTGGCGCGTGCCCGGGCGGCCCGAGACCGGGCCCTCGCTCGCCTGCGCAGCCGGGCCGCCGACATCGACCACGCCCGTGCCCAGCGAGCCCTGGCACGGGCCCTCAACCGCCTGAGGGCAGCTGGCCAGGACCCCGAGGCCTGAGACCTTCGCCGGGCCGTCCGGAGCGCCGGACGGCCCGCTCTTTGTTGCCACTCCCCCATTTCCCCTCTCTCCCGCGACGCCTCGAGCGCGGCTAAGCCCTTGCCGCATAGCCGCGCCGTCCGTGGGGCAGACTCCCATCACAGGGAGGGGATGGTCTGCCATGGAGATGGCGTCATCCAAGGGACGAACTGCCGGGCCCCTGCGCAGGAGCGCGGCTCGGGCCCTGGCCTGGTCACGGGACCGGTGGGGTCGGATGGTGTCGAAGCTGGGCTCCAGCCATGCCCGGGCGGCACTGCGGCTGCCCCTGTTGCTGGTCCTCTTCGCCCTCGGGCTGGGGGCAGGGTGGTTTGTGGCCAGGTGGAGCGGCTCCGCCGGCAACGGGGCCGGGATGGGCTTGACGATGCAGTCGGCGCCTGCGGCGG